>Ga0079037_100000202_pt1 | contig 24050 bp, 19 predicted proteins | sample Mud3Dept4metaG_FD_71479 | JGI IMG/M metagenome (GOLD analysis project Ga0079037, IMG submission 71479) | Freshwater wetland microbial communities from Ohio, USA, analyzing the effect of biotic and abiotic controls - Mud 3 Core 4 Depth 4 metaG | ecosystem: Environmental > Aquatic > Freshwater >... | reverse complement strand
CGCTGCGAACGCCGATCCGTTGACCCGGGCGGTCTGGAGCTACGGACACCGCAATCCCCAGGCGGCCGCGCTGCATCCGGCGACGGGCGAACTCTGGGTGACCGAACACGGACCGCAGGGGGGCGACGAGGTCAATCTCGCTCGACCCACCCGCAATTTCGGCTGGCCGAATGTCTCGTACGGCTGCAGCTACGGCGCGACGCCGGGCACAGCGTGTCGGATCGGCGGCGGCACGCATAACGGGCCGTACACGCCGCCGCTGGCCTTCTGGTACGCGACCTCGACCGCGCCCGGTGGAGCGGCGTTCTATACAGGCGATAAGTTCTCGGAATGGAAAGGCAGCTTCTTCGTCGGCGGCCTGTCAGGGAAGACGTTGTGGCGCTTTGTGCTGACTGACGACGCGATCACCGGTCAGGAGCCGTTCTTTGCCGGCCAACACGAGATCCGCGACCTGAAGCAAGGGCCGGACGGCTACCTGTACCTCATCAGCCGCAACACCAGTCAGATCTATCGCATCGAGCGCTAGCTCGATCGGGCTGCGAACTGCGCGTGACGGCCTTCGAACGGCGCGTCATCACTTCGCTGTCATAGCAAACCAAGTTGCGGCACCGCCGCATAATCTATCCTCTCAGGCTTTGCGGGAGGAGCGAGAGTCCATCGTCATCGCCTCCGGACGCGGGCTCATTCCACGTGATGCAAGAGGCAAAAGCGCAGTTCTAGGGGCAAATTCATGAAGATCCTCGTCACCGGCGCTGCCGGTTTCATCGGCATGCACGTTGCGCAGCGGCTGCTCGCACGCGGCGACACCGTGGTCGGTCTCGACAACCTGAGCGACTACTACGACGTCAACCTGAAACTTGCACGCCTGAAGCAACTGGAGAACTCACGATTCTCTTTCCGGAAGATCGACGTCGCCGACGGGCCAGCCGTGAAACAGCTCTTCGCCGCTGAGAAGTTCGACCGGGTCGTCCACCTCGCTGCGCAGGCCGGCGTGCGCTACTCACTGTCCCATCCGCACGAGTACGTGCGTTCGAACATCACCGGCTTCCTCAACATCCTCGAGGCCTGCCGCCACCACCCGGTGCAGCACCTCGTTTACGCCAGCAGTTCCAGCGTCTACGGCGGCAACACGCGCCTGCCGTTCAGGGAGTCCGACAACGTCGACCACCCGGTGAGCCTGTACGCCGCCAGCAAGAAATCGAACGAACTCTTCGCGCACACCTACAGCCACCTCTTCGACATCCCGAGCACTGGGCTGCGCTTCTTCACCGTGTACGGCCCATGGGGTCGGCCGGATATGGCGCTCTTCCTGTTCACCAAGGCGATCCTGGCCGGTGAACCGGTCAACGTGTTCAACCACGGCAAGATGCAGCGTGATTTCACGTACATCGACGACATCGTCGAAGGCGTCGTGCGCACGCTCGACCGCGCGCCGCAGCCCAATCCCGCGTTTGATGCGGCCCAGCCGGACCCCGCTCACTCCTGGGCGCCGTACCAGATCCTGAATATCGGCAACCATGGCCCGGCAGGACTGCTCGAATATCTGGACGCGCTCGAAGAGGCCCTTGGCCTCAAGGCCCAGCGCAATTACCTGCCGATGCAGCCGGGCGACGTGCCGGCGACGTTCGCGGATACCACCCTGCTGACCGAATGGACGGGGCACAAGCCGGGGACGCCGATCCGCGCGGGCATAGCGGCGTTTGTCGCCTGGTACCTAGACCACTACAAGCCCCGGTAGCCCCGGCGGCGCAACGGCGCGCCGCCGCGTTGCGCTGGTGATCCCTTAATAGCCGGCTTCTGCCTGTCATTTCCCGGTTTCCCGCTTGGGCGCTCCTCGCGTAGCATGCGTTCAACGGTTGAACAAGGGCACCGATGCCAGCCAACGAAACCCACCTGCGGGTGCTGCGCCTGCTGCAGTCGAACCCGAACCTGACGCAGCGCGAACTGGCCGACCAGTTGGGCGTCAGCCTTGGCAAGGTGAACTACTGCATGAAAGAGCTGGCCAAGAAAGGGCTGGTAAAGATGCAGAACTTCAGCAGTAGCCGCAACAAGCTTGGCTATGCATATCTGCTTACGCCGTCGGGCGTCGCCGCGAAGGCCCGGCTCACCGCTGAATACCTGCGGATCAAGGTCGCGGAGTACGAAGCCCTCAAAGGCGAGATCGAGCAGCTTCGCGTGGAGACCACCAACCGGACTGGCAAGGAAGGACGTCGATGAAGAACTTCGCGCTGATAGGTGCCGCCGGCTACATCGCGCCACGGCACATGAAGGCGATCAAGGCCACGGGCCAACGCCTCGTTGCTGCGCTCGACCCCAACGACTCAGTGGGTGTGATCGACAGCTACTTCCCGGAGGCCGATTTCTTCACCGAATACGAGCGGTTCGACCGCTACGTGGACAAGATGAAGCGCAGCGGTGACTCCCGCAGGATCGACTACGTCTCGATCTGCAGCCCGAATTACCTGCACGACTCGCATATGCGCTTCGCGCTGCGCTCCGGTGCCGACGCCATCTGTGAAAAGCCGATCGTGCTGAACCCGTGGAACATTGACGGTCTCGGGGAAATCGAGCGGGATACCGGCCGGAAGATCAACACCATCCTCCAGTTGCGCTTGCACCCGGCCATCCTCGAGGTGCGCCGCAAGACGCTGGAGCCAGCCCGCAGCACCAAGCACGAAGTCGACCTGACCTACGTGACTGCGAGAGGACACTGGTACCTGCGGTCCTGGAAGGGAGACATCAAGAAGTCCGGGGGCATCGCGACGAATATCGGCGTCCACTTCTTCGACATGCTGCACTTCGTATTTGGCCGCCTCCAGGCCAACCGCGTGCACCTGTCCTCGGAGACGAAGGCCGCCGGCTACCTGGAGTACGAGCGGGCTCGCGTGCGCTGGTTCCTGTCGATCGACCTCGACGACGTGCCGGCGGAACTGCGCGATCGAGGACAACGGACCTACCGCAGCATCACCGTCGACGGCGAGGAAGTCGAATTCTCCGACGGCTTCACCGACCTGCACGAACGAAGCTATGAAGAGATCCTCTCCGGACGCGGCTTTGGTCTGGAGGAAAACCGCACGGCCGTCGAGACGGTCGCGTCGATCCGAAGCGCGACGCCGATTGGTCCGAAGGGGGACTACCACCCCTTTGTGGTTTCGAAACGCCTGTGCGCCGCGTGACGAATCGCCGATGCCTTACACCGCACATCCGACTGCGATTGTCGACGAGGGCTCCGAGATTGGCGACGGCACCCGAATCTGGCACTGGGTCCATGTCTGTGCGGGTGCCCGCATCGGTCGCAACTGCTCGCTCGGCCAGAACGTCTTCGTCGGCAACGACGTCGTGATTGGCGACAACGTGCGCATCCAAAATAACGTCAGTGTCTATGATGCTGTCGTGCTCGAAGATGATGTGTTTTGCGGTCCGAGCATGGTGTTCACCAACGTCGCCAACCCGAGGGCCGCCGTCGCAAGAAAGCATGAATATCAGCCCACCCGTGTGCGCCAGGGCGCCACGCTCGGCGCCAACTGCACCGTCGTCTGCGGCAACACTATCGGCCGCCATGCCTTCATCGGCGCCGGGGCCGTCGTGACCGACGATGTTCCGGACTTCGCACTCGTCGTTGGTGTTCCCGCCCGACACATAGGCTGGATGAGCAGACACGGGGAGCGCCTCGACCTGCCACTGCACGGTGACGGTGCGGCCGCGTGTCCCGGCACCGGCGAGCGTTACGTGCTGCGCAACGGTCATTGTTCAATTGTCGCCGACGCCTGAGTCAAACCGTGGAATTCGTCGACCTCAAGTCACAGTACCTGGCGCTGAAGGCCGACATCGACGCGCGCATCCAGCGCGTGCTCGACCACGGCCAGTACATCATGGGGCCAGAGGTGCGTGAACTCGAGGAAGCTCTGGCTGCCTACACCGGCGTGCGTCACTGCATAACGTGCGCATCCGGGACGGAAGCACTGCTGATGAGCCTGATGGCCCTGGGCATCGGCGCAGGCGATGAAGTCATCACCACTCCGTTCACCTTTGCTGCCACGGCCGAAATGATCGTGCTGCTGGGCGCGCGTCCGGTATTCGTCGACATCGAGACCGATACTTGCCTGATGGATGCCTCAAGGATCGAGGCAGCGATCACGGAGCGCACCCGCGCGATCATGCCGGTCAGTCTCTACGGCCAGGTCTGCGACATGGACGCCATCAACGCGGTCGCTGCGCGCCATGGTGGCATCCCGGTCATCGAGGATGCCGCGCAGAGCTTCGGCGCCAGCTACACCGGCAGCACGGGCGTGCATCGCAAGAGCTGTCATCTCTCCACGTTGGGCTGCACCAGCTTCTTCCCGAGCAAGCCGCTCGGATGCTACGGCGACGGCGGGGCGATCTTTACCGACGACGATGATCTGGCGCTGACGCTGCGCCAGATTCGGGTGCATGGCCAAGAGGGGCGCTACCACCATGTGCGCGTTGGCGTCGGCGGGCGTATGGATACGCTTCAGTGCGCGGTGGTGCTGGCCAAGTTGCAGCGATTCGATTGGGAACTCGGGCGGCGAAAGGAGATCGCTACCTCGTACTCGCGATTGCTTGTTGAGAATCACGCAAGCGCTCAGCCGCTGACCGTACGGTCCGACCGCGATTGCGTGTGGGCGCAGTACACGGTCATGGTCGAAGCGCGAGACGCCGTGCAGGCCACGCTGCGCGAAAAGGGAATTCCGACGGCGGTCCACTACCCGCTATCGCTCAATATGCAGCCGGCATACCGCCCTATTTGCGATGCCGACTGCACTCCCAATAGCCACGTAGCGGCGAAGCGGGTCTTGAGCTTGCCCATGAGCGCGGACCTAACTCGCGAAGACATTCGGCGAGTAACCCTGGCGCTTGGCCAAGCCAGGAACACCTGAACCGCCACGAGGAGCCCAGTGGACATTCGAGGAAAGAAACTGGTGGTGATCGGTGGAGCCGGCCTGATTGGCTCGCACACCGTCGATCAACTCCTGCAAGAAGACGTCCGGGAAGTCGTCGTGTATGACAACCTTGTCCGCGGCAGCATGGAGAACCTCTCTGCCGCGCTCAGGGACCCACGTGTGCGCATTCACGAGGCCGGCGGCGACATCATGCAGAGTGACATTCTGCACTCGGCGCTGGATGGAGCTGACGGCGTCTTCCATCTGGCGGCCCTGTGGCTGCTGCAGTGTCACGAGTATCCCCGGAGCGCCTTCGACGTAAATGTGCGGGGGACTTTCAATGTAATGGAGGCGTGCGTTGCAAAAGGCGTTAAACGCCTCGTGTACTCCTCATCCGCCTCCGTCTATGGGGACGCCGTGCAAGAGCCCATGACCGAGGACCACCCGTTCAACAACAAGAACTTCTACGGAGCCACAAAGATCGCCGGCGAAGCGATGCTGCGCGCCTTTCACCATCGTTACAGCCTGAACTTCGTCGGGCTGCGCTACATGAACGTATACGGGCCCAGGCAGGACTATCACGGCGCCTACATCGCCGTGATCATGAAGATGCTGGATGCCATCGACAACGATGATAGTCCGACCATCATGGGCGACGGCTCCGAGGCGTTCGACTTTGTGGCGGTGGAAGATTGCGGTCGCGCGAACGTCTGTGCGATGAAATCCCAAAGCGTGGACGCCTTCTACAACGTGGGCACCGGACAGCGCACATCGCTCAAAGAACTGGCCGAACTACTGCTTCAGCTCACCGGCAGCGAAAGATCCATCAAGTACGCTCCGCGCAGCCAGGCCACCCTGGTGCGCAACCGCATCGGCTCGCCTCGGAAAGCCAGCGAGGAGATTGGCTTCACCGCCGGGATCGACTTGCGGGACGGGTTGCAGCGGCTGATCGATTGGCGCTCCTCGCACAAGGCGGAGGTGGCCGTCCGTCGAAGGTCGGTGGGGCTTCCCGCGTGAGCGACGACGTGAAAGTCAGTGTTCCGATCGCGCGCACCTCGCTTTTGGAGGACGAAATCCTCCGAGTGCTTGCGCCGTTGCGCAGCGGCTGGCTGGTGCAGGGCCCGCAGGTGCGAGAGTTCGAGCAGAAGTGGTCGGCATTCACGGGCGCTCCGCACTCGATCGCGGTCACATCGTGCACGACGGCGCTTCACCTTTCGTTGGCCGCGCTGGGCTTTGGTCCCGGCGACGAGGCGATCGTGCCCGCCTTCACGTGGGTCGCCACAGCTAATGTCGTGGAGCACCTTGGAGGAAAGGTTGTTTTCTGCGACATTGATCTTGGAACGTTCAATCTCGACGTCGCAGACGCGGCCAGGCGCATCACAACGCGCACGCGCGCCATTCTGCCCGTGCATTTGTTCGGGCTCGCGGCCGACATGGAAGCCGCGGACATCCTGGCGAAGCAGCACAGGCTGTGGGTGATAGAAGACGCAGCCTGCGGCTTTGGGACCCGCATCAAAGGTCGGCATGTCGGAACGATGGGCGATACAGGCTGCTTCAGCTTCCATCCGCGCAAGGCCATCACCACGGGCGAAGGCGGCATGATCACGACGGGCAGCGACGTGCTGGCCGCAAAGCTGCGCCGCCTGCGAGATCACGGCGCCGCCACCAGCGACCTTCAGCGGCACATGGGGCCGCGGCCTTACCTTCTGTCTGACCACCCCGATGCCGGCTACAACCAGCGCATGACAGATCTGCAGGGAGCGCTGGGATCCGCTCAGATGGATCGCGCCGCCGCAATCGTGGCCGAGCGCCAGAGGCTGGCGCGCATCTACGACGAGGCCTTTTCCGGTCTGGCTTGGCTGCGGACTCCACCACATGTTTCCGGCAGGGAGCACGGATACCAGAGCTATGCGTGCCTGTTCCAACCCGAGCCCATCAACGCTGCTTCCGTTTCACGCATCAACGCCGCGCGAAATGGCTTCATGGATGAGCTGTTGAAGGCGGGCATTTCGACGCGACCGGCGACCCATGCGGTACACATGCTCAGCTTCTATCGCGACAAATACGCGCTGGCGCCGGACGACTTTCCCGGCGCTCGCGCGGCCAACGATTGCAGCATCTCGCTACCTCTGTTTCACGGTATGACCGAGGCCGAGCAGGCTCATGTCATCGAACAGGTTCTTTTCTTCCAACCCTGATGTGCGGCATCGCTGGTCTCATTGACCTTTCCGGTCAGCCGGTCTCACCGGTCATCCTGAAGCGGATGACCGATGCGATCGCGCATCGGGGTCCGGACGGGGAAGGACAGTGGATCGAAGGGCCAGTGGGCCTTGGCCACCGGCGCCTGGCGATCATCGACCTTTCGCCGGCAGGGCAGCAGCCGATGATCAGCGCCGATCACCGCTACGTCATCTCCTACAACGGCGAGATCTACAACTACCGTGAACTGCGCGCCGAGTTGGAGGCTGCAGGCTACTGGTTCCGATCCAGAACCGATACCGAGGTCGCGCTGCATGCCTTGGCGCATTGGGGCACTGATGCCCTATTGCGGTTCAATGGCATGTTCGCCTTTGCCCTTTGGGATAGGAGGGAACAGCACCTTCTGCTCGCCCGCGACCGTTATGGCATCAAGCCGCTCTACTGGGCCCAGCAGGGTGCCCAGTTCGGTTTCGGCTCAGAGCAGAAGGCAATCATTTCCGTGCCCGGCTTCGAGCGCCGCATCGACAAAGCGGGCCTGGTCGAGTATTTCAGCTTCCAGAATTTTTTCACTAGCCGCACGCTGCTCGAGGGCGTGTCGATGCTACCTGCCGGCCACTATGCGGTGCTCGACCTCACTCAAAAGGATCCCGCCCTTGTGGCGAAGCGCTACTGGGATTTCCATTTCAAAGAACCCGCTGGCGCCGTCGACGCGCGGGAATACCGCGAGGAACTTGAGCGCCTGTTTCACCAGGCGGTGAACCGCCAGCTCGTATCCGACGTCGAGCTGGGGAGCTACCTGAGCGGTGGCATCGATTCCGGTGCGATCACCGCTATCGCCTCGCGCTCGTACCCGTACCTCAAATCCTTCACCTGCGGCTTCGACCTCAGCTCGGCCTCCGGCATAGAGCTGAGCTTCGACGAGCGAGTCAAGGCCGAGGCGATGTCTGCACGCTTCAAGACTGAACACTACGAGATGGTGCTCAAGGCTGGCGACATGGAGCGCGCCCTGCCTTCGCTCTCATGGCATTTGGAGGAACCCCGCGTCGGCCAGAGCTACCCGAACTTCTACGCGGCCAAGTTGGCCAGCAAGTTCGTAAAGGTAGTGCTGTCTGGCGCCGGCGGAGACGAAATCTTCGGCGGATACCCATGGCGGTACTACCGCGGGGCGGTATCGCGCGACTTCGATGATTACGTCGACCACTACTACGGCTTCTGGCAGCGTCTGGTGGACGACAAAGAACTACCTCGGTTGCTCGCGCCAGTTTGGGGAGACGTTCAGCAAGCCTCACCGCGCCAGACCTTCCGTGACGTGTTTCTGAACCACGACAATTGTCTTTCTCGCCCCGAGGACTACATCAACCACTCGCTGTACTTCGAGGCCAAGACCTTCCTGCACGGTCTGCTTGTCGTCGAGGACAAACTCAGCATGGCGCACGGCCTGGAGACGCGCGTGCCCTTCCTCGACAACGACCTCGTCGATTTCGCAATGCGTTGTCCGGTGCGGCTCAAGCTCAACAACCTGAGCGACGCGCTCCGCATGAACGAGAACGAGCCAGGGGACAAGCGCGGCAAGTACTTCCTCAAGACGAACGACGGCAAGCAGATCCTGCGCGATGCCATGCAGGCCACTATGCCCAAGAGCATTGCGGACGGTGCGAAGCAGGGCTTCTCGGCGCCTGACGCTTCGTGGTTCAAAGGAGAGAGCATCGACTACGTGCGCCGCATGCTGCTTGAGGGAAAGCCTCGCATCTACGAATTCCTCGATCGCGCCACTGCACAGGCCCTGGTCAACGAGCACCTGTCCGGCAAGCGCAACCGGCGCCTGTTCATCTGGTCGCTGCTGAACGTTGAGCACTGGCTCGCTGGATCGTTCGCGGCATGAGTGCGGTCTCGCGGGTCACCTTCGTCGGGAGCAAGCGCCTGGGGCTGCAGGTGCTGAAGTGCATGCACGGGCTTTCGCCCGACGTGCTCGCCGGCGTGATCACGCTCGACGATCGCGCCGATACGCGGAGCGTCTTCGCGGAGCTCGAAGGCTATTGCGCCGGCCAGGGCATCCACATGCAGGTCGCACGAGACCGGCGCGACGCCGAGGCCGCCATCTCCGCCCGCTCGCCTGACTTGTGCGTGGTCGTCGGCTGGTACTGGCTGATCAGTGCCGCAGTGCTTGCGGCGGTGCCGCGCGGGTTTATCGGCATCCACAACTCGGTCTTACCGCAATACCGCGGCGGCGCGCCCCTGGTGTGGCAGCTCATCCGGCGCGAACGGCACGTCGGCGCATCGTTGTTCTCGTTCACGCCGGGCATGGATGATGGCCCGATCTGGGCGCAGGCAATCGTGCCGGTGCAAGAGGACGACTACATCGGCGACGTCCTGGGAAAGCTCGAAGACGCGACGCTCGCCGCGTTTCGCGACTGTTATCCCCGCATCCTGGACGGTGCGGCTCGTCCGGTCGAGCAGGACCACGCCAAGGCCACCTATTGCGCGCAGCGCGTCCCCGAAGACGGCGCGATCGACTGGCGGGCGCCTGCTGTGCAGGTGGGTGCATTCATCCGCGCGCAGTCCGATCCCTATCCCGGGGCCTTCACGCAACTTGACGGACGCCGCCTCACCATCTGGCGGGCGGACGTCTTCAAGGGGGTCTATCACGGCACGCCCGGGCAGGTGGCGCGTATCGCGGCGGAAGGGGTGTACGTGGTTTGCGGCGACAGCACGGCGCTGATAGTGCGCGAGGCGCAACTCGAGGGTCGGCGTGCGCCGGCGAACGAACTGATCCGCTCGCTCAGCGGGAGACTCGCATGAGCGCATCGGCGACCGGCTTCAGCATCGAGTTCCTCACGCAGGCCTGCGCGTCAGTCCGCACCGGAAGTGTGGACGTGGTCAGCGATCCGTGGTTCTCGGGACCGACCCACCTCGGATCGTGGCGCTCCTATCCCGAGCTCACCGCGGCCGAACTGGAGGAGGTGCGTGCGCGCATCGACCGCGCGACCCACATCTATATATCGCACGATCACTCGGATCATTTCGATCCGCGATTCCTGGCCGGCCTCTCGCGCAAGACGTTGCTGGTCGGCGATTTTCGCAATGCGCGCCTGCGCGAGGCACTGCATGCGCTGACGTCGCGCCACGAGCTTATATGCCTGCCTACCGGACGCGAGATTGAGCTCGCACCCGGCGTTCGCGCACAGATCCTGATGGAGCACCCGCCGTTCCGCACCAATTCGATGATGCTGATCACCAACGAGGTGGGTGCGGTGCTGAATGCCAACGACTGCGGACTCAACAGCGCGCAGCTCAGACAGGTCTCGCGTCGCCATCGAGTGCGCGTGTTCATGTCCACGCTCAATTATCTGGCCAACGGCTATCCCTTCCCGTACCTGCGGCGCGGCGATCCGGATCTCGATGTCAGGGTGGCCGAAGTGCGGCAGGCCATCTTGAGCAGCTTTCGCACCGCATTGGACATCCTAAAACCTACCCTTGCGGTGGCGTTCGCTGGCCCGATCACCTTTGCCGACTCGGTGAACTCCCACCTGAACGCCTATCGCGAAACGCTGGACTGGTCGCCGATGGTGGCGGTGCTCAACGAGCAGCATCGCGTGGTCTGGCCTTCGCTGCGTAGCAAGGTCGAGGTCGACCTGGACGAGGTGGCCTACCGCGAGGCGGAGCCGTGGAGTCAGTGGTTATCGCGCCGGCCGCCGTCGCCTACGGTGTCGGGACGGCTGGAACCGCCGGCGCGCGGCTTCGAGGCCGATCTGCAGCGGGCGGCGCAGTCGTTCCTCGACCGCATAGTGCCGGCGATTGCCGACAGCAACCAGAAAGTCTCGCTACCGCTCATCCTGTCCACGGTGGCTCGTCTGGAGGATCTGGAGCAGGGTCCGCATCTCGATCGCCTGCGCATCGATCTCGCGGTGCCCGGCGGCCGCTTCGAACGCCTGCCGGCGGGCTCTCCGCCCGCCGCCCCTTATCTGCACATCGTCTCCACTCCCGAACTGGTGCGGGACTTCCTGCTCGGCCGCGTGACTCTAGACGATCTGCTGCTCTCGGCATGCGCACGCTTCTCGCGCGACCCGGACGCCTTCAACTCGACGCTGCACAACTTCCTCCGCTTCGGCCACGATACTGACTCCATGCAGGCGCTGATCGAGTGGTACCGGCGCAGCGGCCGCGGCGGCGGCACGATGGAGATCGTCGTGAACGGCACCAAGCGTCGCATTCCGCGCGTCTGCCCACATGAGGGCGAAAGCCTCAGCCAAGCCTGCGTCGAAAACGGCGTGCTGGTCTGCCCGCGGCACAAGTGGGCGTTCGAACTCGAGACGGGATACTGCATCGCCGGCGGCGATCCCGGCATCAACCTATACGCGCTCGCCTCCGAGGAAGAGTCGTGACCCCGACCGCCAACGAGCACTACGTCTCCGACCAGATTGACCCGATGTTCATCGCGGCCGCGCGCGACTGGCTGTATCCGCACCTGGTGCACGGACGCATCCTCAATGTCGGACTCGGCTATGGCACCTGGGACGAGCGCCTCTGCCGCGAGACCGGCAGCAAGGTCATCGGTCTGGACATCTCGAGCGAACTCGTCGAGCACCACCGTGCCAAATATCCACAGATCGAGTACTCGGCGGTCGACGTCTTCGGCTATCGGCCGCCACACGCGTTCGACACCATCGTCGCATCGCATCTGCTGGAGCACATCGACGACGCGATCGGACTGCTGCGACTGTTCGGACAGTGGCTGACGCCGCAGGGCCGTCTGCTGGTCGTGGTCCCCAACGCGCACTCGGTACATCGCATCATCGGTCGCAGGATGGGGTTGCTGCGCGAACTCACTGACCTGAACGACGGCGACCGCATGCTCGGCCACGTGCGCGTCTACACGCCGGCCTTGCTGCGCAGCCACTTCCAAGAAGCGACACTCCAGGTGCGGGAGTTCTCGGGCGTGACCTTCAAGTCGCTTTCCAACCGCCAGTTAGCCGCGATGCCGCGCGAGTATGTCGAAGCCTGCTGCGCCCTGTCCACCGAGGTCGGGGACCTTGCGGGCCAACTTGCCGTGGTCGCATCGCGATGAGCGCCGGCTTCATCGACGAACTGTGCCGCGCATTCGAGTCGCCGCTGGCGGTCACCGGCAACTTCGCGGTGCGCAGCAATGCGTCAGCCGATTCGAACCAGCAGCAGACCAACAACGCCTTCTCCGAGAAATGGGCGAAGTATTCGCTCAGCAACGAGCAGGCCCGCATGCAGCAGTTCCAGCGCGACTCGTACTTGTACCTGTACGGATTCGCCTCGGAGGAGGCGCTACGCGAGGCCCTGCGGCCCTGCCGGGTGATCTTCGATGCTGGCTGCGGCCTCGGCTACAAGACGGCCTGGTTTGCACGGCTCGCGCCGCACGCGCTCGTCGTCGGCATGGACTTCTCGGATGCCGCCAAGCAGGCGGCGAATACCTATGCGGGCATTCCCAATCTGTTCTTCGTGCAGGGCGACATCGCCGTCAGCGGCCTGCGCACAGGCAGCGTGGACTACGTGAGCTGCGACCAGGTGATCATGCACACGCAGGATCCCGAAAAGACCTTCGCTGAGCTGGCCCGCATCACGCAGCCGGCCGGCGGTCAGCTGGCCTGCTACTTCTACGCCAAAAAGGCGCTGCCGCGCGAGCTGCTCGACGAGCACTTTCGTACCTTTTGCAAGGATGTGCCGCGAGAGCAGCTCTGGCAAATGGCCGAGCAGCTAGCGGAACTCGGCAGGCGGCTGACCACGCTGAATGTCCGCATCGAGTCGCCGGACATCCCGCTGCTGGGCATCAAGGGGGGCTCCTACGATATACAGCGCTTCCTCTACTGGAATTTCCTCAAGTGCTTCTGGAACGAGGAACTCGGGCCCGAGACTTCGACCGTCATCAACTTCGACTGGTACAGCCCCAGCAACGCGCGGCGGTTCAGCGAACATGAGGTGCGTGCGCTCGGTGCCGCCAACCTCATGGCCGCTGTTTTCTTCCATGCTGAGGAAGCGTGCTACTCGGCGCGTTTCGCACACGCATCCGATCGTTCCGCTGCGAACGCCTCATGAGGATCTTCATTGGGCCGATGGAGATAGCGGGACTTGGTGCGGGGTGGGCGAAGGGCCTCCGTGCCATTGGCCTGCCCGCCGATCTGGTATGCGCTTCCCGCCACCCGTTCGCCTATAGCGAAGATGCGCCTCGGGGGCTGGCTACGCGCGCCTGGGCGCGTCTGAGAAGCTGGCGCGTCGCACTGCCGCGCCGGCGTTACCTCACGAGGAGCCTAGCTCTCGCGTTGGAGCAGCTCGTTCGCTGGTGGGTGCTGGCCTGGGCAATGCGGCGTTACGACGCCTTCGTGTTCCTTTACGGCGAGACGATCACCAATACGCGCGCCGAACTGGCGCTGCTGCGCGCTGCTGGCAAGCGCGTGGTCGTGACATTCGTCGGTTCGGACGCACGGCCGGCATATATCGACGGCGGCCTGTTCCCAGCGGACCGCCCCTTCGACGCCCTGGCTGCGGCCCGTGCGGCCCGCCGTCAGCAGCGCAAAGTTGCTCGGCTGGAACGCGGCGCGAACGTCTGCATCAACGCGCCGGCCACAGCGCACTTCCATCGTCGGCAGTTCGTCAACTGGTTCGCAATCGGCATTCCGCGCGACGTGCCATCGGAAGCGCCAGCGTCGCCGCGGACGACGCTTCGGCTGCTCCACTGCCCATCGCACCCGGTCCTCAAGGGCACCGAATCGATCCGCAGCATGGTCGAACGGCTGAACGCGCGTGGGCTGACAGTCGAGTTGGTCACCATCGAGGGCCGGCCAAATGCCGAAGTCTTGCAGGCGATGCGCGACTGTGATCTTGTGGTCGACCAGTTATACAGCGACACTCCAATGGCCGGTTTCGCGACCGAAGGCGCGAGCCTGGGCCGCGCTGTGCTGGTGGGCGGTTACCGCGCCACGGCCATCGCGCGCGACCTCGCCGGTTTGCCTGCACCTCCGACCTGTTTCGTGCCACCCGAGGACTTCGAGGCCGCGCTCGAACGCTTGGTTCGTGACCAAGCCGCGCGCGAATCGCTAGGTGCCGCGACGCGCGCCTTCGTCGCTCGACACTGGTCGCATACTGCGGTGGCGCAACGCCTTTCTCGCGTGCTACACGGAGAAGTGCCTGACGAGTGGTGGTGTGACCCGGCGCAAGTCGACTACCTCCACGGCGGTGGGCTGAGCGAGGCTGTGGCGCGTGAGCACGTGCGCTCACTGGTCGCCCGCTGCGGCGCCTCGGCGCTGCAACTCGATGACAAGCCCGGGCTGCGTCAAGCGTTCGTCGACTTTGCGCGAGGCGCCGTGGCTCACCCATGATCCGGGCACTGTGGCGCGATGGGGTCGTCTACGCGGCAGGCACCCTTCTGTCGCGCGGCGTCGCACTGCTGCTGCTGCCACTGGTAACCCGCGTTTTGTCGCCATCCGAGTACGGCGCGATGGATCTGATCGTGACTCTTGGCGTACTCGTCAATCTGCTGGTGCCGCTTGAGACCTCGCAGGCGTTAGCGCGATTTTGGAATGATCGCGCCGAGGGAGCACCGCGTCGCCGTCTGGCGGGCACGGCTTGGACCTTTACTCTCGCCAGTCACACGGCCTTCGCCGGGGCGTGCGCCCTTTTCGCAGTACCGATTGCGCTGGCCCTGCTCGGTGATGCCGGCTACGCGCCGGCCGTGCGTGCCGGCGGCTGCGCGATCGCGCTGAACGGCGCCTTTTACCTGCTACAGAACCAGTTCCGATGGGAACTGCGGCCGCGAGCCTATGCCGCCGTCAGTGTGGGCTACGCGCTGGCGAATCTGGTGTTCGTCGCAGTCTTCGCCTGGGGCCTTGGCGCCGGACTGGAGGGCGTGCTCTGGGCCCAAGCTGTCGCGGCGGCGGGAGCCTCGGCGCTCAGCCTCGGATGGCTGTGGCGCAGCCTCGCATGGGGAATCGTGCGTGACGAACTGGCAGCGATGCTTCGGTTCTCACTGCCGCTTGTGCCAGCCGGTATCGCGCTGTTCGCCAGCTTCTACGTCAATCGACTGATGCTCAATGCGCTGGCAACGTTGCATGACGTGGGCATGTTCGGAATCGCCAGCCGACTGGCCGGCGTGGCGACTCTGGTGCTGATAGGCGTTCAGGGGGCACTCACGCCCCTCGTTTACGCGCATCACCATGAGGCCGAGACGCCGGCGCGCCTGGCGCGGCTGCTCGAAGGCTTTAGCGCCGTGGCGCTGTTAGCCTGTCTCGCACTCGGTCTGTTCGGGGCGGAACTCGTGCTTCTGCTTGCAACGCCGGACTACGCCAAAGCGGCGCCGCTGATCGGCTGGTTAGCCGTAGCAGCGGTTCTGGCGCAACTGTATATCTTCGCGCCGGGCATCGCGATCGCGAGGAAGACACACTGGCAACTGGCCATCACCCTTGTCAGTGCATTCGCCGGTGTCTGCTTGAACGCGCTGCTGATCCCCCGCTGGGGCGTGTGGGGCGCGACACTGGCCACGCTGGTCGCTGGAGCGGTGTTCTTTGGCGCGTGGATGACAGTCAGCCAGAGGCTCTATCCGTTGCCGCTGCGTACGGGACCGCTGGCGGCCGCGGCAGCGCTGTTCGTGGTGCTCAGCCTGACCTCGCCGCAGATCGATTCAGGAATACCCCCAGGTGCGTTGCGCGGGCTAGTGAAGGCCGGTGAGCTGTTGCTCTTCACCTGGGCACTCGGCGCGCTTGGGCTAATCCGGCCGCGGGACTGGCGTCACGCCCTTGCGACCGCGAACTGACACCATGTCTCGAATCGCGCACAGCTGCGAACAACAGCTGAAAATCGCTGCCGATGCGAAGAAAATTCTGATCATCTCCTTCTCCAACATTTCCAGCGATCCACGGGTCATGCGCCAGGTGCGCTTGCTCGAATCCCGCTTCGAAGTCACTGTGGCCGGTTTCGGGCCAAAACCGGATGCGGATGTCGAGTTTTGCAGCATCCACCATGAGTCGACGCGATTGCCGACCAAGATGTGGTGGGCACTCAAGTTGTTGTTGGGGCTATCCGAAAGCTATTACTGGAATCGAGTCGAGGTCCAATCGGCGTTCGCAATGCTGCGGGGCCGGGAGTTTGATCTCGTGATCTCTAACGACATTGCCGCATTGCCACTCGCTATTCGTCTGGCACAGGAGGGCACAGTGCTGTTGGACGCTCATGAATACTCGCCGCGCGAATTTGACGACAAATGGGCGTGGCGTCTGCTATTCGGGCGTTATCACCATGAATTGTGCCAACGGTATCTGCCAAGGCTGGGGGGCATGGTCACGGTCTGCCAAGGCATCGCGGACGAGTATGCGCGAGAGTACGGTGTCGCTTCTGAGGTGGTTCATAACGCTCCCCCTCACCAGAAGCTTCGACCATCAAGGACAGCACACGGGCGCATCCGGATGGTTCACCACGGCGCGACCATCCGCTCCCGCCGGCTCGAAGGAATGATCGACGTGATGATGTACCTTGACGACCGCTTTACGCTCGATTTCATGCTGATGGAGAACGATCCGGGTTACCTGAAAGAACTGCGTGCCCGGGCCGCCTCGGACTCCCGCATCCGATTCTTGCAGCCTGTTCCCATGACCGAAATTTGCCAGGCGCTCAATGACTACGACATGGGAATATTTCTGCTTCCACCTGTCAATTTCAATTACGCGCACGCACTGCCCAATAAGTTCTTCGAGTTCATTCAAGCGCGTCTAGCAGTGGCAATCGGCCCGTCACGAGAGATGGCAAATATCACCAAGAAGTACGGTATCGGAGTGGTAGCCAAGTCGTTCAATCCGGCTGACCTTGGAGCGGCACTTAGCCGGATGTCTGAGGCCGATCTTGTTCGTTACAAACTGGCCGCAGATATCGCCGCCGAGTCGCTAAACGACAAGCCTGGCAGCCAAGTTCTGCTCCGAATGGTTGAACGCCAGCTGGCGCAATAGTGATGCCGCGCAGATGCTGTGTCCCCTGCGCTAGGCGCGATGCTGTACGAGCACCCCCATTTCTTAGCAAGAAGTACTGGACGAGATAAGAGCGCTATGCGACTCCCATCCCCCATGGCGCTCGAAGGCACGTACTTGCGCGCGCTGAAGCGCCATAACCCTTTCGAAAAATGTGCGGCATAGCAGGCTACTGGGCTGCGTCCCCCGGCGGCAATGTACGTCCCGACTTGGACGGGGCACTCGCGCGCTTGGCGCATCGCGGGCCCAATGACCGCGGTATTGAGCGTCAGTGTGGACCGTGGGGCGAAATCGGTCTAGGCCATACGCGTCTTTCCATTATCGATCTCTCGTCGGGCGGCCATCAGCCTATGCGTTCGCGCGATGGCCGCTTTGCGCTCGTCTTCAATGGCGAGATCTACAACTACCGCGAGTTGCGCGCAGAGCTTTCGGCAGCCGGACACGAGTTCCTCAGCCAATCTGACACCGAGGTGTTGCTTACCGCATGGGCCCACTGGAGCGCCAGCTGCCTGACGCGTCTAGTCGGTATGTTCGCTTTCGTGATCATCGATCGTGCGAGCGGCACGCTTACATGTGTGCGCGACGCATTCGGTATCAAACCGGTGTTCATCTCGCGGCCTTCCTGGGGCTTCTGCTTCGCCTCGGAGCTGCCAGCAACGTCGGCGCTACGAGGAGAAGGCGCTGAACTCAACCTGCAGCGGACCTACGACTACCTCGTCTATGGCGACTACGATTCCTGCGAGAGCACTTTTGTCGAAGGCATCAGCCAGTTGGCGCCCGGCACGCTTCAGGTGCTGCACATGCACAGCGGCCAGCTAGATGCACCCGTGCGCTGGTGGACGCCACCCGTGCAGGAGTCGAACCGTTTGTCATTCGTCGATGTCGCAGAGCGGCTTCGTCATCTCTTTCTGGAAAACGTCCGACAGCACCTGCGCAGCGATGTGCCGTTGGGCGCGGCGCTGTCGGGCGGCATCGACTCTTCGGCCGTTGTCGGTGCAATGCGTCAAGTGGAACCGGATGCGCCGATCCATACCTTCAGTTTCATTGCCAAGGGCTCGCCTGTTTCCGAGGAGAAATGGGCCAATCTAGTGAACCGGCACGTTGGAGCCATCGCGCATAGCATTGAAGTGGAGCCGCACGAGCTTGCGCGCGACCTGGACGATATGATCCTGGCGCAGGGTGAGCCTTTCGGCAGTACAAGCATTTACGCGCAGTACCGAGTGTTCAAGCTCGCACGCGAGAATGGCATCACGGTTACTTTGGACGGGCAGGGAGCCGACGAACTACTCGCCGGATACCAGGGCTATCCTGGCGAGCGCGTCCACAGTCTGCTGGATAGCGGGGCGTTACTACCGGCGGCCTCATTCTTGTACAAGTGGGCGAAGTGGCCAGGACGATCGCTCACGTACGGGCTTAAGGCGTGCGTGGGCGAATTCGTCGGGGGGCCATGGTATTCAAAGCTGCGCGAGCTAGTGAGCGAGCGTGAACAACCAGATTGGTTGGACAACGGGCAGTTGACCGAGCGCGGCGTGCACCTAGCATTTCCGCGCCAGGTCCCAGATCCCTGCCCTCGTGGGCGCCGGCTCGCAGCCGAGCTCGCATTGTCAGCCACCCGGCGCGGGTTGCCTGGATTACTGCGCCATGCCGATCGCAACTCGATGCGCTTTTCCGTGGAAAGCCGCGTGCCGTTCCTTACGCCGCAGCTAGCCGAGTTCCTGCTAACGCTGCCCGAGGAATACCTAATCTCAGCAGGAGGCGAGACCAAACACATCTTTCGCGCCGCCATGCGCGGCATCGTGCCCGACGCCATACTCGACCGCCGCGACAAGATCGGGTTTGCCACGCCGGAGATTGATTGGCTTTCTTCTCTCGGCGGACAGGCGCGTGAATGGATCGGCGAGGCCGAGGGCATCGATTTCCTGAAACCGGCGCGCATGCTGCAGGAGTTCGACCGGATATTGGCCGGGCAGGTCCGCTTCACGTGGCAAGCGTGGCGTTGGATCAATTTTTGTCGCTGGCATACCCGCGTGTTTGAACCAATGAGCCGCCAACGGGCCGCGGCACCGGTTGAGCCGTGAAGTACGTGCACGCCGCCGTATCGATGAAGCCGTCCACGGGCGTGGTCCGTCAGATGGCCGACGAAGCAGAGGCCGCCGCCGCTTTGGGTCTCAGCTGGAAGGTTTGTCTGAGCCAAGGTTCTGATCTCGGTCAGATCTTGGCTTGGTGGCCCGCTCCGCTGCAGTATGCGCTGCTTCGCGTGCGCTTCTACGTCCGGCTGGCTCGGCTTGCACGACAGGGACACAAGATCATCCTGCGCTATTCGCCTGGAGACCCATTTCTGTTCATAGCCAGCTTCTTCTTGGGCCCTTACGTCACTGTGCACCATACCCGGGAAGAGGCGGAACTGGCCGCATCGCGCTTGCCCTACGCACGTTTGCAACTGCTACTTGAGCGCCGACTCGGCCGCCGCGTGGTTGACCGTGCACAAGCAATCATTTGCGTTACACCAGAAATCGCACGGCATGAGTCGGATCGCGTCCGCGCGCGGCCGGACCGGCGGGTTCTGATTTATCCAAACGGAATTCTCTATCCCAAGCGGCTCGACGAGCCAGCCGACCTAAGGGGAGAACGACCGGAAGTTATCTTCGCCGCCTCCTACTTCTTTCACTGGCATGGACTCGAAGCACTTCTCGACTCAATGGCCGACTCTGACGAAGATGGGCTCTTGCACCTCGTCGGGACGCTACCGGAGGCACTGCAACTCAGGGCCAAGACAGACCCGAGGGTACGAATTCACGGTCAACTCGGCTTGTCGACATTCAACCAACTAGTTGCTCAATGCTGGGTTGGCCTGTCGTCGTTCGCGCTTTCTGGCAAAGGCATGACCGAGGCTTGCACTCTGAAGGTGAGGGATTATCTCCTCGCTGGGTTGCCTGTCTATGCCGGGCATCGCGACTCGGCGCTCTCCGAAGACTTTGAATATTTTCGCCAAGGGCCTGCCTTATGGAGCGACATCGTCGAATACTCTCGCGCTATGAGGGCGGTGCCACGGGCCACCATCGCCCTCGCTGCGCAGCCTTCGATCGACAAGAAAGTCCTGCTCGCACGACTTCATCGTTCATTGTCTTGAAATGGCGTCAAAGGTCGACACACAATTGCCACAGAGATATTTCTTAAGCGGCACTGCTGTGCCGAAACTCACCTGCCCAGCATTGGCGTAGGGCGAAGTTGATCGGACATGTGCGGAATTGCCGGCTTCCTCGCTGACGCGCGCTTCAATCAAACCCGATTGTTGCCTGTTGCACTAAGTATGGCCGACGCGATCCGCCATCGCGGGCCCGACGACAATGGTGTGTGGACCGATCCACACGCCAGAATCGCGCTGGCGCAGCGTCGCCTTTCCATCATCGATCTGTCGCCCGCCGGTCACCAGCCGATGGTGTCGGCCAGCGGTCGTTACGTCATCGTCTTCAACGGCGAGATCTACAACTTCTCCACACTTCGCGCCGAACTCGAGACCGCCGGTACAGCGCCCGCCTGGCGCGGCCACTCCGACACCGAGGTGCTGCTGGCGCTGATCGAGGCGCGCGGCGTGCGTGCCGCACTGCAGGCCGTGCGCGGCATGTTCGCGTTCGCGCTGTGGGATACGCACGAACGCACGCTGGTGCTGGCACGCGACCGGCTCGGAGAGAAGCCGCTGTACTACGGGCGTGTCGGCGGAAGCTTCGCCTTCGGCTCCGAACTCAAGGCGCTGCGCGCGCATCCCGAATGGAACGCACCCGTCGACCGCGGGGCGCTGGCCCTCTTCATGCGGCACAACTACGTGCCCGCGCCCTACACGATCCATGAGGGCATACGGAAGCTGCCGCCGGGACAGATGCTTACGCTGGCGTGGGGCACGAAGGAACCCGTGGTCGAGCCCTATTGGTCGGCGCGGGCGGCGGCGGAAGCAGGATTCCGCACGCCATCGAACCGGAGCCATGCGGCACTGACCGATGCACTGGACTCGCTGCTGCGCGACGCCGTTGCCGGGCAGATGGTGGCCGACGTTCCGCTTGGCGCGTTCCTGTCCGGAGGCATCGACAGCTCGGTCGTCGTAGCGCTGATGCAGGCGCAGAGCCCACGCCCGGTGAAGACGTTCACGATCGGCTTCACCGAGGAAGGCTACGACGAGGCGGTCCACGCCGCGGCCGTTGCGCGCCACCTGGGAACCGAGCACACCGAACTCTACGTCACGCCACGCGAGGCGATGGCCGTGATTCCCCGGCTGCCGTCGATTTACGACGAACCGTTCGCCGACTCCTCGCAGATCCCGACCTTCCTGGTGTCGCAACTCGCGCGCCAGCATGTGACCGTATCCCTATCGGGCGACGGTGGGGATGAGCTCCTCGGCGGCTACAACCGTTACCTGCTCGGAAAGGACCTGTGGCAGAAGCTGTCGCTTCTGCCGACTGGCGTGCGCACGGCCTTCGCGCGCATGGTCAAGGCGATTTCGCCGCGCACGTGGTCAGCGCTGATGAAGCCGCTCATGCCGCTCGCGCCGAGCCGCTACCGCGTCGGACTGCCTGGCGACAAGCTGCACAAGCTGGCGGATGTCGTGTCGCACGCCGATCTCGATTCCCTGTACCGGGACCTCGTGTCGCACTGGCGTTCGCCCGGCGAGATCGTCCTTGGCGGCGCCGAGTACCCGACGCTGCTGAGCCAGACTGGTGATCTGCCCATCGACGATCCTGTCGCACGCATGATGTTCCTCGATCTGGTCACCTACCTGCCGGACGACATCCTGGTGAAGGTCGACCGCGCGGCGATGGCAGTCAGCCTAGAGACTCGGGTACCGCTGCTGGATCACCGCGTCGTCGAGTTCGCGTGGCAGGTGCCGATGGCGTCCAAGGTGGACGCGCGCGGCACCAAACAGTTGCTGCGCAGCGTGCTCGACCGCTACGTGCCCGCGGCGCTGATCGACCGGCCGAAGATGGGATTCGGCGTCCCGATCGACAGCTGGCTGCGCGGGCCGCTGCGCGACTGGGCCGAAGCGCTGCTCGATCCCGCACGACTGAAGCGCGAGGGTTATCTCAATCCGCAGCCGATCCGCGCCAGTTGGGAGCAGCACCTTTCCGGCCAGCGCGACTGGCACTACCCGCTGTGGGACGTCCTGATGTTCCAGGCGTGGCTCGAGCACGTTGATGGCCGATAAGCCACGGCTGTTGTTCGTCGTCACCGAGGACTGGTACTTCGCCTCGCACCGCTTCGCCCTGGCGCGGGCGGCAAGGGACGCGGGTTTCGATGTCGCGCTCGCCACCCGAGTGAGCTCGTGGCGCCAGAGCATCGAGTCCGAGGGCATCCGCGTAATTCCACTGCAATATATGCGGCGCTCGAGTCGCCACCCATGGGTCGAACTGCAGGTGATCCGAGAACTGAGTTCGCTCTACCGCGACTGGAAACCCGATGTCGTCCACCACGTTGCCGCCAAGCCGGTGATTTATGGCGGGATAGCGGCACGCCGAGCCGGTGTGAAGGGTGTCGTGGCCGCACTTGCCGGGCTCGGTCACGCCTTTGCATCCGACCGCGCTTCGGCGCGCATGCAGCGCCCGGCCCTTCTCGTCGCCTATCGCGCGGCGCTGAAGCAGCGCAATGTCCGGCTGATCGTGCAGAACCCGGAAGATGAGCGCTTCGTGCTCGAGCAGGATCTCGTTCGACCGCAGGAGTTGCGGGTGATCCGCGGTTCAGGCGTGGATACGCAGGTGTTCCGTCCCCGCGCCGAACCCGACACCGTACCGACTTTCGTACTGGTGGCACGCATGCTGTGGGACAAGGGCGTCGGCGAGTTCGTCGAGGCCGCTCGACAGCTGCGACAACGGAATGTGCCGGCGCGGTTCATCCTCGTCGGCGAGGCCGACCAGGAGAACCCGGCCGCCATCTCACGCACAGAGTTGCGACGTTGGCACGCCGAAGGTCCTGTCGAGTGGTGGGGCCATCGCAGCGACATAGCGGAAGTGCTTGCCGGTGCGCACGTGGCGTGCCTGCCGTCCTATCGCGAAGGCTTGCCGAAGTCTCTGCTCGAAGCGGCCGCGTGCGGCCTACCGCTGATCGCGACCGATGTGCCGGGCTGCCGGGAGATCGCGGTGCACGAAGAGACCGCCCTCCTCGTTCCACCGCGCAACGTACCAGCCCTCGCGGAAGCGATGATGCGGCTGGCGAGTGATGCGGAACTTCGGCGGCGACTCGGCGCCGCGGGCCGGGAACGAGTCTGCGAATACTTCTCGACGGAGCGCATTACCGGACAGACGACTTCGCTGTACCGCGAACTCATCGACGCATGCGCATCGCCCTAACCGGCGCCGACGGTTTCGTCGGTCGCCACACCGTCGGTGCCGTGCGCGCGGCCGGGCATGAAGCGCTGCCTCTGGTCCGGCGGCTCGGGAGCGGCAGCGAGGCAGGGGCGCGGGCCGTCGGAGACATCGGTCCCGACACCGAGTGGACTTCCGTCATCGAAGGCTGCGATGCAGTGGTCCATCTGGCGGCCGCTGTCCATGAATCCGGACCGGAGAGCGCCGACCATGAGGCCCGCATGCGACGGGTCAATGTCGATGCAACAGCGCGACTGGCGCGCGAGGCCGCGCGTTGTGGTGTGCGACGCGTCGTGCTCGCGAGTTCCATCAAGGTGATGGGCGAGACCTCTTCGCGATCGTTCGTTGAATCCGATCCACCGCGGCCGGTCGGTGCTTATGCGACCTCGAAGCGCGACGCGGAACTCGCTCTGTGGGAAACAACATCGGCGACGACCCTGGAAGGCGTCGTGCTGCGTCCGCCGCTGGTCTACGGGCCGGGCGTTGGCGCCAACTTCCGCGCACTGCTGGGCCTGTGCGATACGGCGTGGCCGCTGCCGCTGGCGGGGGCACGCGCGCTGCGGAGCCTGCTTTACGTCGGCAACCTGGCGGACGCGCTGGTGGTGACGGCAACCCGCCCCGAGGCCGCA
>Ga0079037_100000201_pt1 | contig 24069 bp, 25 predicted proteins | sample Mud3Dept4metaG_FD_71479 | JGI IMG/M metagenome (GOLD analysis project Ga0079037, IMG submission 71479) | Freshwater wetland microbial communities from Ohio, USA, analyzing the effect of biotic and abiotic controls - Mud 3 Core 4 Depth 4 metaG | ecosystem: Environmental > Aquatic > Freshwater >... | reverse complement strand
TTTTGTCGCTTGGCGTTTTCGCGTCAACAAATACGCCCTATTAAAGAAGCTTCCCAAGGATGGGCGCTGTTGCTTCGAAGGTTCGAAAAAAGCAAAGCCTTGTTCTTCCGTTCCTTCTCTTATTGATTATGCTTCTTCTCATATGATAGTGCTTCTTCGAGCTTCGAAAAGACGTTACTGCCTTTGCATTAGTGGAGCCTTGAGTTTTCTGCAACAGATATCTGATAAAAAATATTGGTGAAGCAACTCTCAGCTACCCAGCTCTTCGGTCGTTCTTAATTTAGTTTAGGTCTGTGTTGCAGTCCATGATCAATTTCCTATGGATAGGCCAAAGCATAAACAGTTGGCCACTTCTTATGCGGATGAAACTAACTTTCAATAGTTGATGTTTTTGCAGGTGTCAGAAATTGCGAGTATTACTTGGGGCATGGTGAAAATGCTGAATACTCGCGTGTATTTTGGCGCGCTAGCCTTTCGAATTACAGCCGGGTCGCCCCCTGCTTTCAAATATCCGGCTATGAAGGTTTTTGCAAATGCTTGAATGTTGCCGTTTCCTCGTAGAGGTGAAAGATAGTGACCGGAGTAGTACAAAAATTCGGCGACATCCCATGCTTTGTCTCCCTCGGTTGATGCCTGCTCAAAATCTATGAGGTAAATCTTTCCAGTTTGATCAATTATTATGTTTTCTGGCTTTGTGTCGCCCAAAGCGACGTTAATCTGATGAACTCGGCCAAGTGTCTCACCGACTCTTGATATTATCGCAAGTTCGTTCTCCGCTTTCTCCCTGCTTCCGCGAGTCGCGAGTTTTCTGAGCGTGAAGCTCAAGTTTTGTCCGGCAATGTACTCCATAAAAACAAGACCTTTACCTTGACTGACGTGAAGAATTCGTGGTACATTAAACCCCTCTTTTCTCAGCAGCTCGCTAGTGGCGATTTCTCTCTCGAGTCTCGCTCGACCTAGAACGGCGAAACTTCTAGCTCCAAGAGCCCAAATATTCAAGGGAAACCATTTAATCCCCGACCAGTCTTTAAACCGTTTGATCAGAAGTTTCTTCTTTTCACTGTCCAACCTCGCCTCTGCCACGTAAACGTCATTCAACACGCCGCCGATAGGTTCTAGAGTGATTGTTCCTTTTTCGCCCTTGAGGAGAACTTTTCTTGCGAATTCCTCTACGCTTATTCCGTCAGCTAGTGAAACTAGACCATTCGCGGTAGGCACAAATATGTATCTTTGAGGGTCAACAAAAGATTTTGTCTCGTCCTCTCTGCTTCCTAGCTTTAGTCTCTGTAGTCCAAATCCCCTTTTTGTGCTTTCTGCAAAGAAGTTCAGAAGCTGAGGGAACATTTCAAAGAATGAAGTGAAGAATGTTCGAGGCGCAGTTTTGGATAGGTTTGATAGCCTTTTTCGGGGTATGTCTTTCTTTGGGAGGAACTCCCTAGTTATCATTATGTAGTTCTCGGACAAGAGAATTTTCTTCTCCTGCTCAAGCTGTTTTAGGGCTGTGTTGTAAGTATCAAGGATTGCCAACTCGTTTCTCTCAACGCTGTCGACGATGTTGCCTATGGAATAGGCAAGAGGCGGGAAAACTCGAATGCGGTTTAGCATTGTTTCATACAAAAAATACTCCGGCTTAATTCGCATCTGCCCAGCTAGTTCAGGAAATCCAATAACAAGGTTCTCAAGCAGTTCTAGAATGAGACGTTTCTTAAGCTTGATTTCCTGTGAAAGTAAGTATTCGCTGCCAATTATTGCAGTGTGCGGAAAGACCAGCGTCCCCACAGTTGCTTCGCCTAAAAATCCCCGCTCAATATCTCTCTCGAATATCCACTGATCAATGGCAAAAATCACTACGTTTCTTCCGTTCAAGGTTCTTGTGAAACTCATCAGCCTTGGTTGAAAGTCCAGGATGACAAGAATGACTTCTATGGTTCCCCTGCGGTCTGCGTTACCTCCCTGACAATCGAAAATGCTGATCGCGACAATCTGCGTTGAACCAGCTATCTGCCTGCAAAAGCTCGCGATCTTTTGGTGCACTTCGCTCGCGGAATTCAGGGTTGTCCTAATCGGCATGCCACCCCATTAAATCTGCATAATAAGGTTACGGTTCTAGAGATATATTTGTACTGAAGCTAAACCTCCAGGTATGACTTAGCAATCGCAGTTGAGGAGCTCTTACGTAACTTAAATAAGCTAAAACACCGGAAAATGAAGACTGTCACACTCGCAAGGAGCTAGGAAATTGTCGGAAATGTTTCGGAAGGAAATTGTTCAACGCATCACCAAAAGCCTGCTAGACATTCAACTCTTGCGCATGCTGCAGGCGCAGTCGCTTTGGGGTTACCGTATTAAGAAGAAAGTGGAGATAGACCTTGACATAAGACTGAGACACGGCGCGCTCTACCCCACGCTTAACCTCCTTGAGAAGAGAGGCTTTGTTGCAAGTGAGAGACAGCAGCAAGGCGGAAGAGCCAGGAAAGTCTACACGATTACAGAAGAGGGCAGAAAATACCTTCAAAGCTATTATGACATAATCAAGGAACACATTGGAGCATAGAACAGGTACGAGGTCGACCTGAGGGTCAAGAGCAGAGATTTTTGTCTGGATTGTTGAGAAGCGAATCTACAGTAGAGAATAAAGGCATCATATCACAGTGATCTAGAATTCTAACTGTTGAGTCACAAACCACTTATTGCTTCATTGCCGCTAGTTGTCTCAATTCGGAGTCGAAATTAAGAAACGCTTAACTGCTAAAAGCTAAATAGTAGTAGGAGAAGAGGGAAAAATTGCCAACCCTGGGATTATTCAGGAAAGCCAATAAGGAAGAATCGCAGGAACCAACTGAACCGGCTGAACAACAGCCCGTGGCGTCTCCTGTTGAACCTTCCGCAGAAGCCAGTGACAAGATCTACCTCAAAGCAATGCCTCTCCGCGAGATTTCCGATCTAGAGGCCATTAGAAACGAAGTACGAAACGGCAATATTCTCATTCTTAGAATTACTCCCCTAGCGAGCAAAAGCATTGAAGATGTAAAACAGGCAGTGGGTGAGCTCTATGACTTTGCCGAAGCGATAGGCGGAGACATCGCACGGCTGGGCGAAGAGCGAGTTGTCATTTGTCCGCCCAAAGTCAGAATTTGGCGCGAAAAAGCTCCTGTTCAGAACGAGCCTCTGCCTACAGCAGCCTGAACGTTTCTAGTATTCCGGGCACTACCGCAGGAATCCCCGCTTTGTTGTCTACAAAGCTGGCAATGCTCATTATTTTTGATTTTTCGCCATGGCAGAAGAACACGCGTTCTGGTTTGGGTTTTAAGTGTGTCAAATAGCTGATTAGTTGTCTTCTGTCAGAGTGGCCGGAGAAGCCTTCGATTGATTCAACTTGGAGTCTGACTTGGGCAACTCCCATTCTGCCTTCGTTGTCCATTGTCGTTACTTCGGTTACTCCTTTCTGGACGCGCTTTCCCATGGTACCCTCTATCTGGTAACTTACGAAAATAATTGTGTTCTTTTCATCTGCTGCCCAGTTTTTGAAATATTCAATTACCGGTCCTCCTTCCAGCATGCCCGATGTGGCTAGCACGATGCAGGGTTCGCCCTCCATGATACCTTGCCTAACGCTCGGATGCTCAACAATCGTGAAATAGTCAGATTGGAATGGATTGACTTCTTCGTGCAGAATGCTATGTCTGACTTCCCTGCCTAGGTATTCTGGATAGGCTGTGTGAATGGCGGTGGCCTCGGAAATCATGCCTTCGATGAATACAGGTGCTTCTTTCATGAGACCCCGTTTCATGTAACCATCAATAATCAGCATTATCTCTTGGGCTCGTCCAACTGCTGGAACCGGAATCAGCACTTTCCCTTTCCTTTCTAGAGTTGCGTTTATGACTTGGGTTAGCCTTTCTTCTGCTTCAATTCTGGATGGCATGAAATCATCTGGACCGCCATATGTGCTTTCTGTGATTACGGTTTCGACTCGAGGAAACTCTGCAGCTGCTGCTTCAAGAAGCATTGTTCTGGCAAATTTGTAGTCGCCTGTATAGACAATGTTGTGTATTCCTTCGCCAATGTGAAGATGTGACATTGCTGAGCCAAGGATGTGACCTGAGTTATGCATTGTTAATCGGATATCTGGTGCAATGTCCGTGACGACACCATATCTCAGAGGAATTGTGTGCAGCACACATTCGCGTACGTCTTTCTGATCGTAGTGTGGTGTGACCCCTTGCTTGCCGGCTACGTCTAGATAGTCAAGCTGAAGGAGCGTCATTAGATTTGACGTTGGGGCTGAACAATAGACTGGGCCATCATACCCGTACTTGTAAAGAAATGGCACCAAACCGCAGTGGTCAAGATGGGCGTGACTGATCACAACAGCGTCCAGTGAGTCAATTTGGAATTCGGGACAGTCAAATCGGGGAAATGCCTCGAATGGTCTCTGTGAACCAGGATTTATTCCGCAGTCCAGCAGAACGCTGCTTTCGCGAGTTTTTACTAGGAACGCAGAGCGTCCAACCTCCTGCGCGCCACCGAGAACCGTCATTCGTACATCGCCGACTTCGAAAGTTTTAGGCCGGAAGATACGTTCTCCGATGGTGCGGAGAACTCTTTCCCTTTCTTTACTTTCAGAGTGGAGGTAATGACGCATGTTTGTAACAATTTTTGAGCGAATCGGGGGGCTTCTCAAGATGTGAGGGCGCCACTTTGTTTTCTTGATGATCTCTTGCAAAAGCGAGCCGTTTCTTCCAATTGCCAAACCGGGTTTTTTTGTTTCAACTATGATTTCGCCGAGACTGGGGTCAAAGTTGATGTCAGTTATTTCAGCTTCTACGGCGATGAGTTCACGTGTGATTTTTTCAGCTTCTATTTCTGGTAGCCTGACTGATGGATCTGATCTCACAACGATGCGTTTTCTTATTACACCTACGATTTCAGCCACTATGTTCGTTTGGTCAACCAAGATTTCTGGTTTCTTGGCGTAGATGGAAAGCATTGGGCCTTCATATTCGACCCTGGTAACTTCAGCTTCCCGTGGAACATGTTCTAGAATGTATTGACTAATTTCGATCTTGTCTTTCTCGGAGTTCCGGGCCACGAAATTAACTTCCTCATTTAGTGAGAAGGTGTTTTTTCTCTTCCTCACTTAATTCGCGGTAACCCTTCTTGTCTATGACTATCACATTGTAGTTGTTGCCGCTTGCTACGTCGCGTTTCATAGCTGCGTTCACTGCCTTGACAATTATTGGAATCACTTCCGCGATGGGCATGTCTTCCCGGTATTTATCTTCAAGTATTCCATAGGCTATTGGAGAACCTGAGCCTGTTGAGACTGATTTCTCTTCAGTGAGGCTTCCGTAGGGATCAAGATTGAAAATGTGCGGTCCAGTTTCATCCATTCCACCCACGAGGACTTGTGTTGCAAGCGGAATGTATCTTGCAGAAAAAAGAAGATTTGCGACCAGGCGTGCCGCGGAGTGTATTGGCATTGGCCTGTTCATGTTTATCTTGTACAGCTGTGCATTTGCCGTCAGTATATCGACGACGCGTTGTGCGTCTGCGACAGTTCCGGCAATTGTCATTCCAATGTGGTCATCGATCTTGTAGACCTTCTTCCCCTGTTTGTGGGCAACATAGAAACCCATGGTTACGCGCGTGTCTGAAGCAAGTACAACGCCGTCTTTGCAAACGACGCCAATTGTTGTTGTTCCTTTCAAAGCTAGGTTGCTAGCTGCGTTAATCTGTGTCATGTTTGCTGCATCTCCATTAAAACTCATTCTCAGCGAATTGTGTCGCTAGGAAGTAGCGACAGTTTATCATTCTATCTGGATTTATTAATCTTTCTCCGCGTGGATCTATGTTCCCAATCTCACATAGTTGAATTAGTGAGAATGAAAGAGGGGGAAAAGATAGCTAGCGGCACGTTGCATGTATTTCAGAACAAACAGAGATTGTCAGGAATCAGTGATTCTCTGTCTAATTTACAGTCTGGCTACTCAGCTCCCATCTGCCGCGTGGTTCGTTTCCTCTGAAGAAGCCCTTCGATTGCGAAAACCAACGCCGCAGATCCCGTTATCACAGTTAGCAGAACAAAAAACACCACGAAACTAAAATTCTCAACTGCATAGTGTACAGCCAGAACCAGAAGTTCGACGACCAAGATACTCAGAAAAACAAGAGAGTACACAAACATTTTCGGCAGGATGTGTTTTCCAATCCAGACATACCCTCTCACGTGAGCCTTTGCTATAGCAACGTATTCTCCGTAGTTATTCTTCTGCAACAGCTTCAGGTCTTCTAGTTTCTCCAGATGCCTGTAAGCCACACTGGGACTGCTAAGATGAACGCCTTTCATGACATCTCTAGGGCCGACCGGTTCTTTCTTTTTGACAACGTATAGGTAGACGCTAAGTGTTGTTCCTTCAATGTCTTTGTCAATTGAACCTGGCACTCACAATCCCCAGCTAGAACCAAGGCTATCTTTGGTTGCTTGCACGTATTAGCTTTGCTCACCATTTGAGTAGAATTTCGAACGCAGTATCAAAGATTCGTTGTCAGGGCCGGGTTAGAGACTATAAAAATGCCGTCTGTTTTTTCACAAGTGATTCTTTGCTTGGCAGCAAAGTAAACGCACCAGCGAAGTTCGAAACACGATTTGTATACAAAAGCATCAACAAAACACAGAGAAGCTGATCTCCCGGTCTAGCGCCGCGACATGAGTCTTCGTTGGATATCCACAACCTCCGTGCTATCTTTGGCACCAGCATAATTTTCAAGCAACTCGCCATTAAGCTCGAGGAAAGTGTGCCCCCAGGTGAAGATTGAAAGGACTTTGGTCGCTTCCTGTCTCAACCCCGCAATGTACAATGCTGCGGCTATAGCCTCCGCGGTGGTAAGCTTTGTTGCTTTACCAAAATTCACAGGATTACCCGCAATGAGAACGGGGAGGCATCGAGACGTTCCCCGCACATGCCTAGATAGAACCTTCTGTGCATGTTCCCAGCTACAATCTAGAGCAACCACACCGAAATCCGCCAACCTCTGCTTATCCGTGGGTGAGAAAGCAATTTCCGAGAAAGGGTTAAGAACCAAGGCGCGCTTCGGAAGAAACCTTATCTTGCTAACGGTTCTAGCCAAGCCATGGCGTTCAAGCTTGAGACCAGTGCACTTTTTTGGGTCGCACTGATTTGCATGATAGATAACGATTCTAGGTAGGGCTTCCACTAAGCTTTCGCACCTTAAGGTGGCTCATGGGGTCCTCTAGAACGCCTGGGATGCAATCAAGAATGTCGCTCGCAACCATGTGATGACCAATTCGGTCAGCTACGAAATCACCCGCTGCACCGTTGACAAAAGCACCTGCAACCGCCGCCTCAAAAGCATCTGCCTTCTGCGCTAAAAACGCTCCAACAACTCCCGACAACACGTCACCCGTGCCTCCAACCGTCATGCCGGGGTTACCAGTGAAATTCAGCTTAAACCTCCCTCCACTACAGACTATGTCAATTTGCCCCTTGAGCAGTATTGTTGCGTTGAGTTTCGTGGCTGTCTCTTGAACTTTCTCTACCCTTTCCATCAAGTCTTCGGGGAGTCTCGACTTGGTGAGAATGGCGTATTCACCAGCATGAGGAGTCAAAACAAGCGGGACTTTTAGAGGTCGTTGGAACTCAGCGAATGCTTTCAATCCGTCTGCATCAAGAAGCATCGGCTTCCTTGCTGTCTCAAGAGCATTAATGCACAGTCTGACAAACTCCTTTGTTTCTGGCTCCAATCCGAGTCCCGGTCCTAAGACTACGGCGTCCGATGCGTCAAGGTAAGGCTGCAATTCCTCCAAGCTCCGCGGTTTAAGGTGATTGCCATCGAGTTTCACGGTTATCAAATCAGGTGAAATGCCTGAAATAGCCTGTGCGGCCTTTGCTGGAGCTGCAGTATAAACCAAATCTGCACCTGTTCGCAGAGCAGCCAGAGAGACAAGCGAAGGAGCGCCGTAGTAGACTTCGCTGCCGCCTATAACCAACAGCCGACCAAAATCACCTTTATGAGAAGAATGACTACGTTTGCCAATTACCAAGAACACATCACCCGGACCTGCGAAGGTTTCCAGCTGTCTGGGCAAACCTATGTCTCTCACGCTCAGCTGCCCAACGTATTTCTTTGCTCTCTCGAGACCGGTTTTTGGAGCGTGGAAGGTCACGGTCAAATTGGCTTTGACAGCGGTCCCCAAGACTTCCCCTGTGTCCGAATCTATCCCCGTCGGAGTATCCACCGCGATTTTGAACGCGCTAAGGCCGTTTAGGTAATCTACTAACTGCAAGATCGGCGCTTTCAGTTTGCCCTTTGTGCCAGTTCCGAGAAGCGCATCAATTACAACGTCCACTTCTATCTGCGGGATAACAGAGGAATCATAGACCTCAAAAAACGCTATATCCCCACTCAGGAACCTCAGGGGCGCCCAGTTCTTTAGGGCTGCTTCATGAACAATGTCTTTACTTCTTCCAGCTAATATAACGGTGACTTTGAAGCCCATGGAAGACAAATGCCTTGCCGCAACGAAACCATCCCCGCCATTTCCGCCCAAACCGCAGAAAACCGCAACCCTCTTTCCCTCCGAATAGCGTGAGGATACTTCAGCGGCTATGCTCCTTCCGGCATTTTCCATAAGTTGAAGCAGTGAAATTCCATAGTATTCGGCGTTGATTTCAAGGGTACGCATCTGTCTGCTTGTTATTGCAGTTACACTTGGCTTTTTTGACGCCATAACCAAACCTAACAGGCTATTGGGTGCCCTCAAAAGATAAGCGTATCCGCGGAATACTCTGCCACGGCCTCAAGGTTATGGCGTTTGTACACAAAAGCATCAGCAAAACCCACAAAAAGGCTTTGGTAACACCGAAAAACGGCAGTGTGATCGAGGTGTTTCCTTCTATGCCTATGTGCTTTTTGGTCGCTGGCTTTTTGCCTTGTACTCCCTTGATATTATCATTGTGGAAGTCACGAGAACGTTTGGCACGGTTCTGATCTTTTCCGACACGAATTCTTCAAGCTTGTCAAGATCTTTGGTTACCATCTTGGCGACAACGTCATACTCGCCAAAGATGATATCTGCTTGTACTACCTCTTCGAATTCGATTAGTTTCTGAGCTACTTCTCTTTCCGTTCCTGAATTTACCTTAAACAACACATATGCTAAGACAGGCATGATCTCACAACGCAGAGTAAATCGCTGAACAACTTAATTACCTTTCCATTTTCCAGTTACAAAAAGGAAAAGACTTTATCCATTGCCTCACCTAGAGATGTTACTTGGAGGACTGCTGAGATTTCTCAGCTGAAATCTACTAGAATTATGAGGAAGTGTCCTTTGTGAACGAAGAACTGACCCTAAACATCAACGACGCGCTGCTAGTTGTTGACGTTCAAAACGATTTCCTTCCTGGAGGGTCGCTCCCTGTCCCTGAAGGAGACCAAGTAATCCCCATCCTTAACGACTACATAGACCTTTTCAAAAGAAAAAACCAAATTTATGCCGTACGAGACTGGCATCCGGCTAATCACATATCATTTAAAGAGAATGGTGGATCCTGGCCTCCTCATTGCATTCAGGAGAGCGAAGGAGCCCGTTTTAGCTCCGAGTTGAGGCTGCCGATCAATGTGGTCACAATTTCAAAGGGAACCAACCCCGAAAAGGAAAACTATTCAAGCTTTGAGGCTGGTGATCTATCCAGTAGACTGAAATTGAGTCAAATTGGTCGCGTTTTCATCGGTGGCTTAACGACCGAATACTGCGTCAAGAATACGGTTCTGGACGCTATCGAACAGGGGTTTGAGGTCTTCCTACTAAGCGACGCAATTAGGGGATTTGACTTGCATCCAGGAGATTCCGAAAACGCCCTGAAGCTAATGACTTCAAAAGGCGCGAAAACGACTACACTCGGAAGTTTTCCTGAACCTCTTGACATTCCTTCAGAAGAGCCCGTGAACCGGGGAATATCTGAGAAGTCGCTCATCAGGGCAGACAAGAAGAAAAAAGCAAGGCTCCGCTCTCGAGGACCTTATAGAAAAGCCAGAGTGGAACATTGATCAGAGGCGAATCTCCGAATGTTTGCGAACCTTATATATCCATAGTGGTCAGCAGCAAGAAGTGGCTACCGTCGCCTTCCTGAGAGGTACACAGTTCCAAAAGATAAGGTCGATTTGTCGACAGTTGCCCCGATGGGTAACGGCTGAGTCTTTCTAAGTGTGTTTTCTCATAGTAAGGAAGACAAGAAGCATTCATCTTTATCCCTGAGGCAAACCGAAATTTCATCGAACCATCACTTTTTACATTAAATAGCTAAATATCAGTACGCACAACTCCACTATTAGAAACATATGCGTAGAAATGTCGGTCTGTTAAGCTAGAAAGCAACCCGAATAAACCGAACCTCTGAAGCAAAAGCAAGTAAACAGTTGACTATTCGCCCATAATCTGAACTATGACAGTTCTTCGTCTTGGGTAAACATCGGTTTCGACAAAAAACAGGGATTGCCACGTCCCCAGTTCAATCTGTCGATTTATTACAGGGAGCAGCCTGTCTGGCGGAAAAAGAACTGAACGCAAATGAGCGTGGGCATTGGAAGGATGATTGTACGACCCGTTTTTAGGGCTGAGTTCGCGCAGTAGGTTCTCAACATCTTTCAGAAGCGCTGGATCATTCTCCGTGAGCATTAGTATGCCTGTTGCGTGAGGGGCAAATATGTGAACAAAACCGTTGGCAACTTCAGATTTTGAGACCGCTTCTTTTAATTCTCCAGTTAAGTCTATGAACTCGATCTCGCCCTTCGTTGTGAAATGAAGAGTTCTGTTAATAACTCTAAACGTGGAGACACCTAACGCTATTATGTATGCCTGCGTTTGTTAAGAAAAACGTTTTGTTGTCCTCGGGATGGCCGTAGCAATGTGCCCGTCTGCCTTCGGTAGGATATATTAGCACCTCTACACTTTTCCATTTTCGAGAGATAACGATAATCAACAACGTCAACTCCAGATGTTTTTGTCAGTGTCATTGATGCTTTTGCGTACAGAATCTGTCGTGGCTCGCTTGATGATGTTCGGTTCCACGTTCTCATATGGGCAACCCTCACATCACTGAGGCAACTAATCTTCTGCACGCCTTGGACGCATTTGGGGAAATAGAGCGGTTTGGCGCCTGCCGCTTGGATTCTAAGTGAGCCACATATTGTACAAGCTTAGCTGCGATGTTTCCTTACTGCCAGTTTGAGAAAGTGCTGTTCCAACAGGCATTCTTTGAGGTAGTCATCAAGTGTACTTGCAGGAACAACCTCGATCTTGTAATCTCTAACATCTACCGAATGATCATAGTTCTTCTGAGGAATGACCACTTTCTTAAAACCCCACGCTTCAGCCACTTTAATCTTATCGTGAACCCCGCCAACTGCAGTTATCTGAATTGAGTCGCTCACGCTCAGGTTGATCTCACCTGTAACAGCCACGTCTTGTCTTATTGGCTTGCCTTCTATCAGCGAGCACAACAAGATCGCCATCGTCACGCCAGCTGAAGGCCCATCCACACCGTATGACTGGGCAAAGTCAATATGAGTGAAGTAATCCTGAGAGATGTCCACGCCGTATTTCTGCAGAATGACGCTTCTGACTTTGGAAATGCTATCAGAAATGAAACTTTGCCCTTTTGCAACGCCTGTTACTTCATAGTAACCCTTCAATGGTTGATCTCTAGGAAGCACGGTTTTCTTGACTAATTGCGCTTTTACGCCAAGAACATTGCCGGCCATCTCTCCGCTGTATGGATCATGGACAACTGCCAGACCGTAAATCTGCCCGAGTCTTACGCCCTCAGGCTTAATTTCCAGCAATTTCCCTCTTTCGTTCATTTCGTGTTCAAGTAACTGCTTCTGTATGGTCTTGCAATGCTGACTTATGGCCTCTACGACGTGTCTTCTATCAACAATTTTTGAGTTCTCATTCATCGCAAGCGTGGCCGCGGTCTTGACAATCGATATCAAAGGCCTAAACCGAGTGGTCAGCGCATCTCGCTTGTTGCTTCGCCTTCTGCCTTCCTCGACAATTTCGACACAGGCATCCCGGCTAAAGGGCACCAAATTGAAGCGCTTGACTTCTTGAGCGATAAACTGTACATACTTTCGTCTGTTCTCAGCGGTATTGGGCATGTCATTGTTCATGCGAACGACTCGGCCATATCCATAGATGCGGTCCATGAGGGCCGGATGAATTTGATTTATGCTGTCAAAGTTTCCTGCGCCAACCAAGAACGTGATTGCTGGCACAGGCTCCGTCGAAACGGCCATGGCAGCGGATGATCCTCCATGCCACCTCCCTCGAAGTGTAACAGGGAGCTGGCCATCTTCAAGCACTGTAAGAAGGGTGACGGCGTCTTCTTGGTCCAAGTTTTTCACTTCATCAATGTAGAGTATCCCCAACGACGCGTTATGGACGTCGCCAGCTGATACTCTCTGATGCTCGGGCGTTCCTAAGCCGCCCGTCTGAAAAGGGTCCCACGCGATAGAGCCAAACAGCTGGGAATTGACGTGCCCAGTGGCGTCAACAAATGGCGCACGATTAGAGCTATTGTCCACTATCAGTTTTGGCACATCTGTCTGCTGCGCTCCCCCAGTCCCTCGCATATTGCCGAGTCCGCCCATCTTGGAGAACCACCAGATGAATATTCCAAAAAAGATCATGCTCCCTGCCGGTATGAAAGTCATCGGGACTAGATTCATGAATTTGGCTATGAAGTAGTCAGTGAAGTTGTTGCTGTAGAAAGATTGCAGGGTTTCCCCCAGATATGGCGGATTTGCATTCCATGATAGCCAAGCCTGACCCAGGAAGAAGAAGCCCAGACCCAAGAGGAAAAGCCCTAAACCAAGCATGAGAGCTTGAATAGCTTTTAATCCAACTTTTGTTGTGAACTTACGCTTTAGCTCCTTCCTTTCCTCAGCCTGCAAGACCTTCTTCCCTTCGCTTGCCTTGTGGATTGAGATACGAGGTTGGCTGGGGAGTACTGAATTTTTCCAACAAACAACATCAAAAAGCTTGATACCGTTTTCTTTGTACACTTGGGTAAGCTTCTCAGATAATGCCCTTCCAAGAAGCGATTTTCCAGTCCCAGGATCGCCGAGCAGAAGCAAGTAAGGTCCAGGGCTGATCATTGTTTTTGAAGGAGGTTTTGGCTCCGAAGGGTTACTCCAGCGCGCATACCATTGTGTTTCTTCCAAGTGCCTAAGCTTGTGGACCCACTCGTTAAGACAGAGAAAACACTCCTCGAGGGCTTGTTCTTGACCTATGACCCAGTTAATCGTGTTGTCGTCTATTGGGAATTTTTCGGTTGTTTTGAATTCTTCCCAGTTCCATCGTACTCTGATGCTTCGTCCGTCAACTTGTCTATTTAGAGTTTCCGCACTCTCGCCGAAATAGCCAAAAGACAACTGTGTCTCCGCCCTCAATAGCCATCCGCACTAACAATAAAAGCGGTTATTTCTGAACCGATAATATTCCAAAACGAAGACATATTCAGACAACCAAACGGACAATAGTATTCGCTAAAATCGTAAATAAGCCATATCAGAGGCAGCAAGAGGCAGGAAAGGTTCACAAACGCTAAACTATGCGAAGACCTTGTGCTGCGACCTTGGGACAAAAACTGAGGGCCAATAGCCTAAACCAACTCTAAAGCCTCTTCACGCATTCTCGCATGTTCTCGACTCTTTTGAGAGTGATTCGGTAGATGCTTTTGGCTACGCATAGACAGCGATAATCACCTAGTAACTGTTAGATTTTTCGACCTTCGACAAGCCCCTTTTCGCCAAAACCCAAAATCCCTTCCATGAACTTGCCAAAATAACCCCGATTCACATACGAAGTTAACCCGCTAGTATGGACACTCCAAAAAACACACAAATCTTTTCGCGGAAGCAAAAACCGATAAGCCCAAAACAAGCTCTTTTGGCCGAAATAATGGGGATTTGGGCAGGTTCTTGTATGGCTTAGCAACTGGATACGTGAAACTCTAGCGCCTCATATAAGTACCTACGAAAATCTCCATGCGAGGTTTGGAGGTTATGAATTCGACTTTGCTTCGAGAATTTGGCAAATTGCAGAACAACATATGGCAATCCCGCTAGGAAGCAACTGAAGATTTTCCAGGAATCTCTTGTCATTTAGGGATATCCTCATCGGCAAGAAATAAACACTGCCGTGCCGGTTCCACGTCTGGTGTACTTGAGGTCGGAGTCCGCTTTTCTGCGCGGCAGGTCGCTGTTCTTATGCATTCAACAATAGTTTGGTGTTTGGCTGATCTTAGCAGGCTGAAAAAAGGAGGTCGTTTCCGGCTTATTTCTGATACGTGAGGCTATTGGCGTTGCGTAGACAGGGCTGTCTAGGCCATATTTTGTCTTTGTAGATGTTATGGATTTCTCTTTAAGTTGTGTTAGTTGTATCCGTATTACAGCATTATGTAGCATTCACCAGTGCCGCGAGCTTGCCAGTCAGCGGAAAGCGTATACGAAAGCATCAACAAATTCCAGCTTTCGCGCCCTCCGATAGTTTTTTATCAGCCTAGCCTTGAGAGAAGAGGACTCAGGCAACAACGGGAGGAAAACGTATTAAAGGAAGTTGACAAGATTGCGCTTCGCCGTTGGCGTAAGAGGGGCTTCTACAGTGAAAGCGTCCTAGTGAGGCTCTTGCAGAAGCGCGGTTGCAGGGCAGTGCGCATACCAGTGAGCAACCCAAGCTTGAGCCCCCTCCCAGACATTATTGCTAGGAAAGATTTGGAGATATATGCGTTTGAGGTTAAGAACGCCAGCTACTACGCGTACTTTCCCAAGCAGCAGATTGACAAATTGTTTAGGTTTCTCAACGAGCTCATACCGATCGAGAAAGGACACAAACACGCTGTAGTTGCTGCGCATCTAGGAAAGAAATGGATTTTCAAGGAAATTTCTTGGGGCGACTGGGAAAAGGACAAGCTGCCCGAAAAAGTGAGACTATTAAAGCGTGATAGGGGAAACCTCAGCTTCGAAGAAGTAAAGCCCACAGGTTAGGGCCAAACCTGAAAGCATATTATCTCACGCTGTACTGCTACAGCTAGGGAGGCTTCGTGAACATGGAGTCACCTATGGCAGTTTCTGCAATCGGGCTACAAAAATCCTATGACTTAGCTGAAGGCAAAATCGAAGTTTTAAGAAACGTGAACATGGATGTTGGCTCAGGAGAATTTATCTGTATTTGTGGGGCTTCGGGCTCGGGCAAAACAACACTTCTTAACCTCATAAGCGGGCTCGATAAACCCACAAATGGAAGAATAATTGTTCTGGGCGAAGATTTGACCGGCAAGGATGAAAATTTCCTGTCAGACCTTCGATGTTATAGAGTTGGCTTTGTTTTTCAGTCTTACAACCTGCTGTCGACTCTGACTGTTGCTGAGAACATTGCCTTCCCTATGGAATGGCAACGTGTTGCCCCGAGGCAGATCGGTGACAGGATAGCTCAACTGCTGGAAAGTGTGGGCATGCAGCAGAGGGCAAACCATTTTCCATCCCAGCTAAGCGGGGGTGAGCAGCAGAGGGTGGCTTTCGCGAGGGCACTAGCCAATGATCCACCTTTGCTTCTCGCAGACGAACCCACGGGAAATCTAGATGAAAAGAACTGCGAAAGAATATTTGACATTCTCAAGATGCTCAAGGCAGAGGGAAAAACGGTAATTACTTCAACTCACGATGCCCAGCTGCTGGAGCTAGCTGATCGAATACACTACTTACGGGATGGAAGGCTGACGAGCCAGAATGAGTGAAACTTTCTTTCCGATAAGCGACCTCTTAAGAAGAAAACGACAAACAACCTCCATCATACTTACCATAGCAATGAGTGTTGCATCCGCGGTTGCTCTCTTGCTTTTCTGCGAAAAAGCTGGCTTTGGCTTTTCGCCCAGGGAAAGCTTGTTGACCAGGGGTCTGTCTGCGATTCTCTCTCAGTTTTCAATTTACGTGGGAGTCGTGGTGTTCGCGTTGGGAGCGGTTGTGACGTCCTTTGTTGCCTTCCTGATGATGACTCAGCGCACGAAAGACGTAGGTTTAATGAAAGCCATCGGATGCCCAACCGGGTTGGTGGGCGGGTACCTCATGACAGAACTGTTGCTGACGACAGTGATCGGTTGCGCCGTAGGCACCGTGTCAGGAATTGTGGTTGACTACGCCTTTAGCTTCATCGGAGGCTTTGAGGTTCTCCAAAGACCAGCAAATTACTGGCTCTGCCTACTCGTGTTTGTCGTTTTCTTTGCGCTTGCGCTTGTTTTCGGAACAAAACCCATCCTAAGTGCGGCTAGATTATCGCCAATCAAGGCAATCTCGTCAATCAACTACTTTGGAACAAACGTCCCGAAGAACGTCCAAACATTGTCAGGGAGGTGGTTGACTTGGAAGGTTGCCTATAGAACCATAGTTCGTAGGCAGTCAGCAACTCTTCGAATAGTCGTCCTGCTCTCAGCGGTTTTCTTTCTACTAACACTGGCAATTGCTGGAGGAACCATCGCTTCCGGCACCACTGTGTCTTGGGTTGAGACAACAATAGATGAAAACATTGTAGCCGTTGCCAATTCTAAGATGGCGGAACAGTATACATTGCTCATGGCAAAGTTTTCTGGAGTTGTCCAGGAAGAAGATTTCGACTATTTGGACGAGAAATTGGGAGTTTCTAACGCAACAATTCAACAAATCAGCAGCGTACCTGGAGTGGTAATTGTTGAATCGCGTCTCATCACCTACGAGCAAATACGTGAACTGCGCAACTTCACAATAGACCCTGAAACCTTAGCGACGGTTCCTGTGGGAGACAGTCGAGAGACCAAATCCATAATCATCGGCATTGATCAGTATGCTGGGGGCGCAAAATGGTCCCTGAGAGGGCGAATGTTAGACCTAAATGACAGTTCTGAGGCCATAATCGGTGATTCTATAGCGCACATCATGTATTCCCCGATTCCGGCAAAACGGATTGTTTTCTCTGACCCTTTGGTTCAGGGAGTTGAAATCCGAGGTAAAGCCTTTCAGATTGTCGGTGTCTGTGTGGATCCCGTAGACAACGGCCACGTCGTGTATCTTCCAATCCAAAAGCTGAAAGAAATGACAAACACGGATAGACCCAACATTGTTTTCGTTCAAATTGACCAATCAGCTGACATGAACTCAACCATAGAGTTGCTAAGAGGCAAGCTAAACGCAATAGACTCAAATCTGGGCGTCGTTAAGCCCGCTGACCTCAATGGGAAAAATGCCGAGTTTCTCCAGGCTACATGGTCCAGGGTTATGGTTTTGCCATTTTTTGCTTTGGTTGGAGCTACGCTTTGCCTAATTGGGTACATGACGACAGCGATAGAAGAGCAGAAGCAAGAATTTGCAGTCATGCGCGCAATAGGAGGAAAAACAAAACTCGTAACAAGAATTCTAGCTTTTCAGAGTTCAACGGTGCTCTTTTCCGGATTTGGCATAGGGATATCTCTCGGAACAGTTGTCACTATTTCCGTACTTATGCCCAATCCCGTGGTTACCAGCGGAGCAATACTAGAAATTGCAGCATGGTTGCTTTCAGCATTGGTGGGAATGTTCCTTTTTACCCTTCCTCCAGCTCGAAGCATTGCGAAAAGCTCCATCTTAAGAGGCTTGGTCTAATGACCCAAGTGTCCAAACGTCCTCTCGACGTGAAACACCGAGGTAATGTTGACCGAGAGCTGATTTACGAAATCTTGAAACTTAAGAACGGGAACAACTGGAACATTATCGCGAAACCTGGGATTTCCAGGAAATAGAGACAGGATCACGGGAACGAACCTTCCTTTGCGCCACTTCTGACATACCAGATTTGACGAAACTATGGGTAGCGATTCGGCCAGGGCTTCCGTTCGCTCTGCTTGAGCTTCACCGATTCTCATCAGAGAAGAAGGTGACAACGTCCGTTGCCAGTGCTTGCAGTCCACGCAAACAACAATCGGGTCTCTGCAGCCCACAACGTCTATCTCCATTCTTTTCATCGCATGCTTGAAACGTACGTTTTTCTGTACGACATAGCCATAACGGTCAAGAACGATGCCTGCAATTTCCTCAAACTCCTGCCATTGCAAAAACCGTGACACGCTCTCAAAGTCGGCCCCAATGGACAGCGCTTTGATAGCCAGTTGCATCCGCATCGTGGTGTCAGCTTGAACGACATCGTCGTCCAAATAAATGGCGCCTTCCACATGCAGTTTCTTTAACATGTCCATTACAATATCTGATGCAATTCTAACATCTCTTTTAACATCTCCAATGAAAACGGAGCCGCCCCTCGTCATTTTCAACAACGCAATTAGCAGATTGAGCTCTATTTCCAAAGTTCATCCTCCCGAATTATAGACGAAGGGATCGACGACCACCGCAAGATGCACAGCCCCGTTCGCCGTTTGTTCTTCAACGCAAGCTCTATTCCCGCTACCCTTGCGATCAGCAACCCCTTCAACACGCTTTTCCCACAAATTCAAGTCTCACTCACAGGCGATACCCAAAGATGCTTTTCGCCGTAATTATCTTTTTCACGCATTTCCACTTCCATTCTCACGGGTTATCCTTCAGACTACGTCGCTCTCTGCAAAATAGGGATCTGAAGACCCTTCGCTCCTCGAAGCACAAACAAAGAAGAAACAACGTAGATTTTAACTTAATCATGCATTTTTATCCCGATAGAATAAGGTGTCTTTAACTTTTAGATATAAATATGGGCATTTCGAAGCACTTTCGCAACTTTAGCTTAAGAAATCACGCATTTTCGGATGCCAAAAATACACGCGGATCTGGATAGAAGCCGTCCCAGCCCCTCTCACTGCCCTCAAATTGGGTCTCCTGCTGTTTTTTCCATTCTGCGTCTCCGCACATAATACGTATTCCACGCAAGAAGGGCTAATTCTCCTGTTCTTCTGATAAAATCGAGCATGTATATTTAAGGTTCGTCCAATTACGCTGTCGCACTGCCTAAGAAAGCAGACTTTTGTTCCTCAAAGCAATAGCGTTGCCATCTTGGTGAGTCGAGGCCCGGCAACTGCTTCCAAAGAAGAGAGGGAGCTCTTCGGAAAGGAGCACTCCGAGGCTACACCCAAACCTAGGGCAAAACTACAAAAACTAAGTTCGCTCCTGTCGAGCCATCAGAGCAGAAGCCTTCCTCAAATCAGCACGTGTGTTAACGTTGAAGAAAGTTTGAAGCTCAGGGTCCAACTGCTGCAGGACTAGAGTAGAGATATATCTCACTCCGCGCATTCTCTCGATCATTCCTCGCATGTCAAGCCTGCCCTCCTCAATTGCTGCTGCAGCCGCATCTTTGGCAACTGTTGTTTTGTAAACTGCATGCAAGGGTTCAATTTGACCGTTAGGCCACTTAGGAATTGCAGCCGCCCTGCCGATGCAAATCTCAAATAGGAAGGATACGATTTCACTTGACACAAATGGTGTGTCAAAAGGCAACAGTAGGCTGTATTCTCCTTTGGCGGCGCAAAATCCACTTGCTGCCCCAATCAAGGGACTCTTGGTTTCAACCTCATCTCTTGCGAACCTGATTCCCTTGCCAGCAAGCAAGGAATAGCTTTTCACCCGGTCCTGAGAACTGGTTACAACAACCACTTCTCCCACGTGGTTCCTTACTGCGTCAATAACATGCTTCAGCAGGGGTTTGCCTGCCAGTTCTAAAACGCCCTTGTCCTCACCAATCCTGGTCGAAGAACCGCCAGCGAGCACAATGGCAGACCTCTCCACTGACTTCTCTCCATGCTTGATGGAGTTTAAGATGAGGAATTGTCTTTAAGGCTTTGCGTCTATGTTTTGTTGATGCTTTTGTATACAAAGGGGTTGGGAAGGAAAAGAAGGGGAGATCACGACATCAAAGTGCCTATTTGACTTGGCTGTTGTCAATCTTTTTGGCGATTTCACCCATGATTTTCGTGAACGGGTGATCTGGTTTGTCTCGTACGAAAATGAGGTCGCCTTCAGCCCGTAGTATGTCGCAGAAACACGGTACGAGTCCAAGCAAAGGCACTTGGTAGACCGTCTTAGCTTTAATGTCCATTTCTTCCTGCTTCGTTTTTGAACCAGCGTCGAGCACCTTGTTGACAACAAGTCCTGTCTTTTTCTCAAACAGGTCATACATTTCTCTCAGCATGCGCCGTGTTCCGTCAACGTCAGATCTATCACCTGTTGTCGCCACAATTACTAAGTCAGAAGCGACAATGGCGTTTATCGAGGAGTATTGGAGCCCTGGGCTAGTGTCGAAGACAATGTAGTCGAACCCGCCGCTCTCCAGTAGAGAGTTTCTGAGAGCGAGTAATCGTCCCAAGGCGCGCATTTCCCATTTGCGATCCTTTGCAGACATGTCTCTCATTGCTTCAGTTGAAGGATTGGCTAGGCCAACGCTAAACTTCCCGCTTCCAGGCAGTTTGCTGCTCATGTCGATTAGCGCGTTGGGCGCATCACAGCCATCGTTTAGGTAGTCGTTGAACCATTTGTTGGAGTCTTCAGCCTTTAGGACCGAGAAGAGACTCGGAGCACGGAAGTCCAAGTCAATTAGACAAACGTTTTTCCCTTGTTTGGCAAAAGTTGCAGCCAGGTTCACTGAGAGAAGTGTTTTTCCAGTTCCACCTTTGTAAGAGTGTACCGCGATGATTTTCCCAGTTTTTTTGTTACTCATGACTTTCCCTGTCCGCATAGAAGTATGCTTTTCTGCCATCGCGTTCTTTCTTCAAATAGCCCATTATTACTAATTGGTTTAGATACGCGCTTTCCACGGCCCGGGCGCGACTTGTCTGTTCTGAGACTTCTTCTGCAGTAGCTCTGCCACACCGGCACAAAGTCATTGCTGTCTTCCGCAAGTGGTCAGGCATGGATAACAAGGTCATAACGTCCAATGGCGCATCTGCTAAGGGTTGCAGCATGTCTTTCCGCCCGTGTTTTTGGATCTCGATTATAACTTCCATTTTCTCGTTTAGTCGCTCGAGGTTCTCCCTTATCTTTTCCAAGATCTGCAGAGGTTTCTTGCCCATGGATTCTTCTTTATTCAAGAGACTACCCCGAGTTGATTTGCACGAATACAGTAGGTTTAGACTGAAAGTGTTTATTAAGTCTTACGACATAGTAGTAATTATTTCCGGCAAGTAACGCCAATAAGCCTCGACAGGTATCTGCCTTGTCAAACAGGCGAAACAACACAAGCATTTCCTACTCTAACAAAACGACTGGAAAAATCAGTACTAAGAAAGCGAGCTTCTCAGAAAAGTAATGGAGCTTGGTTTCTTGCTTCCTCAACTATTGGAAGGACTTGCTTCAACTCTCTGAAGTATCTGAGCACAGTTATTCCGCGTTGCGTAACGGCATATACCATCCGGCGCCTGCCAATCATCTGCTCTTCTACCAAGCCTTGCTTGATCAGGAAATCCAAATATTCCTTCAGCACGCTGCAATTAACGTTAGCCTTGTACATTACATGTGTTAACTTCAGCGGACCACGATTTGCCAAGACCTTCAGAATGTCGACGTACATCTCAAGTTTTGAGCGTCTCATCTATGTGCCTCTTTCCAGCCATATCTTTCGCTTTCATTATAAAGGGTTTATGTATCGGTAATCAGTGCCTTCGTCCATCAAATCTGTCCGGGTGATGATTTCTCATTCAAAAATTTTAACATTTTTAACCAATTCTGAAGACAACCCCCATTCCGACTTGTCACGCCTACGGCAATTCTGTCAACTCCCCTTCATGATATCATGGACTTGACAAGAAAGCGGTTAATAGCCCCCATCTTCCTGATTTTTTCTGCTTTGAGACAACTAGTGACCCCTTGAACGCTTGGTTTGGCATTCGCAATTGGAAAGGGCTAGGAGAACTGACTTCCGTTGATGCTTTTGTATACAGAAGGGAGAAATAGACGGTAAATTCGCTGCTTAGAAGTAGCCTTCAGCTGTCCGTGAAGGCTTTGATCAGCTGCCAAAACCTATCACTCACATAGTGCAGGTTCTTGATAACAACGCCTTGTTTCATAGTTCTTGCGGTTGTTGAATCAAGGAGGCTCTCGCCCAAGCTCAGTGGTTTTCCATGTTTTACATCAACAACAACGACAAGTTCGCCTTTGCCAAACTCACCTTCAATTCGAACAATGCCAGGCGCCATGACATCAGCACCCTTGCAGACATATGGAACAGCTCCCATATCAACAATGATCTTTGACAGTTTTCCTATAGCCTCAGTGAAAAACAGCGTCGGTAGCAAAATGTTCTCGTTCTTGAACAGCAGCGGTCTGCCATTGACAAGGAATATCCGAGTCCATTCAGACTCAACAACCTCTATGCTGATTCGTGATTCAAACATGCTTCCAACGTCAATCTGTAGCCTACTGGAAGCTTGATTGAGAATCGCTCTTGCTTCTTTTGCCCTCAGAGGATACCTTCGACCCTTCTGTGACATGCCCAGATCTCAGCTGAGTTCATTTGTGACGGGGAGTAATAAGAATAGTGCCGCGCTCGCAATGGGACTGTAACGGAGAACGATGAACGCAATCCTTTCCCGCCAGAAGACTCTTTGCACAGTAGTGAATCCGGATTTTCAAAAAACATTAATTTGCGCGCTGCGAATAAATCTATGGTAAATCGCAGATGGATAGGCGCGGGAAAGTACTGCTATTGTCTCTTCTTCTCCTGATTTTCGGGGCTATTGTCGTGATTGAAGCTTATGTGCAAAATGTTGTCGTGGGCTATCCAGTTGGCTTTGCCTTGGCATTATTGGGGTCGATTTTTTGGCTAAACGCTGAGTAGCCTGAACATCAACGAGAGTTTTGTTAGATACACGCTATTGCGATGTGCGTCCCGCTGTGGAAGTAACCTGACAATTTTGTTGGGAGCTTCCTTCTTCTGCGCTTTTCTGTTGCTGCTGTGTCTTGACAGTTACTGTTTTGGTGAGGGTAACTGCAAGGATTACTCCGCCCTTTCTTTTTCCTTAAGCAACTAAGAAACTGTCGAGTTTGGCTAGTTGGGAGTTCTTCGATGGAGTGTAAATCCCACAAAAGCACCGAAGTGTACATAAACATTGAACGGTCAACCTTTGAAAGCGCAAGCGACAGTTTCACCGTCAGAGTCGCACCAACCCCTTAAGAAATACGGCAATTCTTAGAAACTGGATTCGAGTACGTCTGCCAAAAAGACAACTTAATATTCCTGAGGAAACGAAAGTAAGTCAAGCCAAGCAAAAGAGTATGCTAAATCTTCCAAAAGGTGGCCGGGGTGAGGTAGCTTGGTAGCCTATAGGCCTGTGGAGCCTAGCGCCTGGGTTCAAATCCCAGCCCCGGCCCCATCCATACATCCAACTACTCCCGATCTCAGCGACGACCTCTTTTGTGATGTAGACCAAGACCCGCCAAGAAGCGTCGAAACTTGTCGAGAACGGTTGCGAGTATGCAACCGAAATGGAAGGACAAAAAATCCTTGAGAAACGCAAATAGCCAACCCCCTGACTTCTTTGTACTTGTCCCACTGAGAGCAACCCATGATGACGGACTCAAGAGAAGAAGCGCGCAAGCGCGAAGATGATCGCGAGTTTACCCATTCATGGAACAAGTGAGACGACGGGTGAAAGTCCCATGCCGAGAGAGCTTGACTTAGAGGAGCGCACCGCTCTGCTGTGAAGTGAAGTGTTAGGTTACATGGGAGACAACCACACCCGTTTTTGCGCGCTAACGACCCCCGTGACAAGCAAAGAAATGAGCGAGACAATGGACCAAATTCTTAAGTAAACCTTCACCTTAAAAGTTACAAACCTACTCGGGCTGAATTCATTTGGATTTGGAACAGAAAATCGAGCTAATCTGCAGACCTCCAACCGAAGAAATACTGACAATTGAAGAACTGCGGCAACTCCTAGAGACCAACGACCATCCGGGACACTATATCGGCTTCGAAATCTCAGGCATGCTCCACCTGGGCAACTTCGTCGTTTCGGGTTTCAAAATAAATGACCTGCTGAAAGCTGGAGTAAAATGCAAAGT
>Ga0079037_100000199_pt1 | contig 24167 bp, 20 predicted proteins | sample Mud3Dept4metaG_FD_71479 | JGI IMG/M metagenome (GOLD analysis project Ga0079037, IMG submission 71479) | Freshwater wetland microbial communities from Ohio, USA, analyzing the effect of biotic and abiotic controls - Mud 3 Core 4 Depth 4 metaG | ecosystem: Environmental > Aquatic > Freshwater >... | reverse complement strand
CCCGTCGTCTGCAACGGCCCCTCCGGCACCCGCGTCACGCTCGCATGCGCCATCGTCGTCATCTCAGCTTCAGCGTCGTCAGGCTGAAGAGGGCGAAGAGGATGCCGAGGATCACGAAGCGCGTGATCACCTTGGGCTCGCTCCACCCCACCAGCTCGAAGTGGTGGTGGAGGGGCGCCATGCGGAACACCCGCTGGCCGGTGAGCTTGAAGGAGCCGACCTGGAGAATGACCGACAGCGCCTCCATCACGAAGACGCCACCGACGATCACGAGCAGCAGTTCCTGCTTGATGAGGATCGCGACCGTGCCGAGCGCGCCGCCGAGGCCGAGCGAGCCCACGTCGCCCATGAACACCTCGGCCGGGTACGAGTTGTACCAGAGGAACCCGAGGCTCGCGCCGACCAGCGCCCCGCAGAACACCGTGAGCTCGCCCGCGGGCGGGAACCGCACGAGCAACAGGTACTCGGCGAACACCCGGTGGCCCGTGACGTAGGCGAGGGCGGTGAAGGCGGCCGCGGCCACCCCGAAGCAGCTGATGGCGAGGCCGTCGAGGCCGTCGGTGAGGTTCACCGCGTTGGAGGCGCCGACGAGCACCACCACCGCGAAGGCGATGTAGAACGCGCCGAGATCGGGGATGAGCCCCTTGAAGAAGGGGAAGATGAGCCGCGTCGAGTAGAGGTTGTGGCCCGCCAGGTACAGCAGCACGAGGCCGACCGCGAGGGCGACCACGACCTGGCCGCCCATCTTGAACCGCGGCCGCAGCCCGTGGTGCGACTGGCGCACGATCTTCAGGTAGTCGTCGAGAAAGCCGACGAAGCCGAAACCCGACGTGGCGAGCACGGCGATCCAGACGTAGACGTTCGTGAGGTCGGCCCAGAGCAGCGTGGGCGCGATGGCCGCAGTGAGAATGAGCAGCCCGCCCATCGTGGGCGTGCCCGCCTTCCGGCTGTGGCTCGCCGGACCGTCCTGGCGGATCACCTGCCCCACCTGGAACTCGCGCAGCTTCCGGATGAAGAGCGGACCGAAGATCAGGCTGATGGCCAGTGCCGTGATCGTCGCCGCGGCCGTGCGAAACGTGATGTACCGCGTCACGTTCAGGAACGAGACGTGCTCGTGCAGGGGGAAGAGGAGGTGGTAGAGCATCAGTCGAACTCCTCCACCAGCCGCTCGACCACGCGCTCCATCCGGGTGCCGCGCGAACCTTTCACGAGCACCAGGTCGCCGGGACGCACGACCTCGGCGAGGTGCGCCGCGGCCTCGTCGCTCGTCGCGAGGTGTCGCACCGATCCCGTCGGCAGGCCGGCCGCGCGCGCCGCCTCGCCCAGTGCCCACGCGGGCTCACCGCCCACGGTGACGAGCGCCGCAACGCCCGCGGCGGCCGCGGCGCGGCCGCACTCCTCGTGGAGCGCGGCCGAGGCCGGACCGAGCTCGAGCATCTCGCCGAGGAACGCGACCCGGCGGCGGCCCGAGCGGTCGTGCCTGGCCACCGACAGCAGCTGCTGCAGCGCCCCCGGGCTCGCGTTGTACGCATCGTCGACCACGACCACGTCGCGCGACAGGTGACGTACCTCGCCGCGGTGCGCCGCCGGCCGCAGCGCGGCGATGCGGGGGGGCATCGCCTCCAGGGGCACACCCGCCTCGAGCGCGACGGCCATGGCGGCCAGCACGTTGAGCAGGTGCGCTCGGCCCGGGAGCGGCGACGCGATGGCGATGTCGCCGGCGTCGGTGTGCACGATCGCACGCAGGCCGTCGAAGCCGCCATCCTCGATGCGGGCGGCCCGCACGTCCGCGCCGGCATCGATCCCGAAGGTGACCGTGCGCCCGGGGAAGCCAGCCGCGCGCGCCATCACGCGCGGGTCGTCGGCGTTGGCCACGAACACCGCACCGGTGCCCGCGCCGGCGAGGATCTCCGCCTTGGCGTCGGCGATGGCGTCCTGGGTGCCGAAGTACTCGAGGTGGGCGGTGCCGACGTTGGTCCACACGCGCACGTCGGGCGCCGCGATCTCGACGAGGCGCCGGATCTCGCCCGCGTGGTTCATCCCCAGTTCCATCACGGCCACCTCGGCACCGGCCGTGAGTTCCAGGAGCGAGAGCGGGAGGCCGAGGTGGTTGTTCAGGTTCCCCCGATTGCGCAGCGTCAGGTACCGCGCCTCGAGCAACGCCGCGCTGATTTCCTTGGTCGTTGTCTTGCCAGCCGAGCCCGTGATTGCGACCACACGCGCGCCCGAGCGGCGCCGGATCTCGGCGGCGAGTGCCTGGAGCGCGGCCACGGTGTCGCCCACGACGAACGCGGGCACGGTGTCCGGCACCGTGGCGAGCGCCGCGGGCTCGCTGACGACGAGGCCGGAGGCCCCGCGGCCGACGGCGTCGGTGAGGAAGTCGTGGCCGTCGAAGCGCGGCCCGCGAATGGCGAAGAACAGGTCCCCGGCCTGCAGCGTGCGGCTGTCGATGGAGCCGCGAGTGACCCGCAGCTCGGGCGCGGCCCCTCGTACTCGTGCCGCCATGACCGCGGCGGCTTCCGCCGCTCCAAGGCTGAAGGGGCGCGTCATCGGCCTCCCCCCGCCCCGGCAGCCAGGCGCGCCCGGCGCGCGGTCAGCAGCTCGCGCGACACCTGCACGTCGTCGAACGGCAACACCTGCCGGCCGATGATCTGGTAGGCCTCGTGTCCCTTGCCCGCCACGAGGATGAGGTCTCCAGGCCGCGCGGCCGACAGGGCGTGCGCGATGGCGGCGCGCCGGTCCACGATCGCCGCCCAGGCCGCCGAGGCGACCGGCGCGACGGGCTGGCGCCCGTGCACCATCGGCCGATCGGGCGGGACGAGACCGCGCTTGATGTCCTCGATGATCCGTTCCGGATCCTCCGACCGCGGGTTGTCGGAGGTGATCACCACGAGGTCGCTGAGGCGCGCGGCCACGGCGCCCATGAGGGATCGCTTCGAGCGGTCGCGATCGCCGCCGCAGCCAAACACCGTGATCAGTCGGCCGCGCGTGAGCGGGCGCGCCGTCTCGAGCAGGTTCCGCAGCGCGTCGTCGGTGTGCGCGTAGTCGACGACCACCGTCACGTCGTCTCCGGGGCCGCTCACCGTCTGGAAGCGACCGGGCACGTGGGAGACCGCGGCGATGCCATTCGCGATCGCCTCGGCGGGCACGTCGAGGGCCACGGCGGCCGCGGCCGCGGCAAGGACGTTGTAGGCGTTGGGGCGGCCCACGAGCGGCGAGGCGACGCGGACCGCGCCCCGCGGCGTGCGCAGCTCGGCGCGCAGCCCCTCGAGCGACGAGGAGACCGAGGCCAGGGTGATGTCAGCAGGACGATCGAGGGCGTAGGTCGTCGCGGCGAACTCCGAGGCCAGCCGGACACCCCAGGAATCGTCGAGGTTCACGACGGCGGGCGCCCCGGGCGGCAGCAGCTCGAAGAGGTGCCGCTTGGCTTGGTAGTACGCCTCCATGGTGCCGTGGAAGTCGAGGTGATCCCGCGTGAGGTTCGTGAACACCCCGGCCGCGAAGCGCAGATCCTCGACGCGGCGAAGCGCGAGCGCGTGCGAGGACACCTCCATGACGCACGCGGCGGCGCCGTGCGCGTCCATGTCGGCCAGCAGTTGCTGCACGTCTGGCGCCTCTGGCGTGGTGCGGTCGGCCTCGCGCGACACGCCGCCGACGACGTGGCCCACCGTGCCCAGCAGGCCGCAGGGCTGGCCGGACGCTTCGAGAATCGCGCGCTCGAGGTGCGCCGTCGTGGTCTTGCCGTTGGTACCCGTGATGCCGACGACCCGGAGGCGGTGACTCGGGCGCCCGTGGACCTCCGCGGCGGCGCGCGCCAGCGCGCGACGCGCGTCCGGCGTCACGAGCCACGGCCCGGTCCATCCTTCGGGCGCCGGGGTCTCGGCGATGATCGCGACGGCCCCCCGCGCCCGGGCGTCGGCCGCGAAGGCGGCGCCGTCGGCCCGTTCGCCGCGCAGGGCGAAGAACACGGCTCCCGGCTGGGCGCGGCGCGAGTCGTACGCGACACCGCTCACGCGGCGTGCCGCCTCGGCCTCGCCGAGCGTGGTGCGACCGTCGAGGGGCAGCACCTGCGCGACCGCGTCGAGGAGCTGAGCGAGCGTCACGGCGCGGGCTCCAGCACGGCCGGGGAGGTGGATGCGTCGGTGGCCGGCAGGGCGCGGCGCTCGAGCGTCAGCCGGCACGTCGTGCCGCGCTCGACCGCGGCGCCGGCCGGCAGGTCCTGCTCGACCACCAGGCCGTCGCCGTCGAGCTCGGCGACGAGGCCCAGGCGCGCCAGGGCCCGCGCGGCCTCGCGGGCCCCCATGCCGCGGAGGTCCGGCATGAGGCCGTCGGTGGACGCCTGGCCGGGGAAGCCCGCGAGCACGCCGGCGGCCCGCGCCGGGGTCGGCACGGGACCCGTCGGCGGCGGGTCCCGGCGCTCCACGACGAGCGCGGGCGCGGGATCGATCGTGGGCGGGACGGCGAGGTGGCGCAGCGCCGCCTCGGCCACGCGCTTGAAGATGGGCGCGGCCACGGCGCCGCCGTAGTAGCCCTTCCCGTGCGGCGAGTCGATCACCACGAGGATCGTGAGCTGCGGCGCCCGCGACGGCAGGAACCCGACGAAGGAGGCGTTGTAGTTGTTTGAATACCGACCGTTTTCGACCTTCTTGGCCGTCCCGGTCTTCCCCGCCACCGTGTAGCCGTCGAGGCGCGCCGCCTTCGCCGTGCCCGATTCGACGACGCCCTCCATGATGGCCGTCATCGTCGCCGCCGTCTCCGGGCTCACCACCCGGTGCCCGGTCCGGCGAGACAGCTGCCGCCGCGTGCCGTTCTCGACCGTCGCCCGGACGATGCGCGGCGGGACGAGCTCGCCGCCGTTGGCGATCGCACTGAAGGCGGTGGCCATCTGGATCGGCGTCACGCCGATCTGGTAGCCCATCGAGACCGACGCGAGCGCGCCTGCGCCGAGCGTCGCGGGCTTCCACACGATGCCGCGGGTCTCGCCGGGCAGGGCGCGCAGCGCGGCTCGGCCGAAACCGAACGCCTCGACGTAGCGGCACAGCGTCTCGGGGCCGAGGCGCTGTCCGATCAGGATCGCCCCGACGTTGGACGACTTCACGATCACGTCGGTGAACGACAGCGGGCCGTACCGGTGCGTGTCGCGGATGGTGCGCGCCCCGAAGGAGATGGACCCGCGGCTGACGTCGAACACGTCGGCGGGCCGCGCGACCCGCTCTTCGAGGGCCGCCGACGCCGTCACGACCTTGAACGTGGAGCCGGGCTCGTAGAGCTCCTGGACCGCGCGGTTGCGCCGCCGGTCCTCGCCGACCTCGTTGTAGGCGTTGGGGTTGAAGGTCGGGTAGTTGGCGAGCGCGAGGATGTCCCCGTCGGCCGGGTTCATGATGACGATGGTGCCGGCGCGCGCCCCGTACTCGCGCACCCCGTCGCGCAGCTCGCGCTCCGCGAGGTACTGCAGGTACGCGTCGATGGTGAGCTCGAGCGTCGCGCCCTCGGTGGGCGCCTGCTGCTGCCGCGCGAAGGCCTGGTGCTTGGCGTCGGTCTGCAGCAGCACGTATCCGGACCGACCGGCGATGACGGCGTCGAACGCGGCCTCGACGCCGCCGAGCCCCGTCACGTCCTGGCCCACGTAGCCGAGCACGTGCGCCGCGAGCTCGCGGTGCGGGTAGTAGCGCCGATCCTCCCGCATGAGGCCGATGCCGCTGATCTTCAGGTCCGCCACGCGGCGGGCGTCCTGCGGCGATGCCTTCCGCCACAGGTAGACGAAGGGGCGGCGCTGCGCGAGCCGCGCCGTCATCTGCTGCCGCTGTGCCGGCCCACACCCCTCGATGACCGCGCACACCCGCGCCGCCGTCGCGACCGGATCCCGCACCACGGTGGGCTCGGCGAAGATGACGTCGCCGTCCACGCTGTAGGCCAGCACGCGGCCGTTGCGGTCGAGCAGCTCGCCGCGTTTGCCCGGCACGTTGATCCGCCGCGTGAGCTGACGCTCGGCGCGGGCGCGCAGCTCGTCGTGCTTCGACACCTGCAGATAGGCGAGCCGCGCCTCGATGCCCGCCACCCAGAGCGCGAGCAGCACGAGCACCACGCGCAGCCGCAACCGCACCACGGGTCGCCAGTCGGCCGCGACCTCGCGCCGCCGTGCCTCCTCGGCGTCGCGCTGCTGGGCCGCCCGGATCAGGTCCGGCTTGTTCATCGCGGCCACGGTCAGCTCGGGCTCCGGGCCTGGCAGGCGATCGCTCACGGCGGCACCTACCGGGACGCGACGAGTCCCCTCGCGGGCGGGGCACCCGCGGGAACGCGTTCGATGACGATGGCCGAGCGCGGGTCGGGGGGGACGAGATCGAGCTGGTCGGTGGCGATGCGGGCGATGCGGGCCGGCGACCGCAGCGTCTCGAGCTCGAGCTTCAAGTGACGGTTGATCCGCTCTTGTTCCGCCTTGGCCGTGCGCATCGCCTCGATGTCGTACCCCAGGCTGATCAGCGTGAAGTTCGGGAGGAGCGATGCCACGATGACGAGCACCGCCGCCACCCCGACGACCGTCCAGGTGACGAACTCCTGCCAGCGGGCGCGGTCCACCTCGCGCACGATCGGGTTGTTGCGGACATCCTGGCGGATGGCGTACTCGAAGTCCTGCGCCTTCATGCCAGCCTCTCGATCGCGCGGAGCCGCGCGCTGCGGGCCCGGGGGTTGCGCGCCACCTCGGCCTCACCCGGAGACACCGGCTTCGGTGTGAGGAGGCGGAGCGCGAGATCGCCCGCGCCGGCAAGCGATCGCAGTGCCTGCTTCACGATGCGGTCCTCGAGGGAGTGGAACGCGATCACCGCGAGCCGCGCACCGGCGCGCAGGCGCGACACGGCCGAGGCGATGAACGCGTCGAGGCCCTCGAGCTCGCGGTTCACCCGTATCCGCAGCGCCTGGAACGTGCGCGTGGCCGGGTCGATCCGCTGCCAGCCGCGCGAGGGCACGGCACGGCGGACGATCGCCGCGAGCTGCCCGGTCGTCGCGATCGGGGCCGTCTCGCGGGCCCGCACGACGGCGCGCGCGATCCGTCGCGAGAAGCGCTCCTCGCCGAACTGGAAGACCGTGTCGGCGATCTCCGTCTCCGAGGCGCGCGCGATCCACTCGGCCGCCGTCGGCCCCGCCGACCGGTCCATCCGCATGTCGAGCGGCTCGTCGCGCCGGAAGCTGAAGCCGCGTCCGGCCTCGTCGAGCTGCACCGACGACACGCCGAGATCCGCGAGCACGCCGTCCACCGCGGCGACCGACCGCTCGTCGAGCACGCGCCCGAGGTCCCGGAAGTCGGCGTGCGCGAGCATCACACGGTCACCCCAGGGGGCGAGCCGCTCGGCCGCGAACACGAGCGCGTCGGGATCCCGATCGATCCCGAGCACCCGCGTCGCCCCGGCCTCGAGCAGCGCCGCCGCGTGCCCACCGAGCCCCACCGTGCAGTCCACGAACAGCCCGCCGCGCGCGGGCGCGAGCAGGTCGAGGACCTCGGCAACCATCACGGGCTCGTGCCGCGGCATCCCTTACACCCCCGCCGCAGCCAGCGCGTCGAGCTCGTCGTCGGTGAGCGGCTCGGCCAGGCGTGCCGCGAATCGTTCGTGGTTCCAGATGTCGAGGTAATGCAGGGCACCAATCACGTCCACCTCGCCGGCGATGCCCGCCGCCTCGCGCAGGCGCGGGTGGATCAGGAGACGGCCCTGGCCGTCGATCTCGGCGACCTGCCCGTAGTAGTTGACGTGATCACTGAACTTGCGGCGCGCCGGGTGCGTCGAGGGCATGGCGGCGAGCCGCGCCTCGACGGCCTCCCACGTGGGCATCGGGTAGACCCGGGCCGACGTGCCGTCCACGCTCGTGACGAACACGCGCGCGCCGTGCGTCTGCTCGATCAGGGCGCGGAAGGCGCTCGGCACCTTCAGGCGGCCCTTCTCGTCGATGCGAGCCTGATAGTTCCCGCGGAGCATATTGTCGGCCACTTTGGTCCACTTCGGACCACTCGGAGTCTAGGGGGAGGTCCGGCGGCTGTCAACTGGAAATCGCGGGAAAATGCGCTGGCTCAGTAACTTCGGACGGGACGGCCGGGTCGGATTTTCGCCTTGTGTTCGCATTGAGACCGCCCAGTCGGGTCCAGCGGTCAAGTTTCGGTCTTCTCCCCTAGCGCTCGACCTGCACCGATGGCGCGCCGCCTACCACGGCTGCGGCCGCGAGCACGGCCGCCAGTCGATCGCCGCCAGCCGCCAGTCGATGCCGTGCTAGCATGATCGGTTCGTCATGCTGCGCGCCGCGCTCATCGGATTCCCCGCCACCGGCAAGACCACGCTGTTCCGCCTCATGACCGGCGCGCACGACGACCGGCCAGCCAGCCATGCTCGCGGGGACGCCACGATCGGCGTGGCGAAGGTGCCCGACCCGCGGCTCGATCGGCTGACAGCGATGTACAACCCCCGGAAGCGCGTGCCGGCCACCGTGGAGTTCGCCGACCTGGCTGCCGCCGGGCAGGCCGGCGCGAAGGCGCTGCTCGACGTCGCGGCCTACCGCAACGCCGACGCCCTGCTCCACGTCGTGCGCCTCTTTCGGGACGAGACAGTGCCGCACCCCTCCGGATCGATCGACGCCCGGCGTGACGCCCGCGCAATGGAGGACGAGCTGATCCTGGCCGACCTCGCGGTGGTGGAGCGGCGCCTCGAGCGGCTCGAGAAGGACCTGCGCAAGTTACCGACCGCCGACCTGAAACGCGAGCACGAGGTGCTGCTCGAGTGCCGGCCGGCGCTCGAGGACGGTCGGCCCCTGCGCGCCCTCGGGCTGCAGGGCGACGACCTCAAACGCCTCCGCGGGTTCCAGTTCCTCTCGGCCAAGCCGCTGCTGCTCGTTCTCAACGTGGACGAGGCCGACATCGGCGCGATGGACGCGGCCGTCGAGCGGTCGGGGCTCGGCGAGTTCGTGGCCGGCGCCGCCGTGCGCGCCGTGGCGGTGTGCGCGAAGATCGAGCTCGAGATCGCGCAGCTCGAGGCCGCCGACGCCGCGGCGTTCCTGGCCGATCTCGGCCTCGCGGCCTCGGGCCTCGACCGCGTCATCCGGGCGAGCTACGACCTGCTTGGATACATGTCGTTCTTCACCGTCGGCGACGACGAGTGCCGCGCCTGGTCCATTCCGCGCAACACGCCGGCGCAGATCGCCGCCGGCGAGATCCACTCCGACATCGCTCGCGGGTTCATCCGCGCGGAGGTGGTTTCCTACGACCACCTCGTCGGCCGCGGCTCCATGGCGACCTGCAAGGAGCACGGCGAGGTGCGCCTCGAGGGCAAGGAATACATCGTCGCCGACGGCGACGTGATCACCGTCCGCTTCGCCACCTAGTCGCGTCCCGGAGTTCACGAGCGTTGATGGTCTCGAGCCGCCAGTCGACAGCCGCCAGCCGCCAGCCGGACGCCCCTGCGGCCCCCGGCACACGTGTGCCGCGGGGTTAGATTCGAGTCCCATGCCGATCTCGCGCATCGTCGTCTGCGGCGCCCAGGTACCGTTCCACCGGGGCGGCGCCGAGGCGCACGTGGCGGCGCTCGTGTCGCAGCTGCAGCAGCGCGGCTACCAGGCCGAACTCGTCGCGCTGCCGTTCAAGTGGTACCCGCGCGAGGAGATCCTCGCCCATGCGGCCGCCTGGCGGCTCCTGGACCTGAGCGAGGCCAACGGCGAGCCCATCGACCTGGCGATCGGCACCAAGTTCCCGTCGTACTTCGTCCGGCATCCGCGCAAGGTGGCGTGGGTGATCCACCAGTTCCGCGGGGCCTACGATCTCTTCGGCACCGCGTTCAGCGACGTCGGCCACGACGAGGCCGACCTCGCGCTGCGCGAGACGCTGCTCCGGCTCGATCGGGAGATGCTCGGTGAGTGCGAGCGGGTCTTCACCAACGCGCGCAACACGGCGGATCGGCTGGCAGCCTACAACGACGTGGCGGCCGAGCCGCTCTACCACCCGCCGCCGCTCGCCGGGCGGCTCCACGGCGGCGCCCCGGGTGACTACGTGCTCTCGGTGGGCCGCCTCGAGGGCAACAAGCGGACCGACCTGCTCGTCGGCGCCATGGCGCACGTGCCGCCGCCCCTGCGGCTGCTCGTGGCGGGCGAAGGCAAGCAACGGGACGCCTGGGCGCGTGAGGCCGAGGCGCTCGGCGTGGCGGATCGCGTCGCGTTCCTCGGTGCGGTCGACGACGAGACGCTCGTTGCGCTCTATGCGGGCGCGCTGGCGGTGGCCTACACCCCCTTCGACGAGGACTTCGGCTACGTGACGCTAGAGGCGTTCCTCGCGCGAAAACCGGTTGTCACCACCTCCGACGCGGGCGGGCCACTCGAGTTCGTCGAGCACGGGGTCAACGGCCTCGTGTGCGATCCCATGCCGGCTGCCGTTGGCGAGGCGCTCGCCGCCCTCCAGCAGGATCCGCGCCGCGCGGCGGCGCTGGGCGAGGCGGGATACGAGCGCGCACGGCTCATCACCTGGGACGGCGTGGTCGAGCGCCTGCTCGGCACCGCGTGAGATCCTCGCGCCCTGCGACACGTGCGGACGGCTGAGGGCTGAATGCTGACGGCGCGGGGGCCAGACTCCCGGCGCGCCGAGCTTCCGGGAGGGGAAACGTGGCAGACCCGTCGTCGATCTCGATCGTGATCCCAGCCTACAACGAGGCGGCGGTGATCGCCGACGTGGTGGCGGCACTGCGCGCGGCCGCGCCGTGGCACGAGATCGTCGTCGTCGACGACGGCTCGGCCGACGCGACGGGGCCGGCCGCGGCGGAGGCCGGCGCGATCGTGGTGCGGCACCCTTACAACAAGGGGAACGGCGCTGCGGTCAAGTCAGGCATCCGCCGCGCTTCCGGACTGTACGTCATGGTCGTGGACGGCGACGGGCAGCACGCCGCGGAGGCGGCGCTGCGGATCGCCGCTCGACTCGGTGAATACGACCTGGTCGTGGGAGCCCGGGACCGCCGGAGCCAGGCTTCGGGGGCACGGTTGATCGGCAACGGCCTCCTCAACTGGCTCGCCGGCTACCTGGCCGGCCACGACATCCCCGACCTCACCTCGGGGCTGCGTGGGGCGCGCCGCGAGTACTTGCGCCAGTTCCTCCACCTGCTGCCCAACGGCTTCTCCACGCCGACGACCACCACGCTCGCCTTCCTGAGGGCGGGCTACAACGTCGATTTCGTCCCCATCGAGGCGCGGCCCCGTGTGGGGACGTCGAAGATCCGGCTTGGACGCGACGGTGTGAAGTTCCTCCTGATCCTGCTACGCGTGATCACGATCTTCAGCCCGTTCCGGGTGTTCCTGCCGCTGAGCGCCCTGGCCTTCGTCACGGGCACGGTGTACGGCGCCTGGACGGCGTACTTCTACGCGAAGATCCCGAACGGCGCCGTGCTGCTGCTCACGCTGTCGTTCCTGGTGTTCCTCATCGGGCTGCTCTCCGAACAGATCGCCTCGTTGCGGGTGGACGCGCGAGACTGACCCGTCCGGGCGATGTGGGAGCGGCACCCTCCGAGCCCGTCCAGGCGGCGGTTGTCGCACCAGGACCGAGGCCCGCCGAGGCACCAGGAACGAGGCACGAGGCACGATCCCGCAACGATCCCGTTCGTTGCCCGTGCCGGCGGCCCCGCTGTATCATCGTGCGTTCGTCATGCCGCCCTCGGCCCTGCCCGCTCCTCCGGGACTGAGCGTCTTCTTCCCCGCCTACAACGATGCCGGGACCATCCCGAGCATGGTGCTGAGCGCGTTGCTCGCGGCGCGCCGGCTCACGCCGGACTACGAGGTGATCGTCGTCAACGACGGCAGCTCCGACGCCACGCCGGTGCTGCTCGCGGAGCTCGCGCGCGCCTACCCGCAGGTGCGGGTCGTCACGCACGCGGTGAACCGCGGCTACGGCGGGGCGCTCCGCAGCGGGTTCGAGCACGCCTCCAAGGAATACGTCTTCTACACCGACGGCGACGCGCAGTACGACCCGGCCGAGATGGCCGCGCTGTGGGCGCGGATGGACGAGAGCGTGGACCTGGTGAACGGCTACAAGATCAGCCGCTCCGACCCGCTCCACCGCGTCCTGATCGGGCGCATTTACCACCACACCGTGAGGCTGCTGTTCGGCCTCCGGGTGCGGGACGTGGACTGCGATTTCCGCCTCATGCGGAGATCGATCTTCGACCGGGTGCAGCTCACGAAGAACTCGGGCGTCATCTGCCTCGAGATGATGAAGAAGATCCAGGACGCCGGGTTCCGGATCGCCGAGGTGCCCGTGCGCCACTACCACCGCGCCTACGGCCGCTCGCAGTTCTTCAACCTGCGGCGGGTTGGGCGCACGGCGGTGGACGTCTTCAAGTTGTGGGTGGACCTGGTCGTGCGGGGCCGGCATCGCCTGGCCACGCCCCCGTCGGAGGGGACGCCCGCCGCACCCGCGCCGCGCGACCTCACGCGGCCATGACGGCCGGCTACCGCGACTTCTACCGCGGCCGCCGCGTGATGATCACCGGCGGCCTCGGGTTCATCGGCAGCAACCTCGCGCGCGGCCTCGTGGCGCTCGGCGCCGACGTCCTGCTCGTCGACTCGCTCATCCCCGATTACGGCGGCAACCTCTTCAACATCGACGGGATCGCCGATCGCGTGCGCGTCAACGTGGCCGACGTGCGGCAGCAGAGCACGATGGACCACCTGGTGCGCGACCGCGAGGTGATCTTCACGCTCGCCGGCCAGGTGAGCCACATCGACAGCCTCCGCGACCCCTTCACCGACCTCGAGATCAACTGCCGCAGCCAGCTCACGATCCTCGAGGCCTGCCGCCGCAACAACCCCCGCGCGAAGGTCGTGTACGCGGGCACGCGACAGGTCTACGGGCGGCCCGACTACCTGCCGGTGGACGAGCGCCACCTGGTGCGTCCCACCGACGTCAACGGCATCAACAAGGTGGCGGGCGAGTACTACCACCTCGTCTACAACAACGTGTTCGGGGTGCGTGCCTGCTCGTTGCGCCTCACCAACGTGTACGGCCCGCGCCAGCTGGTGCGCCACAACCGTCAGGGCTTCATCGGCTGGTTCATCCGGCTCACGATCGAGGACCGCGAGATCGAGGTGTTCGGCGATGGCTCGCAGGTGCGGGACTTCGTCTTCGTCGAGGACGCCGCCGACGCGTTCCTGCGCGCCGGCGCGAGCGACGCCTGCAACGGCGAGGTGTTCAACATCGGCGGCGACGAGCCGATCAGCCACCGCGACCTCGTCTCCCTGCTCGTCGACATCGCCGGCACGGGCCGCATGCGTCTCGTGCCCTGGCCCGACGAGAAGCGGGCGATCGACATCGGCAGCTTCTACTCCGACTCGACCAAGTTCCGCGAGGCCACCGGCTGGCGCCCCCAGGTAGGGCTGCGCGACGGCCTCGCCCGCACGATCGCGTTCTACCGCGAACACCTGCCGCGCTACCTCGAGGATCCGCACCGCGGGAGCGGCGCACCATGAGCGGCGCGCGCGTCCCGTTCAACGCCCTGCGGCCCGGCGCCGACGCGCCCGCCGTCGCCCGCGCGATCGAGCGCGTGATCGCGAGCGGGTGGTTCGTGCTCGGCCCGGAGGTCGAGGCCTTCGAACGCGAGTTCGCGACAGCCAGCGGCGCCGCGGAGGCCGTCGGCGTGGGCACCGGCACCGACGCGATCGCCCTCGCACTGCGCGCGCTCGGCATCGGACCCGGCGACGAGGTGATCACCTCGCCGCTGTCGGCCGCCTACAGCGGACTCGCCGTGATGATGGCCGGGGCCCGGCCCGTCTTTGCCGACATCGACCCGGTGCGGCTCACGCTCGACCCGGCCGCGGCGGCCGCGGCGGTGACCTCTGCGACGGCGGCGATCCTCCCGGTGCATCTCTACGGCCAGCCCGCCGACATGCCGGCGCTCATGGCGGTGGCCGAGCGCCACGGGCTCGCCGTGGTGGAGGACTGCTGCCAGGCACACCTGGCCACGTGCCAGGGCCGGCCGGTCGGCACCTTCGGCGCGCTCGGCGCCTTCTCGTTCTACCCCACCAAGAACCTCGGCGCGCTCGGCGACGGCGGCGCCATCCTCTCCGGTGACCCTGCGCTCGCCGCGCGGCTGCGCCGCCTGCGCAACGGCGGGCAGCGCACGCGCTACCACCACGACGAGTTCGGCATCAACAGCCGCCTCGACGAAATCCAGGCCGCGGTGCTGCGCGAGCGGCTGTCGTTCCTGCCGGACTGGACGGCAACCCGCCGACGCCTGGCCGTCCGCTATCGCGAGGGGCTGCGCGGCGCCCCGGTGTCGGTGCCGCCGGAGCTCGACCCGGGACACGTCTACCACCTCTTCCCCGTGCGCACATCCCACCGGGAGGCGTTTCAGGCGCACCTGGCCGCGCACGGCGTGGAAACGCTCATTCACTATCCCGTGCCGATGCCTCGTCAGCCGGCCTTCGCCGCGACCGACCCCGCCGAGTGTCCCGTCGCGACCCAGGCCTGTGCCGAGGTGTGCTCGATGCCGATGTACCCGGCGTTGTCCCCGGCGTCGGCCGACCTGGCTGTCGCGGCCGCCTGCTCGTTCCAGACGTCTCAACCCTGAGAGGGGCACGCGGCGGCCACCTGGTCGGCGGCCGGTGGGCACCTCGGCCCGCCGACGGGGCCGTCGTATACTGGTGGCACAGGTGCAGCCATGATGAAGCGGCTCGCGGCAATCAGCGCGTTCCTGGCACTGGTGGCGAGCCCCGCGTGGGCGGGTCAGCTCACCCTCACGATGGCCGACGGCCGTGTGACGCTCGTGGCAGACAACGTGACCGTCCGTCAGATCCTCGCCGAGTGGTCGCGCGTCGGGCAGACGAAGATCGTCAACGGCGAGCGCGTCCCGGGTGGGTCGGTCACGCTCACCTTCCAGAACATGCCCGAGCGCCAAGTGCTCGACACCCTGCTGCGCACCGCGAGCGGCTACGTGGCCGCGCCCCGTGCCGTCCCCGTCTCGAACGCCTCCGTCTTCGATCGGATCCTGATTCTCCCGAGCGCCTCGGCCACGCCCGCAACGCAGGTTGCCGGCCGCACCCCCGGGCCCGCGGCCCCGTTCCCCGGGCGCCCCGCACAGCCCGTTGTGGCCCCCGCGCCCGACCCGGGCGAAGACGGTGACGAGGAGGAGGAAGACGGAGAAGACGAGGATGCTGAGGAGGACGACACCGAGGAGGTGAGTGACGACCTCGAGAAGCCGCAGCTGCCCCCCGGCTTCACCGCCCGGCCCGGCCAGGTGGACCCGCAGGTGTTCGTACCGCAGGAAGGCGGCATGCCGGCGCAGGCCCCCGCGGTCGTCCCCGCAGACCGGCCGGGCGTCATGCCCGCGCCACCGGCCGGCCGGATGTCCCCGTTCCAGCCGATCCAAACGCAGCGCCCCGGCGTGTTCGTGCCGCCGGCGCAGCCAGGCCAGCCGCAGCCCTTCGTTCCCGGACCCAGCCAGAAGCCCGACGAGCCGCCGCCGCTCTGACGTGCGCCACCTGCACGCAGCGCTGACGCGCTGTGCCACGAAGGCACGCTCGTGGCCCGGCTCTTCAGCACTGGGCCGTGGCAGACCCGGCGAGACCGAGTCGCTCGCGCAGCGCCGCCACCTGCACCGGTGACAGCACCACGTGCTCGACGCGCGGACCGCGGCGCCCTCGCACATCGCGCCAGAGGTCCCACACCTGGCGGAAGTATCCGGCCGCCTCGCGCAGGTTCATCTTGCTCTGCCCCACCTCGCGTCCGATGAACACGTAGGGCACCTCGACGACCCGCTGCGCCCGGCTATGCACGAGCAGCTCGAGGCAGATCTTGAAGCCGCCGTGTGCGATCGTCACGCCGCCGACGGTGCCGTGCGCGATCAGGAAGAAGCCGGAGGTGGCGTCCCTGACCGGTGTGATCACCCTGGCCAGGATGCAGGCCGCTCGCGAGAGGCCCTCCCGCCACGACGACCAGTTGCGCGTGCCTCCTCCCGGCACGTAGCGGCTGCCGATCGCGAAGTCCGCCCCGGTCTCCTCGAGCGCGGCCATCATCACCGGGACCAGGTCGGGCGGGTGGCTCGAGTCGCCGTCCATCACGCCAACGAGCGGCGCCGACGCAACGGCGAAGCCGTCGATCACGGCCGTGCCGAGGCCGAGCTTCCCGGGCCGGTGCACCACCTTCACGGGCAACTGCGTCGCGAGTTGGTCGGCCAGGGCCCCGGTGCCATCCGGCGAGTTGTCGTCCACGACGACGATCTCGACCGCGATGCCCGCCAGCCCGAACACGCGCAGCGTCGTGTGGACGACCTCGGCGAGGCGGTCGCGCTCGTTGTAGGTGGGGATGACGATGGAGACGGCAGGACGCAAGATCGCCATCATCTTGACCCAGAACGCGCCGCCGCTCCAGTCCCGCGCGCCGCCGGCGCTCGACGTTCGGCACCCCCTTGAGTACTCTGGTGCCGCCATGGCGCTCGTCGAAGCCTACCGTCCCGCCGACCGTCCGGCCCTCGCGGCGCTCTACCGGCGGGTGTTTGGCAACGACGCGGCGGCCGTTGATCGGCTGCGCTGGGAATGGCTCTACAAGGGCAATCCCCGGCTGGCGGGCCGTGGGACGCCGGCCCTCTGGGTGGCACGAGAGGGACCGGCCCTCGTCGGCCAATGCGGCACGATGCCGGTGCGGCTCCGACTGCACGGCACCGAGATCGACGCGGCGTGGGGCATCGATGTGATGGTGGCCCCCGAGCGACGACGCCAAGCCATCGGCCAGCGGCTCGTGGCCGCCTGGGACGCGAGCGTGGACGCCGCGCTCGGCCTCGGTCCCACCCGCTCGGCCGCTGCGCTCTTCGAGGGGCTCGGCTGGCCACGGCCGGTCAGCATCCCGCTGCTCGTCAAGCCGCTCACGCGGCGGGCGCTCCGGCGCGGCGATTGGTCGCCCACCGTGAACCGGCTCGTCTCGGCGGTCACCTTGCCCATGGTGAAGGTGGTGGCCCGCAGCCGGCCAGTCCACGGCGAGGTGGAGATCGTGCGCCGCTTCGATCCGGCGCTCACGCGGCTGTGGGACCGCATCGCGCCGAAGTTCGACCTCGCCGTGCGTCGCGACGCGCCCTACCTCACCTGGAAGTACCTGAAGCCGCCGCACGTCCGCTACTCGGCGATCGTGCTGCGCCGCGAAGGCGAGGTCGCCGGCTATGCCATCTACCGGCACGTGCAGGAGGCCCGGACCCGCGCCACGCTGCTCGTGGACTTCCTCGCCGATCCCGACGATCGCCCGGCGGTGCTGGCCCTGCTCCGGTTCGTCGACCGGGAAGCCCGTGCCGCCGACTCCGACAAGATCCGCTGCTGCTGCCTTCACACGGCGTTCCGATCCGTGCTCAAGCGGTCGGGCTACTTCCAGCGGACGCCCACGCTCGAGCTCGTGGCAAAGCTGAACGTGCCGGGCCTCCCGCCGCGCTTCCACGATCGGCCCGGCCGCTGGCACGTCACGCTGGGCGATGGCGACGCGGATCGCTGACCAGGGGCTGGCGGCCTGCGCCCCGCGACCGGATTTCGGCCCTGTCGGCGTGGCATCCGGCCACGTGCGTCGGGCGGCCGCGCACGGGGTTTGCCCACCGCGTCGTGCCCGCCGGGCGACGGTGACGGCGTAGTGCTAGGCTGAAGCGCAAGATGCCCCAGCCGGAGCCGCCACTCTCTCCCGCCAGCCCGCGCGGAGAGCCCTCACCGGCCGCGGCACGCCTGGCCCGCTCGGCCGGCCTCATCGGCGTGGCAACGATGATGAGCCGGGTGCTGGGGCTGGCGCGCGACGTCGTGTACGCGTGGCTGTTCGGGGCCGGAAACCAGATGGACGCCTTCAACGTGGCGTTCAAGATCCCCAACATGGTGCGGGACCTGTTCGCCGAGGGGGCGATGAGCGCCGCCTTCGTCCCGGCGTTCACGCGCGCGCTCGCGCAGGACGGCCGCGGGGCCGCCTGGCGGCTCGGCAACCTCGTCATCACCGCGCTGCTCCTCGTCACCGGCCTCATCGTTCTGCTCGGCATCGTGGGTGCGTGGCAGCTCGTCGAACTCGTCGCGCACGGATTCGGGGCCGTGCCGGGCAAGCTCGAGCTGACCGTCTTCCTGGCGCGGCTGATGTTCCCGTTCCTCACGCTCGTGGCCGTCGCGGTCGCGTTCATGGGGATGCTGAACTCGCTGCGCCACTTCTTCCTGCCCGCGCTCTCGCCTGCCCTGTTCAATGTGGGGGCCATTGCCGGCGCGCTGGTCCTGGTGCCACTGGCCCCGCGCCTCGGGTTGCCGCCGGTGGCCGGCCTCGCACTCGGGACGCTGCTCGGCGGCCTGCTGCAGGCGGCGGTGCAATGGCCCGCGCTGCACCGCCTGGGATTCCGCTACCGCCCGTTGATCGACGTCCACGACCCTGGGCTGCGCGAGGTGCTGCTCCTGATGGGACCGGCCACCATCGGGCTCGCCGCCGTGCAGATCAACGTGCTCGTCAACGTCGTGCTCGCCACCGGGCAGGGCACCGGCGCGGTCTCCTGGCTCCAGTACGCGTTCCGGATCATGTACCTGCCGATCGGGCTCTTCGGCGTCTCGATCGCGACGGCCGCGATGCCGGTCCTCGCCACGCTGGCCGTGCGCGAGGACCTTGACGGGATGCGGCAGACGGTCTCGAGCGGGCTGCGCATGATGCTGATGCTGAACGTCCCGGCCACCATCGGCCTCGTCGTCCTCGCCGAGCCGATCGTGTCGCTGCTCTACGAGCGGGGCAGCTTCACGAGCGCCGACACGCCAGCCACCGCGGCCGCGCTGATGTTCTACGCGCCCGGCCTGCTCGGGTACTCGGCGGTGAAGATCGCCTCGCCGAGCTTCTATGCCTTGCGCGATACCCGGACGCCCGTTGCCACGAGCATCATGTCCGTGCTCCTCAACGTCGTTCTCAACCTGGCGCTCGTGCGGGTGCTCGGCTACCGTGGCCTGGCGCTGGGCACCGCGCTTGCGGCGCTCGCCAACGCCGGCGTGCTGCTCTGGTTGCTGCGGCGCCGGCTGGGCGGGATCGACGGCGGCCGCGTTCTGCTGGCGGCGGTCAAGATCGCCCTCGCCTCGCTCGCCATGGCGATGGCGGCCCACTGGGGCCACGCCGCGATCGCGGCGCGGCTCCCCGCCGGCTTCGCCGGCCGGGCGCTGGCCCTGGCGCTGGCGATCGGGCTCGCCATGGCGGTGCTGGCCCTCGCGGCCCGGGTGTTGCGACTCGAGGAGTTCGACCAGGCGATGGGGCGGCTGATGGCGCGGGCGCGGCGCGCCTGACCACACCCGAACCACCGCCTGAACCGGCCCAGCTCCGGTGTCCCCGGCCGGTCGCGCAGCCCGGCCGGCCGTGGTCCCGTGGTACGATTCGCCCGTGGCTCGCATGCCCTACCGATCGAGCGGCGTCTCGTACGCCTTTGGCCCCGGCGGCATGACGCCCGCGGTGAAGGCGATCCTCTACGCCAACATCGGCGTCTTCCTGGCGGTGTTCGTGGTCCGGGAGCTGACGCTGTACCTGGGGCTCACCCCCGCACGCGTGATCGGGAGCGGCTGGCTCTGGCAGCCGTTCACTTACATGTTCGTGCACGCCGACCCGTTGCACATCCTCTTCAACATGCTGGCCGTGTGGATGTTCGGCGTGGAGCTCGAGCGGGCGTGGGGCACGCGCGAGTTCTCGAAGTACTACCTCGTCACCGGGCTCGGCGCCGCGGCGGCCACGATGCTCGTGAGCGTGCTCCCGTTCGGTTTCGCGCGGCCCGCGTACTACGCCGTGACGATCGGTGCGTCGGGCGCGGTGTACGGCCTGCTGTTGGCCTACGCCATGCGGTATCCCGACCGGCCGCTGATGTTCTTCCCCATCCCGATCCCCGTTCCGGCGAAGTACTTCGTGCTGATCCTCGGCGCGATGGCGCTACTGATGTCGCTCAGCGCCGCCAGCAGCGGCGTGGCGCACCTCGCGCACCTCGGCGGCCTCGTCGTCGGCTATGTCTACCTGACGCGGGGACGCGGCGGCCCGATGGCGGAGCTGAAGTACCGCTGGTTGAAGTGGCGCATGGCGCGGATGCGCCGCCGCTTCGACGTGGTGGACGGCGGCCGCCCGTCGAACGACCCGCGGCGGTTTCACTGACATCCGCCTTACGCCTTACGCCTTACGCCTTGCGCCCGGGTCGGCCTTGCGCCTTGCGCCTTGCGCCGTACGCCTTGCGCCCGGGTCGGCTCACGCACGCCGGCGAACGCCCGGGTCGTCGACCGGCTGCCGACCCTACGTCGGTTCCGGGCCTTCCTCGCGTGGCGGGCTGAACAGGTCGAGCACGAACGTGTCGTCGAGCGCCTCGGCCTGGTGCACCACGTCGGGCGGGACGTGCACCACCTCGCCCTCGCGCACGGTGACCTCCTCGTTGGCCACCACGAACCGCAGCACGCCCTGCAGCACGCAGGTCATCTGCTCGCTCGCGTGCGCGTGGGCCGGCACGAGCGTGCCGCGCTTCAGGTAGACCTGGGACACGCTGAGAGCGGTGCCGCCGATGACCTTCCGCGACACCATCTCGGTCACCCGCTCGAGCGCGATTTCGTCCCAGCGGTGCACTCGCACCAGCGGCTCGGGCATCGAGTCGCTCATGGGCGCGCCGTGGCCGTGCCCGCTGTGAGCACACCCACCTCCACGGCGGAGTCGAGCACGGCCGCCACGTCTTCGAAGGTCACCGTGCCGTAGTACCACTCGCCGGCGTGATCGGCCTCGGCGGCCACCGCACGATAGATGTCGAAGTAGCTCCTCGACCCGTCCACGAAGTTGAGGACCTCGTAGAACATCAGCGCGTGCAGGCCCGCCGGCCGCTTGATCTTCCCCCGCTTCGCCAGGAATCCCTTGACGTCGTCCACACGCTGCGGCACCGTGGTCGCAGCCGCCGCCCGCTCGGGTGCCACGGCCACCCGCGGCACGTCGCGCTCGCCCGTGAGGCTCGTGAAGTAGGCCGCGATGCGCGACTCGGCCATGGCGTCGGTTGGCAACTGCGGCATCAGACGGGAGAGCACCTGCTGGCCCGCACCGTCCCGCGGGGCCAGCGCCCGCGCCGACTCCAGCGCGCGCCGCTCGCGCCGGGCGGCCTCGCGCACGAGGTTGGCCGCGCGCGCGTACACCTCGGCGCGCCGCTCCGGCGTGGCCGCGGCCACCATCGTCATCGCGGTCGTCGCGTCACGGCTCATCCGCTCGAGCGCGCGGCCGTACATGTACGACGCGAGCACCGGCAGCTGAGCGTCGCCGGCCGTGGCCAGGTAGTGCGCCGTCGCCGCCACCGCCACGGCGTTGCGCTTCAACTGCGTCGGGTCCATCTGCCAGAGGTCGTCGTCGCTCGAGTGGATGAACTCGTCGGGCCAGTTGGTGAAGGTCACGCCCGGCACACCGATGATCCCCATGTTGAACACCTGGTGATCGGTGTTGTTGTGAAACGGGATCACGCGGGCGTCGTACCGCTCGCGGGTACCGAGCCGCGACAACACGGGCCGCGTGTAGTTCCCCTCGTCGACCATCGGGCGGCCCGGCGTCAGGCCGCGCGCCTGCCCCGCCGCGAGGTACGACGTGTTGCCCTCCACGAGCGAGACGACGATCGACTCGACGACGTCGCCGAGGAAGCTTGCGCGAGAGAACGGCGGCCGCGTGACGAACTGCACGCGGCTGCCGCCCGTCGACTGCCTCGCCCCGACCATGTCCTGGTTGACGTTGGCCAGCAACTGCGCGCGCTCCTCGGGGTGATCGGCGAAGTACTGTTCGGGCGCGCTGATCTCGTCCACCCACCAGAAGCGGATGTCCCGCCGCGGCCGCGGGAGCCGTCCCTCGTCGATGGCCTTCTTGAGCGCCCGCGCGATCTCCAGCACGTTGGCGCAGCCGCTCGCGTCGTCGTTGGCAGAGAACATCTCCTCCTGGAGGTGCGCGGTGAGGACGATGTCCTGGTCGTGGATCTCGGTGCCCCGGATCACGGCCTCGACGATCGCCTGGCTGGGCGGCTCGTGGAACACGGACTCGACGCGGGCGCGCACCTTGAAGCCGGTGCCCTTCGCGGCGGCCAGCTGCTTCCGCAGGCGCGTGCCCTCGCGGTTGGTCAGCACGAAGGCGAAGGTGCCTGGCTTCGTCTTGTCCTCGTTGGCGACGGGAATGCGCATCCACGGGTACTGATCGGGGTAGTCCGGCATCCTCGCGTCGGAGAAGGCCACGACGCCGAGCGCACCCCGCTTCCAGACCGCCTCGTTCATCACCCGTGCGAGCGGGCCGCTCGACAGGACGACCGCGCCGGCCACCTCCTTGCCCGCGTAGTCGGCCTCGCCAACGCCGTCACCAACGTCGACGAGATCGGCCGAGGCGACCTCGGCCGACCGGCTGTAGTCGGCAAGCGCCAGCGGGATCTCCTTGCTGTAGGCCAGCCTCCGCTCCTCGGGCGCGATCAGCCACAGTTCGCCGAGCTTCGGCGACCAGCTCGCGCCGTCCTGGGTCAGATCGACACGCCGGACCTCGTCGAGCCCGTACTCCCGCGCCTTCTGCTCGACGTAACGCGCCACGGCCTCGAACCCCTCGCCGCCCCCCATGGGCCGGTGGTAGTGGGTGAACCATCGCATGTGCTCGAAGGCGATGTCGCCGGAGATCTCGTTGACGAGCGCGCGGTGGACCTCGGGCGGCAGGAACGGTGACTGCTGCGCGAGGGCCGGCACGGCAGGCAGCGCGGCGCTCGCGAGCGCGAGGACGCGGAGGACACGCATGGACATGGTGGACGGCTCCGACAACGGCCGGTGACAGCCCCGGCAGGCTCGTGCGAGGGGCGGATTATATCGCGCGGGAACCGGGCCGGTTCCTCGCGTGCCTCGCCGCCCGCCACACCCGCGCCCGTCACGAGTGTTGGCAGTCGTCGTCAGTGGCCGGTCTTCGGTCATCGACAGAAACTGCCGAAAACCGAGGACTCCTGCTGGTCTGCGACACGCCGGAACACCTTGCCCCGACCGATGAGCGGCCGAGCCGGCCGCGAGCGGCTCGGATGGTATAATTCCGCGTTTTTGCTCTATTTCCGGGAGCGCACGGTACCGACGTGCTCTGGAGGAGCCCGCTCGATGAAGGCCTCTGCCGTCACCCCAGCTTCGCCACCCGCGCCGGCCGCCACGACGGCGGCCATCGGCGCGGCGCTCGATCGCGACACGCTCCTGCGCGCCTATCAGACGATGGTGGTGTCGCGGAAGATCGACGACAAGGAGGTCCAGCTCAAGAACCAGAGCCAGATCTTCTTCCAGATCAGCGGGGCGGGGCACGAAGCCATCCTCACGGCGGCGGGCATGCTCCTGCGGCCCGGCGTGGACTGGATCTACCCCTACTACCGCGACCGCGCCCTGTGTCTCGCCCTGGGGGTGACCCCCTACGAGATGCTGCTCCAGGCCGTCGGCGCCAAGGACGATCCCGCGTCTGGCGGCCGCCAGATGCCCTCGCACTGGGGCCACCGCCGGTTCAACATCGTGTCGTCCTCGAGCCCGACGGGCACGCAGTGCCTGCAAGCCGTCGGCTGCGCCGAGGCGGGGATGCTGTACGAGGCCATCACGCACATCCCCGAGCGCGAGTCGCGGTTCGTCCCCGACGAGGTGGTGTACGTCTCTCTGGGCGACGGCACCACGAGCGAGGGCGAGTTCTGGGAGGCGCTCAGTACCGCGTGCGTCCGGCGGCTGCCCGTCGTTGTCCTCGTCGAGGACAACGGCTACGCGATCTCGGTGCCCGTCGAGGTACAGACGCCCGGCGGCAGCATCTCGAACGTGGTGTCGTCGTTCCCGGGCCTGAAGGTCGTGCAGGTGGACGGCACGGACTTCGTTGCGAGCTACGAGGCCTACGCGGGGGCGCTCGAGTATGCGCGGGCCCGGCGCGGCCCTGCGCTCGTCCACGCGAAGGTGATCCGGCCCTACTCGCACTCGCTCTCCGACGACGAGCGCCTCTACAAGCCGGTGGAGGAGCGTGAGGCCGAGGCGGCCCGGGACCCGCTGCCGCGCATGCGCGCGTTCCTCGTCGGGAGCGGGCTGGCCACCGCGAAGGACCTCGACCGGATCGTGGAGGACGCCGAGAAGCTGGTGGGGGAGGCCGCCGACCGGGCGCTCAAGGCACCCAAACCGGCACCCGACACCGCCGAGCTCTACGTCTACTCCCCCACTGTGGACCCCGCATC
>Ga0079037_100000198_pt1 | contig 24221 bp, 17 predicted proteins | sample Mud3Dept4metaG_FD_71479 | JGI IMG/M metagenome (GOLD analysis project Ga0079037, IMG submission 71479) | Freshwater wetland microbial communities from Ohio, USA, analyzing the effect of biotic and abiotic controls - Mud 3 Core 4 Depth 4 metaG | ecosystem: Environmental > Aquatic > Freshwater >... | reverse complement strand
CCACTTGCCCATGTTCCAGTAGTACCCGTTCTGAACCGCTGCACCGCCGCTGATGGTCGTCATGGTCGTCGTCCTTTCCTCGTTGGGGAGCTCGTTCGCTCTCGACGATGACAATTTCGCTCTTCTGGCGTTCCGCCGCCATTGGGACGAGGCCGGAATTCACTGGGAAAGAATCCCAATGCGGCCGGTGCGGAATTCAGGAGGCGGCTGGGGACGTTCTCCGGAGAGGCCCTCCGGAAAACGCCCGAGCCCGCCCGGGCCGGAGCGCGTGCAGGCCTTTCGTGACCTCCCCGGACCGCCCTGCCGCGGCGCAAGGATTGCGGCCGATTGCTGCGACATCTCGTTGAATTTCCTGTGAATGGTGGGCCTTACCAGGCGGCATACCGATTGCTGAATTCAGGCGCCGTGCTCATCGCCGTGGGCGTGAACCAGAGGAACGCCGGGGTCTCCGACCGCGAGCGCCTGGCCATCGCGCCGGAGGAGCTCGAGAGCGCCATCAAGGGCTATGCCGCGCTCGGCGGAGTGGACGAGGCGGTCGTGCTCTCCACCTGCTACCGGGTGGAGATCTACGCGGCCACCGGATGCCCGGCCGCGGCCACGGTGGCGCTGCGCCAGGCGCTGCGCGCCCGCGCCGGGCGGGACGACCTGCAGCTCTTCGAGCTCCAGGGAGCGGATGCGCTGCGGCACCTCGCGCGCGTGGCCTCGAGCCTCGAGTCGGCGGTGCTGGGCGAGCCGCAGATCCTCGGCCAGGTGAAGGAGGCCTTCGCCCGCGCGGTCGAGGCCGGAGCCGCGGGGCGCGAGCTCTCGGCGGCGATGAAGCGCGCTCTCCAGATCGCCAAGCGGGTGCGGACCGAGACCGCCATTGGCCGGGCCGGGGTCTCCTGGGGCCACGCCGCCGCCTCGCTGGCCGAGAAGGTCCTCGGGCCGCTCTCCGGGCGGAGGGTGGTGCTGGTCGGGGCCGGGGAGATGGCGCGGGTTTCGGCCCAGCACCTCCGGGAGCAGGGAGCCGAGATCGCCGTGGTCAACCGCACCGCGGAGAACGCCGAGGCGCTGGCGCGCGAGGTCGGGGGCGTGGCGCTGCCGCTCCAGGCGCTCGAGGCGGAACTGCTGCGGGCCGACGTGCTGATCTCGGCCGCCCCGGCGGCCCCGGCCTGCCTGGCCCCGGCGGCGGTGGCGGCCCTGATGAAGGTGCGCCGGCACCGCCGGCTGGTGATGGTGGACCTGGCCGTGCCCCGCGCCATCCCCGCCGAGTCCGGGAAGCACGACGCGGTCTACCTCTGCGACGTGGACGACCTGGCCCGGCTCAACGAGGCCGCCCTGCGCGACCGCTCGGCCGCGGTGGGCGACGCCGAGCGGATCGTCGGCGAGGAGATGGAGCGCCTCGAGCGCGAGGAGGCGGAGCGGCGCGCCGTCCCCATCATCCAGGCCATGCGCCGCCGCGCCTCCGCCATCGCGCAGGAGGAGGTCCACCGCACCCTGCACCGGCTCGGGGACGACCCCGAGCTGGCGCAGCGCCTCGAGGCCCTCGCCGGCGCCATCGTCTCGAAGCTGCTCCATGCCCCGAGCACCCGCCTGCGGCGCGCCGGCACCGACGGCGCCTCCGGCGACGCGCTGATGGCGGCCGCCCGCCACATCTTCGACGTCTCGGGCGACGGCGCTCCGCCGGCCGGCCCCGCCGCCTGAGGGCGGTCCCGCGCCGGTATACCCTGGGGCGGCGGCTCCGCTCCGACCCGCCAGGGGGCACGGGCGCGGCGGTTTCTTCTGGGTGGAATACGGTGTAACATCTGGAAAAATTCGCCACCTGGGCGAAAAGCCCCAGTCCCAGGAGGCCTTTCGAGCGCGAGCGATGGGGCCGGGCCTACGGTCCGCTCCTTGCGATGACCAGCGAGGACGTGGCCGGACACGATCGGGATGAGGACACTGGGACCCCTCTGGCAGCGCCTCGACCGGAGCCTCCGGGCCCGCATCCTGCTGCCGACCGCCATCCTCTTCGCCGCCACCCTGGCCCTGATGGTGGGCTCGGCGGTTCAGCTCTACGGCGCCGACATGGAGCGCGGGCAGCACGAGCGGGCCGAGCTCTTCACCGCCAACGTCGTCAGCGGGGTGACCGCCGCCATGATGCAGGGGCACGCCGGGAGCGTGCCGCACCTGCTCGACGTGCTCCAGGGTCACCGGCCCGACCTCGAGTCCATCAGCCTGGTCCGCCCGGACGGCGCGGTGGTCTACTCGACCGACCCCACCCGCATCGGGGACAAGCCCTGGCCGGACATCGCCCGCATCGACCGGACGCAGGTCATGGGCTCGCCGCAGGGGGATTCCCGATCCTTCGCGGTGGTCCAGCCCATCCCCAACGCCGAGGCCTGCGCCTCCTGCCACGGGCGCGAGTCGCGCGTGAACGGCTGGATCGACCTGCGCTTCACCCGGGCGCCGGCGCTGGCGGCCCGTGGCCGGCTGACCCAGATGCTGGTGGCGAGCACCGGGGTGGCGCTGCTGTGCCTGCTCGGGATCGCCTGGTGGCTGCTGGGCCGCGAGGCGGTGGCGCCGCTCCAGCGCCTGGTGCGGGCCATGCGGCGCGCCGAATCGGGCGACCTGACGGTGCGCGCCGACGAGGGCCGGCCCGACGAGCTGGGCGTGGCGGCGCGCGGGTTCGATGCCACGCTGGCGGCGCTGCGCCGGAGCCAGGCCGAGCTCGAGGCCTTCTACCGCGAGCGCATGGTCCGGGCCGATCGGTTCGCCGCGGTGGGCGAGATGGCCACCGGGCTGGCCCACGAGATCAAGAACCCGCTGGCCGGGCTCTCCGGTGCGCTGGAGCTGCTGGCCGAGGACGTGGCGCAGAACCCCACGCAGGCCGAGCTGGTCGGCGACATGCGCCACCAGGTGGCCCGGCTCACCCACACCATGGAGAGCCTGCTCAGCTTCGCCCGGCCGCCCAAGGCGCGGCTCCGCTCCACCGAGGTGAACGGGACGCTGGAGAAGGTGCTGTTCCTCATCCGCCAGCAGTGCCGCGGCACCGCCATCGAGGTGGCGGCCGATCTCGGCCCGTCGCTCCCCCCGGTACTCGCCGACCCGAACCAGCTCGAGCAGGTGTTCCTCAACCTGTGCCTCAACGCGGTCCAGGCCATGTCCGGAAAGCCCGGCAAGCTGACGGTCCGCTCGGCCGGCGGCGACGGTCGGGTGACGGTGGAGATCGAGGACACCGGCCCGGGCATCCCCGAGAAGCACCGGCCCAACCTCTTCAAGCCCTTCTTCACCACCAAGCGCGAGGGCAGCGGGCTCGGCCTGGCCATCTCGGCCCGCATCGTGGCCGAGCACGGCGGCCACATCGGCTACCGCTGCCCGCCCGGCGGCGGCACCGTCTTCGCCATCACCCTGCAGCAGGCGCGCCCCGGCACCGCCGAGCGGCCCGTCACGGAGCACGCGGCATGAACTCGGCTCCCGCCCGCATCCTCGTGGTCGACGACGAGAAGCTCATTCGCTGGTCGGTGGGCGAGCGCCTGCAGCGCGACGGATACGAGGTGGCCTCGGCCGAGTCGGGCGAGCAGGCGCTGGAGATGATGGCCGACGCCGCCCCGGACCTGATGCTGCTCGACGTGCGGCTTCCCGGCATCGACGGCCTCGCCACCCTGCAGCGCGCGCTGGAGATCAACCCCGACCTGGCGGTGCTGATGATGTCGGCCCACAGCACGGTCGACATCGCGGTGCAGGCCATGAAGTACGGGGCCATCGACTTCCTGGTGAAGCCCTTCCCGTTCCAGTCGCTCGACGCGGCGGTGCAGCGGGCGCTGGCCACCGCCCGCACGCGGCGCCAGATCGCCGCGCTCACCGCCGAGCGCAAGCAGGGAGCGGAAGCCATCGGGGCGCTGGTCGGCAAGTCGGCCGCCATCGAGCAGGTCCGGTCCATGGCCTCGCGGCTCGCGGCCAGCGACGCCACCACCGTTCTCATCGAGGGCGAGAGCGGATCGGGCAAGGAGGTGGTGGCTCGGGCGGTCCACTTCGGCAGCGCGCGGGCCGACCGCCCGTTCCTGCAGGTGAACTGCGCGGCCCTGCCCGAGCACCTGCTGGAGAGCGAGCTCTTCGGCCACGAGCGCGGCGCCTTCACCGATGCCCACACCCAGAAGCGAGGCCTGTTCGAGAGCGCCGAGGGGGGCTCGGTGCTCCTCGACGAGATCGGCGACCTGCCCGCCGGCGGCCAGGCCAAGCTGCTGCGCCTGCTCGAGAACAAGACCTTCCGCCGGGTGGGCGGGGTGTCGGAGCTCCGCGCCGACGTGCGGGTCATCGCCGCCACCAACGTGGACCTGGAGGAGCGGGTCTCGGAAGGGCGGTTCCGGGCCGACCTCTTCTTTCGCCTCAACGTGGTCCGCATCCGCATCCCGCCCCTGCGGGAGCACCCGGAGGACATCCCGCTGCTCACCGTCCACTTCATCGCCCGATTCAACCAGGAGATGAAGCGCGGCGTGCGCGGGGTGGCCCCGCCTGCCATGGACCTGCTGCAGGCCTACCGGTGGCCCGGCAACATCCGCGAGCTGCGCAACGTCATCGAGCGGGCCTTCATCCTCCACGCCAACGCCGAGGAGCTGCGGCCCGAGCACCTGCCGCCCGAGCTGCGGGGCGCCCCGGCCGGCAAGAAGGCCGAGCGGCCGCCCGAGAAGCTGCCCAACGTCCCGGCCGAGGGGCTGGTGCTCGAGGACGTGGAGAAGAAGCTGATCCGCGAGGCCCTGGAGCGGGCCAACGGCAACCAGTCCCGCGCGGCGCGGCTGCTCGGGATCAGCCGGGACACCCTCCGCTACCGGCTGAAGAAGCACGGCCTCGACTGACCGGCCGGCCGGTCAGGTCGCTTCGGCCTCCACCGGCTCGGACTCCGGCCACTCGATCTCCTCGGCCAGGGAGTGCAGCGCGTGGCGCAGCTTCTCCTTGGCCCGGATCTCGAGCTGGCGGGCGCGCTCGCGCGAGAAGCCGAAGTGATCGCCGAGCTCCTTCAGGGTCATCGGCTGGTCGTTCATCAGGCGGTTCTCGATGATGAACCGCTCCCGGGTGTCGAGCAGGTCCAGCGCCTGGAGGACCTGGCCGGAGACCAGGTGGTGCTCCTCGGCGTCGCTGAGGGCGTCGTCCTGGGAAGGCGAGGCGGAGGGGACGAAGTCGAGGTGGGGCGAGCCCCCCTCGCCGACCGGAGCGTCCAGGGACAGGTCGCGCCCTTCGAGGCGCCGCTCCATGTCGCGGACCTCGACCGCGTTGACGTGGAGGCGGCGGGCCACCTTGTTGGCGTCGTTCCCGTCCGAGTCGGCCCCGTGCAGGGTGCTCACCCGGTCGAGCTCGCGCTTGGTCCTCGCCAGCGAGAAGAACAGCTTTCGCTGGGCCTGGGTGGTTCCCACCTTGACGAGCGACCAGGAGCGCAGGATGTGGTTCTGGATGTAGGCCCGGATCCACCAGACCGCGTAGGAGATGAGCCGGATGCCCATGTCGGGGTCGAACTTCTGGACCGCCTTCATGAGGCCGATGTTGCCCTCTTGCACCAGGTCGGCCATGCGCAGGCCGTACGAGCGGTAGCCATAGGCCACCTTGACCACGAAGCGGAGGTTGGAGGTGATGAGCTGGTGCGCCGCCCGGGTGTCGCCTTTCTCGCGGTAGGTCCGCGCCAGCCGCTGCTCCTCCTCGGCCGAGAGGAGCGGGAAGTGATTTATCTCGCCCAGATAGACGTCGAGGAACCCCATGGTGCCACGTGCGAAGAGCAAGCCACATGCCGCGGTATGCTTACGTGCAAGTCATTGATTTAAGGTGGGTTAGAGGAAACCTTACCCGGGTGCTGCGCGACCACGGACTTACCTTCTTACAGTCAAGTACCCAAGTGGTGGTCCCAATTGGGTTTTCGGGCGGTAATTCCTGCAGGCTCTCAACACCCAATAAGAGCCTCCCGACTTTCTTGCGTTTTCGCGCCCGGATGTGAATTCTGTGAAGGCTATTGTGCGCGCACCCGGGAGAGCCGGCATTGGTCGACAACACCGCGGAAGGACTCGAGCCATCGAGGCGGGACGGGGAACCGGCCGGGCCGGAGGCGCCGCGGCACCGCGAGGGCCGAGCCAGCCACCTGGCCTTCGTGGCTCATGAGGTCCGCAATCCGCTCTCGACGGCGCTGTGGAGCGCCGAGCTGCTCGCCCGGATGCCGGCGGCCGAGCGGGGCGGGCCCCGGGGCGAGAAGCTGGCCGGCATGTGCCTGCGCGCCCTGAGCCGGCTGCGACTCCTGGTCGAGGACCATTTCCTGTTGGAGCGCCTCGATATCGGCGGGATAACGGTCCGGGAGGAGGCGGTGCCGCTCCCGGAGCTGCTCGAGGCCGCCGCCGCACACCTGCCGGCGGGGGCGGTGCTGCGGCAGGAGCTCGAGCCCGGCCTGCTGCTGCAGGCCGACCGGGTCCTGGCCGAGCGCCTGCTCGAGGCGGTGCTCGCCTCGGCGGCGCGCGAGGGAGGCGAGGTGCGCGTCGCCGCTCGCCGCCAGCGCGGCGGCATCGAGCTGCGGGTGCGGGGCGCGACCCCGGAGGCCGACCGCCTCGCCGACCCGGTCCGAGGGTCGGCCTCGGAATCCCGGGGGCGGGCCCTCTCCCTGCCGACGGCGCGACGAGTGGCCGCGGTGCTGGGCGGGGTGCTGGCGGCCGAGCCGGCCGAGTACCGGGTGCTCCTGCCGGCGCACGACGGGCCGGCCTCCGAGGGAACGTGATCCAGGCGCAGGCCAGGAAGCGGCACCCGCTGGTGCTGGTGGTCGACGACGACCCCGAGATCCTCGAGGCCATCTGCGACATCCTCGACGCGGAGGGGTACCGCGTCGCCCAGGCGCGCAACGGACTGGAGGCGCTCGACCGCGTCCGCGCCGAGCGACCCGAGGTGATCCTGCTCGACCTCATGATGCCGGTGATGGACGGGCAGGCCTTCGCGCGCGCCCTGCGGGCTCGCGGCAACGGGGCCATCCCCATCGTGGTCATCTCCGCCGACGGAAACGCCCACCGCGCCACCGCCCTCGGCGCCCGGGGCTTCCTGTCCAAGCCCTTCGACATCGACAGCCTGCTGTTCCAGGTGGCCACCGCCGCGGCCCATCCTTGACAGGGTCCCGGGCCTCCGCTAGACACACCCCCTCTCCAACGGCACGTCCTCCCCGGCCTTTTCGACGCGGGGCGGACCAATGCGAGGTTCATCATGGCAACCGGACTCCTGGCGAAGAAGGTGGGGATGACCCAAGTCTTCGACGCCGACGGCGACTGCATCCCGGTGACGGTGCTCACCGCCGGGCCCTGCACGGTGGTGCGGCGCAAGACCGCCGAGAAGGACGGCTATCACGCGGTGGTGCTGGGCTTCGAGCCCGTCGACGAGAAGCACGCCCACCGGCTCAGCCGGGCCGAGGTGGGCGTGTTCAAGAAGGCCGGCACCCCGATCTTCCGGCACCTCCGCGAGGTCCGCGTCGAGGACGAGAAGCTCCTCGGCGACCTCAAGCCCGGCGACGTGCTCACCGTCGACAAGGTGTTCAAGATCGCGCAGCGGGTGGACGTCTCGGGCCTCACCAAGGGCCGCGGGTTCGCCGGCGTGGTCAAGCGCTGGCGGATGAAGGGCGCCGCGCGCGACAGCGCCTCCTCCCACGAGCACCACCGGCACATCGGCGCCGTCGGGCAGCGCAAGACGCCCGGCAAGGTCTGGAAGGGCAAGCACCTGCCGGGCCACTACGGCACCGAGATGGTGACCATCCAGAACCTGACCGTCGCCGGGATCGAGGCGTCCGACAACCTGCTGCTGGTGCAGGGGGCGGTGCCGGGCCACCCCGACTCGCTCCTCTTCGTGGACACCGCGGCCAAGGGGCAGCCCCGGCCCAAGCAGAAGCAGGAGGTCCGCGAGCGGGCCAAGCCGAAGGTCTAGGCTCCGGCTGGCAGCCCGGCCGCAACCGGCGCCGCTCCCTCCGGGGGGCGGCGCTCCCGTTTCCGGCTCAGACGGTGGCCGCCAGGCCCTTCTTGCGGTCGCGCTCGAGCTTGTAGCGGACGCTGGGGTCGAGGAACTTCTTGCGCAGCCGGATGCTCTGGGGCGTCACCTCGACCAGCTCGTCCTCGGCGATCCACTCCAGCGACTTCTCCAGCGACATCTCCCGCGGCGGCGTCAGGATGATGTTCTCGTCCCGGCCGGCGGCGCGGATGTTGGTGAGCTTCTTCTCCTTGCAGATGTTGAAGTCGAGGTCGTTCTCGTGGCTGTGCTCGCCCACGATCATGCCGGTGTACACCGCGTCGCCGGGCCTGACGAAGAGCGCCCCCCGCTCCTGGGCGTAGAAGCAGGCGTAGGCCACCACCTGGCCCTCGCGGTCCGAGACGATGGCTCCGCTCTTGCGCTTCTCGATGCGGCCCTGCCAGGGCTCGTAGCCGTCGAACTGGGAGGACATGATGCCCTCGCCGCGGGTCAGGGTGAGGAACTCGGAGCGGAAGCCGATGAGGCCCCGCGCCGGGACCCGGAACTGCAGCCGGGTGCGGCCAGATCCCAGCGGCTGCATGTCCACCATGCGCCCCTTGCGCGGCCCCATGGCCTGCGTGACCGCGCCGACCGCGTCGTCGGGCAGGTCGCAGACGAGCAGCTCCATCGGCTCGTGCACCTCCCCGTCGAGGGTCTTGAGCACCGGCTCGGGGTTGGAGACGGTGAGCTCGTACCCCTCGCGCCGCATGTTCTCCACGATCACCGCCAGCTGGAGCTCGCCGCGCCCGACCACCTTGAAGGCGTCGGGCGTGTCGGTGTCCTCCACGCGGATGGAGACGTTCTTGTAGGCCTCGCGGTAGAGGCGCTCGCGGACGTTCCGGCTGGTGACGTACTTGCCCTCCCGCCCGGCGAAGGGCCCGTCGTTGACCTTGAAGACCATCGACATGGTGGGCTCCTCCACGCTGATGCGGGGGAGGGCCAGCGGGGCCGCCGGGTCGGCGATGGTGTCGCCGATGCCGATCTCCTCGGCGCCGGCGATGCAGACGATCTCGCCCGGGCCGGCGTCCTTCACCTCGACGCGCTTCAGCCCGTCGAAGACGTAGAGCCTCACCACCTTGGCTGGGACGGCGCGGCCTTCGTCACGCAACACCACGATGGGGTCGCCCTCGCGGATGGCGCCGGAGGCGACCCGGCCGATGGCCAGGCGGCCCACGTAGTCGTCGTAGTCGAGGTTGTCGACCAGCATCTGCAGGGTGGGCTGGTCGCCCTCCGGCGGCGGCGGGACGTGGCTGAGGATGGCGTCGAAGAGGGGCTTGAGCGACTCGGCCCGGAAGGCCTCGGCCACGGTGTGGGCCGCCCGGCCTTCCCGGGAGATGGCGTAGAGCACCGGGAAGTCGATCTGGTGCTCGTTGGCCCCGAGGTCGATGTAGAGGGAGTAGACGAGGTCCAGGACCTCCTTGGGGCGGGCGTCCTGTCGGTCGACCTTGTTCACCACCAGCACGCTCGGGAGCCCCATGGCCAGCGCCTTGGAGAGCACGAAGCGGGTCTGGGGGAGGGGGCCCTCGGCCGCGTCCACCAGCAGGAGCACCCCGTCCACCAGCCGCAGCGCCCGCTCCACCTCGCCGCCGAAGTCGGCGTGCCCGGGGGTGTCGACGATGTTGATCTTCACGCCCTGGTAGCTGACGGCGGTGTTCTTGGCGAGGATGGTGATGCCCTTCTCCCGCTCCAGGTCGTTCGAGTCCATCACCCGCTCGACCAACAGCTCGTTGGCGCGAAACACCCCGGCCTGCCGCAGCATGTGGTCGACGAGCGTGGTCTTGCCGTGGTCGACGTGGGCGACGATGGCGACGTTGCGGATGTGTTCGCGAGGGATCATGGCACCGGGGGACCGCGAAAAAGGCGGGTATTCATAGCCGCCGGGGCCTCGTTCGGCAAAGGGATTCGGCCCGGAGCGCCCCCCCGAACGGGCGAGGCGCCGCCGGGGCCGCATTCTTGGGGGGGCGGTGCGCCGGTGCTAGCATCGGCTCCTCGGGACGGCCGATGCCCCACGTCATACTGTTCGTGGACGACGAGCGCGAGGTCCTCGACCTGCTCGCCTTCACGTTCCCGGCGTCGGCAGGCTACGAGGCCCTGCTGGCCCGCAGCGGCGAGGAGGCCCTGCGGATCCTGGGCGCCCGCGAGGTGGACCTGCTGGTCACCGACCAGCGCATGCCCGGCATGAGCGGCATCGACCTGGTCGCGAGGGCGCGGCAGATCGACCCGAGCCTGTGCGTGGTGCTGCTCACCGCCGTCAGCGACCCGCAGGACCTGGTGGAGGCCATCAACCGGGGCGAGGTGTACCGGTTCGTCCAGAAGCCCTGGGAGGCGAACGACCTGCGCCAGACGGTGCTCTCCGCCCTGGAGCACGTCTACCTGAAGCGCGAGAAGATGCGCCTCTACGTCGAGCTGGAGCGGAAGCAGGCGGCCCTGGCCGCCGCCACCGAGATCGCGCGCGACGTGGGCCCGGCCGGAGGCTACGAGTCCCTGGTGGAGCGGCTGGTCCCGAAGCTGTTCGGCATCGTTCCCTGCGACGTGGCGGCGGCGCTGGTGGCTCCGGACGGCGCCCGGGCCACCCTGGTCATCGACCGGCGCGGTGGCGCGGACGAGCAGGCGCTGTTGACGATCAAGGACGAGGCCCTGGCGGCCTGGAGGGACGGGGGCGGGCGCCCGGTGCCGGAGTCCCAGCTCCGGGTCCGGCTCATCGGCCCGCAGCCGGCCGCCACCGGGCCCTCGGCCATGCGCTCGCGGCTCATCGTGCCGCTCCAGCTGGACGGGTCGCCGGCCGGCCTCCTCCTGGTGAAGAGCGCGCAGGACGACGCCTTCGGAGAGGGGGACGCGCGGGTCCTCGACCTCCTGGCCAACGAGCTGGCCGAGTCGTTGCGGGCGCTGGCCGCCAAGCTGGTTGGCGAGCGGCGTCGGCTCGAGCGCGTGGTCGAGTGCATGGCCGACGGCCTGCTCTTCGTCGACGCCAAGTCCGAGGCGGTGATCGCCAACCCGGCGGCGCGCCGCATGCTCCAGGCCCCGGAGGGCCAGGAGCTGACGGTGCGCTGGCTCAAGGAGGCGCTCGGCTTCTACCCCTTCGACCTGGTGCGCGGCCTCGGCGCGGAGGCGGGGAGCGCGCCGCTCGTCACCGAGGAGCTGCAGCTCCTCGACCGGACGCTCTCCTCCATCGTCTCGCCGGTCACCGACGCCGAGGGCAGGCTGGCCGGGGTGGCGGTGGCGCTCCGCGACGTCACCGAGCAGAAGCAGCTCGAGGAGCGCAAGGAGGAGTTCGTCCAGGTGGTGAGCCACGAGCTGCGCACCCCGCTCACCTCGGTCACCGGGGCGCTGGACCTGGTGCTGGCCGGGCTGGCCGGCGAGGTGGCGCCCAAGCAGCAGCGCTACCTGCGCATGGCGCGGGACTCCACCGAGAAGCTCAACGCCATCGTGGACGACCTCCTCGACCTGGCCCGCATCGCCAAGGGCAAGCTGAGGATGGACGCGGAGGTGACCTACCTCGACGAGATCACCCTGGCGGCGGTGGACCGCTACGCCGCGGCCGCGGCCGAGAAGCAGCTCGACCTGTCGGTGGCGACGCCCCGCGAGCCGGTCAAGGTGGTGGCCGACCCGGCGCGCATCTCCCAGGTGCTCGCCAACCTGCTCACCAACGCCGTGAAGTTCACCGCGGAGAAGGGCATCGTCCGCGTCTCACTCTTCCGCCCGGCGGCGGTGGAAGGGTGGGTGGGGATCTCGGTGTGGAACAACGGGGAGGAGATCCCCGAGGCCGACCTGGAGCGGATCTTCGAGAAGTTCGAGCAGGCCCGCACCGACCGCAACCGCCGCGTGCGCGGCACCGGCCTGGGGCTCGCCATCTGCCGGAGCATCGTCGAGGCGCACGGGGGCCGCATCTGGGCCGAGAGCGCGCCCGGCGAGGGCGTTCGCTTCGTGCTGATGCTGCCGCCCCAGCCCCCTCCCGAGGCACCGGCCGCCCCGCCGTCGCGGCCGGGCCATGCCGCCCCGCGCACGCCGCAGGCTCCGGTGCTGGTGGCCGACGACTTCGAGTCCGGCGCCGCCATCCGGGCGGTGCTGCAGCGCAAGGGGTTCCCCTGCCTCACGGCGCGCACCGCCGAGAAGGCCGTGGCCCTGGCCCGAGAGCAGCACCCGCGCCTGGTGTGCCTGGACCTGGCCGCCGAGGGGCTGGAGGCCCCGCGCCTCCTCGATGCGCTGCGCGCCGACGAGACCCTGCGGGGCGTGCCGGTCCTGGCTTTCTCCCGGCCGGGCGATCGCGAGCGCGCCTTCCGGCTCGGGGCCGCGGCCTTCCTGGCCAGGCCCGCCGAGGCCGACCAGCTGGCCGGGGCGGTGGAGGTTCTCCTGGCCGGGACCCGCCGCGCCGGCCACCGGGTGCTGGTGGTGGACGACGACCCGGCCATCCGCGCCATCTGCGCCGAGATCCTCGGCAACCACGGCTACGAGGTGCACGAGGCCGGCAGCTGCGAGCAGGCGGTGGAGGCGCTGCGGGAGCGGCGCCCCCACCTGGTGCTGCTGGACGTGCAGCTCCCGGACGGCGACGGTTTCCAGCTGCTGGAGCGGCTCAAGGAGGAGAAGGTGGCCGAGCCCTTCGCGGCGGTGTTCCTCTCCGCCCGGGGCCAGACCGCCGACAAGGTCCGGGGCTTCCGGGTCGGCGCCGACGACTACCTCTCCAAGCCCTTCGACGCCCTGGAGCTGGTGGCCCGGGTCGATGCGGTGCTGAGGCGCCGGGAGGGCACCCTGGCCTCCTCGCCCATCACCGGGCTCCCGAGCGGCAAGGCCATCGAGCAGGAGGTGCGGCGCCGGCTCGAGGCCCGGGTCCCCTTCGCCCTCTGCTACCTGGACCTCGACGACTTCAAGGCCTACAACGACCACTACGGCTACGCCAAGGCCGACGGGCTCATCCTCCAGGTGGGCGACCTGCTGCGGCAGGTGGTGACGAGCTGGGGCGGAGAGGGCTCCTTCGTCGGCCACATCGGCGGGGACGACTTCGTCTTCATCACCTCGCCGGAGTGCGCCGACGAGACCTGCCGGCAGGCGGTGGACGGATTCGACCGGCTCATCCCCCTGTACTACGAGCGCGAGGACCGGGAGCGCGGGTACATCGAGTCGGAGGACCGCTTCGGCATCCGGCGCCGCTTCCCGGTGATGAGCTGCTCGGTGGTGTCGGTGTGGGTCCCGCCGGGGCGCTTCGAGCGGCACGACGACATCGCCCGGGCCGCCGCGGACCTCAAGAAACGGGCCAAGGCCATCCCCGGGAGCGTCTACCTGCGCGACGCACCGCAGGACGAGGCCGCGGCCCGCACCGCCTGACCCCGGTGCCGAGCCGATTCCACCACCTCGCCATCCAGTGCTCGGACCTCGAGGCCTGCGAGCGCTTCTACCGCGAGGTGCTCGGACTCGAGGTGCTGCGCCGCTGGCCGCGCCCGGGCGGTGGCGACCGCAGCGTGTGGCTGGCGCTCGGCGACGGGTTCCTGGCCCTGGAGCGGGCCGAGGCGCCGGCCCGCCCGGGCCCTTGGCGCGACGGGCAGCCGGGGCTGCACCTCGTCGCCCTGCGCATCTCCCGGGAGGAGCGGGCCGGGTGGGAGGAGAGGCTCGCCGCTCGCGGCGTGCCGGTGGTGCACCGGACGCGCTGGAGCATCTTCTTCCGGGATCCGGAGGGCAACCGCATCGGGCTCTCCCACCATCCCGAGGAGGCCGGTTGACCTTCGCGCGCCGGCGCTACGGCCGGGACAACTACCTCTACCTCCTGGCCGAGGGTGCCGACGCGGCGCTGGTCGATCCGGGCGACCCGGTGGCCGCGCTCGAGCTCGCCGCCGCGCACCGGCTCGCTCCGCGCTGGATTCTCCACACCCATGGCCACGCCGACCACAGCGGCGGCAGCGCAGCGCTGCGCGAGCAGCTCGGCGCGCGGGTGCTGGGGCACGGAGCCGATTCCGCCTGGTTCCCGCCCGACCAGGACCTCTCCGGGGAAGGGGAGATCGCCCTCGGGACGCTGCGGATCCGGGTCCTGGCGGCGCCCGGACACACGCCGGGATCGATCCTCCTGATGTGGCGGGGGCGGCTCCTCACCGGCGACACGCTCTTCTGGGGCGGCTGCGGGAACTGCCGCCACGGGGGTGACGCCGGCCGGCTGGCGGAGAGCTTCGCCGGTGTGATCGCCGGGCTCGCCGGGGCGCTGGAGGTGCACCCGGGCCACGACTACGCCGAGGCCAACCTGCCGTTCGTCCTCGACCTCGAGCCGGGGAACGCGGCGGCCGCGGTACGCCTTTCCGAGGTGCGCGCCGCCCGCGCCGCCGGCCAGGAGCCCGAGCCCGCCAGCCTGGCTGCCGAGCGAGCGGTGAACCCGTTCCTGCGCGCCGGGGAGGCGGAGGTGCGGGCGGCGCTCGGTCGCCGGGGCGTCCATGCCCGCGACGGGCGCGAGGCCTTCCTGGCCCTGCGGCGCCTGCGCGACGCCTGGTGAGCCACGGCCGACCCGCGGTGAAGCGGGCTGCGGGGCCGCCCACCCGGCTGGTACAATCGCCCGGGGAGGCGCGGTGAAGGTCCTCACGGTCCCGAACGTGCTCACCATGTCCCGGGCGGCGCTCGCGCCCCTGTTCCTGGTGCTCTACGTCCGCAGGGACACGGGGGCGGCCTTGGCGGTGTTCGCGGTGGCGGCGGCGACCGACGTCCTCGACGGGCTGGCGGCGCGGATCCTCGACCAGCGCAGCCTTCTCGGTGCATGGCTCGATCCGCTCGCCGACAAGCTCCTCGAGGCCTGCGCGCTGGTGGCGCTGGCGTCGCGCGGCGAGCTGCCGTGGTGGCTGCCGCTCCTGGTGCTCTCCCGCGACTTCGCCCAGTTCGCCGGGGCCGCCTGGCTCCGGTCGACCCGCCGCGCGGTCCCGATGGCGCCCACTCGCTTCGGCAAGTACGCCACCTTCACCCTCGCCGCCACGGTGTTACTCGCGCTCGGGGGGCACATCCGCGAAGACCTGCTCGGGCGCGTCGCGCCCTACGTGGCGGCGACGGGGCTCATCGCCGCGCAGTGCGTGGTGGTGAGCTGGGTCCAGTACTTCCTCTACTTCGTCCGCAGCCTGCGCGAGCCGCGCATCGCCTCCTGAATGCGCGGCGCCGAACGTTGACACCCTCGGCGGGTGCGGGATAAAACCCCTCCCGCTCCAACGGCTTGCAGGCCCGTAGCTCAGTGGTAGAGCACTACCTTGACACGGTAGGGGTCGGCAGTTCAATCCTGCCCGGGCCTACCAGATGACGAGGGGTTGGCGAATTCGCCAGCCCCTTTTCTCTCGTCCATCTCAAGGTGGGGACGCCCCGGGCGCAGACCCGGCGTCACCGCCGCTCGCCGATGTTGGGCACGCTCCCCGTGTAGTCGCGCCGGTACTGGCGGTTCGCCACCTGCTCGTACTCGCGGTCCATGTACTCGTCCACCCGGCGCGTACGCTCCTGGTCGTCTTTCTCGTAGGATTCCGGGCGACCCTTCGGAACGTGCTCCTCGGTCATGGCCGACCTCTCGACATTAGTCTGCACCTTCGGGCCGTCGCGCCAGATGCCATGACGCACCGTCGTTGACCCGCGGTAGGCGGGAAGGTCGCAGGAAGCGCCCGGGAATCGGCGCCGGTGGGTACTCCTCCTGGGTGTGGACCGACGGAAATGCATGTCCGTCCGCCGGCCGCGTGGGGCGGTGCAGGCGGACGCTGTGGGCGCCACCACGGTGACGCACTTCCACGCGCCCAACACCGCCGCACAGGCCAAACAGCACTGCGAGACGATCGGGGCGGAGCACGCGCCGGACCGAACGGCGCGCCGCGCCCGAGATCACTTCGCGACCGACACCTCGACCCGGCGGTTCAGGGCCCGGCCCTGGGCGGTGGCGTTGTCGGCCACCGGCCGGGTGCGTCCGAAGCCCTGGGACTGCACGCGGGAGGGATCGGCGCCGCGCTGCACCAGCAGATCCACCACCTTGCGGGCGCGGCGGGCCGAGAGGTCGAGGTTGTAGGCGTCGGTGTTGGTCGAGTCGGTGTGGCCCTCCACGAGCAGGCGCAGCTTCGCCTCCTCCTTCAGGAGCGTGGCCACCTCGTCGAGCGTGGCGCCCGATTCCGGACGGGGCACGTCGGAGTTCGAGTCGAAGCGGATGCCGTATAGGACCGCCCGGCCCTGCCTCTGGAGCGCCGTCTGGAGCTGGCCCTTCTTCTTGGGGATGCACTTGGGGCCCTGGGACTCGGGCACCCGCTCCCCGGACCAGACCCCGGCGAGGCTGCCGCCCTCGAACCAGACCCCCCACAGCGTCTTCCCGTCCGACGTCACCGCGAAGGTGGCCGTGCCCTGGCGGACGGTCTCGCCGCTCTCCTCCAGCCAGGTGACGCGCACGTTGCGGCCCTGCACCGCGCCCCACACCAGCGAGCGTTCGGCCCAGTCGTAGCAGCCGTAAACCTCGTCCCCCTCCTGGACGAAACGCATGGGACCGTAGTTCGTCGCGTAGCTGCCCGCCACCTGGGAGGTCGCCACCGTCCCGGCGCGGGTGCCGAGCAGGCCGACCTCCGCGATCTCCGAGTACTCGGCGTTCCCGTGATTGCCGGTGACGACCAGCTTCACCTGGCGGGCCCGCGTCGCGGCTGGCAGGGGGAACTCCTTTCGCTCCCCCTTCCCGATCTGGAAGCTCCCGGCCTTGCGCCAGGATCCTCCGTCTGCGAGGTGGAGCTCCACGCTCCGGGCCGAGATGCCCGGGTACTCGCTCTCCTGCATGTACCGGGTGCTGACGGAGAAGGTCCTGAGCTCCCACGTGGTGTCGAGCTCCCAGACGAAGGTGGAGCCGGTGGCCTGGCCCTGGGCCGAGCACCAGCCGGTCTTCTCGTCGCCGTCGGTGAGCCTCCAGGCGGACCAGGCGCCGATTCCAGTTCCGTAGCTGCCGGTTTCCGAAAGCAGGACCGTCCCGTTGTCGAAGCCGAGCGCCTCGAGCAGGTCGGGAGCCGCCGGCGGCGGCGCTGCGGCGAGGAGCGCGAAGGCGAGCGAGAGCGCGACCACGGGGACCTCCCTGGCGAAGTCGAGCAGACCCTACCGGATGCCGGCCGGGGAGGTGAAGGGCCTCGGGAGGGTCCCGGCTACGCCGCCGTGCGCCTCGCGGCGTGCGGGGAGGGGGCCTCGCCCGGCTGGCCGAAGCGCAGCTCGAAGCCCCGGCCGGTGACGATGGAGTCGTCGACCACCGGAACCTCCCCGGACTCGGGCAGCACCACCTTCATGGGGCAGGCCTCGAGGATGTCGCGGCGCACGTCCACGCCGGGCATGACGCACATGAGCTCCATGCCGCGCGGGGTCAGGCGGAAGGCGCCCACGTTGGTGCAATAGAAGACCTTCTTCCCCACCTTGACCGCCTCGGGACCGGAGAAGGTGACCTCGCTCACCCGGTCGATGAACTTGTACGGCCCGGGCTTCTCGATGGACAGCTTTCCGCCCCGGATGGCCATGCGCGCATGGGCCATCCAAGCGCCCACGAAGACCACCATCCTCGCGGTGCAGGTGAGGTCGACGAATCCGCCCGGGCCGACGTAGTTGATGGCCCCCTCGCCGCGCTTGGAGACGTTGACGTTGCCGTCGCGGTCCGCTTCCAGGATGCCGAGGATGGCCCCGTCGAGCTGCCGGTAGCAGTTGTGGAAGACCTGCGCGGAGCTCACCATCCGCTCGGGCGAGACGGCGGCGCCGAAGAAGATGCCGGGCGCGGGCAGCCCGCCCTCCACGCCGCTCTCGGTGAAGAGGGTGATCTCCCGGGTGAGGCCGCCCTGGTGGATGAGCCGGCACACCTCCTCCGGCAGCCCGACCCCGACGTTCACGTACATCCCGGGCCGCCCGTTGGCCGCGAACACCGAGGCCGCCAGCCGCGCCACCGCGTCGTCGACCGGCCCGCGCCGCGGGGTGAGCCCCAGAACCTGGTTCATGAACTTGAGCTTCGCCGCGCCCTCGTCGAGCGGAACTCCGCTGTCGAGGGTGAAGAGCGGCCAGGGCCGGCGGTGCAGCACCGAGGCGGTCTGCTCCGTCCGGGGATACACCACCACCGCGTCCACCTGGTCGGCAGGGATGAAGATCCGGTCCGGCTGCTTCTCGACGACGAGGCCGACGTTGGCGATCACCAGACCGCCGTTCTTGCGCGCAGCCAGAGTGGCGTCGCGGCACTCGGCCAGCACCGCGGCGTTGGTGGCGTACAGGTTCCCCTCGGTGTCGGCCGCCGGCAGGTTGAAGAGGGCGACGTTCACCCTGGGCATGGTGAAGCGGAGGCGATCCCCCTCCACCGCCACGAACTGCGGCGCCTTTCCGTCCACCACCGGGGTGCCGCGGCCCTTCCGCGGGTCGAAGAAGGTGCCCACCCCGGTCGGCAGCGCGATCGACTCCTCGCCCCGGCCCTGGCCCTCGAGCAGGAAGGTCATGATCCCCTGCGGGATGCACTGCAGCTCCAGCTTCCCGGCGTCGGCGAGCCGGAGGATGGACTTGAAGGTCTCGAGGTGCCCGGAGAAGAAGCGGGTGCAGAGCCCCTCCTGCGCCAGCTCCTCGGGGGTGCCGGGCGCCTTGCCGCGCCCGCCGATGCCGCCGACGGACATCACCGTGAGGCCGCGCGGGCGCCCGGTCTCGGCGTGGAGCTCGCGCATGGCCCAGTACAGGACCGACGGCCGGGCGTTCCCGCCGAGCCCGGACAGCATCACCGTCGAGCCGTCCGGGATGAGCCTCACCGCGTCCCGCGGGCCCATGAACTTGGGGTTGCCCGGCACCGTGTACCGGTAGTGGGTGTTGCGGCGGTTCCAGGTGAGGCGCCACTTGATCACGTGGCCGAGCAGCCAGAGCTTGGTGAAGAGGTTCACGGTCCCTCCCCGGGAGCCCCACCTCCAGCGCCGGCGCTCCCCTTTACTAGCAGCGTATGGATGGGCCCGACCGGGCAGGATGCCCCCCACGGGGCCTGCACCCCAACGGGCCCGCCCGGCTCCGGGACCGATCTCCCCGGCGGGACTACAGAACTTGCGCCGGCCGGCGGCCGTGGGCTACAAGCCCGCGCGAGGACACCCCATGCCAGACGCTGTGAAGGTCACGCTTCCCGACGGCTCCCAGAAGGAGGTGCCGCGGGGAACCCGCATCGCCGACTTCGTCCGCGAGAGGATCGGCCCGGGGCTGGCCAAGGCCGCCTACGTGGCCAAGCTCGACGGGGAGGCGGTGGACCTCTCCCGGCCCATCGACCGCGACGCCCGGCTGGAGGTGGTCACCACCCGAAGCCCCGAGGCCCTCGAGGTGGCCCGCCACGACGCCGCCCACGTGATGGCGAGCGTGGTGCAGAAGCTCTACCCGGGCACGCAGGTGACCATCGGGCCCTCCATCGAGGAGGGCTTCTATTACGACTTCGCCCGCGACCGCCCCTTCACCCCCGAAGATCTGGAGAAGATCGAGAAGGCCACCAACGAGGCCATCCGCGCCGACGCCCCCTTCGTCCGCGAGGAGATCTCCATGCCGGAGGCCATCGCCCTCTTCGAGAAGATGGGCGAGGCCTTCAAGGTGGAGATCGTGAAGGACATCGCCGCCAAGGGGGCGAAGACCCTCACCCTCTACCGGCACGGCGACTGGGTCGACTTCTGCCTCGGTCCGCACGGGCCCTCGACCGGGCGCATCGGGGTGGTGAAGCTGCTCTCGGTGGCCGGCGCCTACTGGCGCGGCGATCCGAAGAACCCCATGCTGCAGCGGATCTACGGCACCAGCTTCTTCAAGAAGGAGGAGCTGGACGCCTACCTGGCGCGCATCGAGGAGGCTCGGAAGCGCGACCACCGCAAGCTCGGGCCGGCGCTGGGGCTCTTCACCTTCCACCCCTACGCCCCCGGAGCGGCCTTCTGGCTCCCCCACGGCACCACCCTCTACCACACGCTGGGCGACGCCATGCGGCGCCTCACCCGCAAGAACGGCTACCTGGAGGTGAAGACGCCGCTGCTCTTCAACAAGCGGCTCTGGGAGACCTCCGGCCACTGGGGCAAGTACCGGGAGAACATGTTCCTGGTGGTGGACAGCGAGACCGACCCCGCGCTGCCCCTGGACGAGCGCTGCAACCAGTCGCTCAAGCCCATGAACTGCCCGTCGCACCACCTGATCTTCGCCATGCAGAAGCGCTCCTACCGCGAGCTGCCGCTGCGCTACCACACCCAGGACGCGCTGCACCGCAACGAGGCCTCCGGCACGCTGGGCGGGCTCACCCGGGTGCGCCAGTTCCAGCAGGACGACGCGCACATCTACCTCGCCGAGTCGCAGATCACCGACGAGGTGCGGCGGCTGGCCGCCCAGATCGACGTGGTCTACAAGGCACTGGGCCTTCCCTACACCGCCAAGTTCTCCACCCGCCCCGAGGTGAAGCTCGGGGAGGAGGCCACCTGGGACCGGGCCGAGGGGGCGCTGCGGGCCGCCCTGGAGGCCATCGGGCTGCCCTACGAGCTGAAGCCGGGGGAGGGCGCCTTCTACGGGCCCAAGATCGATTTCGACGTGACCGACTCCATCGGGCGCAAGTGGCAGCTGGCCACCATCCAGCTCGACTACCAGGCGGCCGAGCGCTTCGACCTCGGCTACGTCGGCGAGGACAACCGGGAGCACCGGCCGGTGGTGATCCACCGCGCCATCTACGGCTCCTTCGAGCGCTTCATCGCCATCCTCACCGAGCACTTCGCCGGCGCGTTCCCGGCCTGGCTGGCCCCGGTGCAGGCGCGGGTGGTCACCGTCTCCGACCGCTTCAACGACTGGGCGCGGGACGTGACGGAGCGCCTCGTCGCGCTCGGCTTCCGCGCCGAGATGGACGACTCCTCCGACAAGCTCGGCGCCAAGATCCGCAACGCCCAGATCCAGAAGATCCCCTTCGCGCTGGTGGTGGGCGAGAAGGAGGTCGAGGCGCGCGGGGTCTCGCCGCGCCGCCACGGCGGCGACGACCTCAAGACCATGCCCCTCGACGCCTTCGTGGACCTGCTCCGCCGCGAGGCGGCTCCTCCCTACTAGGGAGGGGGTCGCCGGCAAGGGCGACGCGCTGCGGCGGCAGGGGGCGCGGCCGCCGTCCGGCGCATCGCGCCCCCCGTGAAACGGGTGGTCCGGTCCCTTACATTCTCTGCGCCGTTTGCTAGAATCCGCGGTTCCCGCTTGGGCAGGATCGGCCAAGCCCTCGAAAGGAAAGGAAAACCGTGAGCGCAGCGCCAGCCGATCGCGTCATCGTCTTCGACACCACGTTGCGAGACGGAGAGCAAAGCCCGGGGTGCAGCATGAACCTCGGGCAGAAGCTTCGCGTGGCCAAGGCGCTGCAGCAGCTGGGCGTGGACGTGATCGAGGCCGGCTTCGCCGCCGCCTCGCCCGGCGACCTCGAGGCCATCCAGGCGGTGAGCCGCCAGGTGGAGGGGCCCATCATCGCCAGCCTCTCGCGCTGCACCCGAGGGGACATCGAGTCCTCCTGGAAGGCGCTTCAGGACGCGCCGCGCCGCCGCTGCCACGTGTTCCTCGCCACCAGCCCCATCCACCGCGACTTCAAGCTCAAGATGGCCAAGGAGGAGATCGTCAAGCGGGCCGTGGAGGGCGTGAAGATGGCCCGGGAGAAGTTCGACGACGTCGAGTTCTCCACCGAGGATGCGGCCCGCACCGAGCTCCCCTTCCTGGCCGAGGTGGTGGAGAGCGCCATCGAGGCCGGGGCCACCACCCTCAACATCCCCGACACGGTGGGCTACGCGCTGCCGCAGACCTACGCCGAGACGCTGAGCTACCTCCGCAAGCACGTGCGCGGGGTGGACAAGATCGTGCTCTCGGTCCACTGCCACAACGACCTAGGGCTGGCGGTGGCCAACAGCCTGGCCGGCGTGCTGGTCGGCGCCCGCCAGGTGGAGTGCACCATCAACGGGATCGGCGAGCGGGCAGGCAACGCCTCGCTCGAGGAGATCGTCATGGCGCTCAAGACGCGCCAGGACGTGTTCAAGGCCTTCACCAGCGTGCAGACCGAGCGGCTCTACCCCACGAGCCGCCTGGTCTCCCAGGTCACCGGCCAGCACGTGCAGCGCAACAAGGCCGTGGTGGGGGCCAACGCCTTCGCCCATGAGGCCGGCATCCACCAGCACGGGATGCTGACCCACCGGGAGACCTACGAGATCATGCGGCCGGAGGAGGTGGGCTTCGCCCGCTCCCAGCTGGTCCTCGGCAAGCACAGCGGCCGCCACGCCCTCAAGGAGCGGCTGGTGGAGCTGGGATACAAGCTGGAGGAGCGCCAGCTCGACACGGTCTTCGCCGACTTCAAGAACCTGGCCGACAAGAAGAAGGACATCTACGACGCCGACCTCGAGGCGCTGGTCATCCACGGCCAGCTGCTCAAGGGCGCGGCCCTGTGGGACCTGGTGGCGCTCTCCACCACCTCCGGTACCGGCACCCTTCCGGCCGCCTCCATCTGCCTGCAGAAGTCGAGCGGGGAGAAGTTCCAGGAGGCCGCCGCCGGCGACGGGCCGGTCGACGCCGTCTTCAAGGCCATCGAGCGCATCACCGGCATCCAGGTGAAGCTGCGCGACTACCAGATCCAGAGCGTGACCGTGGGCGAGGACGCGCAGGGCGAGGTGAACCTCGAGGTGGAGCACGACACCGGCATCTACCGCGGCCGGGCGCTCTCCACCGACATCATCGAGGGAAGCGCCCGAGCCTTCATCGACGTGGTGAACCGCATCGCCCTCAAGATGCAGCCGGAGACGGCGGCTCACGAGGCCCGCTCCGCGCTGGGCGGCGTGTAGGGTCGCCCGACCTCCCCGTACCGTCTCGAGACGCACCCATCGACCCGTCACCCTGGAAGGTCCAATGGCAAAGGAAAAGATGACAGGCGCCCAGGCGCTGGTGAGGTGCCTGGAGGCCGAAGGCGTCGACTACATCTTCGGGATCCCGGGCGGCGCCATCCTGCCGGTGTACGACGCGCTCTTCGACTCGAAGAAGCTGAAGCACGTGCTGGTCCGCCACGAGCAGGTGGGCGCCCACGCCGCCGAGGGGTACGCCCACGCCACCGGCAAGGTGGGGGTGTGCTTCGGGACCTCCGGGCCCGGCGCCACGAACCTCGTCACCGGCATCGCCGACGCCTACATGGACTCGGTGCCGATGGTGGCCATCACCGGCAACGTCTCCTCCGCGCTCATCGGCACCGACGCCTTCCAGGAGGCGGACATCACCGGCATCACCATGCCGATCACCAAGCACAACTGGCTGGTGACCGACGTCCGCGACCTGCCGCGCATCGTCAAGGAGGCCTTCTACGTGGCCCGCACCGGTCGGCCCGGGCCGGTGCTGGTGGACATCCCCAAGGACGTCCAGAACGCCGAGCTGGAGTTCGAGTACCCGGAGATGGTCCACATCCCCGGATACCTCCCGCCGCTCAAGGGGCCGCCCCGCTTCGAGGACGCGGCCACCCTGGTCCGCAACGCCTCCCGCCCGGTGGTCTACCTCGGCGGCGGGGTGCGCACCTCCAACGCCCACGCCGAGGTGGCCGCCTTCTGCGAGTTGCTGGGGGCGCCGGTGGTGACCACCGTCCACGGCAAGGGCGCCTTCCCGGAGACGCACCCGCTGTGCCTGGGCATGTTCGGCATGCACGGCGGTCGCTACGCCAACTACACCGTGCAGCACTCCGACCTCATCATCGCCCTGGGGGCCCGCTTCGACGACCGGGTCACCGGGAAGCTCTCCACCTTCGCCCCCGAGGCCAAGGTGGTCCACCTGGACATCGACCCCGCGGAGATCTCCAAGCTGGTGACCGCCACCGTGCCGCTGGTGGGCGACCTCAAGACCATGCTGCCCGGCCTCACCGATGCCGTGCGGCGCGCCTTCGAGGGCCACGGCCGCCCCGACCTCGGCCCGTGGAAGAAGCGGGTGATGGAGTGGCGGGAGAAGCACCCGCTGCGCTACCGGCAGGAGGGCCAGAAGCACATCCTGCCGCAGACCGTGGTGGAGCTCCTCTGGAAGAAGACCCAGGGCAAGGCCATCGTGACCACCGGGGTGGGCGAGCACCAGATGTTCGCCGCGCAGTACTGGAAGACCTCCTTCCCGCGCCAGTTCATCACCTCCGGCGGCCTGGGCACCATGGGCTTCTGCCTGCCGGCGGCGATGGGGGCGCAGCTCGGCAAGCCCAACGACCTGGTCATCGGCATCGACGGGGACGGCAGCTTCCAGATGACGCTGCAGGATCTGGCCACGGTGGTGGAGCTGAAGCTCCCCATCAAGATCTTCATCCTCAACAACCTGTTCCT
>Ga0079037_100000197_pt1 | contig 24248 bp, 20 predicted proteins | sample Mud3Dept4metaG_FD_71479 | JGI IMG/M metagenome (GOLD analysis project Ga0079037, IMG submission 71479) | Freshwater wetland microbial communities from Ohio, USA, analyzing the effect of biotic and abiotic controls - Mud 3 Core 4 Depth 4 metaG | ecosystem: Environmental > Aquatic > Freshwater >... | reverse complement strand
CCGCGACGATGCGTGGTCTTGATCAGCAGCTTCGAGTACGAGCGCAGGAAATGCGTCGTCATCGTGACCTGCGAGCGGTCCGGCAGCACCTTGTCCGGGTAGCGGCTGAACTTCTTGATGAAGCTGAAGATGTAGTCCCAGCGGCCGCAGTTGAGGCCCACGATGTAGTCGCGCAGCTCCCAGAGGATCTCGTCCATCTCGAAGGCCGCCAGGATCACCTCGATCAGCAGTGTCGCCTTGATCGTCTGCGACGCGAGGCCGAGGCGTGCTTCGGCGTGCCTGAACACTTCGGCCCACAGCCGCGCCTCGAGGTGGCTCTCGGTCTTCGGCAGGTAGAAATACGGACCGGTGCCCTGGCGCTTCAGCTCGGCGTGGTTGTGGAAGAGGTAGAGGCCGAAATCGACGAATGCACCCGGGACCTGCTTGCCGTCGACGAGAATGTGCTTCTCGTAGAGGTGCCAGCCGCGCGGCCGCACGATCAGCGTGGCGATCGTCGGGTTCAACCGGTACTGCTTCCCGTCCGGGCTCGAGAACTCGATGCGTCGCGCCGCGGCATCGCGCAGGTTCAGCTGCCCCTGCACGACGTTGTCCCACGTGGGCGTCATGGAGTCTTCGCAGTCCGCCATGAAGACCTTCGCGCCCGAGTTGAGCGCATTGATGATCATCTTGCGGTCGGTCGGCCCCGTGATCTCGACGCGGCGATCCTGCAGGTCGGCAGGGATCGACGTGACGTGCCACTCGCTCTCGCGAATGGCGCGCGTCTCGACCAGGAAGTCCGGCAGCGCGCCTGCGTCGATTTCGTTCTGCCGCGCCTCGCGACGTGCCAGCAGTTCTTCGACCCGCGGCCCGAACTTCCGCGCGAGCTCGACGACGAAATCCATCGCCTCGCGCGTCAGAATCGTCTCGAACCCCGGTCGCATCGTTCCCGATACCGCGCAGCCCGGCGGTAGATCGAGCTTCGGCTGTGTGTTCAAGTCAGGCTCCAGAATGCGGGCGTGCCCGCGCAGGACGCGCGGCCGGCACGCTATTGTTGCAGCGCAATAAGGAGAATAGTCTTGGGCCTACGCCATCGGCAAGCGCGAGTTTCCACGATGCGCCCGACCCTCCTCCAATGCGCCTGATCCTCCTCAACAAGCCATTCCAGGTCCTGCCGCAGTTCACCAGTCCGGATGACCGGCGCTGCCTGCGCGACTTCGTCCCGCTGCACGGCGTCTATCCCGCCGGGCGGCTCGACTTCGACAGCGAAGGCCTCCTGCTGCTCACGGATTTCGGTCCCTGGCAGGCCCGGATCAGCCAGCCGCGCTCGCCATTCCCGAAGGTCTATCTCGTGCAGGTCGAGGGCGTCGCGGACGAGGCCAGCCTGCAGCGCCTGCGGGACGGCGTCGTATTGAACGACGGCTCCACGCTGCCCGCCCGAGCCCGGTCCGTCCCGGAACCGGACTGGTTGTGGCCCCGAGACCCGCCGATCCGTGAACGCAAGGCGATCCCGACGTCCTGGATCGAGCTCGAGCTGCGCGAGGGACGGAACCGGCAGGTGCGGCGCATGACCGCTGCGGTCGGCCACCCGACACTGCGGCTCATTCGACTGGCTGTGGGACCGTGGAATGTGCGGGGTCTGGCACCCGGTCAGTGGCGGGAGCTGCCGCACGACGAGGCGGAACGGGCGCTGGCGGCGGGCCGGATCAGCCCGAGCGGGCGTTCGTCGCGATCCGCATCGCGAGTTCGAGGGCCTGCTCGTAGTTGAGCCGAGGATCGACCTGCGTGCGATAGGCCCGCGCGAGATCGCCCTCGACCAGGCCGCGCGCTCCGCCGATGCACTCGGTGACGTCCTCGCCCGTCAGTTCGAAGTGCACGCCGCCGAGGTGCGTGCCGAGATCCCGATGGATCCGGAACGACGTGTCGAGTTCCGCCACGATGTTCTCGAACCGGCGCGTCTTGACGCCCGAGTTCGTCGACTCGGTGTTGCCGTGCATCGGATCGCAGACCCACAGCACCGGGATGCCCGTGGCGCGCACCGCTTCGACCAGTGCCGGGAGCTTCGCCTCGACCGCCCCGGCACCCATGCGGTGAATCAGCACGAGCCGTCCCGCTTCGCGGTCGGGATTGAGCACCTCGCAGAGCCCCTGGACCCATTTCGCGTCCATCGTCGGGCCGACCTTGACCCCGACCGGGTTCGAGATGCCGCGGCAGAACTCGACGTGCGCGCCGCCGAGGTCCGCCGTGCGCATTCCGATCCACGGCAGGTGCGTCGAGAGGTTGTACCAGCGCCCCTGCCGCTCGATGAAACGGGTCTGCGCCTGCTCGTAATGCAGGTGCAGCGCCTCGTGGCTCGCGTAGAAAGGCGCGCGGTTCACCTCGTGCACGCGGTTGCCGCTGATCGCCTCGAAGAAGTCCAGCGAGTCGGAGATCGAGGTGACGATCTGCCGGTATTCGCCGCGCCACGGGGAATGGCTCACGAACCCGAGATCCCAGTACTCCGGGTGATGCAGGTCGGCGAAGCCGCCGTCGATCAGCGCGCGGACGAAATTCAGCGTGAGCGCGGCGCGCTCGTATGCGCGCAGCAGCAACTCGGGATCGGGCTCCCGATCCGACGCGGTAAAGCCGGGCCGGTTCACGAGATCCCCGCGGTAGCTGGGCAACGTCACGCCGTCGCGCGTTTCGGTGTCGGCGGAGCGCGGCTTGGCATACTGGCCCGCAAAGCGACCGACGCGGATCACCGGCTTCTTGAGCCCGTGCAGCAGCACCAGGCTCATCTGCAGCAGTATCTTGAGCTTGCGCGCGATCTGGCCGGACTCGCAGTCCGCGAACGACTCGGCGCAGTCGCCGCCCTGCAGCAGGAACCGCCCGCCCGCCTGGGCGTCCGCGATCTGGCGCTTCAGGGCCTCGATTTCCCACGATACGACGATCGGCGGCAGTTGTCCGAGCGCCTCGACGGCGCGCGCGAGCGCCGCCGGATCCGCGTAGGTCGGCTGCTGCTCGGCGGGCCTGGTCGTCCAGCTCGTCGGTGACCAGTCAGGGACGGCGCGGTCTGTCATTTGTCAATGCTAACCCGTATCGCTGCATTGCAATAGAACGCCAATCCGAGGCCGGGCGTGACGCATCGCAGCCATTTCGTCAGAATCGCGCACCACAAACGAGCTGCCGACCGGCTGCGGGGCTGATCCCCCCGGCCAGGCAGCCGACCAGACCAGGAGTTTCGAGATGCACAAGGTCCTCATACTCGGGGCAGGCAAGATCGGTTCGCTGATCTCCGGGCTGCTCGCGGAGTCGGGCGATTACGACGTCCACGTCGCGGACGTCAACGCCAGCGTCGCGCGCGCAGTCGTCGAAGCGCACGCGCTCGACAACCTGCACGCCCACGGCTTCGACGCAGGCGACAGGCAGGCGCTGGCCGCGCACCTGCGCGCGCACCCGGTCGATGCAGTGATCTCGAGCCTGCCGTATTACTGCAACGTCGGTGTCGCAGAGGCCGCGCGCGCCGCCGGCGCAGGCTATTTCGACCTCACCGAGGACGTCGCGGTCACTCGCGCCGTCCGCCAGCTCGCCGACGGCGCCGACACCGCCTTCGTGCCGCAGTGCGGCCTCGCACCCGGGTTCATCAGCATCGCCGCCAACGCTCTGATTGCGCACTTCGACGAGTTGCGGAGCGTGAAGCTGCGCGTCGGAGCGCTGCCGCAGCACCCGAACAACGTGCTCAAGTATTCGCTCACGTGGTCCACCGAGGGGCTCATCAACGAATACGGCAACCCCTGCGAGGCGATCGTGAACGGGCGCACGACCGAGGTCGCCCCGCTCGAGGGCCTCGAGGAAATCGAGATCGACGGCACGCCCTACGAGGCTTTCAACACGTCGGGCGGGCTCGGCTCGCTCGGCGATACCCACGGCCAGCGCGCCGAGTCGATGGACTACAAGACGATCCGCTATCCCGGGCACTGCAGCCAGATGCGCCTGCTGATGAACGATCTGAAGCTGAACCAGGACCGTGCGACGTTGAAGCGCGTGCTCGAGAACGCGGTCCCGCAGACGTTGCAGGACGTCGTGATCGTCTACGTCGCGGTCACGGGCCGCCAGGGGGGCGAGCTGCGCGAGGAGAACTACGTCAGCAAGATCTACCCGCAGATGATCGCGGGCCGGCTCTGGTCCGCGATCCAGGTAACCACCGCCGCAGGCATTGCGGCGGTCGTCGACCTGGTGCTGCGTACTCCCGGCCGCTACCGTGGTTTCGTCCGCCAGGAGGACTTCCGGCTCGTGGACGTGCTCGACAATCGCTTCGGGCGCTACTACGCCGACGTCGGCACGAAGGAAATCTCGGGTCGCATGGTGGTGTCGGGCCAGACAGGCCAGCAGCGCACGGCCAATGGAGGTGCACGATGAACGACGTACTCGCCAACCTTGGACTGCAGCCGGTCAACCCGGGCACCTGGTCGTCCAACGGAGGCTGGCTCACGGACCCGGCCGCGAAGCGCATCGACTCGATCAACCCCGCTACCGGCAAGGTGATCGCCAGCGTGCTCGCGACCACGTCCGCGCAGTACGAGCAGGTGATGGCAGCGGCGCACGAGACCGCGCTCGCCTGGCGAGCCGTACCCGCCCCGAAACGTGGCGAAGCGGTCCGGCTGGTCGGCGACGAGTTGCGCCGCCACAAGTCCGACCTCGGCAGCCTGGTTTCGCTCGAGATGGGAAAAATCAAGGCCGAGGGCGACGGCGAGGTGCAGGAGATGATTGACATCGCGGATTTCGCGGTCGGTCAGTCGCGCATGCTCTATGGCCTCTCGATGCACTCCGAACGCGCGAACCACCGGATGTTCGAGCAGTGGCACCCGCTCGGCGTGGTCGGCGTCATCAGCGCCTTCAACTTTCCCGTCGCCGTGTGGGCGTGGAACGCGTTCCTCGCCGCCATCTGCGGCAACGTCACCGTCTGGAAGCCGTCGCTGAAGACCGCGCTCTGCGGGGTCGCCGTCCAGAAGATCTGCAACCGGGTTCTCGAGCGGCACGGCTATCCCGGCATTTTCCAGCTCTTCGTCGATGCCAGCCACGAACTCGCCACGCGCTTGGTGGACGACCGGCGCGTGGGGCTCGTCTCGTTCACGGGCTCGACACATGTCGGGCGCGACGTGGGCGAGCGCGTCGCGCGAAGGCTCGGCCGGAGCCTGCTGGAACTCGGCGGCAACAACGCCATCATCGTCGACGAGTTCGCCAACCTCGACCTCGCCGTGCCGGCGATCGTCTTCGGCGCGGTCGGTACCGCGGGCCAGCGCTGCACGACGACGCGACGGGTGTTCGTGCAGGAGTCGCGCCTCGCCGAGCTCGAGCAGCGACTGGCCGGAGCGTATCGACAGGTGCGCATCGGTGACCCGCTCGAGGCCGGCACGTTGATGGGCCCGCTGGTCGACCCGGGCGCGGTGCGGCAGTTCGAGGCGGCCGTGGCGCAGGCCGTCGCAAGCGGCGGGCGGCTGGTCTGCGGCGGCAAGCCCCTCGACCGCCCCGGCTTTTTTGTCGAACCGGCGATCGTGATCGCGCGCAGCGACTGGGAGATCGTGCGCACGGAAACGTTCGCGCCGATCCTCTACCTGATCCCCTACCGGACGCTGGACGATGCGATCGCGATGCAGAATGACGTCGCACACGGGCTGTCGTCCGCGATATTCACGGACCGGCTGCAGCATGCCGAGCGCTTTCTTTCCGCGACAGGCTCGGACTGCGGCATCGCCAACGTCAACATCGGCACCTCGGGCGCCGAGATCGGTGGCGCGTTCGGAGGCGAGAAGGACACCGGCGGCGGGCGCGAGTCCGGGTCGGACTCATGGAAGGCCTACATGCGACGGCAGACCTGCACGGTGAACTGGGGCAGCGAACTGCCACTCGCCCAGGGCATCAGCTTCGACGTGTCCGGCTGAGCCGCTACCGGCCGCCGGAGAAATCGGCGTAGAGGATCCGCACGAAGCGGTCCGGGTCCACTGCGCCTTTGCCGTAGCGCTCGTCGAACTCGGCGGTCGGACGGGACGCCAGGATCTGCTCTTCGCTCGTGCCGTCCTCCACGAGTTGCCTTACGCGGCGGCCCGCGGCGACCAGCATGTCGCGATAGGCTGCGAGTTCGGCGCGGCTCGAGACCGGGCCGTGGCCCGGGATGACCACGGTCTTCGCGTCGGCACGGGCGAGCACCTGCTCGATCGCCGCCACCACGCCAGCGAGCGAACCACCGCTGCCCAGGTCGATAAAGGGATATCCGCCGGCGTAAAACAGGTCGCCGAGGTGCACCACGTTGGCCTTGCCCCACCACACGATCGCGTCGCCGTCCGTGTGTGCATTGCCGACGTGGATGGCCTCCAGCTCATCGCCGTTCATGTGCAGCGAAAGCGACTCGGCAAACGTGACGATCGGGAGCGCGGCCTTCGGTGCCGGCGGAACCTTCATGTCGTAGGCCTCCACGTGCTGCGCCACGCTCATCCGGTCGCGGACCTTACCCTGCGCGATGAGCACCGCACCGGCCCTGCCCAGGGCCTCGCTGCCGCCAACGTGATCGGGATGCCAGTGTGTGGCGACGACGAAGCGTATCGGCCCGGGCGCGGTCTTCGCGACCGCCTCGACGAGTTGCGGCGCGGCCTGAGCCAGCGAGTCGTCCACCAGCACGATGCCGTCCGGACCCGTCCACACAGCGACATTGCCGCCCTGGCCGGAGAGGACGTGCAACCCGGGGCGCACCTGCTGCACCGTGATCGGCGCCTTGGGGCCGCCTGCCTGCGGCGGCACCTGCGCATGGACTGCACTCGGCGCCAGCGCATACAGGGCTGCGAACAGCAGGCCGGGGAGTCGCATGATCGAACAAAGCATGGCAGGCCGATGGTGTATTGCTGTCGAGATTATACGCAGGGGACAGTCTCCCCGGAGGGGACACGCTGCTGCCGGCAGAGTGTCCCCTCCGGGGAGACTGTCCCCTACTCCCGGCGGGCGAGCCTCAGCTGCTCGTCGAGGCGCCTGGCCGACACCGGTGCCAGCGTCTTCAGCTCCTGGGCAAACAGCGACACGCGGAACTCCTCGATCATCCAGCGCAGGCGGTCGCGCTCCGGCGCAGGCTTCGACCGGTCGGCCCCGCTTTCGAGCTCGCGCAGCGCTGCCTCGTATGGTGCAACCTGCGCCTCGAGCTTCCGGTCGCGCTCGACCTCATTACGCACTCGTGCGGCGCGCCGCGCCACGGTCCGCAGGTATTTCGGCAGCTGGTGGAACCAGGGCTCGGGCGTGTGACGCACCCAGCCAGGCGAGAGCAATGCGCTGAGCTGACGTTCCACCAACTCGCGCTGCCGAGCGAACGCCGACCCGCCCAGGCCCTCGAGCGCCGCACGCGCTTCCTTTGCCGCCAGCAGTGCTGACCGGACCACACGAATGACCTCCGCACCGCAGTCGGCGACGTGCTGCCGGCTCGAATCCACGAGACTATCGAACTCGCCCGCCGTGCGCGGCTCATTGCCGCCGGCCATCGCCAGCGAGTCCGCCACCGCGCGGTCGGCGACCTCGTCGAACAGCGAGCGGCCAAGTCCGGCGCTGGCTGCGAGCAGCGGGAACTCGCGGTCGTTCGCGCAGAGGCGCCGCACCAGGTCGTGCTGCTGCGGCATCGAGAGTGCCGCGAGACGTATGACGCCGTCCCGCGACAGTTGGCGCGCCCGCGCCACGTCCGGATACAGCCTCAACCGCACGGCCGCACCCGCGTCCTCGATCGCGGGGAACATGCGCAGGGTCACGCCTGCCGTCATGACCTTCAATTCCTGCGGGACTTCGCCAAAATCCCAACGGCGCACGCCGTCGCGCGCCCACGTTCCCCCGGGTTCGACACTCGTACCGTCGCGAGCCGACGTGCGCAGCTCCCGCCTCAGGATCTCGAGGTTGCGGCCGCGCTTCAGTTCGTGCCCGCCGTTGTCGAGCACGCGCAGGTTGATGCGGAGCGCGGGCGGCAGGTCGATTCCCCGCAGCGTCTCGGCCTCGGTGGCCTTGCCGGTCTCCGCCGTGACGAACCGGGCCAGGTGATCGAACAGGTTCCCACCCGGGTGATCGCCAAGCGCGGCGCGGAACCGGGCCGCCGCGTCCGGTATGGGAACGAGCTCACGACGCAGTTCCTTCGGCAGGCCCCGAAGCAGTGCCACCACCTTCTCCGCCAGCATGCCGGGCACCAGCCAGTCGAGCTCAGCGGCCGTGATCGATCCCAGCAGCGGCAAAGGCACGTCGAGCGTCACGCCGTCGTCGATGCTCGTCGGGTCGAACAGGTAGGAAAGCGCCAGTTCGTTGCCGTCGAGATTCCACGTGTCGGGATAGGCCCCGGATGCGACCTCCGGCAACGGCTGCGCGAGCAGAATCTCGCGCGGTGCGTCGAGGCGATGGGGGCTGCGGCGCTCTTCGGCGCGCCACCAGTGTTCGAAGCTCTTCGTCGACGCGACGTCGGCCGGGATGCGCTCGAGGTAGAAAGCGGCCAGCCCATCCTCCGCGGCCAGCAGGTCGCGCCGCCGCAGCCTTGCCTCGAGACGCTCGATCTCCTGTCGCATCGACTCGTTGCGGTCGAGGAATGCGGCCCGCAGGCGCGACTGCCGCCGCACGAGCGCCTCCTCGACGAAGATGCGCCGTGCGGTCGCCGGATCTACCGTCGCGAAGTTGACCTGCCGCCCGCTGCTGAGTACGCGCCCGTACAGCGACACCGTCTCGCGGGCGACGACCATCCCGCGCTCCGCGACCCACTGCGCCTCGCCGTAGGTGCGCCGGACGAGATGAGCCCCGGCGGATTCGATCCACGACGGCTGGACCTGGGCGACCATCCTCGCGTACAGGCGTTGCGTCTCGACCAGGCTGGCGGCCACGATCCAGCGTGGCGAGCGCCTCTGCAGCGGCGTACCCGGCGCAATGACGAATCGTGCATCGCGAGCCCCGAGGTAGGTGCGCCCTTCGTCGAGCACTCCAATGCCGCCAAGGAAACCAGTGAGGATCGCCTGGTGCAGGATCGCGGCGGCCGCCGGTTCGGCATTTGGCGTCAACTCCTGTGCCGCCGCGATGTCGGCCAGCTGGTCGTGCAGGTCCTGCCACTCCCGCATGCGCACGAACGACAGGAAGTTCTCCTTGCACCATCGTCGAGGCGCGCGGCCTCCACCCGTCGCCTGCTCTCGCGCTGCGCGCCAGAGGTTCAGGACCGCGATAAAATCGGAACGCTCATCGGCGAACTGCGCGTGCTTCTCGTCGGCGGCCTCCGCCTTGTCGGTCGGGCGCTCGCGCGGATCCTGGATGCTCAGGAACGCCGCGATCACCAGCGTCTCACGCAGGCATCCGGTGCGGCCGGCCTCGAGCAGGATCCGCGCCAGCCGCGGGTCCACCGGAAGGCTGGCCATGCGCCGGCCCAGCCGCGTGATCCGCCGGTCGCCGTCGACGGCGCTCAGCTCCTGCAGCAGGCGGTATCCGTCGTTCAGCAGACGCGTGTCCGGCGCGTCGAGGAATGGGAATTCCTCGGGCACGCCGAGCCGCAGTGCCGCCATCTGCAGGATCAGGCTCGCGAGATTGGTACGCAGGATCTCGGGATCCGTGTATTGCGGTCGCGCCTCGAACTCTTCCTCGGAATAGAGCCGGATGCAGATCCCCTCGCCCACCCGCCCGCAGCGACCCTTGCGCTGGTCGGCGCTGGCGCGCGATACCGCCTCGATGGGCAGTCGCTGGAATTTTGCCCTTGGACTGTAGCGGCTGATGCGCGCGAGCCCGCTGTCGATGACGAACCTCACCGCGGGTATCGTCAGCGAGGTCTCGGCTACGTTGGTTGCGAGCACGACCCGGCGGCGGGCATGCGGCGCGAATATCCGGTCCTGCTCCGCCGCGGACAAGCGCGCAAAGAGCGTCAGGACGTCCCAGTCACGCTCGGGCGAGCGTGCGAGGAGATCCCTGCAATCCGAAATCTGCTTCTCACCGGGCAGGAATACCAGTGCGTCGCCCTCGATGCCGTTGCCGTCACGGTCCAGTTCGTCGAGCGCGGCCGCCACTGCCTCGGGCAGCGAAGGCGCCTCGGCATCCTCCTCGTGCAGCGGCCGGTAACGGACCTCGATCGGGTAGCTGCGCCCTTCCACGTCGACGACCGGCGCGCCGTCGAAATAGGCCGCGAATCGTGCGGTCTCGATCGTCGCGGACGTCACGATCACTCGCAGCTCGGGCCGCCTTTTCACCAGCTGCCGACAGACCCCGAGCAGGAAATCCACGTTGAGGTTGCGCTCGTGCGCCTCGTCCAGGATCAGCGTGTCGTACCGTTCGAGCAGCGGATCGCTCTCGAGCTCGCGCAGCAGCAGGCCGTCCGTCATCAGCTTCACGAGCGTGCGCGGGCCGGTGCGATCGTCGAAACGCACCTGGTAGCCGACGAGGTCCCCGGGCGTGGAGCCGATCTCCTCGCTCACGCGGTGCGCGAGCGCCTGCGCGGCGATGCGTCGTGGTTGCGTGTGGCCGATCATGCCGGCAACACCGCGCCCCATCTCGAGGCAGATCTTCGGCAACTGCGTGCTCTTGCCGCTGCCGGTGGCGCCGCTGACGATCACGACGCTGGACGACGCGATGGCGGCGGCGATCTCGACCCGGCGCGCGTGCACCGGGAGCGTGTCGTCGTAATTGATCGCGGGCAGCGACAGCCGCCGTTCCTCGAGGCGAGCACTCGAGACCTGCACCTGCGACCGCAGGCGCTCGATCTCACGCGGGTCGATCGAGTCTGCACGCCGCGCGAGCCGCTCGATCCAGGCGGCGAGCCGCCGACGATCGCGCAGCAGGCAGCCTTCGACGGCCTCCCGCTGTGCCCTGAGGTCGGCCTTCAGCCGGACTCCTGCTTCGCCCGTGCCCACAGCGCCTCCAGCTCCGCCATGCTCGCGTCCGCCGCAGTCCGGCCATCTTCCGCGAGGCTGGCCTCGACGCGGCGGAATCGCGTCTCGAACTTGCCGCCCGCGTCACGCAGCGCGGCTTCCGGATCCACTTCGACGTGGCGCGCGAGTTGTGCCACGCTGAACAGCAGATCCCCGAGTTCCTCCCTGACGTGCTCGGACTGGCCCGCTGCAAGCGCCTGCTGCAGCTCATCGATCTCCTCGCGGACCTTCTCCAGGACCCCGGACACGTCGGGCCAGTCGAACCCGGCCTGCGCAGCCCGCCTGCCCAGCTTCGCCGCGCGCACGAGCGCCGGCAGGCCCAGGGTCACGCCATCAAGCGCGCCGGCAGCCCCGCCTTTCGCCCGACGCTCCTCTGCCTTGTGCCGTTCCCACGCGGCCGTCTGCTCGACGGCACTGCCAATGGTCACGTCGCCGAAGACGTGCGGGTGACGCCGCTCGAGCTTGCTGCTGATCGCGTCCGCGACGTCGTCGAAACCGAACAGCCCCTGCTCCTCGGCGATACGCGACTGGAACACGACCTGGAACAGCAGGTCGCCGAGCTCATCGCGCACCTGGTCGACGTCGCCACGCGCGACCGCGTCGGCGATCTCGTACGCCTCCTCGATCGTGTGCGGCACGATCGAACTCCACGTCTGTTCGCGGTCCCACGGGCACCCCCGTTGCGGATCCCGCAGCCGCGCCATGATTCCCAGCAGTCTGTCGATCGGCACGTCTCAACCCTCGCGCAGCACCCGGTACAACGTCATCAGCATCCCTGCCGTGGCGCCCCAGATGTTGTGCCGCTGGTAGGGAATGTCGACGGCCTTGAACGTGTGGCCGCCGAAGCGTCGCTCGCGCGGGACGTGATTGGCCGGGTCGAGCACGAAGTCCAGCGGCACTTCGAACACCTCGTCGACCTCGGTCAGGTCGAGCTTCAGCTCGAAGCCCGTGCGCACGAACGCCACCGCGGGCGTCACCAGGTAGCCGGAGATGACGAAGTGATCGGCGAGATAGCCCGCAAACGCGACGTGTTCACGCCCCAGGCCGATCTCCTCCTGGCACTCGCGAAGCGCGGTGTCCCAGGGGCTCGCATCCGTGGCTTCCACACGCCCACCCGGAAAGCTGATCTGGCCGGGATGATTCTTCAGGTGCGACGCGCGTTGCGTGAGCAGGATCGTGAGACCCTCCGGACGATCGACGATCGGCACCAGTACTGCGGCCCGCGAGAATTCGGCCGGCAGCAGCTTGCGCAGCTCCTCCGCCTGCCCGGGCTCCAGGCCGGCGATCAGTGCACTGACGGGGTCACCCCCGGGCTGCGTACCGCGCAGGCGCTCTTCGATCAGCTGGCGAGATGCCACTCAGCCCTCCGAGCCCCCGCTGTGCACGCCGCCACGGGTGAGCGTCGCCGGATCAAGCAGTTTCGCCAGCCGATCCTGGCTGAGATCGGTCATCTCGGCGGCAACCTCGAGCACAGGCCGACCCTCGGCATACGCCTTCTTGGCGATTGCCGCCGCCCGGTCATAGCCTATGACCGGATTCAGCGCGGTCACCAGCATCGGGTTGCGCTCGAGCGCTGCTGCGATCTGTCGATTATTGACGGTGAATCCGGCGATAGCGCTGCGGGCCAGCGCGCGGGAAGCGCTGGCCAGCAGCTCTATGCTCTGCAGCAGGTTGAACGCGATCACGGGCAGCATGACGTTCAGCTGGAAGTTGCCGGACTGGCCGGCAACCGTGATGGTGGCGTCATTGCCGATAACCTGGGCGGCAACCATCGCGACCGCCTCGGGGACGACGGGATTCACCTTGCCGGGCATTATGCTGCTGCCCGGCTGCAATGCGGGCAACGCGACTTCGCCAAGCCCGGCAAGCGGACCGCTGTTCATCCAGCGCAGGTCGTTCGCGATCTTCATCAGGCCGACGGCGAGCGTGCGCAGCTGGCCGGATACCTCCACCGCCGTGTCCTGAGAGCCGAGCGACGCGAAGAAATCGCGGGTCGGCCGCAGGTCGAGGCCGGTCTGCTTCGAGAGCAATGCAGCGAAACTGGCGGCGAACTGCGGCGGAGCATTGATGCCCGTGCCGACCGCCGTCCCGCCTTGCGCAAGGCAATGCAGCCGGGGCCGGCAGGACTGCACACGCGCCACGGCGTCGTCGACCTGCGTCCGCCATCCTTGGAGTTCCTGGCCCAGCGTGAGCGGCATCGCGTCCATCAGGTGCGTACGCCCCGTCTTCACGGTGTCGCCGACGTCAGCGGCCTTGCGCCCGATGGTTTCCGACAACTCCTTGAGCGCGGGCAGCAACTGCTCGGCGATCGCGAGCGCGGCGCTCAGGTGGATCACGGTCGGAACGACGTCGTTGCTGCTCTGGCTGCGGTTCACGTCGTCGTTCGGGTGCACGACTTCGCCGCCCGCGTACCCCGCATATTGCGTCGCGAGGCGGGCGATCACCTCGTTCGCGTTCATGTTGCTGCTGGTGCCGGAGCCCGTCTGGAACACATCCACCGGGAAGTGCTCATCGTGCCGGCCCTCGGCAACCTCGAGCGCAGCCCGCTGGATCGCGAAAGCACGCACCTTGTCGAGTCCGCCCAGCTCGAGGTTGGCCCCGGCCGCGGCCCACTTCACCAGCCCCAGACCACGGATGAAACCGCGCGGCATGCGCAGGCCGCTTATCTGGAAATTCTGCACCGCACGCTGGGTCTGGGCGCCCCAAAGCGCGCCGGCGGGCACACGCAACTCGCCCATGCTGTCGCGCTCCAGGCGAAACTCGTTCAAGGACATACGGTTGCGCTCCGAGTGAGTTCGCAGGCGCCGCGGACGGGGCCTGCGGTATCATCGGGGATCGTAACACCTCCCGGATTTGCGCATGAGTCTCAACTCGCTGACGGCTCTCTCGCCCGTGGATGGGCGCTACGCCACCCGCTGCAACGAACTGCGAGAACTCTTCAGCGAAGCCGGCCTGGTGCGGGCCAGGGTCCGCGTGGAGATCGCCTGGCTGCGGGCGCTCGCCGGGCATCCAGGCATCACGGAAATGCACGGACTCACCAAAGCCGACCTGGCCGCCGCGGCCAGCGTGGCTGCCGAGTTCGTCGATGCAGACGCCGCCGCCGTGAAGGCGATCGAGCTGAAGACGAACCACGACGTCAAGGCAGTCGAGTACTTCATCAAGGACAAGCTCGGCCAGCACGCCGGCTGGCGTTCGCGCCTCGAGTTCGTGCACTTCGCCTGCACGTCGGAGGACATCAACAACCTGTCTTACGCGATGCTCTGTGCGGCCGCTCGCGAGCAGGTACTGCTGCCTCGCCTGGACGGGCTGTGCGACGCGCTCCGCGCCATGGCGCACGCGCACGCCTCAGACGCGATGATGGCACGCACGCACGGGCAACCCGCCACGCCGACGACGCTCGGCAAGGAAGTGGCCGTCTTCGTGCGCCGGCTGCGCCGGGCCCGCGACGACCTTGCCGGCGTGACGATTCTCGGCAAGATCAACGGCGCCGTGGGCAACTACAACGCGCACGTTGCGGCTTACCCGGACGTGGACTGGCCGGACCTCGGCCGGCGTGTAGTCGAGTCGCTGGGCCTCGCCTGGAATCCCCTGACGACGCAGATCGAGCCGCACGACTGGATGGCCGCGTACTTCGACGCGCTCGCGCGGGCCAACACGGTGCTGCTGGACCTGTGCCGCGACTTCTGGGGCTACATTTCGGTCGGCTGCTTCCGCCAGAAGATCGTCGCGGGTGAAGTCGGCTCGTCGACGATGCCACACAAGGTGAACCCGATCGACTTCGAGAATGCGGAGGGTAACTTCGGCGTCGCCAACGCGCTGCTGCGGTTCATGGCCGAGAAGCTGCCGGTCTCGCGCTGGCAGCGTGACCTCACCGACTCGACAGTCCAGCGCAACATCGGCGTGGCGCTCGCGCACTCCGACATAGCGATCCAGTCGGTATCGCGCGGGCTCGCACGGCTCGAGGTGGACCGGGAACGACTTGCCGCCGAGCTCGACGCCAACTGGGAACTGCTGGCAGAGCCGATACAGACGGTGATGCGTCGCTACTCCGTGCCTGAAGCCTACGAGCAGCTCAAGGCACTCACTCGCGGCCGCGCATTGGACGCCGCGGCCGTTGCCACGTTCATAGACGGTCTGCCCCTGCCGGCCGATGCCAGGCGACGCCTGCGCGAACTCACGCCGGCCACCTACATCGGCCTCGCCGCCCGCCTTGCGCGAGATGTCTGACGAGCGGGCCGCCGCCGGCATGACGGCCGTATACGCCGCGTCCTGGCAGCACGACCGTGAGGCGATCGAGCGCATACGCAGGGCGGTCTTCATCGAGGAACAGGGCATCCCGGAAGCCGACGAATGGGACACCGCCGATCCCGTGAGTCTGCACGTACTCGCCGGTGCGTCGAAATGTGACGCAGTCGGCACCGGGCGACTGGAGCCGACCGGTAAGCTCGGCCGGGTCGCCGTACTGCCGCAGTACCGCGGCAGCGGGGTTGGGAGCCGAATCGTGGCCTATCTCGTGAACCAGGCCACAGTACTGGGGTTTGCGCAGGTATATCTTCATGCCCAGGCCAGCGCCGTAGCTTTCTACGAGCGGCTGGGATTCCAGGTCGATGGGCCCGAGTTCGACGAGGTAGGTATCCCACACCGGCGAATGCGCCAGGGGATCGAGCAAACAGATGGACATAAAGCCGGACGTAACGGGAAGTCGGAACATACTGTCGAGCCTGGATGAATACCGGGCCACGGTGGCCGAGCTCGCCACGCGTGCCCATCGCTCGCTCTCCATCTACACGCCCGATCTCGAGCCCCTGCTCTACGACCAGGACTGCTTTCTCGAGCCGCTGAAGCGCCTCGTCCTTGCGCGCAGCCACGCCCGCCTGCGCGTCCTGATCTCCGATCCGGGACGCGTCTCGCGCGAGTCGAACCGCTTCATGCAGATGGCGCGGCGCCTGACGAGCTACATCGACCTGCGCAACGTGTCGACCGAGTATCGCAACAACCCGTGCTCGTTCATCGTCGCCGACGACAAGGCGATCGCCTACCGGCAGCAGTCCTCCCGCTGGGATGGCATCGTGGAGTTCAACGACGTGGCCCTCGTGCGCCGTTACCTCGCCTATTTCGACGAAGTATGGGCTGGCAGCCTCATCCAGCCGGAGTTGCGGGCAACCGCCATCGATTTCTAGTCGGCGCCGCGCGGACCCCGGCCTCGTATAATGACAGGCATGGTCTGGAAGCCGGACGTTACCGTTGCCGCCATCGCCGAGCGCGACGGTCAATTTCTCGTCGTTGAAGAACGTGCCAGCGGTCGCGTCGTGATCAACCAGCCCGCCGGACACTTGGAGGACGGCGAGACCTTCCTCGACGCGGTGGTGCGCGAGACGCTCGAGGAAACGGCCTGGGTCTTCGCGCCGCGGGCCGTCGTCGGCGTCTACGTCTGGCGTCCCGCGCACGTCAACCGCACATTCCTGCGCATCGCGTTCTCCGGCGAGCTCGCGGGTCACGACGCAGCACGGCCGCTCGACCACGGCATTCTCCGCACCCGGTGGCTCAGTCGCACGGAACTCGCCGAGCCGCGGGCGCGGCTGCGCAGTCCGATCGTACTGCAGTGCGTGGACGACTATCTGGCCGGGGCCCGTTACCCGCTTTCGCTCATCAGCCACCTGATCGCCGCGCCCGCGCCGCTCGCTGTCAGCGGCTGATCCTGCTCGCGCCGGCCTGCGACGCATTCATGCGCCCGGCAGGCGCCGTCAGGCCAAGTCGCGCACCAGCGCGTCGCGGGAGGCGGCCGACAACGGCTCGACCGCGTGCCGGTAATGATCGTGATCGACGCCGACCGACACCGCTGCGCCGCTCTTCGCGGCCGCCACCATTGCCGGCGACAGCTCGAACCGCAGGAAGTGCACAGACGACGTCTTCTCGTCGTTCTCGCGCTCGAGGTCCTCGTCCGCGATCGCGAACACCCGTTCATGGCCTGAAACCTGCACCCAGCAGCGATCCTCGACGCCCTTCAGCGACGCGAGCGCGGCACGCCGCTCGTCCGCATCCGGGAATTCGACCAGCAGCGTCGCCTTCCAGTTCGAGCCGTCCGGGATCAGCGGGTTGTACGCCGCCAGCTCGTCGGCAATGCCTTCGGACTCGAAGATGCGCTCGATGCGCAGCATCTCCTGCACCTGGTACTGCACGGTCAGGCGGTCCTCGAAACACATCATCGCGTTCGGGCCGCACTGCACGTTGCGCGCACGCTTGTGCGCGATCACCTTCGGCCGGAACTCCGCCCGCTGCTTCGAGTACTGCTCGAGACTGAAAAGATCGTCCGGTCGCAACTTGCCGCGGCCGGTCTCAGATACCGTTGGATTCATTGCTGGCTGTCCTTCGTTGGTCCTTTCTTCCTCAACCGGACTGTTCGTCGCGAAGCTCCGTTCAGAGTCCGTATGCCATGCGCAGCAGGGTCAGCGGATGCGTCGGCGGCTTGTCGCCCTCGATGCCGGACTCGATCTGGTGGCCCGCCATAGGGCAGTCGCTGGAATAGAAGTCCGGCGCCGCCGCCTGCACCTTGCCGAACACGGGTCGGCCGATTTTCATGGAAATGTCGCGAAACTCGCGCTTCACTCCATAGGTTCCGTTGTGCCCGGAACAGCGCTCGATCGCCTCGACCTCGGTACCGGGAATCAGCTTGAGCACGTCGCGCGTCTTGAGCCCGAGGTTCTGCACGCGCAGATGGCACGGCACGTGGTAGCTCACCTTGCCGAGCGGACGCGCGAAGTCCGTGCGCAGCAGCCCCGCCTTGTGCCTGTGCATCAGGTACTCGAACGGATCGAACATCGCCGCCTTGACCTTCTGGACCTGCGGGTCGTCGGGGTAGAGCAGCGGCAGCTCCTGCTTGAACATCAGCACGCACGACGGAATCGGTGCGACGATGTCGTGACCCTGGTCGACGAGCGCTGCGAGCGCCGGAATATTGACTCGTTTTGCCTCGTCGATGGACTCGAGGTCGCCGAGCTCGAGCTTCGGCATGCCGCAGCAGCGCTCCTGCGGCACGACCGTGACCGGGATGCCATTGTGGCGGAACACCGCGGCGAGGTCCGCATCGATGTACGGTTCGTTGCGATTGCAGTAGCACGTCGCGAACAGCGCGACACGTCCACGCGTCTCGGGCGTGGGCGTTGCCTCGAGTCCGGGCGTGTCGCCACGCGCAACGCGACTGCGGCCGGAGTCGCTGTGGTAGTCGGGTATGGGCGCCTCCGGGTGAACGCCCAGCGTTTTGTCGAGCATGCGACGCCCGATCGCACTGCCATTCACGGCATTGACGACCTGCGAGACGACCGGGATGCCCGCGATAGACCCGACGAGGTCGGTGGACGAGAGGATCCTGTCGCGCAACCGCGTTTCGCCCCTGCGGAATTTCACCGCCTTGGCGCGCAACATCAGGTGCGGGAAGTCGATGTTCCAGGGGTGCGGCGGCACGTACGGACACTTCGTCATGTAGCACATGTCGCACAGGTAGCAATGATCGACGACCTCCCAGTAGACCCTCTTCTCCACCTTGTCGAGTTCGCCGCTCGGCGACTCGTCGATCGCGTCGAAGAGCAGCGGGAACGCGTTGCAGAGGCTGAAGCAACGACGGCAGCCGTGGCACAGATCGTAGACCCGCTCGAGTTCCTTGAAGAGCGAGGCCTCGTCGAAGTAATCGGGATCGCGCCATGCGATCGCGTGACGCGTTGGCGCCGCAAGGCTGCCTTCGCGGCCGGCCGGGGTCGTCGTGTGTTCCGACATCGTCGTCTCCTTCGCTGCCGCCTGGTGGCGCGTCGCAAGAAAAAAAAGGGCGGACCCGCAGGGCCCGCCCTCCATCTCAACCGACAGTCAACGGCGGATCAGAGGGCGTCGAGCGCCTTCTGGAAGCGGTTCGCGTGCGAACGCTCGGCCTTGGCCAGCGTTTCGAACCAGTCGGCGACCTCGTCGAAGCCCTCTTCCCGGGCCGACTTCGCCATGCCCGGGTACATGTCCGTGTACTCGTGGGTCTCGCCCGCGATGGACGCCTTCAGGTTGTTGGACGTGCTGCCGATCGGCAGTCCCGTGGCCGGGTCACCGACCTCCTCGAGGTATTCGAGGTGTCCGTGCGCGTGGCCGGTCTCGCCCTCCGCCGTCGAACGGAACACGGCCGCCACGTCGTTGAATCCTTCGACGTCCGCCTTCTGCGCGAAATACAGGTAGCGACGATTAGCCTGCGATTCGCCGGCGAATGCGTCCTTGAGGTTCTTCTCGGTCTTCGAACCCTTCAGCGTCTTCATGGATACCTCCACGGGTTGATCGCCCGCCACATCGACGAGCCTGATTTAGACTAAGTCTATCGTATCATCAATCTAGACCGTTGGCGGCATCAGATCAAGGTATCACCGCAGGCTGTTTCCGCAATTCGGAGACTCCGGTATTGCGGTTTCACCTGCGTTGACCCCTGCCGACCCCTGTGCAAGGCTTGCGCGCCCCGGAGGCAGCCGTGACCAGCAAGAAAGCCAAGACCCCCGATTTCGAACAGGCGCTCGTTGAACTCGAGTCCGTGGTCGAACGGCTCGAGCACGGGGAACTCCCGCTTGAAGATGCGTTGAAGCAATTCGAGCGCGGCATCGAACTCGCGCGCTCCTGCCAGGCTTCACTCAAGCTGGCCGAGCAGAAGGTCGAGATCCTGCTGCAGAGGACGCCGGACGCAGAGCCGGAGCCCTTCGAACCGGACGAGTGAGGCCAGCACGCCGAGCCGTTCCTGCCGATGAACGCAACACTGAATACACGCCTCGACGGATGGCGCGGTCGCGTCGAGCGAGAACTCGAGCGCTGGCTGCCGCCCGAATCCGCGGTCCCGCAGCGGTTGCACGCGGCGCAGCGCTACTGCGTGCTGGGGGCGGGCAAGCGGATCCGGCCCGCCCTCGCTTACGGGACGGCGGAGACCCTTGGCTTGCCACTCGCGTCCGTGGATGCCGTGGCCGGTGCGGTCGAACTGATTCACGCGTATTCGCTGGTGCACGACGATCTTCCGGCAATGGACGACGACGACCTGCGCCGCGGACGGCCGACGTGCCACAAGGCCTTCGACGAGGCGACTGCGATCCTGGCCGGCGACTCGCTGCAGGTTCTCGCCTTCAAGCTGCTCGCGAGCCATCCCACGCTGCCGGACGACGGTGCCGTCCGGGTACGGATCATCGAGACACTTGCCGACGCCAGCGGAACAGCGGGCATGGCGGGTGGACAGGCACTCGACCTTGCGGCCGAAGGACGGCTGCTGACGCTGGCCGAGATCGAGCAGGTGCACGCATTGAAGACGGGAGCGCTGATGCGCGCCGCGGTCCTGATGGCCGCCTACTGCTCGCCACACCTCGACTCGCGGGGCCTCGAGTCGCTCGGTGAGTTCGGCGCGCATGTCGGCCTCGCCTTCCAGATCCAGGACGACATTCTCGACATCGAGGGAGACGCCGCGCTGCTCGGCAAGCCACTCGGCAGCGACGATGCCCGCGCCATGCCGACCTACCCCGCCATCGCCGGCCTGGACGCGGCGCACGCGCGTGTGCGCGAGCTTCACGGCGCTGCCGGCGCGCTGCTCGACAGGCACGGCTGGTCGGGAAGTCCGCTGGCCGACGTTGCAAACTGGCTGTTGACCAGGCGGCACTAGGCCGATGTCGCGTTCCGCAGTGCGGTAAACTGAGTCTCAATGCCCCTCGCCGACCAATATCCACTGCTCGCGGCCATCGACTCGCCGGCAGACCTGAGGCGCCTCGCCGCGTCGCAGCTCGAGCCGCTGACGCGCGAACTGCGTGAATTCCTCGTCCAGACGGTCAGCCAGATGGGTGGCCATTTCGCAGCCGGACTCGGAACCGTGGAGCTGACGGTCGCGCTGCACTACGTCTACGACACGCCGCGGGACCGGCTGGTCTGGGACGTCGGTCACCAGGCGTATCCGCACAAGGTGCTGACGGGCCGGCGCGACAGGCTTCAGACGATCAAGCACAAGGACGGTCTCGCGCCGTTTCCCAGCCGCCAGGAGAGCGAGTACGACACGTTCGGGGTCGGACACTCGAGCACCTCCATTAGCGCAGCCCTCGGCATGACGCTCGCCGCCGCGCAGGCCGGCGAGTCGCGCCGCGTCGTGGCGGTGATCGGCGACGGCGCGATCAGCGCCGGCCAGGCGTTCGAGGCCATGAACCACGCAGGCCCGTTGAAGGCGGACCTGCTCGTCGTGCTGAACGACAACAAGATGTCCATCTCGGAGAACGTCGGCGCGCTTTCGCTGTACTTCGCGCGGGTGCTGTCCGGCCGGACCTACACGGCGCTGCGCGAAGGCAGCAAGAAGATACTGCGACGGATCCCGGCCATGTGGGAACTCGCCCGCCGCTCCGAAGAGCACATGAAGGGCATGGTGCTGCCGGGCACGCTGTTCGAGGAACTCGGCTTCAACTACAGCGGGCCAGTGGACGGTCATGACGTCGGCGCGCTCGTCGAGCAGCTGACCAGGCTGCGGGACGCGAAGGGACTGCAGTTCCTGCACGTCGTGACCCAGAAGGGCAAAGGCTACGCGCCGGCGGAAGCCGATCCGATCAAGTGGCATGGCCCTGGCCCGTTCGACCCGACCAGCGGCACAATTTTCAAGGAAAAGACATCGGGACCTGCCTATTCCCAGGTGTTCGGGAAGTGGCTGTGCGACATGGCCGCGCGAGATCCCCGGGTCGTCGGCATCACCCCGGCCATGCGTGAAGGCTCGGGACTGGTCGAGTTCTCGAAGCGCTTCCCGGACCGCTACTTCGACGTCGCAATCGCCGAGCAGCATGCCGTGACGCTCGCCGCGGGCATGGCCTGCGAGGGCGCGCGGCCGGTGGTCGCGATCTACTCGACGTTTCTGCAGAGGGCGTACGACCAGCTGATCCACGACGTCGCACTGCAGAACCTGCCGGTGACATTCGCGGTCGACCGTGGCGGGCTGGTCGGCGGAGATGGCGCCACCCACCAGGGTGCATTCGACCTGACCTACCTGCGCTGCATCCCGAACATGGTGGTGATGACGCCATCCGACGAGAACGAATGCCGCCAGATGCTCTACACGGCGGTATCGCTCGACGGACCGGCCGCGGTCCGCTACCCGCGCGGGCCCGGGCCTGGCGCACGCATCGACGACGAGATGACCGCACTGCCCGTGGGCAAGGCCGAGCTCCGGCGGGAAGGCCGGTCGGGCCTGCTGCTGCTCGCTTTCGGGACCGTACTGGCGCCCTGCTTTCCCGTCGCAGAGCGGCTCGACGCCACCCTGGTCAACATGCGCTTTGCCAAGCCGCTGGACGAAGGCCTGGTGCGCTCGCTCGCCGCGACGCACGAGTGCATCGTCACGATCGAGGAGAACGCGATCGCGGGTGGCGCCGGCAGCGCTGTCAGCGAGTGCCTGGCCGCGGCGGGCATGGGACGCGAAGTGCACCGCGTCGGCATCCCCGACCGCTTCATCGAACACGGCTCACGCGAAGACTGCCTGGCGATGGCGGGACTCGACGCCGCCGGCCTAGAGCAGGCCATCACCCGGATCTGGCGCGGCCAGCGACCCGCCCGCGCGGTCGCGGGCCTGCGTCCGGCAGCGGTCTGATCATGGATGACGTGCAGGGCCGGGCGGATTCCCGCCAGATCCCCATCAACAAGGTCGGCGTCAAGGATGTCTTCCACCCGGTGCGAGTCAAGGATCGCTCCGGCGGCGAGCAGCACACGGTCGCGAACTTCAACATGTACGTCGCCCTGCCCCACAACTTCAAGGGCACGCACATGTCGCGGTTCGTCGAGGTGCTGCACAGGCACGAACGCGAGGTCTCGGTGGAATCGTTCCGCCAGATGCTCCGGGACGTGACACGACGGCTCGATGCCACGACCGGTCACGTCGAGATGAGCTTCCCTTTCTTCGTGATGAAGAAAGCGCCGGTCTCGGGCGTCGAGAGCCTGATGAGCTACCAGGCGAGCCTCATCGGCGAAGTCGAGGACGGACGCGAGGAGATGTGGCTTCGGGTCGTCGTGCCGGTGACCAGCCTGTGCCCATGCTCCAAGCGCATCGCGGACTACGGGGCGCACAACCAGCGCTCGCACATCACGATCAGCGCCCGGGTTCGCGAGCACATCTGGATCGAGGAACTGATCGACGTCGCCGAGCAGGAAGCGTCGAGCCAGCTCTACGGCATCCTGAAGCGGCCCGACGAGAAGTTCGTGACGGAGCGGGCCTACGACAACCCGAAGTTCGTCGAGGACATCGTGCGCGACGTAGCCGTGCGGCTCAACGGCGAGGAACGCGTCCGCGCCTACGTGGTGGAAGCCGAGAATTTCGAGTCCATCCACAATCACTCGGCGTATGCGCTGATTGAGAAGGACAAGGAGAGCGAAGCAGGGAAAGCGGTTCGTGACCAGTGATCCGTGACCAGGGATCAGTGGATAGCAGGAACAAGAAGGCCGGCAATGCCGGCCTCTCTTTTCCTGCTAACCGCTGATCACTGATCACTAGTCACTTTCTGTATTCTTCCTGCCCCGCTGCAGCCGGCCCACGAGTTCGCGCAGGAACACCTTGTGGAAGCGCAGCTGGCAGGAGATCGACGCCTGCTCGAGCAGCGTAACGGTTACCTTGAGCAGCGTCAGCGGTCCCTCGGCCACTGTGAATATCTCTCGCCGTGAGCCTTCCGCGAACGCGGCTTCGCCGAAGCATCCGCCGATCTCGATCCGGCCCGCGGAATCCGCGCTGGGACCGACTCGAACGCACCCGTTCACCACGACGTAGAACCTGTCGTCGGATTCGCCAGGCGTGAGCACGGACTCACCCGGCTGGTACTCGAGCCACGACGCGGCTTTCATGACCTCCCGTATCTCTGCGTGCGTGAAGTCGTGGAAGAAACGCAGGCGTCGCAGGACGGAAAACCGCTCTTCGTCGTCGATGTCCGGCTGGGCCGATCGAAGCTTCTGGTGCACGCGGGTCAGGTCCGCGGCGAACTCGGCGCCACTGCGGTACCGCTTGCCGGGGTCCTTCTCGAGCGCGCGGTGCACGATCGTTGCGAGCTCCTCCGGCACCTCGGGCCGCACGTCCCGCAGCGGCTCCGGCGTTGCCTGGACAACCTGGCGCAGCAGCTTGCCGAGGGCCCCGGCGCGGAACGGCCGGTGCCCGCAGAGCATCTCGTACATGACCGCGCCCAGCGAGTACAGGTCGGAGCGCCAGTCGAGGTCGTGTCCCTGCACCTGCTCGGGGGACATGTAGGCCGGGCTGCCGGCCACGCCTTCAAGTCGTGATACGTCGGAGTCGGAAACGAGCGCGATACCGAAGTCGACGATCCGCACGTCGCCGTCGTGGGTGAGCAGGATGTTTGAGGGCTTGATGTCGCGGTGCACGACGCCGCGCGAATG
>Ga0079037_100000196_pt1 | contig 24250 bp, 18 predicted proteins | sample Mud3Dept4metaG_FD_71479 | JGI IMG/M metagenome (GOLD analysis project Ga0079037, IMG submission 71479) | Freshwater wetland microbial communities from Ohio, USA, analyzing the effect of biotic and abiotic controls - Mud 3 Core 4 Depth 4 metaG | ecosystem: Environmental > Aquatic > Freshwater >... | reverse complement strand
GGGGGTATAGCTCAGCTGGGAGAGCGCTTGCATGGCATGCAAGAGGTCAGCGGTTCGATCCCGCTTACCTCCACCACCGACCTACCCGTTCGCGCGGTGCATCGCGTGACGGCGCGAGAAGCAGCAGGTCCCCATCGTCTAGAGGCCTAGGACATCGCCCTTTCACGGCGGTAACGGGGGTTCGAATCCCCCTGGGGACGCCAGAGAATCAAAGAGTTAGCGACTCTCTGGCAGCACCGGCCCACAATTCGGCCCACTATCGCGCGACGCGCCGCCAGAATCGGCCGACATGCCCGCCGCGACGACGACAGCGACTTGGTCTACAGCTTCGTTGTCCGCTCCCGCATGCTTCCATGCCGATGAGGCACGGCGGCAAGTTTGGTGAAGAACGGCGCGAGTTGCTCCCGCCGGCACGAGCGCCTTTCACCGTGTCGACGCGGGCGTGTGCCTCCGACCTTCACCAAGTCCGAAGGCGATGGCGCAACCGAACCGGCGACGGCTACATCAACGCGATGGCTGCCGTGCGCGCGGTCCGAGAAGTGGTCTAGCCGGCCCAGGAGGAGCCGGGGAGCCGCGCAAGACCTTCAATGCAAGTGGGAGGCTCGATCGATCGAGCCCATTTCCGGCAAGAGGGCAGCGCATACGTCTGCAACGGCCATCGGTCCGGCGAGGAGGTCGCCTTGGCCGATATCGCAGCCCTCCCATTTGAAGAACTGTAGATCCTGCTCGCTTGCCAAACCGTCCGCGATTACCGCGAGTTCGAGCGTGTGCGCGAGGGCGATGATCGAGCGCGCGATGGCCGCTCTCTCCGGGTTTTGAGTCACGTGACGAACGAACGAATGGTGGATCTTGACGCGATCAGGCAACAGTCGGCGAAGCCGGGGCAGAGAGACGAGGCCCAACCCAAAATCGACGAGCGTCACCGATATCCCGGAGGATCGCAATGCCGCGGCCACGTCAGGCGCATTTGGCCGCTCCGCTAGCAACGCCGACTCGGGCACCTCGAGATCCAGCGCACCTTGCGGCACCGAGGCGCGCGAAAGCTGCTCCTCGACGCTCGCCAGCACGCGACGGTCCCAGACGTTCTCGGCCAGGATCGGTAGCGAGATCCGGAACGGCGGAAGGCCGGCCGATCGCCAAGCCCCCGCCCATGCACAACCCTGGCCGACCAGCCAATCATCGAACCTCTGCCGCAACTCGATATCCCCGATCTGCTCCGATATCTGTGCCGGACCGAGCACCGCATCGCCAAGGCGCCAGCCCGGAATGAGCTCGATTGCCGCGACAGCGCCCGAGGCGAGCTGTACCTGGGGCTGCGCAAGGAGATAGAGCGTGTTGCTCTCGATCGCCCTCGCGAATTCCTCCTCCAGCGCAAGCCGCTGATAGCCCGCGGATTTGACCTGCTGCCGAGGGGCTGCATCGCTCCGTTGCGGCCGCAGGGTCCGGATGTATCGGTACGCGCGCAGCGACGAGATGACGATCGAGCGCAGCTTCTGGGCGACGAGCTCCGTCTTCAGAAAGTAGCCGTTGATGTCGTAGGTCGGGATCACTTCGCGCTCCGGCGCCATACCTGGCTGGCCGGTGCGCAGGACAATCTGCAGGTCCGCGTTCCCGATCTGCTCGCGCACGTAATTGATCAGCCGGAGCCCTGCATCGTCGGTCTCCATGACCACATCGAGCAGCATCAGTGCCGTGTCGTGGTGCGTCTCCAGAAAGGACCGGGCTTCAGACGCCGAATGCGCGCTGTGCAGTTCGACGGGTGCCCCAGAAAACGACATGCCGGCGAGCACGAGCCGCGTGATCTCGTGCACGTCGGGCTCGTCATCCACCAACAGGACGATCCACCGGTCGCCTGACACTGCTTCGGTCGAAGCCGAGGCGCCGTTCCCCGGCGAGTCGTCGGGCAATGCACTTGTCGTCATTCGAGGCTCCTCGGCGTGGTGCGCAATGCGCTGGCTAGGTTCGCCGCATGGCCGCTCACTCGCGGCAGGCGAAGGACGAACAGCGTACCACCGCCCGGTCGAGTATTGACTTCGATCGAGCCGCCGAGTCGGGCGGTCACGATGTTGTAGACCAAGTGCAGGCCGAGGCCGCTGCCGCCGAGGCGGCGGCGCGTCGTGAAGAATGGCTCGAAGACCTTATTCTGCAAGTTCTGCGGAATGCCGCGGCCGTCGTCCTCGTGACAAAGAACGACTTCGTCGTCGCCCTCGAGCCATCCGGAGATGCGCATCGTGCCACGCGTATCGGGCGCGAATCCGTGCTGAAGCGAATTGACTACGAGGTTCGTTAGGACTTGCGCCAGCGGCCCAGGATAACTGTCCATTTCGATCCCCGCCGCGCAGTGGACGTGCACCGTCACCTGCGTTCCCCGGAGCTTAGGTTGCAGGCTGAGCAGCGTTTCCTCAATGTAATTTCGTAGGTCGAACTGGCGCCGCTCGTCGCTGGTTTGGTCGACCGCCACCTGTTTGAAGCTCTTTACCAACTGCGCGGCTCGATGAGCGTTCGACAGCAGCAAACGGGCAGACTGTGCAACGTCGTCCAGATAGGAGCGAACGTCCGCCGGGCCGAGCGTGCCGAGGTCGGCCTGTACCCGCACCGCGGCGGTCCGATCCTGTAGGTAAGACGCTGCGCTGACGACGATGCCGACCGGCGTGTTGATCTCGTGTGCGACGCCGGCCACCAGGCCGCCGAGCGACGCCATCTTTTCCGATTCCACAAGGTGGCTGCGCGTCATTTCGAGGTGATCCAACGACCGCACGAGGTCGCCCTCGGCCAATTCCCTGCTGTCGTGCGAGAGCACGATCCACCATGTCCCGACGGCGATCACGACCAGGGTGGCCGCGTAGATCCGGACCAGCGAGTTCACCAAGTAGACGCTGGATTCGGAGCTCTCCGGGCTTAGCAATCGATAGGAGAGCAGAAAGACTGCGCCGACGACGGCGGAACTAATGCTGAACAGGGCGAAGAAGCGCCCGAGGCGGCGCCCGAAATGCGGTTCGAAAGCCGGGTTCGCGGGCGGAACGGCGTCCGCCGCCGGCGCGTCGCTGGTTGCAACAATCTTGCAGGAATCGTGGCAGTGATTCTCCAGCCCGCAGCAAAGCGAACAGATGGCACCCGAGTAGAACGGGCAATGAGCCATGTCTCGCGGTTCGTAGTGCCGCTCGCAAATGCAGCACTGCACGAGGCCCCGCTGGAGTCCATCCCGAAAGTGCGTGTCGGCCCTGGCGATGTAGTACTTGCCGCGGGTGACGTAGCCAAGGGCGACGGCGCTGAGGAACGAAGCACCGAGCGCAATGAATGCCGAGAAGGCGCGGCAAATCTCGCCTAGGAGGCCGGAGTACGCACTGATGGAAACTACCGATGCGATCAGCATGGCGCCGCAGCCGACCGGATTTACGTCATAGAGGTGCGCTCGCTTGAACTCGATGTAGGCCGGGCTGATGCCAAGCGGCTTGAGGACCACCAAGTCGGCGACCAGCGCGCCGATCCATGCGATGACGACGTTCGAATATACGCTCAGGACAGCTTCCAGCGTTGCGAAGATGCCAAGCAGCATCAACAGCAGGGCAATGAGGACGTTGAACACCAGCCAGACGACGCGGCCCGGATGATAGTGCGCAAGGCGCGCGAAGACGTTGGACCACGCGAGCGATCCGGCGTAAGCGTTGGTGACGTTGATCTTGATCTGGGAGATCACGACGAACAGCGTGGCAACTGCCATCACAACGGTGGCATTGTCGAAGACGTATTCGTAGCCCTTGACGTACATCGTGATCGGAACGATCGCGTCGCTCGCAGGTATCCCGGCGCGCACGGCGATGAAGGCGAGCAGTCCGCCGGCAAGGATCTTTAGCCCACCGATCACGATCCATCCGGGGCCGGCCGACAGCAATGCCGCCCACCAGGAGATCTTGTTCCGCGCGGTTCGCTCCGGCAGGAAGCGGAGATAGTCGACTTGCTCGCCGATCTGCCCCATCAGGGAGAAAAGCACGCCCGTGGCGGCGCCGAACGAGAGCCAGTTGAAACCGCCGTCCGGGGTCGATTGGCCCCGATAGGACGCCCATGCGGCTAACACACCGGGCTCCCGGTAAAAGATGAACGCAAATGGCAGCACCAGCAGGACCACCCAGACCGGCTGGGTCCATTGATGCAACCGGTTGATCACGGTCACCCCATAAAATGCGATTGGGATGATGATCAGCGAACACACCAGGTAGCCTAGAACGACGTTCAAGCCGATGCTCATTTCCAGCGCCTGGGCCATGATGGCCGCCTCGAGGGCAAAGAAGATGAACGTGAACGACGCGTAGATCAGCGACGTGACCGTGGAGCCGATATAGCCAAACCCCGCGCCCCGGGTGAGGAGGTCGATGTCGACATTGGCAACGCTTGCGTGGTAGGCGATCGGCAGGCTGATCAGAAAGATGAACATCGAGACCAGGACGATGGCCGCAAATGCGTTCTGGAAACCGTGGTTGATGGTCAGGCTGCCGCCGATCGCCTCGAGGGCAAGAAATGAGATTCCACCGATGGCCGTATTGGCGAGAAGGCCAGGCGACCAGCGCCGAGACGACGTCGAAGCGTAGCGGAGCGCATAGTCCTCCAGGGTCTCGTTGGCGACCCAGGATTGGTACTCGCGTTTGATTCGGATCACGGCCGGTGTGTAGTCGAGGCTGGTTCAGCGACGGATGATCGCCGGCGGCGTAGGCGATTATTCGCCGCATTCCCGTCGGGCACAACCACGCCGAGCCTTCGTATTGGTTGGAGCGACGCTGCGATTCCTGTCAGGAAGTGGCCGAGGGAACGTCGCTGGTCTTGCGCGCGGCAGCCCTTGCGGGCAACGCCCCGGCGGACCATGTTGCACTGCAGCGACCTTCACTCTCGGGGGCGATGGGTGGATGACGTGGTTGGATCGGGTTGACTTTCCGAGCGGTGGCGCAAACACTAGCGGCCGGTCGGCGCGCGCCCGCCTCTACCATGCGCGTCGCGGCCGGGTGGCCACGACCATCCGGGGGCTCATGGTTTGCATGAGGAGGTCGCAGCGACGATGACATCATCAGCGCGTCCGTATGGCGATCCGAAGGCAGACCTCGAGCCGCTGCTGTACCGGATACACGCGTCGACCGGCGATGACGTCGATTGGCGCGTCGTTCTGGAGCTGCTGCGCGACAGGCTCGCGGCCCAGCTGGCAACGGTCTCCCAGCACCACTTCGCGACAGGGCAGGGTTCGGTCATCCGCGAGTTTCCCGAAAGCCCGCGCTTTCGGACCGACTACTCGCAATACGCACCCCGCAACCCCTGGTTTCTATCGAGCGAGATATTTGCGCCTGGCCGGGTCGTGACCGGCGACGAGCTCCTGGGCAACCGAGAGCTGGTCAAGACCGACTTCTATCGCGCGCTGCTCAAACCGCACGGACTTCTGCACTGCCTGTTCGGCGTCGCCGCGCGCCGCGGGCCATTGGTCTACTACGTAAGCCTTCATCGCGGCGAGGAAGAGGCACCTTACGGTGAGCGCGAAAAGGCGGGCCTGAGAACGGTACTGGCGCATCTATCGCAGGCACTGGAGAGTCGCTGGCGTCTGCGGCAGTCCGGTGACATTGCCAAGGTGCTGATGGCAATCATGGACCGGCATCCTCACCCGTCCGTGCTGGTCGATGCCAGCGGGCGCGTCGTCCATTGCAACCAGCGCGCCGCTGCCCTCTCGATGCAGCGGGCAGGTATCTTCATCCACGAGGGGCGACTGAAGGCGGGCACTGCCATAGATCGTGCGGCCCTGCGCGAGGCTATCAGGGAGGTCGCCAAGGCGGCCGAGCACGGTGCCGTTGACAACACCCGCGCGGTGACGTTGTCAGTCCCGGGGGCTCGATACCCGGCGGTCGTTTCCGTGCAGGGGGCAGGTTCGGCGTTCCGGGCAGAGACCGGCGAGATCGACCAGCTCGTCCTCATCACCGCCAGGAACCCGCAGATCGAGCACGATATCGATAGCTGTACGTTCGTCAAGCAGTTCAGGTTGAGCCCCGCGCAGGCGCGCGTGAGCATATGCATCGTCACCGGCCACTCACTGGCGGATACCGCCAGGAAATTGCACGTTTCCGAGAACACTGCGCGCAGCCATCTCAAGCAAGTCTTCCAAAAGACCAGTACGCACGGCCAGATGGAGCTTGTCCATCTCCACGCGAGGCATTGCACAGAGGGCGACTAGCCCTCCAAGGCCGCGGTGAGCGCGCCGCGGCCCTGGTAGCGTGCGCGGCAATCGCGCGCCCACGCCGGCGCGCATAACCCCAATCCACCCATCTCCTGGGTGGTCATCGTATCCGGCGTCAGCTGCGGACGCCTCGATTTCGCCTCCAACGGCGCAGCAGGACCTCACCCATTTGGGTGAACGAAAATTCATTCAAATGGGTCAGTGATCTTCCTCAATTCGAGGGATTCACGCAGCGCCCGCCCGCCATAGCATTCGAGCCATTGCCTTTGTGACCGGGTTGGGGCGCTCAGGCGTTGCGCCCAGGGCCCAGGGACCACCTCAAAGGTGACGTCGTCGAACGATGAGGAGAAATGCCGTGGCGATCTACGAATATCAATGTGACCAGCATGGGTTGTTCGATATCACGCGGCCGCTGGGTACTGCGCCCGAGTCGGCTGCGTGTTCGATCTGCGGGAGCGATGCACGGCGTGTCATTTCACTACCCACCGTCAGGTGTGGGCCGCGCAGCGGCTGGACCGCCGCGATGGATCACGCCGAAAAGAGCCGCTACGAACCGCAAGTAGTCACTTCGGTTCCATCGGCTGGGGCGCAGAGGCGAACGCCGGTCGTGCAAATGACCCCCGCCCTCGCGCGCCTGCCCAGGCCATGAAGAGCACTCCCGGGCGCGATAGCTGCTGCAGCGGTCACGATCGCCCCGCACTCGAATCGTGCCCGGATGGCAAGGGCGAGATCCGCTTCCGCGAACGCGCGGTCGGCGGAGCACCATCCGCCGACCGCGCGGCGATGATCAACTAAATCGGACAAAGGAGGGCGTATCGGGGCGATCGACGTGCACGCGTGGCGGAATTTCACAACGGCAAGTAGCCAACGAAGGAGAGCAAAATGCCTAAGAATCTGTTCCCATTGGACAACACCAAGAAGTTCACGGACCAGAAGCATGTCGGACACAACAGATGGCACCCGGACATTCCGGCGGCCGTTCACATCAAGCCGGGCGAAGTCTTTCGCGCGGATTGCCGTGAGTGGTTCGACGGCGCCATCAAGAACGATGACTCGGCGGAAGACATCCGGCATGCACCACTTCCAGGCGTGCACGTTCTCTCCGGGCCCTTCTACGTCGAAGGCGCCGAGCCCGGCGACCTGCTGATCGTCGACATCCTCGAGATCGACTCCTGTGATCAGGAAGACTCCGGTCCCTTCTCCGGCATGGGCTGGGGCTACACCGGCGTGTTCGCCACGAAGAACGGCGGCGGCTTCCTCACCGAGCGCTTCCCCGATGCCTACAAGGTGATCTGGGACTTCAACGGCGACGTCGCAACCTCGCGCCACATTCCGGAAGTCTCCTACGCAGGCATCCATCACCCGGGACTGATGGGTACGGCGCCGTCGGCCGAGCTGCTGGCGAAGTGGACGAAGCGCGAAACCGACCTGATCAAGACGAATCCCCTTCGTGTGCCGCCGCTGGCTCTGCCACCGCTACCTGACAGCGCCATTCTTGGCTCACTCAAGGGCGCCGAGTTCGATCGCGTCGCCCGCGAGGCAGCACGTACCGCCCCGCCGCGCGAGAACGGCGGCAACCAGGACATCAAGAACCTGACTGCGGGAAGCCGGGTCTTCTATCCTGTGTTTGTCCCGGGGGCGAAGCTGTCGTTCGGCGACCTGCACTTCTCGCAGGGCGATGGCGAGATCACGTTCTGCGGCGCGATCGAGATGGGCGGGTTCATGGACCTGCACGTCGATATCATCAAGGGCGGCATGGCGAAGTACGGCATTCACGAGAACGCCATGTTCATACCCGGCATCCGCGATCCGCAGTACTCCGAGTGGCTTGCGTTCTCGGGGGTCTCGGTGGACAAGAATGGCACCCAGCACTACCTGGACTCGTGGCTCGCTTACGCGAACGCGTGCAACCACGCCATCGATTACCTGATGAAATTCGGCTACTCGGACATTCAGGCGTACATGATCCTGGGTACGGCGCCGGTCGAGGGGCGTTTGTCGGGCGTGGTGGACATCCCGAACTCGTGCTCGACGATCTACATCCCCAGGGCGATCTTCGACTTCGACCCTCGCCCATCGAAGACCGGGGCGCCGCACCAGGTGAAGCAAGGGATCAAGGTGCCGAGGTCGGCCAACTGACGTCGCGGCAAGTTCACGCCGCGGCGGCATTCGAGGTCGCCTAAAAACGCCCAGGCTGCGTCCCGGCCCCTTCGCGGGTCGGGCGCACCTGGCTTGGTTCGGTAGCGCATTGGGGAGGACGCACCATGTTATTGGGACTGGCTCTGTTCTACGTTGGCGCCGTACTGTGTTTGAACGGCCTCTGGCTGCTCGGTCGCATCGGTGACAACGAGATTGCGGTCATCGACATCTTCGTTGGCGGGATCACGTTGCTGATATCGCTCTTCATGGCATTTGGCCCAGGTGCGGACCTGGGATCGGTCAAGGGTGCAGCGCTGACGCTTCTCTTTACGTTCACCTATTTCTGGGTTGCGCTCAACCGGTACAACGGTGCCGATGGTCGTGGATTGGGCTGGTTCTGCTTGTTCGTCGCGATCACCGCGGTTCCGGTGACCATTCAGACGCTGCAGGGCGCAACGACGACATGGGGCGTGTGGTTTGGCCTGTGTTGGGCGGCGTGGGGCGTGCTGTGGTTGCTGTTCTTCGTGCTGCTGGTGCTGCAGAAGCCGATCGCCAAGTTTGTGGGAGTAGTCACGGTCCTGCAAGGGATTTTTACCGGATGGCTTCCCGGCTTCCTGCTGCTCAATGGCGTCATGAAGTGACCCGGGCCTCGTCTCAGTCCACCTTTTTCAACTGGTCGATAAGAGGAGTCACAATGCCGTTGTACGACTACCGGTGCAGCAGTTGCGGGGATTTTCGGGCGTTTCGGCCGATGGCGGAATCGAGCGCCGCGGGCGTGTGCCCGACCTGCGGCGAACCTTCCGAACGGCTGATTGCGACGCCGTTCCTGGCGGGAGGGGACGTCCACGGTTCGACGGCGGCCGGTGGCGGCGGCGGCCACATCGGCTTTCGGCATGCGTGCGGGCACAGCCCTGGCTGCTCGCACTCGCACTGAGCCCGCTTCCAGGGCCACAAGTGCGGCAGGGAGAATCGGATGCACTCGAGTCTACGAACGATGGTTAGGCACTAGCGGAAGGCGATGTATCAGGGCCGGCGCCGAGGGAGGCGTCGGCTCCAGATGGCTGGCTTTTGCGACCTTCGGCGTTAGAGCTCTTCGATGAAGCAGATCTTGCTCGTCGGACTCGGCGGAGCTTTCGGCTCGCTTGCGCGCTATTTTGCGGGTATCGCCATCATTGGCTTGATGGGGTCGACGTTTCCGTTCAATACCCTGTGCATCAACGTAGCCGGATCCTTCTTGATGGGGCTGGTGGTCGCCATGCTGGCAAAATTCGATCCGCCGCTGGCATACGCCACGGATGTCCGCCTCTTTGTGGCGGTAGGCATGCTTGGCGGTTTCACCACATTTTCCAGCTTCTCGGCCGATGTGGCGGCGCTATGGGAGCGAGGTGCTCAAGCGCAAGCTTGGCTTTACGCGCTGGCTTCCGTAGCGCTCTCGATTGCGGGCGTGTTTCTTGGCTCGTTCCTGGTCCGGAGGTTTGCGGGATGAGAACACAGCGCTGCGAATTCGAGGATTGCTCGGATCGGCGCAGCTCCATGGTTGCAAGAGGAGGACGATCGAGGTGGATGCAATGACGGGCAGTTTCGTTGCTTGCCTGGTGACAGGACTTGCCGGCGTCTCGGCCGCCGCCTTTTTCACGCCGCGTCGTCACGTCGGCCATGGCGACAGTTGGATCAGTTTCGCGATCGGCGCTCTGGCCGGAACGGCCCTGCTCGAACTTCTCCCGGAAGGGTGGGAACAACCGGGCGCCGCGCAGGGAGTGCTCTTGGCGATGGTTCTGGCATCGGCCTGCTGCTTTGGCCTGGATCGGATCTTTCATTGCCGTAAGACCAGGTATGTGCATGGTGAGCACTGCTATCTAAGCGCGGGGAAGCAGGAGCCGTCGCGGAACAGACCGGGGCAGATTCTGCTGGTCGGAGACTTCTTTCACAGTCTGGTCGACGGCTCGCTGATCGTCGCGGCGTTTTCGGCCGGCGGGATCTTTGGTGCTGTAGTGACCGCTGCGATCATCGCCCACGAAATTCCACGGAAGTGTGCAACCGTGCTGATGCTGGTCCACTCCGGACGCAGTCGTGGTCGGGCGCTGTTCCTTGGTACCCTGTCCAGCCTTGGGGTGCTGGGCGGAGGTGTCGCGGCTTGGGCTTCGCTGGGCTCGATGCACAACGCGACGCCTTTGCTGCTGTGGGGCGCCGCTGCGATGATGATCTACGTGGTGGTCGTCGAGATGATGCCGATCATGCGTTCCGGAGGGCACTCACTGGTGACATTCAAGCAGGCGGGATTTATGCTGCTCGGGTTGATCGTGGTGAGCGGTACGCACCTCGTTGTGTAGCAGAGAGTATGCTGAAGCCCGAAGGCGGGACAACGTTCCTCGGCACCTATGCAGCTTTGTGCGTTTCGCCTGGTCGGGCGGTTGAGTAGGTCCCACCGCCTTTCCAAGCGAGCGGCGATGCAAAGAGATCTGATTCGCTCCCGTTTGGTCGAGGAGTGAGGTCCGATTGCGAGCCAGGAGATGAGCGTGTTGCCAATTGGATGGGTAAAGGAGATCTGGCGCTATCCCGTCAAGGGCATGGCCGGCGAAATGTTGGCGACGGGCAGCGTCGACGGACTCGGAATCGTTGGCGATCGGAGTTGGGCGGTCCGGGAAACGGCGCGGCGCGAAATACAGAGTTGCAAACGTCATCCGAATCTGCTGCTGTGCACGGCAAGTTACTTGGAAGGCCCGACACGTGGCCCGGCTGGGCAGGTTAAGATACGATTTCCTGATGGCGATGAAATCACCTCCGACCATCCGGACATCGATAGGCGCCTGACAGAGCTGACGGGGGTCGACGTCACGCTCGAGCCACTCCGCCCCGCGTCCGACGTCGACTTCTATCGCCGATTCAACGCCGGCGGTGATCAATGGCTGAAGGATCTAGTTGCGACTTTCGCGCGGGAGCCCGGGGAGCCATTGCCGGACTTCAGCTAGTTGCCGCCCTCGATGGTCAAATTCGTCGCGACGCCGGGCAGCTTTCATCTCGTGAGCCCGTTGCATTTGGTCACGACGGCCACATTGCAACAGTTGAAAGCGTGGAACGGCGCGAGCGACTGGGACGTTCGTCGCTTCCGTCCGAACTTTGTGATCACGACCGAGCGTGACGCGGAAGGATTGATAGAGCAGGAATGGATCGGCAAGAGGTTGTCGGTCGCCGGAGTGGCGCTGGACTGTGTCGGCACGACACCGCGTTGCGGTGCGATCACGCGTGCGCAGGATGGGCTGCAATTCGACAGCGGAATGTTGCGCACGGTGGTGCGGCAAGCCGAGCAAAACGTCGGGGTTTACTGCAATGCGCTGCAACCTGGCGTCGTCAGCGCTGGCGGTCCGCTCATGATCGCTTGAAACGCAGTACGGCTCCAGGCTCTCTCCCGTAGCGGGGCCGCGCAAACGCAACCGGATCGCCCCCGGGGCCAAGCTTCGACAATCGGCTCTGGCAAAATCCATCAACGACCTGAGCGCTGATGTCCGGCACCACAACGCCGCCGCGCGTCATCCCGATCGCCCCCGCGAAAGGCGGCGGCCGCGTGCGCGCCACGCCCAAGGGCCGCGCCGTCGACCCGCGGGCGCTCGCGCAGGTGCGTGGCCTCCTGCGCGCCGACCCGCGCCGCCGCGACCTCCTCGTCGAATACCTGCATCGCATCCAGGACCTTTTCGGCCACCTCGACGCCGCGCACGTCGTCGCGTTGGCGGCCGAGATGAAGCTCGCGCCGGCGGAGGTCTACGAGGTCGCGACCTTCTACCACCACTTCGACGTCGTGAAGGAGGGTGAAGCGGTCCCGCCGCGGCTCACCGTCCGCGTCTGCGACTCGCTTTCCTGCGCGCTGGCCGGCGCACCCGACCTCCTCGCCCGGCTGCCGGGTGTCCTGGGCCGCGAGGTGCGCGTCGTGCGCGCCCCGTGCGTCGGCCGCTGCCACGCCGCACCCGTCGCGGTCGTCGGGCGCCGCCCGGTCGACGCGGCCACGCCCGCGAGCGTCGCTGCGGCCGTCGCGTCCGGCGCGACCGAGCCCGACCTCGGGACGTGGACCAGCCTTGCGCAGTACCGAGCCGGCGGCGGCTACCTGACGCTCGCTGACTGCCACGGGGGCCGGCGCGAGTGGGAGTCGGTGCTCGCGACGATGGAGAGCTCGGGGCTGCGCGGCCTGGGCGGTGCCGGCTTCCCGGCCGGGCGCAAGTGGCGCATCGTCCGCGGCGAGCCCGCGCCGCGGTTGCTCGCGGTCAACGTCGACGAGGGCGAGCCGGGGACGTTCAAGGACCGCCACTACCTCGAACGCGATCCGCACCGCTTCATCGAGGGCATGCTGATCGCCGCGTGGGCGGTTGCGGCCGCCGAGGTCTACGTTTACCTTCGCGACGAGTACGCGCATTGCCGCGAGATTCTCGCCCGCGAGCTCGCCGCCCTCGCGGCCGACCCGCCGTGCCCGCTGCCGCCGATCCACCTGCGCCGCGGCGCGGGTGCCTACATCTGCGGCGAGGAGTCGGCGATGATCGAGTCGATCGAGGGCAAGCGCGGGATGCCGCGCCTGCGCCCGCCGTACGTCGCGCAGGTGGGACTGTTCGGCCGGCCGACGCTCGAGCACAACTTGGAGACGCTCTACTGGGTCCGCGACATCCTCGAAAAGGGCGCCGGCTGGTTCGCGGGCCACGGGCGCCGCGGGCGCCGCGGGCTGCGCTCGTTCTCGGTGTCCGGGCGCGTGCAGTGTCCCGGCGTGCACCTCGCCCCGGCCGGCATCAGCGCGCGCGAGCTGATCGACGAGCATTGCGGCGGAATGCTGTCGGGCCACGAGCTCTACGCGTACCTGCCCGGCGGCGCGTCGGGCGGCATCCTGCCGGCGCGGCTCGCCGACCTGCCGCTCGACTTCGACACGCTTGCCCCGCACGGCGCGTTTATCGGCTCGGCGGCCGTGATCGTGCTTTCGCAGCACGACCGCGCCCGCGACGCGGCGGCGAACGTGCTCGCGTTCTTCGCCGACGAGTCCTGCGGCCAGTGCACGCCGTGCCGCGTCGGGACCGAGAAGGCGGTGGCGCTCCTCGCGGCGCCGCGCTGGGACGCGGTGCTCCTCGAGGAGCTCGCCCAGGCGATGGCCGACGCGTCGATCTGCGGGTTGGGCCAGGCCGCGCCCAATCCCATCCGCTGCGTGCTGAAGTACTTCCCGCACGAGATCGCGTGAGGCACACGCCGTGACCGAGTTCACGCTGAATGGCAGCACAGTCGCCGCGCAGCCCGGCGAGACGATCCTGCAGGCGGCCGACCGGCTCGGCGTCCCGATCCCGCGGCTATGCTACGGGGAGGGCCTGCGCCCCGACGGCAACTGCCGCGCCTGCGTGGTCGAGATCGACGGCGAGCGCGTGCTCGCTCCCTCTTGCTGCCGCGCGCCGCAGCCGGGCATGAAGGTGTCGACCGCCAGCCCGCGCGCGAGGCACGCGCAGAAGCTCGTGCTGGAGCTCCTCGCCGCCGACGTGCCGGCGGGAGTGCAGCGCCGCGGCTCGGAGCTCGACCGGTGGCTCGCCCACCTTGGCGTCGGCAAGCCGCGCTTCGCGCCGCGGCCGCGCGGCACGCCCGACCTCTCGCACCCGGCGATCGCGGTCGACCTCGACGCCTGCATCCAGTGCACTCGCTGCGTGCGCGCCTGCCGCGAGTCGCAGGTCAACGACGTGATCGGGTACGCGTACCGCGGCGCCCGCGCGGCGATCGTCTTCGACTTGGGCGACCCCATGGGCGCGAGCTCGTGCGTCGGCTGCGGCGAGTGCGTGCAGGCCTGCCCGACCGGCGCGCTCACCCCGGCGCGCGGCGCCGCGGACGTCGCTGCTGACCGTGCCGTCGACTCGGTGTGCCCGTACTGCGGCGTGGGCTGCCAGATCACCTACCACGTGAAGGGCGACCGGATCGTACGCGTCGAGGGGCGCGACGGGCCGGCCAACCGCGGTCGGCTGTGCGTCAAGGGTCGCTACGGCTTCGACTACGTGCACCACCGCCAGCGGCTCCTGCGGCCGCTCGTCCGGCGCGAGGGTGTGCCCAAGACGGCCGACTTCACGATGGACCCCGACGACGTCGACCGCGTGTTCCGCGAGGCTTCGTGGGACGAGGTGCTCGACCTGGCCGCCGGGCGCCTCAGGGCGATCCGCGACACGCGCGGGCCGCACGCGCTCGCCGGCTTCGGCTCGGCGAAGGGCAGCAACGAGGAGGCGTACCTCTTCCAGAAGCTGGTGCGCACCGGATTCCGGACCAACAACGTCGACCACTGCACGCGGCTTTGCCACGCCTCGAGTGTCGCCGCGCTGCTGGAGGGCATCGGCTCGGGCGCCGTGTCGAACCCGGTCGCCGATGTGCTCCTCGCCGACGTGGTGTTCCTGATCGGCGCCAACCCGGTCGTCAACCACCCCGTCGCGGCGACGTGGATCAAGAACGCGGTGAAGCGCGGCACGAAGCTGATCCTCGCCGATCCGCGCCGCTCTGAGCTCGCCCGCCACGCGACACACTACCTGCAGTTCGCCCCGGACACCGACGTCGCGCTCCTCAACGCGATGATGCACGTCATCGTCACCGAGGGCCTGGTCGACGAGAAGTTCGTCGCCGAGCGCACCGAAGGGTTCGCTGCCCTGCGTTCGAACGTCGCCGGCCACAGCCCCGAGTCGATGGCGCCGCTGTGCGGCATTCCCGCGGCCACGATCCGCGAGGTCGCGCGCGTCTACGCGACGGCGGGCCGCGCAATGATCCTCTGGGGGATGGGCATCTCGCAGCACGTGCACGGCACCGACAACGCGCGCTGCCTGATCGCGCTGGCTCTGATGACCGGCCAGATCGGCCGGCCCGGCACCGGGCTGCACCCGCTGCGCGGGCAGAACAACGTGCAGGGCGCCTCCGACTCGGGGCTGATCCCGATGATGTACCCCGACTACCGGCGCGTCGACAGCGCCGAGGCGCGCGCGGAGTTCGAGCGCCTGTGGGGCGCGACCCTCGACCCGAAGCCGGGGCTCACCGTCGTCGAGACGATGGACGCGATCATGCGCGGCGAGGTCCGCGGCATGTACATCATCGGCGAGAACCCGGCGATGTCGGACCCCGATCTCACGCACGCCCGCGAGGCGCTCAGCCGCCTCGACTGGCTGGTCGTGCAGGACATCTTTCTCACCGAGACCGCGTACCTCGCCGACGTGATCCTCCCGGCGTCCGCGTTCCCCGAGAAGACCGGCACGTTCACCAACACCGACCGGCTGGTGCAGTTCGGGCGGCGCGCGCTACCGCCGCCGGGCGAGGCGCGGGGAGACCTCGACCTCATCCAGGAGATGGCGCGGCGGATGGGGCTCGACTGGCGCTATTCCGGCCCGCGCGAGGTGTTCGCCGAAATGCGCCGCGCGATGCCGTCGATCGCGGGCATCACGTGGGAGCGGCTCGCGGCCGAGTCGGCGGTCACGCAGCCGTGCCTGCGGGAAGGCGACCCGGGCGAGCAGGTCGTGTTCATCGAGACCTTCCCGACCCCCTCGGGCCGCGGGCGCTTCGTTCCTGCCGACCTGATCACCGCGGCTGAGCGGCCCGACGCCGACTTCCCGATGGTGCTCATCACCGGCCGCCAGCTCGAGCACTGGCACACCGGCAGCATGACGCGCCGCGCCACCGTGCTCGACGCGATCGAGCCTGAGCCGGTCGCATCGCTCAACCCGCTCGACCTCGCGCGGCTGGGCGTGGCGCCCGGCGCGGTCGTCACGGTGGAGTCGCGGCGCGGTGCGATCAGCCTGTACGCGCGCGCCGACGAGGGCACGCCGACCGGCGCGGTCTTCGTGCCGTTCTGCTTCTACGAGGCCGCGGCCAACATGCTCACCAATCCAGCGGTCGACCCGTTTGGCAAGATCCCCGAGTTCAAGTACTGCGCGGTGCGGGTGACCCTGGGCGGCGCCGTAGTCCCGCCGTCGAGCTTTGGCGGCGGCCGCGTTTCCGGAACCTATGGTCCGGACGCCTCCGGAAAGTCGAAGGCTTCCACCCTTGCGAAGCAATCGCCATAGGAGATTGCGACCGATCGGCAGCACAGTTCACCGACCGTCATTTCCGCAGCGGATTGCGGCAAGCTTACCGGCACACCCAGGCAATCGTGAAAAATCTGGCAGACCGCGTCGGTCATCCGACCACAGCTGGTGTGGTAAAGCAAGGCCATATCCTTGTGAACCGCATCGGGAATGATCACCACGTTCCCGCATTTCCTCTGCAGCTGATCGACCGCGGCAAGCTCCTGTCCATCTTTCAGGAAGATAATGTTTTCGCGACTGACCAGGCATCGGCCATCCTGCCGCACGCAGTCCGCGGCGAAGTGAACAGGATTTTCAATAAAGCGACTCATTGTCTCCTCCGGGAACTCTCGCATCGCTTGCGTCCGCGCCAAGTCGATTCTATCCGCTCCAGTCCGACAATGCACGGTCGCAAACGCGGCATCTACGGTTTCTTCTTCGGCAGTAGTCCAATGCAAATGGCGTTCAGAAGGTGTTGTCCCGAGCCGCCATTCACCCTGCACGGTCGAGCTTGAACGAGCCCGCGGCGCGCAACGCGATCCAAACATCGACGAGTACTTCAATGACGAATCCTGTAAACGACGTCCCGAGCGGGAATGCGGATTGCATGCGTAGGAACGACAGACCAAGACGCGGCAGCTCGGTGCGAACGCCGGAGCGGTTGGACCCCGAAGTCGAGCGGTGGCTCGACACGGCGAAGGTCGCATTTCCCGTGTCGCGGTCATCGATCATCCCGATGCTTCAGTCGGCGCAGGCAGCGCTCGGGTACCTGCCGCGCGACGCGATGCAGGCCATCGCGCGTCACATCGTCGTGCCACCTTCGGTGGTGGAGGGCGTTGCCAGCTTCTATGCGCAGTTCAGGTTCAACAAGCCCGGCCGGCATCGCGTCACCGTTTGCAGCGGTACCGCTTGCTACGTACGCGGGAGCGGGAAGCTGATGGACGACATTCAGGCCGAGCTTAAGATCGTACCGGGCGCGACCACTGCCGACGGCGGGATAACGTTGGAATCCGTCTCGTGCTTTGGTGCCTGTGCGCTTGCCCCCGTCGTTGTTCTCGACGACAAGGTGCTTCGGCAGCAAACCACGGCATCACTGAAGAAGGCAATCCAGGACGTTTCGGCCGGTCCGGATCCCGCAATTCGAGGAGGCGGAAAATGACGAGGCTCGCCAGCCGCGCCGACCTCGACTCGCTGCGCTGCGGGCTGGCGGCGTCGTTCGACCCGGACCAACGCCGCGTCTTCGTGTGCATGGGCACAGGATGCAAGGCGTGTGGGGGGGGCGAGATTCTCGCCGCCTTCGAATCTGCGCTGAAGCGGGCGAAACTCAACGATGCAGTCGATGTGGTGATGACCGGCTGCCGTGGCTTCTGTGAGCGCGGCGCGCTGGTGGCGGTTCACCCCCAGGGGACGCTGTACTGCCGCGTCAGCCCCGCTGACGTTCCGGACATTGTCGACAGAACGGTCGCGCGCGGCGAGGTGATCGAGCGCCTGGTCTATGAGATGCCTGGAATTCTTCCAGGAGTTCCGGGACGGCGAATTTCCGCCGAGGAGGCAATTCCCTTCTACCGCCACCAGATGCGCCTCGTGCTTGGCATGAACGAGCGCATCGATCCGTCGAAAATCGAGGACTACATCCGGGAGGGGGGCTACGCGGGATTGGCCAGGGCGCTTTTCGACCTGAGCCCCGAGGAGATCATCGACGAGGTACAGCGCGCCGGGCTGCGCGGGCGCGGCGGCGGCGGCTTCCCCACCGGGCAGAAGTGGAGATTCTGCCGTGCCGCGAAGGGAGACGAGAAGTACGTGATCTGCAACGCCGACGAGGGCGATCCCGGCGCCTTCATGGACCGTTCGCTGCTCGAGGGGAACCCGCACGCCGTGCTCGAGGGAATGGCGATCGGCGCGCTCGCGATCGGAGCATCGCACGGTTACATTTACATCCGCGCCGAGTACCCACTGGCGATCGAGCGGCTGCGGGTCGCAATCGACCAGATGCGGGCTCGAGGATTCCTCGGCGAGAACATTCTCGGTTCGCGATTTTCGTTCGATATCCTCATCAAGGAAGGGGCGGGGGCCTTCGTCTGCGGTGAGGAGACTGCGCTCATCGCCAGCATCGAGGGGCGCCGCGGGATGCCGACGGCGCGCCCGCCCTTTCCCGCGATCAAGGGGCTGTTCGGCAAGCCCACCAACATCAACAACGTAGAGACCTGGGGGAACGTGCCGCATATCATCACCGGTGGCGCGGACGCCTTTGCCGCTCGCGGCACCGGGCGCAGCAAGGGAACGAAGATTTTTTCGCTGGTTGGAAAGGTCAACAATACCGGCCTCGTCGAAGTGCCGATGGGGATGCAGCTGCGCCAGCTCATCTACGAGATCGGCGGTGGGGTGAAGGGCGGCAGGGCGCTCAAGGCGGTGCAGTCGGGCGGGCCGTCGGGCGGCTGTCTTCCCGCGCACATGATGCACCTGCCGATCGATTATGAGTCGCTCGCGGAAGCGGGGTCGATCATGGGCTCGGGGGGGCTTGTCGTCATGGACGACACCACCTGCATGGTCGACCTTGCGCGCTATTTCCTGACCTTCACGCAGAACGAGTCGTGTGGGAAGTGTGCTCCGTGCCGCCTCGGCACACGCCAGATGCGGATGATCCTCGACGACATCTGCGAAGGCCGCGGGACCGAGCAGAGCATTGCGCAACTGGAGGCGCTGGGGGAAGCCGTGTGCAAGGGCTCGCTTTGCGGCCTCGGCCAGACGGCACCGAATCCGGTGCTCACGACCCTGAGGTACTTCCGCGATGAGTACCTGGCGCACGTGCGCGAAAAGCGCTGTCCGGCGGGCGTGTGCCAGTTGCTGTTCGTTGCCACTTGCTCCAACGGTTGCCCCAGCGAAGTGGACATCCCCGCTTACCTTTCACTCGTCGCCGAAGGTCGCAACGAGGAGGCGCTGCGCAGCCACATGGACCGCAACCCTTTCCCATCCGTGTGCGCGCGGGTGTGTCCGCACCCGTGCGAGACGCGCTGCCGTCGCGAGGCGGTCGACGCGCCGGTGGCGATCCGCGCGGTGAAGCGCTTCATGGTCGACACCTCGTCGCGGGTGAGCGTGCCCGTGATGGACCGGCCGTCGGAAGAGCGGCGGCATGCCGCTGTCGTCGGTGCGGGCCCGGCTGGGCTTACGACCGCGTACTTCCTGCGGCGCCTCGGGCATGAGGTCACCGTCTACGAGGCGATGCCCGAACCCGGAGGCATGCTGCGTTACGGCATACCGTCCTACCGGTTGCCGCACGATGAACTCGTGCGGGACATCGAGCGCATCACGGCGATGGGCGTGAAGATCGTGTGCGGCGCCGTGATCGGCGAAAATCTCTCGGTCGAGCAGCTGCGCAACGACTACGACGCTGTCTTCGTCGGCAGTGGCGCCTGGTCGGACGTGACCATGGGCGTCCCGGGCGAGGAAATGCGCGGCGTGGCTTCGGGGATCGAGTTCCTGAAGAACGCGGCGCAGGGCGCGGTCAAGCGTCTCGCTGGAGACGCCGTCGTGGTGGGCGGCGGCAATACGGCCATCGACGCCGCGCGCACCGCGCTGCGATTGGGAGCCGGGTGCGTTACCGTCGCCTATCGCCGGACGCGCGAAGAGATGCCGGTGCAGCCGGAAGAGATCACCGAAGCACTGGAGGAAGGCGTGAAGTTCGAGTTCCTCGTCGCTCCGGTCGAGGTGATCGGCGACGGCCGGGGCGCCGCGGTGGCGCTGAAGTTCCAGCGCATGCGCATGGGCGACTTCGACGACAGCGGCCGCAGGCGGCCGATCGCCATCGACGGCAACTTTGTGGAGATAGCGGCGCGGAACGTTATCCGCGCGATTGGCCAGAAGCCGGTCATTCCCGTCGGGGGGCCGCCTGTGTCCAAGCGCGGCACGATCGAAGTCGACCGGTTCTCGCTCGCGACCGAATACGCGGGTGTCTACGCAGGCGGCGATGCGGTGCTCGGCCCGGCGACCGCGGTGGAGGCGATCGCCCACGGGCGCCGGGCGGCGGAGGCGATCGAGCGCTACCTGAATCCGGGTAGGGTGATGCACTTTCCGTGGAACGCAGCTCGCTCGCTCGACACCGCGTTCGACCCCGCGGCCGCTGCTTCGGCCATGACGCGTCGCGAAACGCCAAAGCTGATTCCGATCAAGAGGATCGCGTGCTTCGACGAGGTGGAGCTGGCGATGAGTGGCGTCGAAGCCCGCGTCGAGGCCGGCCGCTGCCTTCGGTGCGACTTCGGCAAGACCATCGTTTCGCGGGATGAGGAGTGAGCATGCTGAACCTGACGATCAATGGGCGCGCAGTTGCGGTCGAGCAAGGGAAGACAGTGCTTGACGCGTGCCGCGGCGCCCGGATCCATGTGCCAACGCTCTGTGCCGACCCCGACCTCGAGCCGTACGGTGCCTGCCGCTTATGCATCGTAAAGATCGACGGCCTGCGCGGAATGCCCAGCGCGTGCACCACGCCCGCCACCGACGGGATGAAAGTCACGACCGACGATCCCGAGATCCTGGAGGTGCGGCGCTGGACGACGCAACTCCTCCTCGCCGACCACCCGCGCGAGTGCTCGACCTGTGCGCGAGACGGTTCCTGCGGTCTGCAGGACGCCGCCCTGCACTTGGGGGTCCGCGAACGTGTGCTGCGGCCGATGCTGCGCGAGGCGAAGATAGACGACTCGAACCCGTGCTACGCGATCGACATGAGCAAGTGCATCCTGTGCGGCATGTGCGTGCGCGCCTGTAATGAGATCCAGCACCTGGGCGCCATCGACCTCGTGAAGCGCGGCTACGGGAGCGCTGTCGAACCGTTCGGCGGCGGCCCGATCAGGGACTCCAGCTGCGAGTCGTGCGGCGAGTGCGTGGCGCGCTGCCCTACGGGGGCGCTCACCACGCGGCGGTTCGTTTCTCCAGAGCATGAGGTCTCGACCGTTTGCCCGTACTGCGGGACAGGTTGCCGGATCCTCCTCGGCCGCCGGGGCGATACCGTCGTGAGCGCGCGCGGTGACCATGACGCCCCGGTGTCGCGAGGGCGCCTGTGCGTGAAGGGGCGGTTCGGATCGTTCGAGTTCATCTCCAGCCCGGATCGCCTCAAGACCCCGCTTATCCGGACCGACAGCGGCTTTCGCGGGGCAACCTGGGAGGAGGCGGTAGGCGTCGTTGCCCGCGAACTCGACAAGTATCGCGGCGACGCGTTCGGGGCGTTGGCTTCGGCCAAGGTCACCAACGAAGACAATTACGTCTTCCAGAAATTCGTGCGCGCCGCGATGGGCACCAACAATCTCGATCACTGCGCGCGCCTTTGCCACTCGTCCACCGTCGCCGGACTCGTGCTGTCGTTCGGCTCGGGCGCCATGACCAACCCGTCCGACGACCTCCGGGATGCCCAGGTTATCCTGGTCACCGGATCGAACACGACCGAAAACCACCCGATCATCGGTCTCAAGATTCGCGAAGCGGTCGAGCGCGGGGCAAAGCTCCTGCTGTTCGACCCGCGTCAGATCCAGCTCAGCCAGGTCGCTACCGTCTGGGCGCGCCAGCGGCCGGGCACCGACGTGGCCTGGATCAACGGACTGATGCACGTCATCATTCGCGACGGGCTCATGAAGACGGAATTCATCGAGTCCCGTACCGAAGGATTCGATGCGGTGGCGAAGATCGTGGCGTGTTATACGCCGGAGCGAGTGGCGGAGATTACCGGGGTGGCGGCCGAACTGATCGTCGAGGCTGCGCGCCTTTACGCCACGGCCGAAAGGGCGTCGATCGTCTATTCGATGGGCATCACCCAACACACGACCGGCGTCGACAACGTGCGGTCGCTCGCGAATCTGGCGATGCTCACCGGACAGATCGGCCGGCCCGGCACTGGCGTCAACCCGCTGCGCGGCCAGAGCAACGTCCAGGGCTCCTGCGACATGGGTGCCCTGCCCGACGTCCTTCCCGGATATCAGAAGGTCGCCGACGCCGCCGTCCGCGCCAAGTTCGGGAAGGCATGGGGGGTCGCGCTCCCAGACAAGCCCGGCCTGACGGTGACCCAGATGCTGCCCGCGGCGCTCGACGGGAAGATCAAGGCGCTCTACGTCATGGGCGAGAACCCGGTGCTCTCCGACGCGGATCTCACGCACGTGGTGAAGGCACTGGAGAAACTCGAGTTTCTCGTGGTGCAGGACATCTTCCTCACCGAAACGGCGAAGCTGGCCCACGTCGTGCTGCCGGCATCGTCGTACGCCGAGCGTGACGGGAACTACACCAATACCGAGCGCCGCGTGCAACTCACCAGGCCGGTCGTGCCAGCGCCCGGGCAGGCGCGCCGGGACTGGGAGATCATCTGCGACGTCGCCACTGCCCTTGGGTACCCGATGAGCTATGCATCGACGGCGGCCGTGGACGAGGAGATGCGCGCCCTCACGCCGTCCTATGCAGGGATCTCACGGGCACGGCTCGACGCAGGGGCACAGCTCCACTGGCCTTGCCCCGCGGAAGACCATCCGGGAACGCCCATACTGCACCGCGAGAAATTCACGCGTGGCCTTGGCCAGTTCCATCCGGTCGAATACCGTCCTGCGGATGAGGGGACCGACGCATCGTTCCCGGTAGTGCTCACAACCGGTCGGATGCTCGAGCACTATCACACCGGGACGATGTCGCGGCGAAGCAAGGCGCTACACGGATTGGTCCCGGGACCGTTCGTCGAGGTAAGTGGTACAGACGCCGAAAGGATTAGCGTGAAGGATGGCGACAGCGTGAAGGTTACCTCGCGTCGTGGCTCGATCGTCCTTCCCGCGAAGGTGGGCGCAAGGGTGGATGCAGGAGTGATCTTCATCCCGTTCCATTTTTGGGAAGCAGCCGCCAATGTTCTCACGAATCCGGCGTCCGACCCGACTGCGGGAATCCCGGAGTTCAAAGTCTGCGCAGTGCGGCTGGAGCGGGCGCCGGAGTCGAGTTCTACGGTAACGTAGGTCGAGTTAGGGTCAGCACGGCCCGGCCCACCCATCCGAGCGGGCTGGCCGGTGTACGAGAAATGGAAGTCAGGCGGAATGTTGGTGCGCGTCTTGGTCTACCCGCCGCGGGTCGGTGAAGGCGATGACTCACTGCAATAGGCGGGTAAGGCCGGTGGACAGAAACCGTAGCAATACTCCGCCCAATTGGATAGTTCTACACGCGAGAACGTCTGAAGTCACTCGAGCAGCGGCCGCTCGGTCGAATCACATCGGCGCCGACGGTCGGCCCGGTGCTGCCATTGGCGGCGCCGAGGCGGACGACGGCAGACGTTAAGGGTTGTGGGACGCCTGCCCTGACGCGCCGGCGTGCGAGCGCGTGACGGTGTAACGCGGGCAGGCGTCGCACAAGCCTCGAGGGAGGAAACCGCGGCGAATGCCACCGCGGTCGGGGGCAGCTAAGCCGCTATGGGGATTCGACCGCGCGCCGGCGGGTGCGTTGACGCGGCGCAGCCGATTTGGCGGGAGTGGACTGGGCCCCGATGGTGGATGCCGATGTTGCCGGGCCGGATGCGGCGATGCTGCAACCGCCGCAAAGCGGGGTGCTGAAGACCCCAGGCGAAACCGTCCGCTATCGGCGTTGGCCAATCGAAAGCGGACGTAGCGTTGGGGCTGCGAACGCCGGTGTTCATGCGGCCACTCGGGATGGGGGTGGGGCGCGGATCGAGACCCGGCGCGCGATGACCTCGACGACGCTCATCGCCGCGCCGCAGTGCGGGCAGACGAAGGTCGGCGGGGTCGAGGCGAGTGGCGCCGATGTTTGGGTCGACGCTTCTTCGACGGCAACTGGAGCGTGCAGCAGTTCGCGCGCCTGGGCGAGATGCTCGCGGCGCCCGGCATTGGCCAGCAGGCCATAGTGG
>Ga0079037_100000195_pt1 | contig 24263 bp, 22 predicted proteins | sample Mud3Dept4metaG_FD_71479 | JGI IMG/M metagenome (GOLD analysis project Ga0079037, IMG submission 71479) | Freshwater wetland microbial communities from Ohio, USA, analyzing the effect of biotic and abiotic controls - Mud 3 Core 4 Depth 4 metaG | ecosystem: Environmental > Aquatic > Freshwater >... | reverse complement strand
CTCGATCACCGCGTCGATGCCCTTCTGGTCGATTTCGGCGCCGAAGTCGGTGCGGTAATTCTTCACGTACGAAATACCTTCGATGGTGATATCCCAGGCTTTCCAGCCCTGCGGCGTCGCACGCATCGTGTAGTTGACCGGCACCGGCGTGCCGTTGCTCCGCTTCACTTCCGAGCGGACCGTCGCAGCGCCCGACGTGAGATCGCCCTTGAACGGGAGGATCGTCAGACGGTCCGCCGTGAACTCAGCCACTGCGTCGCCATAGTTGCGCATCAGCGACTGGTAGAAGGCGTCGATGAAGCGCTTCTTCTGGTCGTCGGTTGCCGTGCGCCAATGCTTGCCCAGCACCAGGCGCGCCGCGTAATCGACGTCGAAGTGCGGCAACAGGTACTTGTCGGCCAGCCCGCGCAGCCTGGTCGGATCCTTGGTAATCGCAGCCCGGTTCGCGTCCAGTTCATGCAACAGGTCCTGCGAGATCTTCTGCATGAGCTCCTGTGGGCCCGGCCCGGGCACGGCAACGGCCGGCTTGGCGGCAGGAGCGGTCTGTGCCGGCACTGCCAGCGGGGCGAGACCGACCAGCGCGACCAGGATCAACTTCGACCAGGCGGCGTTGCCGCGCATCGCTGTCATGTCCGGAATCACTCCTGTGCGGCGGGGGCCGGTGCGGGCGTCGATTCACCCGGCTTCGTGGCCGCCGAATTGAAGAGGTATTTGCTGATCAGGTTTTCGAGCACGATGGCGTCGTTCGCCATGATGACCTGTTCGCCGTCCTTGTAAGGCACGTCCGAGCCGCCGGGCGTCAAGCCGATGTACTGGCCGCCGAGCAAGCCGGCGGTGTAGATGCTGGCGTCGCTGTCGTTCGGGATGGCGCGGTACTTGTCGCTGATCCGCATCGTCACGATCGCCTTGTACAGATTGATATCGTACTGGATGTCTTCGACCCGGCCGATGGTCACGCCAGCCATCGATACCGGCGCGCCCGTCTTCAGGCCGCCGATGTTCTCGAACGAGGCCATGAGCCGGTACGAGTCGCTCTTCAGCGAATATCCGCGGTTCGTGATCTGCGTGACCATGAACAGGATCGCCGCGAAGCCAAGCAACACGAAAAGCCCGGTGGAAATGTCGATCGCGCGCGTTGAACGCATGGTTCGTCCTACAGCATTAAGGCCGTGAGTATGTAATCGAGAACGAGCGTGACGACGGCAGAGATGACCACCGTTCGTGTCGTTGCACGCCCGACGCCTTCGGCCGTCGGCATCGCATTGTACCCTTCGTAGACCGCGATCAGGCTGCAGGCGACTCCGAACACCAGTCCCTTGACCAGACCTTCGCGGATATCGCTGAGTTCCACGGCACTGCGCATCTGCGACCAGTAGCTGCCGGAGTCGACGCCGAAGAACTCCACGCCGATGAGTTGCGCGCCAAACAGGGCGACCACGATGAAGATCGAGACCAGCAGCGGCATCGCGATGACGCCCCCGAGGAAGCGCGGCAGGACCACGCGACGCATCGGATCGACGGCCATGATCTCCATCGCGGCGATCTGGTCCGTGGCGCGCATCAGGCCCAGTTCGGCCGCGAGCGCGGTGCCCGCACGACCAGCGAACAGGAGAGCCGTGACGACGGGACCGAGTTCCCGCAGCAGGCTGATCGCGGTCGCGGTGCCGAGGTATTCCTCGGAGCCGAAGCGGGTCAGCAGGTCGTAGCCCTGCAGCCCGAGCACCATGCCGATGAACAGGCCGCAGGTCATGATGATGACCAGCGACATCGCGCCGGTGTTGTACACCTGCTCGATGATCGGCCGGGGACGCAGCAGGCCGGACGGCAGGATCGCGAACAGCCGCAGTGCGAAACGCACGAGCAGGCCGACGCGCTCCAGGAACGTCAGGAAACTCTGCACGAGCTCGCGCAGGATCGTGATCATGCGAACACCGTCCCGCCCAGCAACTGCTCGTGGTACTCGAGGGCTGGGTAGTGGAATGGCACGGGACCGTCCGCGAGTCCATCGACGAACTGGTGCACTATCGGCGACGGATGGTCGCGCAGTTCGGCCGTCGTGCCGCTTGCGACGACCTTGCCTTCCGAAAGAATGAAGCTCAAGTCGGCGATCTGCGAGATTTCGCGCACGTCATGCGTCACGACGATGCTGGTGATGCCGAGCGCGTCGTTGAGCGAGCGAATGAGCCGCAGCACCACGCCCATCGAAATGGGATCGAGGCCTGCGAACGGCTCGTCGTAGATGAGAATCTCGGGATCCATGACGATGGCGCGTGCGAGCGCGACCCGGCGCCCCATGCCGCCGGAGAGCTGCTGCGGATACAGCCCAGCAGCGCCACGCAGGCCGACGGCGTGCAGTTTCGTGAGCACGATGGTGCGGATCAGGCGTTCGGGCAGCCGAGTGTGTTCGCGCAACGGAAACGCGACGTTCTCGAACACGTCGAGGTCCGTGAGCAGTGCCCCGTTCTGGAAAAGCATCCCCATGCGCCGGCGCAGGGCAAAGATCTGCTTGCGATTCAGCTTGGCCACGTCGAGGCCGTCCACGACCACCTGGCCGCGGTCAGCGAATATCTGCCCGGTGATGAGCTTCAACAGGGTGGTCTTGCCCGTGCCGCTCGGCCCCATGATGGCCGTGACGGCGCCGCGGCGGATCTCGATGTCGAGCCCACTGAAGACCGTCTTGCCCGAATCCACGTCAAAATGGACATCGCGCAGGACGGCAATCGACGGCGATTGGACCGCCGGAGCAGAGGCTGCGGCAGGTCCGGATTGGTTATTCACGTGTTGGTCGTTTGGTTGCTTAATGGCAACGGACCGCGCCGGTCCGTTCGAGTTCCCTGATCTCGAACCGCCGGTGATCGTCGCCACGGCCCACGAGAGCGCGCGATTCTAGCAGATCGGCGGGTTTCCCCCGCCCTGCCCCCCCCGGGGTTGGCGCGGGGAGCGTATAGGACTAAAATTGTCCCAATTGGAATATCCGCCATGCTTCGCATCAGCAAACTCACCGATTACGGTACGGTCATCCTGGCCTGCCTCGCCACCGCCCCGGACCGCCGACTGACGGCGACCGAGGTGGCCGAGCGCACGCGACTCGGCCTGCCCACGGTCAGCAAGCTGCTGAAGAACTTCCATCGGGCCGGCCTGCTCACGTCCACGCGCGGCTCGCGGGGCGGCTATCAACTCGCCCGTCCGGCGGCCGCGATCAGCGCTGCGGCGATCATCGATGCGATCGAAGGCCCCGTGGCCATCACCGAGTGCAGCGGCAACCACAGCGCCTGCGACCTCGAACTGTCGTGCAGCACCGGCAACGCGTGGCAACGCATCAACGGCGCCATTCGTCGATCGCTCGATGACATCTCGCTTGCACAATTGTCGGGACAGGAAGCCGTCGCCGTCTGGCGCCCCGCGCTGGCCGCCGCGGTCCGCACACCGGCCGCGACGCGCGGTCCAGGCCGGCTCTGAGGATTTCAACGATGGCCAGCACACCGACCGACCTCGACGCACTCGTCGCACAGAAGTATCAGCACGGCTTCGTCACTGACGTCGAATCCGACACGCTGCCGCCCGGCCTCGACGAGGACGTGGTCCGAGTCATCTCGAGAATCAAGCGCGAGCCGCAGTTCATGCTCGACTGGCGCCTGCAGGCGCTGCGGCACTGGCGCACGATGGCGAACCCGGACTGGGCCCACCTGCGCATCGCGCCCATCGATTACCAGTCGATCTCGTATTACTCGGCTCCCAGGGCGAAGACCGACGGCCCGAAGAGCCTCGACGAAGTCGACCCCAAGCTGCTCGCAACGTACGAGAAACTCGGCGTGCCACTGCACGAGCGGGCGCGCCTTGCCGGTGTCGCTGTCGACGCGGTGTTCGACAGCGTCTCGGTCGCGACCACCTTCAAGGACAAGCTCGCCAAGGCGGGCGTGATCTTCTGTTCGTTCTCGGACGCGGTGCACAACCACCCCGAACTGATCGAGCAATACCTCGGCAGCGTCGTTCCCTATACCGACAACTTCTTCGCCACGCTGAATTCGGCAGTGTTTTCGGACGGTTCGTTCGTCTACGTGCCGAAGGGCGTGCGCTGCCCGATGGAGCTTTCGACGTACTTCCGCATCAACGCGGCCAACACCGGCCAGTTCGAGCGCACGCTGATCATCGCCGACGAAGGCAGCCACGTGAGCTACCTCGAAGGCTGCACCGCGCCGATGCGCGACGAGAACCAGCTGCACGCCGCCGTGGTGGAGCTCGTAGCGCTCAAGGACGCGAACATCAAGTATTCGACGGTCCAGAACTGGTATCCCGGCGACGAGAACGGCATCGGCGGTATCTATAACTTCGTGACCAAGCGCGGCGAATGTCGCGGCGCCAACTCGCGCATCAGCTGGACACAGGTGGAAACAGGCTCGGCGATCACCTGGAAGTATCCGAGCTGCGTGCTGACCGGCGACAATTCGGTCGGCGAGTTCTACTCGGTTGCGCTGGCGAACCACTACCAGCAGGCCGACACCGGCACGAAGATGATTCACATCGGGCGCAATACGCGCAGCACCATCGTCTCCAAGGGCATTTCCGCGGGCCGTGGCCAGAACACGTATCGCGGCCTGGTGAAAGTACTGCCGTCGGCCGAAGGTGCCCGCAATTTCACCCAGTGCGACTCCCTGCTGATGGGGGACAAGTGCGGCGCGCACACGTTTCCGTACATGGAGATCAGGAACCCGACCGCCGTCGTCGAGCACGAAGCCACGACCTCGAAGATTGCCGATGACCAGCTCTTCTATTGCCGCAGCCGCGGCGTATCCGAAGAAGACGCGGTGAACATGATCGTCAACGGTTTCTGCAAGGTGGTCTTCAAGGAACTGCCGATGGAATTTGCCGTGGAAGCCCAGAACCTGCTCGCCGTCAGCCTCGAAGGCTCCGTCGGCTGATCCGCGACCGTAGAGAACAACAGACATGCTCAGCATCCGCGACCTGCACGCACAGATCGGCGTTCGCAAAATCCTGAAGGGCGTCAACCTCGAGGTGAAGCCCGGCGAAGTGCACGCCATCATGGGACCGAACGGTTCCGGCAAGAGCACGCTGGCCAGCGTGCTGGCCGGCCGCGCCGGCTATGAAGTCACGAAGGGCAGCGCACATTACCTGGGCGACGACCTGCTCGCGCTCGAGCCCGAAGAACGTGCGCGTCGCGGCGTGTTCCTTGCTTTCCAGTACCCGGTCGAGATTCCCGGCGTCAACAACGCCTACCTGCTGAAGGCGGCGCTCAACGCCGTGCGCAAGCAGCGCGGCCTGGCGGAACTCGACGCCTTCGAGTTCCTTGCCCTGATCAAGGACAAGATGAAGCTGATGCAGATGGACGAGAGCTTCCTGAGCCGCGGCGTCAACGAAGGGTTCTCGGGCGGCGAAAAGAAGCGCAACGAGATCCTGCAGATGGCGGTGCTCGAGCCCAAGCTCGCGCTGCTCGACGAGACGGACTCGGGTCTCGACATCGACGCCCTGCGTGTCGTGGCCAGCGGCGTGAACAGCTTGCGCTCACCCGAACGCGCCATCGTGATGGTCACGCATTACCAGCGCCTGCTCGACTACATCGCGCCCGACTTCGTGCACGTGCTCTCCGACGGCCGCATCCTGCGCACCGGCGACAAGTCACTCGCGCTCGAACTCGAAAAGCGGGGCTACGACTGGGTGAAGCAGGAGGCTAGCGCCGCATGAGCGCCATTGCTCTCTCCCCGGCCACTGCGCATTACCGCGAGGCGTTCGAGCGGCTGCAACCCCAGCTGGGTGGAACCGCCGCGCGACGCGTGGCGGCGATGGCGCGCTTTGCCGAACTCGGGTTTCCCGGCGCGCGGGAAGAAGCATGGAAGTACACGAGCCTCCGCCGTCTAGAATCGCGGCGATTCGTACCGGCCGCTCCGACGACAGGACCGGTCGACGTGCCGGCGGCTTTCGCCGCGCGGCGACTCGTGCTCGCCAACGGATCGCCTGTGGGAGTCGTTCCACCTTCGCTGGGCGGCTTTGCCCTCGGTACGCTGACGACCGCGCCCGAAGATCAGTTGCTGCGTGCTCTCGGCGGCGGCGGCACTGAACGCTTCGCAGCGCTCAACGCCGCATTGACCACCGGCCCGCTGCTGCTGTCCACTGCGGCTGGCCAGCAGAGCGACGACGTCCTGCAGTTGACCTTGATTACAACGGGTACGGGCCCGACTCTTGCGAGCCCCCGTATCGCCGTGCACATGGCGCCGGGTAGCCGCGCACGCCTGCTGATCGACCACGTCGACGACGGCGCGCACGAACATTTCACCAACGCCGTGCTCGACATCGAACTCGGCGCCGGCGCGCACCTCACTTTGTATCGGCTGCAGCGCCAGGGCGAGCGTGCGTTCCACATCGAACGGATGGAAACCCGCGTCGGCGAGCACGCCACGTTCGTAATGCGCGATTCGCAGCTCGGCGCCGCGCTGGCGCGACTCGATGCCAATGTCAGCCTGGATGGTCGTGCGGCGGCGACCGAAATCTCGGGCGTATTCCTCGCCGACGGTTCGCGACACCTCGACTCGCACATCCACGTCGACCATCGCGCGATCGAAACCACGAGCCTGCAGGATTACCGCGGAATCGCCGCCAACAAGGGCCGCGGCGTATTCAACGGCAAGGCGATCGTGCACGAAGGTGCGCAGAAGTCGAATGCACGCCAGGTCAACCGCAACCTGCTGCTGACGCCGGGCGCCGAGATCGACACCAAGCCCGACCTCGAGATTTACGCGGACGACGTGCAGTGCAGCCACGGCACGACCACGGGCCAGCTCGATCCGAATGCCCTCTTCTACCTGCGCTCACGCGGGCTCAGCGAACCCGAAGCGCGCAGTGCGCTCACGCGGGCGTTTGCCGGAGCCGTGCTGGCGCGCGTCGACGAACCGACCCTGGCCAGGCATGTGCATGACGAACTCGACCGGCGCCTCGTGCGTCTGCTGGAGGTGGCTGAATGAACGCCGTCCACGCCGTAGTCAGTGCTACGGATGCGCTCGACGTCGCCGCCATCCGCCGTGATTTCCCGGTACTGGAACGCACGGTCCGTGGCCTGCCGCTCTCGTACCTCGACAACGCCGCCTCGAGTCAGCGCCCCCGCGCCGTCATCGACGCCATCTCGCATTACTACGAGAACTCGCACGCGAACGTGCACCGTGGCGTGCACACGCTGAGCCAGGAAGCGACCGACCTGTTCGAAGGCGCGCGCGAGAAGGTACGTCGCTTCATCAACGCTAAGTCGACGCAGGAAATCATTTTCGTGCGCGGCACCACGGAGGCCATCAACCTCGTCGCGCAGTCGTATGGCCGGCCAACCCTTGGCCCGGGCGACGAGATCCTGGTGTCGCGGCTCGAGCACCACGCGAACATCGTGCCCTGGCAGATGCTTTGCCAGCAGACAGGCGCCACGCTGAAGGTCGCCCCGATCACCAGGGCGGGCGAGGTTGACTTCGACGCATTTTCCGCCCTGCTCTCCCCGCGCACGAAGCTCGTGGCGCTGGCGCACGTCTCGAATGCGCTCGGGACGGTCATCCCGGTGCATCGTTTCATCACGGCGGCCAGGGCGCGTGGCGTGCCGGTGCTGCTCGACGGCGCGCAGGCGGTTCCCCACATGAAAGTGGACGTGCAGGCGCTCGATTGCGATTTCTACGCCTTCTCCGGCCACAAGATGTGCGGTCCGACCGGGATAGGCGTGCTGTACGGCCGCGAGTCCCTGCTGACCGCGATGCCGCCCTGGCAGGGCGGCGGCGACATGATCCTGGCCGTGTCGTTCGAAAAGACCGTCTACAACGCCCTGCCCTATAAGTTCGAGGCCGGCACGCCGGACATCGCAGGCGCGATCGGCCTCGGCGCGGCGATCGATTACCTCGAAGCGCTCGGCATGGAGCGCATTGCGGCTGCCGAGCTTGCATTGCTTGCCTACGCGAACGAACAGCTCGCAACCGTTCCCGGCCTGCGTTTCGTGGGCACGGCGCCCGGGAAAGCGGCTGTCGTCTCGTTCACGATCGATGGGGTGCATCCGCACGACCTCGGCACGATTCTCGACCACGAGGGCGTCGCGATCCGCACCGGCCACCACTGCGCGATGCCGGTGATGGAATTCTTCGGACTGCCCGCGACGGCGCGTGCGTCATTCGCCTTCTACAACACGCGCGCCGAGATCGACCGGCTGGTCGCGGCACTGCACACCGCGCGGGAGATGCTCGGCTGATGGACCTCAAGGACCTCTACCGCGACGTCATCGTCGACCACAACCGGCATCCACGCAATTTCCGCGAGATCCCGGACGCCGATCGCCGCGCCGACGGCTTCAACCCATTGTGTGGCGACAAGCTGACGGTGTTCGTGAAACTCGACGGCGACCGCATCGGCGACGTGTCCTTCAGCGGCAGCGGCTGCGCGATCTCGATCGCCTCGGCCTCGCTGCTCACCGAGAGCGTCAAGGGCAAGACCATTGCGGAGGCCGAAGGATTGTTCGCGCAGATGCACCAGCTGCTGACGCGCGACGACGTCGATATCGAGGTGTCCAGCCTTGGCAAGCTCGGCGCGCTTTCAGGCGTCCGTGAGTTCCCGGCCCGCGTCAAGTGCGCAAGCCTCTGCTGGCACACGCTCGACGCGGCACTGCATCAGCAGGAACAGGTTTCGACCGAATAGCCGTCGATCGACAGGAGCCCACTTTGTACCGAGCCGACAACGAACCCGTGAACTTCACCCGCGACGTGGACGCGGTGATCGTTCCTGCGGGCGTCAACGTGAAACTGCGCCAGGGCCAGCAGGGCTACATCACGCAGGCTCTCGGCGGCAGTTTCACCGTCTACGTCGAGGGCAACCTCTTCCGCATTGCGGGCAAGGACGCGGACGCCCTCGGCAAGGAACCGGCAGAGACGCCTGAGTTGCCGCCGAATGCGAGCGACGACGACGTGAAGCAGGTTGCCTGGCAGCAGATGAGGGGCTGCTACGACCCGGAGATCCCGATCAACATCGTGGACCTAGGCCTGGTCTACGAATGCGAAGTCATCCCCGACGGCGATGGCCGCGTGCTTTCGATCAAGATGACGCTGACTGCGCCAGGATGCGGCATGGGGGACGTGCTCGTCGCCGACGTCAAGGAGAAAGTCGGGGTCATCCCGACAGTGAAGCACGCGGACGTCGAACTCGTGTTCGATCCGCCGTGGGACCAGTCGATGATGTCCGAGGCAGCGCGGCTGCAGACGGGGATGATGTGAGGCGAGGTCGCATCCGCCAGGTGACGGCAAGGGTAACCGGCGTAGTCGGCGCTCGGACACCCGGACCTCAATGCGATCACGGGAAGGCGAACCCGCTGCGCCCCTCGACACCATCGTAGCTCATGACGTCATGACCACCTGGATCCGCGTCGCACCCGCCACGGACATCGAGCCGGGCGACTATGCCTCGGCCGAAGTCGACGGCGCATTCGTCGCCGTCTACAACATCGACGGCGAGTTCTTCGCGATCGAGGACGTCTGCACGCACGACGGCGGGGGTCTCGCCGGCGGCGTGGTCGAGGATCACCAGGTCATCTGCCCGCGCCACGGCGCGCGCTTCTGCCTGCGCACCGGCAAGGCGTTGACCCCGCCCGCCTACGAGCCTGTGAAAAGTCACGCAACGCGTGTTGTCGATGGATTCGTCGAGGTGGCCGGCGAATGAAACGACGACTGACGCTGGTCAGGCACGCGAAGGCGGACACGTCACTGCCGGGGCAGCAGGACTGGGACCGGGTTCTCGACCGCCGCGGCCAGCAGGATGCGCCGGAAATGGCGCGCCGTCTCCGCTCGCGCAAGCTGAAGCCCGACCTGATCCTGTCGAGCCCCGCCGTGCGCGCGCTGTCGACCGCCAGCATCATGGCCCGCGAACTGAAGGTTCACGCCGACAGGATTGCGCAGGACGAGCGCCTGTACCTTGCAGACCCGAAGCGGATCGTGCAGGTCGTTCATGAACTGGGCGGCGATGCGCAGCACGTGATGGTGTTTGGACACAACCCGGGCATCACCGACTGCGCCAACAAGCTTTCGGCCGGCGATCACATCGACACGTTGCCGACGTGCGGAGTCTTCACTGCGTGCTTCGCGCTGGACGACTGGTCACAGCTCGATTGGGCGAGCGGCCTCGAGGCCGAATTCGACTACCCGCGCAACCTCGCGTAGCGGGCGGCAGCGTCAGCCGCGCCCGAAGACGGGAATGGCGGCACCGGTCACCGGCGCAGCCTCCGCAGATGCCAGGAACAGGATCACTTGCGCTATCGCCGCGGGACTCACCCACCGCGTGAAGTCCGCCTTGGGCATGTCGAGCCGGTTGCGTGGCGTGTCGATGATGCCTGGCAGGATCGCGTTGACCGTGATGTTGCGATCCTTCAGTTCCTCGGCCAATGCCTCGGTGAAGCGCTGCACACCCGCCTTGGACGCCGCATAGGCACCCATGCCCAGCGCCGCCTTGCCCGCGGCACCGGCGCCAATGTTGACGATGCGACCGCCGCCGCGCTCGAGCATGGCCGGGAGCGCGCACTTCGATGCAACGACAGCCGAGCGCAGGTTCATCGAGTAGAGCGAATCCCAGGTGCCGATGTCGCCATCCTCGATTTTTTCCCAGCGGAAGCCGCCGGCGACGTTGACCAGCACGTCGATGCCGCCCAGGCGCATCGCAATGGCGGCCATCGCCTTGCGCGCAGCATCGATGTCGCCGAGATCGACTCCGCCTAGCAGCATGTGCCCCGCGCCGCCGAAATCCCTCTGCAGTTCAGCGGACGGCTGCGTCACGTCGAGCAACGCGAGCCTGGCACCGGCCAGGCCAAAGGTACGCGCGACCGCCGAGCCAAGCACTCCGAACGCGCCCGTGACCACGACCACCGAATCGTCTGGCTGCATCGTGCCTCCGCTGTGCCGTTAGCTCAGCATTCCGGAACGTTGACCGCCAGGCCGCCCTGGCTGGTTTCCTTGTAGATCGTCGACATGTCGTGACCGGTCTGGCGCATGGTGTTGATCACCTGGTCGAGCGACACCTTGTGCGTGCCATCGCCGCGCATCGACAGTCGGGCCGCGTTGATCGCCTTCACGGCGCCCATCGCGTTGCGTTCGATGCAGGGAATCTGCACCAGGCCGGCAATCGGATCGCAGGTCAGCCCGAGGTTGTGCTCCATGCCGATCTCAGCTGCGTTCTCCACCTGCTCGTTGGTGCCATTGAGCGCCGCGACCAGTCCCGCGGCGGCCATCGAGCACGCGACGCCGACCTCGCCCTGGCAGCCCATCTCGGCGCCCGAAATCGAGGCATTGCGCTTGTAGAGCATGCCGATGGCGCCAGCCACCAGCAGGAAGCGCACGATGCCGTTCTCGCCCGCACCCTGCTCGAACTTGCGGTAGTACGCGAGCACGGCTGGCACGATGCCCGCGGCGCCATTCGTGGGGGCCGTGACCACACGCCCACCGGCAGCATTCTCCTCGTTCACTGACAGCGCGAACGCATTGACCCACTCGATCGCATCGAGCGGGCGATGCTGCGCGGACTGCTCCAGCAGCACACGTTGCATGCGTGACGCACGACGACGCACCTTGAGCACGCCGGGCAGCAGTCCATTCGCCTCGAATCCGCGCTGGATGCAGCCGTCCATGATCGACCAGAGGTTGAGCAACGCAGCACGCGTCTCGGCATCGGGCCGGAAGGCTCGCTCATTCTCGAGCATCAGCTCGTGCAGTTCGAGACCGCGACTGCGTGCCACCTCGAGCAGTTCGTGCCCGGAAGCAAACGAATGCAGCACATCGACCTGCGGTCCGCCTGCATCCGGCTTGCCGAAGTCGCCGGCGCGGACGATGAACCCGCCACCGGTGGAAAAGTACTCCTCTCGGTGCAGCACGTTCCCCGCCGCGTCAAGCGCCGTGAAACGCATGCCGTTGGGGTGCTGCGGCAGGGTCTGGTCACGGTGAAACAACAGGTCGAGCGGTTCGTCGAAGGCGATTTCGTGCCTGCCCGCGAGCAGGATACGGCCCGTGCTGCGGATGCGTTCGAGCGACGGCTCCATGGCGGCCGGATCGATCGTGGCCGGCTGGTTGCCTTCGAGCCCGAGCAGGATCGCGCGATCCGTGCAGTGCCCGCGACCGGTCAGGGCCAGCGAGCCATAGACCTGCGCCGCGACCTTGTCGACGCGTTCCAGCACTGCCTTCGACTCCAGGTCGTGCGCGAACGCGCAGGCGGCGTTCATCGGCCCCATCGTGTGGGAGCTCGACGGGCCGACGCCGACCTTGAAGATGTCGAGGACGCTGAGGTTCATGGATTCCTCGTGCGGGCGGACCCGCTCACTCCATCGCCAGCAGCGAAGCGTTGCCACCGACCGCCGAGGTATTGATCGTCATCGTGCGCTCGTGCGCGTAGCGGTGCAGGTAGAACGGCCCGCCGGCCTTCGGTCCTGTGCCCGACAGACCCGAGCCGCCGAACGGTTGCGTGCCCACGACCGCGCCGATGATGTTGCGGTTGACGTAGACGTTGCCGGCGGCCACTCGGCTCGCCACACGCCGCACGGTGCCGTCGATGCGGCTGTGAATGCCGAACGTGAGGCCGAAGCCCGTCGCGTTGATCGCATCCACGAGCGCTTCGAGGTCGCGCGCCTTGTAGGTCACGATGTGCATGATCGGGCCGAACCACTCGCGCTCCAGCATCGACAGCGACGAGATCTCCACCGCGAGCGGCGCGACGAACGTGCCGGCACGGGTGGCATCGGGCAGCTTGATGCGGTGATGCCAGGCCGCCGTCTGCATGACTTCGCGGGCGTGCCCTTCCAGCATGGCGCGCGCCGCCTCGTCGATGACGGGGCCGACGTCGGTCTCGAGGTACGCGGGGTCGCCGACCACCAGTTCTTCCATGTACCCGGCCAGCAGCCGCTTCACCTTCGGTGCGATGTCTTCCTGCACGCACAGTACTCGCAGCGCCGAGCAGCGCTGCCCAGCGCTGTTGAAAGCCGACTGGACCGCATCGATGACGACCTGTTCCGGCAGCGCCGAACTGTCGACGATCATCGCGTTCTGGCCGCCGGTTTCCGCAATCAGCGCGCCGATCGGGCCGTTACGGGCGGCCAGCGTGCGATTGATGATCCGCGCAGTATCGGTGGAGCCCGTGAAAGCCACCCCGGCAATGCGTGGATCGGCCACCGCAGCGGCACCTACGATGGCGCCATCGCCCGGGAGGAAATGCAGCACGTCGGCCGGCACACCCGCCTGCAGCAGCAGGCGCACAGCGTGCGCTGCCACGAGCGGCGTCTGCTCGGCCGGCTTCGCCAGCACGGCATTGCCGGCGGCCAATGCAGCCGCGACCTGTCCCGCGAAGATCGCGAGCGGGAAATTCCACGGGCTGATGCAGGTGAACACGCCGCGCCCATGCAGGCTCAGCTCGTTGCTCTCACCGGTCGGTCCGGGCAGGCGTTGCGGGCTCGCGAACTCGTGCCTGGCACGAGCTGCGTAGTAGCGCAGGAAATCGACCGCTTCGCGCACTTCGGCGATGCCGTCCGGCACCGACTTGCCCGCCTCGCGCACGCACATCGCGACGAGTTCAGCCGTGCTCTCTTCGAACAGGTCAGCTGCCTTGTCGAGCGCGTCGCCGCGCACGCCTGCGGGCGTGGCGTCCCAGGCCGGCTGCGCCCGCACTGCGATGTCGATCGCCGCGCGCACATGGCTCGTCGTCGCATTCGCCACGCTTCCGACGACGTCCGCATGATTCGCTGGATTGCGGATGGTGTCTGCCGACCCGCTCTGCTCGTCGCCACCGACCAGGGGTGCCGCCACCCAGGCACGACGCGACACCTGTTCCATGCGGTCTGCCATCGCTTTGCACACCGCGCCGTTCGCGAGATGCACGCCCAGCGAGTTCCTGCGTTCCGGCTGGTAGATGTCGAGGGGCTGCGGGATGCGCGGATGCGCGACCTGGTCGAAGCCGTCGACAGTGCGCACCGGGTCCGCGATGATCGCGTCGATCGGCTCGCTCTCGTTGACGATGCGGTTGACGAACGACGTGTTCGAACCGTTCTCGAGCAGGCGGCGCACCAGGTATGGCAGCAGGTCTTCATGCTCGCCGACCGGGGCATACACGCGGCACGGGACCCCGAGCCCGCTCGGGTCCGTGACGTGCGTGTAGAGCTCCTCACCCATGCCGTGCAGGCGCTGGAATTCGAATTCGAACCCGGCCTTCTTTGCCATGCTCGCAACAGCCGCAACGGTGTGCGCGTTGTGGGTGGCGAACTGCGGATACAGCACATCCCTGCCCTGCTGGAACACGTAGCTCGCGCACGCCAGGTAAGACACATCCGTGTTGGGCTTGCGCGTGTACAGCGGGTAACCCGGCAGGCCACGCTCCTGGCCACGCTTGATCTCGGCGTCCCAGTACGCGCCCTTGACGAGGCGCACGTGCAGGATGCGGTTCGTCTCCTGCGCGAGGCCGACGATGTGCTTGAGCATCGGCAGCGCGCGCTTCTGGTAAGTCTGCACCGCGATGCCGAAGCCGTTCCAGCCGGCGAGCGAAGGATCGCGGCAGACCGCGGCCAGCAGTTCCAGCGTGAGTTCAAGCCGCTCGGACTCTTCCGTGTCCAGCGTCAGCGCGATGCCCGCATCGCGAGCCAGCCGGCACAGCTCGACCAGGCGCGGCGTCAGTTCGCGATGGACGCGCTGGCGGTGGGACCGCTCGAATCGCGGGTGCATGGCGGAGAGCTTCACGGAGATGCTCGGGCGCGACTCGAAATCCGGGTATTCGTTGACACGCGCCGCGAGAGAGCCGATGGCAGTGCGATAAGCATCGAAGTACCGGGTGGCGTCGGCCGTGGTCAGCGCCGCCTCCCCCAGCATGTCGAACGTGTAGCGGTAACGCCTGTTGGCGCCGCTCAAAGAGTTGTCGAGCGCCTCCTTCATCGTGCGGCCCATCACGAACTGGTGACCCATGATGCGCATGGCCTGGCGCATCGCCGTGCGCACGACGGGTTCGCCCATGCGGCCGACGACCCGGCTCATCACGCCTTCCGGCGCGGCAACGTCGTTCGGATCCAGCCGCACGATGCGGCCCGTGAGCATCAGCCCCCAGGTCGAGGCATTGACGAACAGGGACTGGCTGTCGCCCAGGTGGCTGGCCCAGTCACCGGCGCGGAGCTTGTCGGCGATGAGGCGATCGGCTGTCTCGTCATCAGGAATGCGGAGCAGTGCCTCGGCGAGGCACATGAGGATGACGCCTTCCTGCGACGACAGGTCGTACTGCCTGAGAAACGCGTCGAGTCCGGTCTTGGCGGCGGGTGCCCGGCGCACCGCCTCGACGAGCCTGCGTGCCGTGACCTGCACTTCGTCGTGCTGCGCGGGGTCGAGGCGCGCGATGTCCGCAAGCGAACGGATCAGCGCCTCTTCGTCACCCAGGAAATCGTCGTTGATGGCCAGGCCGACCGGGGTCAGGAAGTCCTGGACATCGGGAAACAGGAAGCGCGACGAGGGCGCCTCGCGATTCGAACCAGACATGGGAGATTCGCCTGCTGAAATGATTCCCGATTCTATATAAAAAAGCAGACGGCCCGCGGGGGTTCCCCACCGCGGGCCGTGTTGCACTGCGATATGGAGCGCCTACTTCGTTTCGTAGAGCAGGCCGACGGTGGTCAACGTGTCGGTTTTTTCCACGCCCGGCAGGACGTCGGTGTTGTGACGCACCTGGTAACCCACGCGCAGTCCCAGCCCACCCGAGATCGTGACCTCGAGGCCGAGGTCGTTCTGCACGTAAGTGTTGTCCGAACCGGCTTCCACGAGGAGACGGTCGACGATCTTGGTCGTGTCGGTGAGCTGGTAGTCGAACCCCAGGTCGCCACGGAAAATGACTCCATCTTCCGACTCGCCCGTGGCGAGTATTTCGGCGTAACGGTAGCCCGGGCCGCCCTGCACCCACAGCTTCGTGCGGTCGCTGTCGATGATCTTGTAACCAAGACCGCCGGCCAGCGAGGCCTGGTAGTCGTATTGGCTGAATTTGTCATCGTCGTAACGGCCGGCGCCGAAGGCATATGCGCGCTCGGTCAGGGCGTACTGGGTCTGGCCGCGGATTTCCCAGCGCTGGGCGGTGGTGGTGCCGCTTTCGCTGCCGTAGTTGCCAGCGAAGCCGAACGTGTGCTGCCACTTGTCGACCGTGTTCTTCAGTTCGAGCGCGGCGCTGGCCGCCTGGTTCTCGCTGTTGCCGGTCGCGAACGACGCGCCGACGTTACCCTTGCCGGTCCAGTCGGCCAGGGCGGGGGTGGCGGCACTGCAGAGTGCGAGGGCCACGCAAAGCTGTGGAAAGCGGATCATCGACATCGAAGGCTCCTTGGCCGCGCTTGAGGTGGGGAAAATGGGGGCGCGAGTATAGCCGCCCGACCCATCGAGCCATATATGGCCGTCCATGGGTTGATTCGCCCTGAACCGAGCTTGCATCGGCTGTGCGGTACGCGAAGACTTCACTGCCACCGAACCCGGACGCACCCGATGCCTGAAGCCGCGCAGAAAATCGTCGCCACCGTCGCAAACTTCATGACCGACGTCGTGGAGGCCTCGAACACGAAACCCGTCCTGGTGGACTTCTGGGCCCCCTGGTGCGGCCCCTGCCGCACGCTGATGCCGTTGCTCGACCGGATTGCGGACGATTACGAGGGCCGCTTCATCCTTGCCAAGGTCAACACCGAAGAACAGCCGCAACTGGCATCGCATTTTCAGATTCGGAGTATCCCGACCGTCCTGCTCATCCATCAGGGCGAGGTGGTCGACCAGTTCGTGGGCCTGCAGCCGGAGCCAGCCATCAAGGCCCTGCTCGACCGGTACGTCGGCCCGGCAGGTGAGGTTGTCGAATCGATCGTTTCGGCGCCGGCATCCGACCGTCCAGAGGACCTCGCCTCGCGACTGCTGGATCAGCGCGAGACGGAAGGCGCGGCCACGGCGATCGAGGCACTGGCCACCACTCAGGCCGACCATCCGCAACTGGGAGCGCTGCGGGCACGGCTCGCATTCGTCCAGACCGCCAATGCCCAGCCGGACGTCATGTCGGTGCGTGCTGCCCTGGAAGCGAACCCGTCGGACGCCGCGGCACGGCATGCACTGGCGGCGCACCATGCGCTGGCAGGCGATTACGGGACGGCCCTGGCCGAGTGGCTGGAATTGATGCGACGCGACAGAAAGTTTGGTGACGACGCCGGACGCCGGGCGCTGCTGCAGGCGTTCGAGGTGTTGGGCGAGCAGGACCCGCTCGTCACGCAATACCGTCGCCGCATGGCGAGCTTATTGCATTGATGTATCCGGTTGCTGAACGTGGAATACCGCCTTGCGCGACTCGCCACGACCGAAGTATAAAACCGCGCACCTTGCCCACTGGGTTTTTCGATGAACGAGAAGCCGGAATCAGCGGACGAGTTCGAGGACGAAGACACTGAGGAAGCCGTCGGGGGCGATGAAGCCCTCGATGTCGATCGCCTCATGCAAGACCTCGACAAGCGCAAGCGCGGCGCGCCGAAAGGCGCGGAGCCCGCGTGGCGCAAGCTCGAACGCATGATGGAACAGAAGCGCACGTCGGAGTTGCTGAGCGACTTCGACGACTACGACGTGGGCGACCGCCCGAGGCCGCGCAGGGGTCAGTGAAAATCGCGCGAGGCCGAGCTTAACCGGCCGAGCCAGCGGCTCAGGTCGACGAGCCGATGCGCGATCACGTGCATCACCTCTCCTTCCCGTTGCAGCTTGCCGGCCAGGCCCAGCAGGCGTGAGCCGATCAAGGCCTGGCGTTGCCGCTCGGCCACGTCGCGCCAGACGATCAGGTTGATCGAGCCATGCTCGTCCTCGAGCGTCACGAACGTGACGCCTTCGGCGCTGCCCGGCCGCTGTCGCGTGATGACGAGGCCCGCGGTGCGCACGTTCGAGCCGTTCGTCAGCGAGCGCAACCGCGTGGAATCGACGAAACCGCGGGCCCCGAGTCGCTCGCGCAGCACCGCGATCGGATGACGCCGCAGCGTGAGACCCGTGTGCGCGTAATCGGCCACGATGTCCTCGCCTTCGCGTGGCGCGCGCAACAGCGGAATTCCTTCGGCGATGCGCACCTCGGGCAGGATGGGCAGCGAGCCCTCGAGGCCGGCCACCTGCCAGGCCGCGCGGTGACGGTGCCCGCCGAGACCGGCCAGCGCGCCCGCCGCCGCCAGGCATCCCATCGAACGGCGATCGAGGCTGGCCTGCTCCGCCAGCTGCTGCGCGCTCTCGAACGCCACTCCCTGTCTGCGCGCTCGCGTATCGACCAGCCGTTGGGCTGCCTCCTCGGCCAGCCCCTTCACCAGCCGCAGGCCGAGCCGCAACGCGGGATCAGGCGAATCGTCGGCGCGGTGCTCCAGGGCGCAGTCCCACACGCTCGTGCGAACGTCGATCGGGCGCACCTCGACGCCGTGACGCTGCGCGTCCTGCACGATCTGCGATGGCGCATAAAAGCCCATGGGCTGGCTGTTGATGAGTGCGGCTGCGAAAGCCGCGGGCTCGTGCCGTTTGAGCCACGCCGAGACGTACACGAGCAGCGCGAAGCTCGCCGCGTGTGACTCCGGGAAACCATATTCGCCGAAACCGAGGATCTGCTGGAAGATGCGTCGCGCGAACTCCTCGGAGTAGCCGCGGTCGCGCATGCCGTGGATCAGCCGCTCTTCGAAGTGCCCGAGGCCGCCCTTGCGCTTCCACGCCGCCATGGCGCGCCGCAACTGGTCCGCTTCGCCCGGCGTGAATCCCGCGGCGACGATCGCGAGTTGCATCACCTGCTCCTGGAAGATCGGCACGCCGAGGGTGCGCTTCAGCACGCCCTCCACCTCTGCGCTGGGATACGTGACCGCCTCCTCGCCCGCGCGCCGGCGCAGGTAGGGATGCACCATGTCGCCCTGGATCGGGCCAGGCCGGATGATCGCGACTTCGATGACGAGGTCGTAGTACGAGCGGGGGCGCAGCCGCGGCAGCATCGCCATCTGCGCGCGCGACTCGATCTGGAACACGCCCACGGTGTCGGCGTGCCCGATCATGTCGTAGACCACCGGGTCTTCGGCGGGCACGGTCGCGAGTGTCCAGCGCTGGCCGCGGCAGCCGTGCACGAGGTCGAACGCGCGGCGGATCGCAGCGAGCATGCCGAGCCCGAGCACGTCGACCTTGAGCAGGCCGAGTGCATCGAGGTCGTCCTTGTCCCACTGGATCACGGTGCGGTCAGGCATCGAAGCGTTCTCGATGGGGACGAGTTCTTCGAGCAGGTCGCGCGCGATGACGAATCCGCCGACGTGCTGCGAGAGGTGGCGCGGAAACCCGAGCAGGGTCCGGGCGAGGGTCAAAACCCTTGCGAGCACAGGACTGTCGGGATCCAGGCCAGCTTCACGCACCCGGCTTTCGTCGATGCGCGAGCCGTCCCACCACTGCATCGAGCGCGCCAGCGCCGCGACCTGCAGCGGGTCGAGTCCCATCGCCTTCGCCACGTCGCGCAGCGCGCTGCGCGGCCGGTAGCAGATGACCGTTGCAGTCAGCGCAGCCCGCTCGCGGCCGTACTTGGCGTAGATGTACTGGATGACTTCTTCTCGCCGCTCATGCTCGAAGTCGACGTCGATGTCCGGCGGTTCGTTGCGCTCCCTGGAAATGAAGCGCTCGAACAGCAGCGACATGCGCCCGGGATCGACTTCGGTGATGCCGAGACAGAAGCACACCGCAGAGTTGGCTGCCGAGCCGCGGCCCTGGCAGAGAATGTGCCGCGAGCGCGCGAACCGCACGATGTCGTGCACGGTGAGGAAGTACGGCTCGTACTCGAGCTCCGCGATCAGCGCGAGCTCGTGCTCGATCACCTGTCGCGTCGGGGCAGGCACGCCTTCCGGCCAGCGGTGACTTGCGCCCTCCTCCGTGAGGCGCCGCAACCATGCGGCCGGCGTGTAACCTTCCGGCACGATCTCGCGCGGATATTCGTACCGCAGTTCCTCGAGCGAGAACGTGCAACGCGAGGCGATCTCCACCGCAGCGGCGAGCAGCTCGGGCGGATGCAACTCCGCGACGCGCGGGATCGGGCGCAGGTGACGCTCACCGTTCTGAAACAGCGCGAGCCCCGCCCGCTCGACGGTGGTGCCGATGCGGGTTGCGGTGAGCACGTCCTGCAGCGCGCGGCGGCCGCGCGAGTGCATGTGCGCGTCCCCGGCCGCGACGAGCGGCAGTTCAAGTTCGCGACCGAGGTCCTGCAACTGCTCGAGTCGCCTGCGATCGCGACCCGTCGTCAGCAGTTCGACCGCGATCCAGAGCTGGCCGGGGAAGAGCGTGGCGAGCCAGCGTGCCTCGTCAGCGTCGGGTTGCGCTGCGGGCAGCCACAGGCAAAGAAGAGGGGTTAGGGGATAGGGGTTAGGGGTTAGTCGGAATTCGTCGGCAATGCCAGCTTCCTCGCTAACCCCTGCCCCCCATCCCCTACCCCCTGCCGTGATTTCTTCGAAATCACGGCGGCACAGCCGGTACTCCCCTTTCGTCGCGGCGCGCCGTCCGCGAGTGATCAGCCGGCTGAGGCGACCGTACCCCACGCGATCCCGCGCGAGCAGCACGCAGCGCAGACCGTCCTCGAGGCGAAACTCCGCACCGACGATGAGCTTGAGACCGTGCTCGCGGGCAGCGACATGCGCACGCACGACGCCGGCCACCGAGCACTCGTCGGTGATGGCGAGCGCGGCATACCCAAGCTTCGCCGCGCGCTCGACCAGTTCCTCTGGACGCGAGGCGCCGCGCAGGAAACTGAAGTTGGAAAGACAATGCAGTTCGGCGTACACGGCAATCGCGTCGAGCCTGGCTCAGTGCGACGCGCGGCAGGCGGCAGACCGCCGAGTCACGCGAACCAGCCGTGCAGGAACCAGCGCACGCCTGCGGTCGTCTCACGGCGCTTGCGGAACACCCACAACCGGGCGCCCAGCGCATTGCGGGCGATGTAGTAATCACGCGCGACGTCTTGACCGTCCCACCAGCCGGATTCGATGCACTCGGGGCCTTCTTCGAGAACGAGCCGGTCAACGTCGCAGGGCTCGGGGCGGTCGAGCAGCCAGAGCGGTCGGCCCTCGCCCGGCCTTGCGGCCGATCTATCCCATCGAAATGGGAGAGGCACGGCGGGTGAACTCTCGTTCGGTGCGGCACTGCGTGACGGCGCTTTCTTCCGTACCCTGGGTTTCGTCGCCACCGGCTCGACGGCGCGCCACGCCGCCTCGGGTCGATGCTCGGGCACGCAGGCGAGTCCGTGCACGGCATCGTTGCCGAGCCGCGCACGCAGTCGCTCGACGAGCTGCGGCAGGTTCCCGCCGGATTCGCGCCGGTCATGCGCAAACAACCCGATCGCATCGGCCTGCAGGTCGATGAGCGGGCCGCTCAGCAGGCGCACGTTGCGCACGGGTTGCGACAGCACGAGCTGCGCAAGACGCTCGTGCAGCAGCTCCGCCATGTGCCGCGGCTGCGCACCGACCGGCTGCACGAAACGCAACCGCACGCGCGTGACCGGGGCAGCACGATGACGCAGCTGCACTTCGATCGCCTGCACGCCACGGCCACGCTCGCGCAGGAACTGACACAGTTCTTCGAGCAGGGGGGCGAGCGCCAGGCCGAGCCGTGCGGTATCGGCGATTTCGGGTTCGAGGTCGCGCCGCGCGGCAAAGCGTTCGCTTGCAACATACGCCGCACGCGGCTCCTGCACACGACCCGTAGCACGATCGAGCGTGGCAAGCAGCTCCTGGCCGAAGCGGCGCGCGAAGCCATCGCGCGGCAGGCGCAGGCAGGCGCCCACGGTGCGCACGCCCATGGTGCCGAGCGTTTCGACGCTGCGTTCGGGCCAGCGGGTGCAATCGAGCGGCAGCAGCGCAAGCCGCGAAGCCAGTTCGTCCCGGTCGCGTACGAACACGGGTCGCGCGCCGAGCGGACCCGCGCGCGCGAACCACAGCGCGGCCAGCGGCGACGGCGTGATCGCAAAACGAGTCGTGGCGCCGGTGACATCGGCGAGTTCCTGCTGCAATCGCCGGCATAACTGCCGCGCCCCGCCAAAGAGCCGCAGGCTGCCACGCACTTCGAGCAGCACGCCGTCGGGCGGCTCGAGGCTGACCCGGGGCGTGAATCGCACGCCACGCTGCGCCACCGCTTCGAGCAACTGGCGTTCGCGCCGTGCATCGCGCGCCAGCGCATGCAATCCCGGCACGAGCGCGAGGGCTGCGTTGATCGACATTCCCTCGCGCACGCCTGCGGCGTGCACGGCTTCTGCGCAGGCGCGCACGACCTTGCCGTTGCGCTCGAGGTCGACGATGGCGACAGGCGGACGACCCGGCAGGGCAAGCGCCACATCGCGCAGCGAATCGAGCAGCAATGACGGCAGGTGAATGGCGAGCCAGAGTTCACGCGGGCGCGATTGCGCGAGCGGTGTGCGGCCCGGAACGGAAAGCGAAGACGGACGAAATGCCGGCGTGACCCGTACACGGTGGGGGGACGGGGGCCTGGCGAGCGAAGCCATCTCAGTGCCCCAGGTTCACCGTGGCAGGACGGCCTCCGCGGCTTTTGACGATGCGCACCTGCAGGCCTTCAGTGCCGCCCCCGAGCAATGCGAGCCGCAACACGGCGGGCGAAGGGGTAAGCCCCGCCTGCAGCGGGCGATACAGCACCGCAAGGCTGCGTGACGCTTCTGCCGCCAGCTGCAACCGCCGCAAGGCATGCGGATCGCGGGGATTGAACCAGCCGAGCACGGCGCTGCAAGACTCCGAGCGCAGTGCCTGGTCCATCGCCCACTCAGTGGCACCTGCGCCGTTGACGACGAGCATGCGCCCGACATCGATGCCCCACGCCGCGAGCGCCGGCGCATACGGGCGATACGGCGGCGAGACCCAGGCGATCCAACCCCCGCTGCCCCGGTCATGCGGTGGCTGGGCAGACCCGACATGGGCAGACCCCGCATGATCGGGGCGCGGTGGCGGATGAATCTCGTCGTCTGCGCCCGCGTCCCTGCAAAGCGCAGCGAGCGCGGGGAGCAGCAACCGGAGTTCGCCGATGCCCCGCTGATCGGACAGGATTTCGATGAGACCCTGCCGCGGCCAGCCGGTGCCCGGGAGGCAACGGTCGAGCGCCGCGTAGCCCGTGGGCAGTCCTCCCGGCATGGCCGCAACCGCGCTACTGCCCGTTTCCCGTGCACGCCAGAGACGCGCGGAATTCTGTTGCAGCAGTTGTTCGACGGCAACGCTCATGGTCGCGGGTGGATCGCTGGCCAGCAGAAATATCAGGGAGCAGTCAGGACAATCGGTGCGTGTCCTGCCGCACCACGCCGACAACGAGACCTTCGATGGTGAGCGACTGCTCGCGCAGGTCGATACGCAGGGGTTCGAAGTCTTCGTTCTCGGGCAGCAGCCAGGCGATCGAGCCGTCCTGCCGGTAGCGTTTCACGGTGACCTCGTTCTCGAGGCGCGCGACGACGATCTGGCGGTTGCGGACTTCGGGCGTGCGATGGACTGCGACGAGATCGCCGTCGAGGATGCCGACGTTGCGCATGCTCATGCCTTTGACCTTGAGCAGGTAATGCGGCCGCGGCTGGAAGAGCGCCGGGTCGATCTGGTAGCGCGCTTCGATGTTTTCTTCGGCCAGGATGGGCCGGCCGGCAGCGACCCGGCCGATCAGCGGCAGGCCGATCTGGTCACGCAGGGAATCCTTGAGTTGAATGCCGCGGGAAGCCCCGGGACGCAATTCGATGACGCCTTTGCGCTGCAGGGCACGCAGATGTTCTTCGGCCGCGTTCGCGGACTTGAAGCCCAGGGCTTCGGCGATTTCGGCCCGCGTGGGGGGCAGGCCCTGCTCGGCCAGGCTGTCCTGGATGAACATGAGCACCTGGCGTTGGCGTGGTGTTAGGTCTTCCATCGGTCATCCCTCCCTGTATACCCATACAGTGACTGTTTATATATACAGCTCCACCTGCCTGTTGGCAAGCGGGAGGAAAAGATCATCCGGCAAAGACCGTCATCCCGAGTGTGGTGGCCGCACCACGCTCTTGCGCGAACTCCGGCGATCGCAAATTGCAGCGAATGCCGCGAAAGCCAGCGCCAATTGCGACGCTTGTCAGGGCCCGCGCGCGTCTGCTGGCTGCTCGCGTGGCCGTCGAATGCGAACCCCTCGCACGTGACCCGCAGCACAGTAATCTTTATGGAAGTTTTCGAATGGGTTAGTCTCACCCTGTTCGGCTGCGCTGCGCACATGGAAACGTGTTGACGGGCTGCGGCCGTCACACTGGCT
>Ga0079037_100000194_pt1 | contig 24299 bp, 18 predicted proteins | sample Mud3Dept4metaG_FD_71479 | JGI IMG/M metagenome (GOLD analysis project Ga0079037, IMG submission 71479) | Freshwater wetland microbial communities from Ohio, USA, analyzing the effect of biotic and abiotic controls - Mud 3 Core 4 Depth 4 metaG | ecosystem: Environmental > Aquatic > Freshwater >... | reverse complement strand
ATGCCCTTATAGTTATATTTCAATTATTACAAAGCTTTGAAAAGACCTTTGTTTCCTTGAGTAATAATGTATATTCTGTGTTTTGAATCTTCGGATCATTTACTGTTAAACTATACTTTTATCTTCTGTTTTTATTTACTATATTGGGCCACTTTTAAAACAAAATTTACTATCAAAACCTTAATAAAATGGCTAAATATAATTTAAATCCGGTGGATGTGCCGAAAGTAAGCACAAAATACAGAAAGATACTGACAAAGCTGCCAGTTCCGGAATCACTGAGCATTTTCAAGGCTTTGTCCGAATCTGAACCTGTGTCAATGATGGGTCAGCCTCCAGTTATTTGGGACAAAGCTGAAGGGTTTCAGGTCTATGACAAATGGGGGAATGTATGGATAGACTGGTCATCAGGAGTATTAATTACAAATGCAGGACACGGTCGAAAGGAAATAATTGATGCTCTGCGCGATTTATTGGATAAGAAGCTTATCTCCACATATGTTTTTGTTCATGAAAAACGGGCAGAGCTGACAAAAATGCTGCAGAAAATATCTCCTGATCCATCTAAATATCTGGTTTTCCTGCTCAGCACCGGTAGTGAGGCTACTGAAAACTGTATCAAACTGGCCAAAACCTATGCCATGGAGAAACATGGACCGCAGAAGAAATATCTCGTTTCATTCAATAATGCATTTCATGGCAGGACACTTGGAGCACAACTTGCAGGCGGTATGCCAAAACAAAAAAAGTGGATCGGTGAAGAAGGGAAAACATTTATCCAGGTACCTTTCCCTGACGGCTACAAGAATGAGAATACCTCTTTTGATCTGTTTCTTGACACTCTGAAAGATAAAGGCATTAAACCGGATGATATTGCCGGAATAATGACAGAATCATATCAGGGAGTCGGACCGGATTTCTTCCCGGTTGAATACGCAAAGAAACTGGAAGCATTTTGTCTTAAGCATGATATTGTGAGCATCTTTGATGAAGTCCAGGCCGGATTCGGAAGGACAGGGAAAATGTTCACCTATGAGCATTATGGAATTAAACCCGACCTTATTGCCTGCGGAAAAGGAATCTCATCATCACTGCCTATCTCCGCTGTTATAGGGAGGAAAGACATTATGAGCCTTTATGCACCCGGCTCAATGACTTCAACACATTCAGGAAGCCCGTTGCCTGTTGTTGCAGCTATTGAAAGCCTGAAGATAATCCAAAAGGAAAATCTTATGGAGAATGCGAGGAAAATGGGCGAAATACTGATCCCGGAATTACACAGAATCAGAAATAAATATCCGGATATTTTAGGTTGCATGCAGGGGAAAGGCCTGGTGGCAGGTATACAGGTTGTAAAAAAGGGTTCAAAAGTACCCGACTCAGATACTGCATTGAAAATCAATGAGAAATGTTTTCAAAAGGGATTGCTTATGTTTGCTCCGGTAGGTATTGGAGGTGAATGTTTAAAAATTGCTCCGCCGTTAAACACAAATGAGGAAGCATTAAGGGAAGGTATTAAAGTGTTCGAGGAAGCCTGCGATGAAATTTTAGGGAAATAGTAGAAATTAAAATCTCAACTCAATGAAAACACTTGATGTAACTATTATCGGTGGTGGCATGATCACCTATGATTTGTTGTTACCTACGGTTTACCACCTTCAGCGGACAGGTTATATAAATAAAATCAAAATCTGTGCGCTCGACTCTTCACCTTTGAAAACACTGAAGAACAGCCGGGAGATGAAGGAAGCTTTCCCCGGGCAGGATTTTGAAGCATTCCCCTCCGTTACAGAACCCGAAAAAAATAAATTTCCGGATCTGTACAAAGAGGTCATCGCAAAGATGAAACCTCGCCAGATAGTCATCGTCGCAATGCCCGATCATCTTCATTACCCTGTCGTCATGGAGGCTTTGAAGCATAATCAGCATATTCTTTGCGTTAAGCCACTGGTGCTTAAATACGAACAATCTGTTGAGATAGAAAAAACTGCCTATGAGAGAGGGTTATTTGTAGGTGTGGAATATCACAAACGTTTCGACCGCCGTTCGCTGATGGCCAAAAGAGGCTGTGAATTAAAGCAGTTTGGTGAATTTGTGATAGGTGAAGCAAAGCTGATTGAACCATACTATTACAGATCTTCAAATTTCCAGAACTGGTTCACATGCGATAAATCAGATCCATTTGTTTATATAGGATGTCATTATGTTGACCTGGTCTATTTTATTACGGGTCTGAAACCCGTAGAGGTATCCGTATCGGGGATAAAGGGGAAATTCCCCAATGGTAACGAGGCATATATGTGGGCAAACGGCAGGGTTCGTTTCGAAAACAATGCGATCCTGTCGGTTATTGATGGTTTAGGTTATCCCGATCAGGCTGCCGGAAGCAACGAACAAAATCTGCAGATGTTCTTTGAAGGACCAGGTAAAACTGGAATGATAAAACATAACGATCAATTCCGCGGGGTTGAGCACTCCTATCTCGAGGGGATTGGATGTGGCGGATCCCATTTCAACTATGTAAGCCCGGATTTTTACAGGATAGTGCCATGGGAAGGGAAGGGGTATAAGCCTATAGGGTATGGACCCGAATCAGTCTCGGCTACCTTGACTATGGTACATAGTATTGAAAATGAAGTAGAGGGTATGCCTGCAACCGATTCCCTTAAAAGAAGGCAGAAGATAATCAAAGAAGTTGACAAAAAGGGAATTATTGCTACACCTGCCAACAGCAGTATTAATGAACTGGTTGTTGAAGCAGCTCGTCTCTCAATATTGAATGACGGAGAATTCGTAGCTATTGAATACGGGAAGAAGCCTCATGTCAAACTTCGTAAATTGAAATAGTTACACAGAGACACAGAGAAGACACTGAGACCCACAGAGAGGTTTGACTCTGTGTCCTCTGTGTCTTCTCCGGATCTCCTCTGTGAAAGTTCTTTAAACGATCGGGGAGAATAATATCCCCGGTCCGGAAGTGAAAGGGGTAATTATTATTTTTTCAGCAGATCCCGGATCTCTGTCAGAAGGGTCTGGTCTTTTGTAGGTGCAGGAGGAGCTGCAGGTGCTGCTTCTTCCTTTTTCTTCATTGCATTAATACCCTTAATCAGCATGAAGACCGCGAATGCAACGATCAGAAAATCGAAGGTGACCTGGAGAAAATTACCATAATTCCAGGTAACGGCAGGAGCGGCATCAGTTGCTGCTTTCATAACAACTTTCAGATCTGTAAAGTTTACACCACCAAGCAGCAATCCGATAGGAGGCATGATGATGTCATTCACAATTGAAGATACTATCTTACCAAAAGCAATGCCAATAATGATACCGACTGCCAGGTCGATAACATTGCCTCGCATCGCAAAGGCTTTGAATTCGTCAAGTAGTTTCATAATTTCAGGTTTTTAGTTATTGCTTTGTCCACCGGAGTTTAAACAAAGGCGGCCATATTAAAATTTAAGGGAAAATCCGACTCCTAATATTTCCTTGAACTGAACTAATGATCCGACAACTTCACCGGGGTCAATTGTCCCATCATCATTTCTGTCATGGGGGATTTTAACGTTATCATCATAAAGCAAAAGTGTGTTGAAGTTGACGGTGATATATTTATTGACTTTCATGACAATGATGTTTTCCCAGCTTACGTCAATATTCTGCGGATTATCGGCATAGTTTGAGAAGAGGTCGATCTTGGTAGTAAACGCGACATTCTTCATAAACTCATTTTTAAAATCATTTTTTGTGTATGCGGCCCTGAGGTAGCCACCAAATTCACCTCTGGACGTTTCCCCGGGAGTTACTCCGAATGCTCCGGCATCGGAAAGTTCTTTATCGGTGACAAAAGTGATTTTTGCAGTCAAAGGGGCAATAAATGCGCTGAAGTTAGCATTTGGTTTATAGTCAAGTCCCAGAGCCATTAAAAGATAAGCAGGGGCAAACAGATCGGAGATTTTGTTCTTTGTTGTTTCATCGGTATAATTATAGCCCGGCTGCATCTGCGTTTTGAAGTTCAGCAGTGCGGCATAATAAAATTTATTGAAAGCCTGTCTGCCATATTTCGAAAGAAAATCAACCTTGTCGTCAGTTTTCCTGAAATCAGCCTTATCCTGCTTCAGAAGGCCATAACCAAGGTCCAGAGTATTATCCCATATTGATTTACCCTGTTTCAGGTTTGCAAAAAGGCCGAGTATTCCGTTTATTGCAACAGATTTTTGTCCGCCGGCTGCCCAGTTTGTAAGTGATGTCTGGGCAAGATTAAAAGCCATGGCGCCCCCTTTTTTCCAGCCCTGGATTGTGTCGGTTGACATTGTCCGAAGAGTTTTTTCACCTTCGGTTACCTGAGCGAACATGAGTGTGCTGAAACTTGAAAACAGAATAGTTACAGCAATTAACCTACTTTTCATTTTTTGAATTATTATTACAACACTAATATATTAAAACCAATGCAGCCACGCTGGGCATGGCTGAATTAGTGTAATGAAAGCAGAATTATAAGATGCTATTATTTAACATCCTTGATTTCAGCTTTAGCAGCGTTCCGTGCTACAGAATCAACTCCGTTATTACGGCCGCTTTCGCTTTTGTAATTCTGGCTTATTCCGATGATTTCCTGATTCGCAGCAGTAACTGCAAAACGGAACATCTTGCCCGGGGTTAGTGACTTTGTAATTCTCTTGGGGTCTTTTGCGTTTTTCTTTACTGATGCTATTCCATTCAGGCATGCAGCCCTGGATGAATAACCTTCACTGCTGAGGATCGTCTGTCCGTTATCAGCTTTCAGACGAAAGCGGAATTCATTTTTTTTGCCACTCTGGTAAACTTCAAACTTTGCCATTTCTGATAAATTTTAGGTTTGTAATGATATGTATTGAAATTATTGGTAATCTATAACTGGTTAATAGTCTGCCACAAAGAATGTGGTTTCAAATATACTTACATTTTTTTTAATTTCATTTAATAACAATTAATTATTGCAAATTATCAGCTAAATTGCGCAATGCATATTGATCAACAAAAATAAAACAATTCGTACAATGGGAAAGAAAGAATCATTTTCGGCTCATATAAATGAAGGGTATGCCTGCAAGGGAGAGAGCATTATCCTCGGCGGTGTCATTCTTGACGGTGAGGTAATCACTGGCACCAGGGTGCAGGTACCACTGAAAACAATGAACAGGCACGGACTGATTGCAGGGGCAACAGGCACCGGCAAGACCAAAACCCTGCAGGTAATTTCAGAGCACCTGTCTGAACTGGGAGTACCGGTTCTGCTTATGGATGTAAAAGGTGACCTTAGCGGTATTGCAATGCCCGGCGTTGAAAAACCGTTCATTACAGAACGCCATGCCAAAATAGGTTTACCGTACAATGTAAGGGGTTGTCCCGCTGAACTGTTTACGCTTTCGCAGCAGGAAGGAGTCAGGTTACGTGCGACGATATCAGAGTTTGGACCGGTTCTTCTTTCACGGATCTTCGAATTAAACGATACCCAAACAGGCGTTCTCGCTGTTATATTTAAATATTGTGATGACAATAAAATCCCTTTGCTTGATCTTAAGGATCTCAAGAAAGTGATCCAGTACGTAACGGAGGAAGGAAAAGAAGAGTTTGAACTGGATTACGGAAAAATATCACCTGCAACTACCGGCATCATTCTAAGAAAAGCGATGGAGCTTGAACAGCAGGATGCCGACCTCTTCTTCGGGGAACCTTCATTTGACATCAGAGATCTGATGAGGCGGGACGGGAATGGGAACGGGTACATAAACATCATTCGCCTGACTGACATTCAGGATAAGCCAAAAATGTTTTCTACTTTCATGTTATGTCTTCTTGCTGAGGTCTATGATGTCATGCCTGAAAAGGGTGATGTTGAGAAACCTGAACTTGTAATATTTATTGATGAAGCCCATCTTATTTTCAACCAGGCAAGTAAAACACTTCTCAATGAGATTGAGACTATTGTTAAGCTGATCCGGTCAAAAGGTGTAGGTATATTCTTTGTCACACAGAATCCAATGGATGTGCCCAATGAAGTCCTTGCCCAGCTTGGGCTGAAAGTGCAACATGCCCTGAGAGCTTTCACGGCAATCGACAGAAAAGCGATCAAACTGACGGCGGAAAACTTTCCGATATCCGAATACTACAAAACAGATGAGGTACTTACAAGCCTTGGAACCGGGGAGGCGCTGGTTACGGCATTGAATGAAAAGGGGATTCCAACACCTCTGGCAGCAACGATGATGCGGGCACCAATGAGCAGGATGGATATCCTGTCGCCTGATGAAATTTCCTCGATAAACAGGGCATCGGATCTGGTTCGTAAATACAGCCAGACCTTTGACCGGGAAAGCGCGTATGAGATGCTGGGCAAAAAAGTTGAAGCCATTCAGAAGGAAGAAGCAGAAGAAGCAGCAAGGAAGGAATGGGAGGGGGGGAGAGGGGGAGAAAGGGTGAGAAGAACAACAACAAGGACCAGAAGATCCGGAGTTAGCCCGGTCGTGAAAGTGCTTACCAGCGCCACGTTCATCCGTGGCGTGATGGGGATTCTTAAAAGGGTGATGTAAATATCAGCCGGGAATTCCGGTAACTATCTTCTGACCTTAACGCTGTCTACAAGATACTTTGAGTCTCCCCTCCAGGGAACTGCTCCGCCTTTCTGGATATAATGCACTATAACGTTTTGCCCCTGAAGTGTGTCAAACTGCCTGACAAGATCCTTGTTGACCATGGTAAAAAGAAATTTTTCTGAAGCAAGGGCAATATCCCTGGTTGATGCAACACTGCTTAATATCAGCTCACCTTCATAGGTCTTGAAGATGACACCTTTATTCGAAAACTTCTGCAATAAACCGGCCCTGTATCCCTCACTGTAGGTGTAAAAATATTTCATGACGATAAATACACCCAGCAGAATTACAAGCAGGGCAAAAATCCACCTGAAAATCTTTTTTGTTTTCCGGACCATCCTGGTCCAGGCCTCGGATTTTGTAACAGCTAAATGCGGACTCATTTCAGTTTGGTTAAGGTTGATGTGTAAAATTAATTGTTTTTATGATGACATTTAAATGAATTGCAGCATTAATATTTAGAGGTCATTTTTTTATTTTCATGTAAGCATGGTTTTATTGGGAATAACAGGAATTCAGATTACCTGGTTTGTCTTCAGGGATTCCAGGTTCTTTTCGAAAAGTGGTGAATCATATGATGGATCATAATCCGGATTACCGCTGATTTCACCTGTCTGGTAGTTGATATAACCTTTAACAAACCTGTTGGGCAGCAGGTAGACCAGATCGGCATTTTCATTCTTAAAAGGGGGTGATTCAGTCAGGACATTCTCGACAGCCACGCCTTTTAAACCAATACTTTCAAGCCTGGATGAATACCGATCAAATATCTTGTCGGACATGCATAATATGACAAGATAATCACCAAATGACTTCCTGCTGTTATGCTTGATAAGAAGATCGAGCTTGTCGTCTGATACCGGTATTGCTGTCTTATAGAATGAATCGACATACCGGAATCCTTCTCTTAAAATATTCCTGGCATTGCTTTCCTCTTTGGTATAGTGGATGTAAATTTTTGAATCTTTTTCATGTTCGAGGAGAAAGTTAAGGGGCTTATCTTCAAACAGCTTGTCAGAAAAAAATGAACCGTATTGCCGCGATTTCCTGATTTCATAAAGAAACTTAATCATCTCCTCCGGACTCCAGCCCTTTTCAATTCCCGTCAGCCGCTTTATTGTCGACTCAATAAAAATATTCTTTTTTGCGAGCTGAATATGCAGGTAGACAATATAGCTGAGCATCATCGCAATAAATATAACAATCAGTATCTCTGTTGCCATTTTTTAGAGGGAATCAACTCAATCATCAAGCTTTATTCAAGTATAAATTTATGACAATCGATGCGGTTAATTATTTTATTAATGCTAATGCAAGTTAGTAATTATAAAAGTTTTACATGTATTATCTTTGCAGGATTGTGTAACGCACACAGTTTAAGGATGTTAATAGCTATTCTATTCTGAGTGAGTGCTTAATACAATATTATAAAAATGTTTAAAAAGTATACATTTACTATAAGATTCTTATAAATATTGTTAATTTTGCCACATTTTATTTAAACTGAGGCTTCAATATTTAAAAATTGAAAAACGTTAAATTAAAATTCAGCAGGATTGCAGTAAAGATTGGCAGCAATGTCATTACGAAGAGTGACGGTTCTCTTAATACCGGCAGAATGCTGAGGCTTGTTGAAGAAATTGCCATCCTGTGCAAGCGGGGTATTGAAGTGATATTGATCACTTCAGGAGCGGTGGCTGCCGGGCGCAGCGGTATGTCTCCTTCAAAGAAAACCAGCATAATATCTGCCCGGCAGATATGGGCGGCAATCGGACAGGTGAAACTTATGTCGAACTACCAGTTCCTGTTCGGGAAATATGGTATTGAAGCCGGACAACTGCTTGCCACCAAGGACAGTTTCAGGGACAGGCAGCATTATCTTAATATGAAAAACTGTATCTCTGCTATGCTCGATAACAAGGTACTGCCTATTGTTAACGAGAATGATACCATTTCCATAACCGAGCTGATGTTCACGGATAATGATGAATTATCTGGAATGATCTCATCAATGATGGATTGCGGTGCACTCATAATCCTTACAAATGTGGATGGTATATACACCGGCATTCCGGATTGCAGCGGATCCCTGCTGATAAGGGAAATCAAAGAGGATTCAGAAGATCTTGGTCAGTTTATCTCAACGTCAAAATCGGGATTCGGCCGCGGAGGGATGCTTACCAAGAGTTCAATCGCCCGTGAAATAGCTTCCGAGGGGATCGATGTTTACATTGCAAATGGCACACGGGATTCGATAATTACAGATATATTGCGCGAGAAAGATGTCCCCTGTACCCGGTTTGTGGCAGCAGATAAAAAGAAAAACGGGGTCAAGAAGTGGCTTTCACATTCTGAAACATTTGCACGGGGAATTGTTCATATAAATAAAGGGGCCAGGGAGGCCCTGCTTGGTGACAAAGCGACCAGCCTGCTGATGATAGGTGTCAACAGGATCGAGGGATTCTTTAAAAAAGGTGATATAATAAGGATATTCGATGAGAAAGGGAAACAGATAGGACTTGGGAAATCACAGTATGATTCGGAAAAGGCAGAACTGTATCTCGGAGAGAAAAGAAAGAAACCTTTGATACATTATGATTATATGTTTATAAATGAGAAGAGCTGAATAAGAAAGAGGGCGAGAATGGGAGAGAGGGAGAGGGGGAGAAAGAAAATCACCCCCTCCCGCTCTCCCGCCCCCCAAACGTCTCTATTAGAAATGTGACAGAAAAAGGAATAAATGGACTGTACACCCATATTCGAAAAAACTCTTAACGCAAGCCGTGCACTTAACAGCCTGGATGTTAATACTATAAATCGGGTGCTCCTTCTTCTAGCCGATGAAACTGAGGCTGGTATTCCTGCCATTACAGCTGAAAACGAAAAGGACCTTGCTCTTATGGATAAGACAGATCCGCGGTACGACCGCCTTCAGCTCACCCCGGCAAGAATAAAAAACATAGCATGGGATATCCGGAATGTTGCCGGACTCGATTTTCCTGTTGGCAGGATCACCTATGAGTATAACAAATCCAACGGACTAAGAATCACCAGGATAACAGTTCCTTTCGGAGTGATAGGGATAATTTATGAAGCACGTCCTAATGTGACCTTCGATGTGTTTTCGCTCTGCTTCAAATCGGGGAATGCATGTATCCTCAAGGGCGGAAGTGATGCAATAAACTCCAATAAGGCGATTGTTCAGATCATAAAGGATGTCCTGAACAGATCAGGTCTTGACGGGGATATTGTCAGCCTTTTACCCTCCGGCAGGGAAGAAACGATTCAGCTGCTTAATGCCAGGGGATATGTCGACCTGATCATACCCCGGGGCAGCCAGGAACTGATCGATTATGTACGTGAAAATGCAACGATTCCTGTTATTGAAACAGGAGCGGGGATCTGCCATACCTATTTCGATGAATATGGCGATAATGAAAAGGGAAAAGCCGTGATCAATAATGCAAAGACCCGCAGGGTAAGTGTATGCAATGCACTCGATTGCCTGGTGATACACGAGAGCCGGCTTGACGATCTGGGATATATTGTAGAACTGTGCCGGGATTCTGATGTTATAATATATGCCGATGAAAAAGCCTTCAATGCACTGAAGGGAAAATATCCGGAAAAGCTTCTTGAAAAGGCAACGGCAAAATCATTCGGAACGGAATATCTCTCTTATAAAATGGCTGTAAAAACTGTTTCTTCGTTCAATGAGGCGCTTGAGCATATTGCGAGGTACAGCTCCAGGCACAGCGAAGCAATAATTTCTGAAAACAGTGAAAGGCAAAGAGTATTTTGCAGGATGACTGATGCTTCAGCCGTATATGTTAACACATCAACTGCATTTACTGACGGTGCCGAATTCGGGCTGGGTGCCGAGATCGGCATTTCCACGCAGAAACTGCATGCAAGGGGCCCTATGGCCCTCGAGGCTCTTACAACATATAAATGGATTATAGAAGGCGACGGGCAGGTGAGGCCCTGATCAATTAACCAGATAATAAATATTTCATGATGAATCCTGAAACAGAAAGGATCAAAAAGTTTTATGAAGATTTGCCTGAAAGGATGCTGCAAATTAAAGGCGTCGTCAAGAAGCCTCTTACCCTGAGCGAAAAAATACTTTACAGCCATCTTCACAACCGGAAAAAAACCGTTCCATATATCAGAGGCATAGATTACGCCGATTTTGCACCCGGGAGGGTGGCAATGCAGGATGCAACGGCCCAAATGGCAATGCTCCAGTTTATGCTGGCAGGAAGAATAACCACCTCTGTACCTGTCTCAATTCACTGCGATCATCTTATCACAGCACGCAATGGTGCAGCAAAGGATCTTAAGACAGCGCTTGAATCAAACAAGGAAGTTTATGATTTTCTCAGTTCTGCAAGTTCATGCTACGACGTAGATTTCTGGGAACCGGGAACCGGGATAATTCACCAGATTGTCCTGGAGAATTACGCATATCCCGGCGGAATGATGCTGGGAGCTGACTCTCATACTCCGACTGCCGGAGGTCTGGGAATGATTGCCATCGGTGTCGGTGGTGCCGATGCTGTTGATGTCATGGCAGGGCTTGGCTGGGAACTTAAATTCCCAAAAATTATCGGGATCAGGCTTACAGGCAGGCTTAATGGCTGGGTTTCGGCAAAAGATGTGATACTGAAGATCACGGGGATGCTTTCGGTAAAAGGCGGGACAGGGTCAGTGATCGAGTATTTTGGCGAAGGGGCTGAATACCTTTCAGCCACCGGGAAAGCATCAATCTGCAACATGGGTGCCGAAACCGGTGCCACCGGTTCGATTTTCGGGTTCGACAATTCAATGTCGGATTACCTTGTTGCTACCGGGCGAAAAGAGATCGCTGAAATGGCAGCCGGGATCAGGGAACATCTAACAGGTGATCCTGAATGTTACAATAATCCACAGGAATATTTTGATAACTATTTGGAAATCAACTTATCGGAACTCGAACCTTATATAAATGGTCCATATACGCCCGATCTTGCAACTCCGGTATCGATGATGAAAGAAGCTGTTAAAAATAACAACTGGCCCGAGGATGTTTCAGCGGGACTTATCGGGTCATGTACAAATTCCTCCTATGAAGATTTATCAAGGGCTGCATCGGTCGTTAAAAATGCCTTAAGGGAAAACCTGACTGCAAAAGCTGAGATTAAGATAATGCCGGGTTCTGAACTGATCAGGCAGGTTGCCGAACGGGATGGCTTTCTGGATCTTTTCAGAAAGATCGGCGGAGAGGTGTATGCCAATGCCTGCGGTCCGTGCATCGGGCAATGGGACCGGAAAGGGGCTGACAAAAAACCTGTTAATACGGTGATACATTCATTCAACCGTAACTTTTCAAGACGGGCTGACGGTAACCCCAATACCCATGCCTTTGTTGCTTCACCGGAAATGGTTGCTGCGATTGCTATCTCGGGGAAACTCACGTTCAATCCGATAACCGACTCATTGTTGAACTCCGAAGGGAAACCGGTCAATCTGGCGGAACCCAGGGGATTTTACCTGCCTCCGGATGGCTTTGGCAAACTGATGACCGGTACGGGGAAACCGGCCAGAAGGAAGAGGGAAGGGAAGATCACTGTCAATCCAAAGTCGGAAAGGCTGCAGCTGCTGACTCCTTTTAAGGAATGGGATGGCAGGGATCTGACTGGCCTGCCTTTACTGATCAAGGTAAAAGGGAAATGTACCACCGACCATATTTCGATGGCTGGCAAATGGCTGAAATACCGGGGACATTTGGAAAATATATCACGCAACTATATGATCGGGGCTGTTAACTGCTTCAATGGTCAGACGGATCATGTGCTTAACCAGATTTCCGGAAGATATGATTCAGTGCCGGTTGTCGCTCTGGCATATAAAAAGAGAGCCATGGGATCAATAGTGGCAGGTGAGGAAAATTTCGGCGAAGGATCCTCACGCGAGCATGCGGCGATGGAACCCAGATATCTGGGCGTCAAGGCAATAATTGTAAAATCGTTTGCAAGGATCCATGAGACAAATCTTAAAAAACAGGGCATACTTACCCTTACGTTTACAGATAAGTCTGATTACGACAAGATCAGGGAGGATGACAGAATAGATATCACCGGTCTGAAGGAATTTTCACCCGGCAGGCTGATAACGATCATCCTGCACCATTCAAACGGAACCAAGGAAACAATCTATGCAAATCATTCCTTTAATGAAGCCCAGATCGAGTGGTTTAAAGCCGGGAGTGCGCTGAATTTAATCAGAAAGAACAGGTTATGAAACCGGGAAGGATAAAATTCATAAACGGCAGAATTACGGTTCCGGATAATCCGGTAATCCCATTCATTGAGGGTGACGGTACCGGTCCTGAGATCTGGAGAGCATCGGTCAGGATCTTTGACGATGCTGTTGAAAAGGCATACAAGGGAAAGAAAAAGATTGTATGGAAGGAAGTGCTGGCTGGCAGAAAGGCATTTGACAAAACCGGAAACTGGATGCCTGCAGATACGCTTGAAGCCTTCAGGGAGAATATGGTGGGGATAAAAGGTCCGCTCACCACTCCTGTGGGAGAAGGAATGCGCTCACTGAACGTGGCACTGCGCCAGGAGCTTGACCTCTACACCTGTTACAGGCCCGTGAGGTATTTCAGGGGTGTCCCGAGCCCTGTAAAAAATCCTGAGCTGGTCAATATGCATGTCTTCAGGGAAAACACAGAGGATATCTATGCCGGTATTGAGTTTATGCACGGAGATCCGGAAACAGAACGCCTGAAGAATTTCCTGATAAATGAGATGGGTGTGAAAAAGATTCGTTTTCCGGAAACATCGTCGCTGGGAATAAAGCCTGTTTCATTGGAAGGCTCAGAACGCCTGGTCAGGCAGGCAATAAAGTTTGCTGTTGAAAAGAGATTTCCGTCAGTAACCCTGGTGCATAAGGGGAATATTATGAAATTTACCGAAGGGGCATTCATGAAGTGGGGTTATGCCCTGGCTGAAAGAGAATTCAGCAGGGATGTGTTTACATGGCAGCAGCACAAACGCCTGGCTGAAGAAAAGGGGGAGGAGAAGGCAAATATGATACAGGCTGCGGCAATAGCTTCCGGGAAAGTTATTATTAAAGATGTCATTGCCGATGCATTTCTTCAGCAGATACTGACGCGGCCCGGAGACTATTCGGTGATCGCAACCCTGAACCTGAACGGTGATTATATTTCAGATGCGCTGGCTGCTATTGTCGGCGGAATCGGTATAGCCCCGGGTGCCAACATCAATTTTGACACGGGTCATGCCATTTTTGAAGCCACACACGGAACGGCACCGAAATATGCAGGCCAGGATAAGGTAAATCCGGGATCCGTGATACTTTCCGGGGCTCTCATGCTTGTATATCTCGGATGGGAACAGGCAGCAGGGCTCATTTATAAAGGTCTTGAAAAGACTATACTTGAGAAAAACGTAACATACGATTTTCACCGGCTGATGGAGCATGCCACACTGCTGAAAACATCTGAATTTGCAGATGTCATTATTAATAACATGTGACCTTAAAAATAAATATAACTAAGATGGAAAATAAGGAATATTTTTTAAAACTGGAAGAATCTGTAAGAGATTCCTGCAGGATCGATAGTGAACTGTTCGAGAAATTCGATGTCAAAAGAGGACTGAGGAATAATGACCGTACAGGAGTTCTGGTCGGACTGACAAATATCGGAGATGTTGTCGGTTATGAAAAGGAAAATGGCAAGGTGATTGCCGTACCGGGCAGGCTGATCTACAGGGGAATTGATATTGAGGCAATTGCACATGGCTTCCAGAAAGAGAAAAGGCATGGTTTTGATGAAACGGTTTTTCTTCTTCTCACAGGCAGATTACCTTCAAAAGCAGAGATTGAAGAGTTCTCCTCCCTGCTGGCTTCATTAAGGGGCTTGCCGGATCATTTCACAAAAGACATGATACTTTCGATGAAGGGTAAGGATGTGCTTAATATGCTTGCCAGATCCGTGCTCGGATTATACACGCTTGATGACCGGGCAGACGATATTTCACTCGGCAATATGATCAGTCAATCACTTAACCTGATAGCAAAATTCCCGTCAATAATTGCATATTCATACCAGGCTCTGAGGCATCTCTATCACGGCAAGACGTTATCAATACGTCACCCGAGAATAAACCTGTCAACAGCGGAAAACTTCCTCCATCTGATAAAAGGTGAAGGATCCTATTCCCGACTCCAGGCTGATCTTGTTGACCTGTCACTGGTACTTCATGCCGAGCACGGGGGAGGAAATAACTCAACCTTTACAATGCGGGTTACAAGTTCGACTGAAACAGATATCTATTCCGCGGTGACATCAGCTATAGGTTCTCTGAAGGGACCGCTGCATGGCGGTGCCAACCTGAGGGTCCTGGGTATGATGGAAGATATTAAAAGTAATGTAAAGAACTGGAAGGATGAGGCTGAGGTTGAGGCATATCTCCTGAAGATACTGAGGAAGGAGGCACATGACAGAACGGGGATCATTTACGGAATTGGACATGCTGTCTATACAATTTCTGATCCGCGGGCGATCCTTCTCAAGGAGAAGGCAAGAGAGCTTGCGGCAGAATCCGGCAAGTCCGATGAGTTTGAACTCTATTCGCTGGTGGAGAGGATAACTCCTGAAGTATTCAGGAAATTCAAGGGAGAGCAGTCAACTAAGGTCGTCTGCATCAACGTCGACTTCTATTCAGGCTTCGTCTATTCATGCATCGGCATACCAAAAGAGCTTTATACTCCGCTTTTTGCAATGGCCAGAATTGCCGGCTGGTGTGCTCACCGTCTTGAGGAACTTACATTCTCTGCAAAAAGGATAATAAGGCCGGCATTTAAAGATGTATGCAGCCGGAAGGAATATATTCCGCTTGAGCTAAGAGCCCGTTACTGATCCGGCTGAAAACACAAAGAATAATTTTTTTTCCGATCTTTGCCAAAGATCAGTGTCAATGCAATTATATTGTAAATGTTGTATCTTTTGTTTAGAAAATCATTGATATTGTTTAGTTTAGAGTGATTTAAATGTAACAAATATGTCAAAAAAGAAGAGATCAGTTTTTACAATTCTCTTGCTAAGAATTATAATCCTGGTGATTATTTTTAATGTTGTTATAGCAATTCTGGTGATCAATGAAATAGCGAATATTCAGAAGAGAAAGATTGAAAATATACATAAAAATAACCAGAGTGACATTACAGGACTTATGGATTCGTGGAATGCAGTTCTGAAGTCAATGGATGATATCTTTCAAATCTCAATTGAAAATGCCTTGCTTAAAATAATTGATATCAATGCTGAACAGGATTTAGGGACTGCAGACCTGTACAGGCAAATGGAACTGTCCGGACTGGACACCTCATATGTTGATTTTGTTGTAATCAATGACAGTATTGTTGTTAACACGACTTGTCCTTCCCTGTTGGGTCTAAATGTTGATTCTGCTGAAATTGTTCCCGTAAATTTGTTGTCAAAATTAAATGGGGCCGGACGATCCGTTATAGAACCATGGACTTTGGATCTCAGAACCGGGAGATTCAAAAGCCGTGGATATATTGCAACAGGAGACAACAAATATATTGTCAGGGCTGAATGTTATTCGAAGCTTGCAGAAGAATTAGTGGCCATGTTCGCCAGCCGCGTCAAAAGGATAACAAAAGAAAATGAAAATATCCTTGCAGTCAATTTTTATATTGGAGATGAGTACCGGCATTTCTGCTTAACTGACGACACAATAAATTATGAATGGCATGATAGTTCTGTTTCTCAGGTGTTTACTGGCAAGGCTGACATTAAAAGAATCTTTTCAGAAGGTGAGAAGACTGCTATAATTGATTATGTATTTAAAGACTCGGGTAATCAGAAATGGTCTTCAGCAAACTTTGTTTTCTCTGTTGTGACAGAATTTACTGATCCTGAAATACAATTATATGAAATCCTTAAAGCTCAGGCAATTATTCTATTATCTTTCCTGATCCTGTTATTCATAATCTTCATGTTCACCATCAGAAAACCCAGGAAAACAATAAAAGATCTGCGCCTGAAAGCCACGCTGATAGCGAATGGGAAACCCCATGAACGTGTCATTGTAGCAGGTCAGAATGAGTTTTCTGCTCTTGCAGAGCAATTCAATTCAATGGTCGAACAGCTGGATTCATCCCAAAATGAACTGAAGCAAAAGAATGAAGTGATCGGAAAAAACTATAAGACGTTGCATGAGAAGAATGAAGAAATCACAAAACAAAGGGACCAAATCGAATCACAAAGGGATTTAGTAACAAAACAGAAGGATAAGATTCTTGAACAGAAAAGATCCATAACAGAAAGTATTCAGTATGCACGACAGATTCAGACAGCCATCCTTCCTCCGGATGAGGTTATCAAATATCTCCTCCCCAAACATTTTATACTGTACAGACCCAGAGACATTGTCAGCGGGGATTTTTATTGGCTGACGCATAAGCACGGAGAGATAATTATTGTAGTTGCAGACTGCACAGGACATGGAGTACCAGGCGCTTTCATGAGTGTGCTTGGCAGTGCATTGTTAAAGGATGTAATAAGCGGAAGTGATATACTTAAGGCAAACCAGATACTTAATGATCTTCGTGAAAAAGTAATACTCAGTTTAAGGCAAACCGGCAAGGAGGGAGAAGCAAAAGACGGCATGGATATTTCACTCTGCATCATAAATACAGAGAAAATGAGTCTGCAGTATGCCGGTGCCAATATCCCCCTTTATCTGGTTCGGCAAGACAGGTTAAAAGAGATCAAAGCAGACAGGATGCCGATAGGAATAAGCTCCAAGGCCGGGAATTCATTTACAAATCACGTAATGAAGATATATAAAAACGATTCAATATACCTGTTTACGGATGGTTATGTTGATCAGTTTGGCGGAGAGAACGGCAGGAAATTCTTATCGAAGCAATTTAAGGAGCTTATCCTTGAAGTTCAAAACAAAATAATGATCGACCAGAAGGAGATCCTGAATCAAAGGCTGAATGAATGGATGGGATTGATTGGTCAGTATCAGAAGCATGAACAGGTTGATGATATTACCATAATGGGGATCAATATTTGATCTCCGCTACATTTTCTATATAATATATTTCAGGCTTAGGGTTGAATAAAATTGACTTTTGTTTAATTCCGGCGTAAATTTGATAAAGCAGAGATAATGATAAAAGTGTATTTATCCGCCTTCAATGAGTAAGGACCAGTAAGGCTGTGTATAAAATAATATTTAGTTTAGACGAAATTTGGCGTTAATTGATATGTTGATATTGTCAATGATAGAGGTTTCCAATGATAAAAAATCCGATTGATAACAGTGAGAGAGTAAAGTTTGCATCAGATTTTCTGGATTTCTTTTCAGACCGTCACGCAGCCACTCACGCTGCCTTTTTTATTGATTATGTAAAGTCTGGCATGAAAATACTCGACTGCGGTTGTGGCCCCGGCTCAATTACTTTAGATTTTGCTGAAATAGTAGCACCTGAACTTGCTATTGGGATGGATATAGAACCTGCTCATATAGAAAAGGCGAAGACGCTGCAAGAAGAAAGGAAGGTTTTTAACATAGAGTTTCTAGTAGGTGACATCAACAAACTCCCGTTTGGAGACAATACATTCGATGCTGTCTTTACTCACGGTGTCATCGAGTATTTTCGGGATCCTGTACATGCCTTCAAAGAGATCCGCCGTGTTCTTAAAGAAGGTGGTGTATTTGGTGCCCGGCATGCTGATTGGGGAGGCTTTTTGCTGGCTACAAAGGACGAATTTACGAAGAAGGCTTTTTCAATTTTTGTTCGTTTTATGGAGAAAAATGGTGGCGATCCGTTTTTCGGACGAAATCAGGTTTCGTATTTACGCAAAGCTGGTTTCCGGCACATCATATCTTCTGCTTCATATGATTGCTGGACTCCAACGCCAGAGATAGCTCGCAGAGTAGGTAACCTCATGAAAGTTTACTTTAAAAGTGAGGAATTTGTCAATCCAGTATTAGATTACGGTTTTGCAGATAAGCAAACCCTTAAAAATATTCAGGCTTCTTTTGATACCTGGGGAGAAGATCCGGATATATTTGCTGCAGAAGCCTGGGGTGAAGCAGTTGCCTGTAAATCTAAGTTCAACAACGACAATTAGGTCGCCCAATTAATTCAAGGGAACAGTAACCAATTAAGTTATCGGATACCTGTATCGATATCGATATTAAGTATTGTTTCAGCATGTGATCTTATTACAACTTCGGCAGGTAGATTGCTGCTGCCAATTCTATTCTGCCCGGTTTCCAGGACAACCAAATAATGACCGGGATTCAGCTCAATTTTATAAGAGCCATCCAATGCTGGATTTACTTGAGTTATTTTCCTCCTTCCGACAGATGTCCAAATGGTGACAGGATAAGCTTTGTATGTCTCATATGTTGGTAAACAATCCGGATCAGGCGGATCCTTCTCAACAGGGCAAAGCGGCCCGATAGAAATTTCACCCTCGAGTAAACCAACCTCTTGAGTAAATTGTTTGTCACAGCTTGAAATAAAAAGTAAACATATCAGGAATACTACAATTGGGTAGATATAATTACTGTGTTTTACCATAATTCAGGAGGTTAAATTCTAACTAAAATCGCAATAATTATGCCAAACGCCCCCTCTTTTGCCCTTTGACTGCCAAATTAACCCTCTGCTTATTTAATAATATAACTAAACCTCATGACACGGGAATTAAAATTTAAAAAAGTCAAATAGTAATCACTTGTCCACCAGCCCTCGGAAATCAGCTCCGGGGGCTTCTTTATTGTATTAAACTGACCATTACTTGACTTTGGCCTAAACAAAACTTAACTTTGATAGAGAAATATACCTCAGATGCCTGGCATTATCAAAGGTTACTCATATGATATTTTCATCAGTTATCGACAAAATGATAACAAGTACGATGGCTGGGTTACCGAGTTTGTGGACAATCTCAACAAAGAACTTGAGGCTAACATTAAGGATAAAATATCTGTTTACTTCGATATAAATCCTAATGATGGATTGCTTGAAACTCATTCGGTAGATCGCTCGCTTGAGGATAAATTAAAGTGCCTGATCTTCATTCCAATAATCTCAAGTACTTATTGTGATCCCAAGAGTTTTGCATGGCAGCATGAGTTCTGTGTTTTTAATAAGCTGGCAAAGGAAGAAAAGTTTGGAAGAGACATTAGGTTATCCAGTGGGAATGTGGCCAGCAGAATCTTGCCAGTTAAGATTCATGAACTTGATCCTGAGGATAAAATGCTGCTTGAAAATGAGATAGGGGGAGTACTAAGATGCATCGAATTTATTTATAAGTCAGCAGGAGTTAATCGACCATTAAGAGCAAATGAAGATCACCCGCAGGATAACCTGAATAAGACTTATTATCGTGATCAGATTAATAAGGTTGCAAATGCTGTTAAGGAGATCATTACTGCAATAAAAAAACAGAGTCAGTATCCGGAGAAAGTTTTAAAACATGAATTTGAAGTAAGATCCGCAGATAAAAAGAATCACAGAACTAAAATCATTGCTGGATCATTAATATTATTGGCATTAATAGTGTTCGGATATTTTTTTATCCCTAAATTGTTTAAATCCTCCAAACCACTTGAAAAATCAGTTGCTGTCTTACCATTTTTAAACGACAGTCCTGAAGCCAGGGAAGAAAACACTCCTTTTGTTAATGGTCTCATGGAAGAGATACTAATCAATCTTCAAACTATTAAGGAGTTCAGAGTTCCTGGACGTACATCGGTTGAGCAATACAGAAACAATACAACCAAATCAATTCCTGATATTGCCAGGGAGCTTGGAGTAAACTATATTGTTGAAGGAAGTGTTCAGAAATATGGTAATACTTTCCGCTTGAGGGTGCAGTTGATCAGGGCAAAAAGAAAAGAAGCTCATCTTTGGGCTCAATCCTATGAACAGGAAATTATTGAGACAAAAGATATTTTCAATATACAGAGCCAGATTGCACAGGCAATAGCTACAGAATTAAAAGCAGTTATTACCCCTGAAGAAAAACAACAGATCGAAAAAATTCCTTCCACAAATTTGACTGCAGTTGATTTCTACCATAAAGGCAGAGAAGAATTTTTTAGGGTTGGAGTGGGGGAAGTTGTTAACCGAGAAGCAGTGAAAAGAGCAGAATTTTATTTTAGAAAAGCACTGGAAAATGATTCCACTTTTGCTCTTGCCTATGCCGGTTTAGCATCTGTTTATTGGAAAAAGAATTATTATGAAGAAAATTATTCAAAGAATTTTCTGGATTCTATGCTTGTCCTTGCAGATTCTGCTCTTTCTTTTGATGATAAATTAGCAGAAGCATATTATATCAGGGGTGGATATTATTTGTCAAAAGGTAATATTAGTATGGCAGAGAAGGAGTGGAACAAAGTCATTAGATTCAATCAAAATCTTTGGGAAGTTTATTGTGATAAAGGAGACTTTTATCGTGATATTGATGACCTAGTTGGATCAATTGAAAATTATCAAAAAGCTGCTTCACTAAATCGTGGTACAATATTACCTGATTTATTAAGACGAGTTGCATCTGTATATTATCGTGCTGGATTTCCCGAAAAGGGCAAAGACTACAATCTTGAAGCTCTTAACCAAGGTGGAGACTCATGCAAATATTTAAATAATTTAGTTGATTGTGAAGAAACCAACGGAAATTACACAAAAACTCTGGAACTTTTAACAAAGATATATCGGATAGATCCAACTTATGCGAATTTGGGCACTCAATTTGGTTTAGCTTATATGTATTCAGGTCAATTTAAAGAATCACTTAAATATATAAAGAGATGGGAGGAAGAAGGGAAATCCGGTAATATCAGATCTTTTTATTCATCATTCCACAAGATTGGTTACGTATACTTGGTAAATGGATACAAGAATGAAGCGGGATATTATTTCAATAAAGGAATGGAATATAATAAAAGTCTTATTAAATCATCTGAAGACGATGCATATTTATTTGCACATTATAGGCTTGCTTGTATATATGCAATCAGAGGAGATAGAGTTAAAGCTTATGAAAACTTAAAGATTTTTAATCAAAGACAAGCATTTTCATTATGGTATGTAACGTCAATAAAAAATGATCCATTCTTTAACAATTTCAGAAATGAAACGGAATTTCAACAGATTGTTAGGGATGTTGAAGCAAAATACCAGGCAGAGCATGAAAGGGTAAGGAAATGGCTGGAAGAGAACAATATGTTATAAGGTGTTTTAAACTCATCCTGAAAAAATAGCATGTCAAGTATAATTGAAGGATATAATTACGACATCTTCATCAGCTACCGTCAGAAAGACAATAAGCATGATGGATGGGTAACTGAATTTGTGGATAACTTGAAAGGGGAACTCGAATCCACCTTTAAGGAGGAAGTAAGCGTTTACTTTGACATCAATCCTCATGACGGACTTCTGGAAACACATGATGTAGATGAATCTTTGAAGGAAAAACTCAAATGTCTGGTTTTTGTCCCTATCATTTCAAGAACTTATTGCGACCCCAAATCCTTTGCGTGGGAGCATGAGTTTAAGGCATTTGTAGAACAGGCCAAGCTGGATCAGTTTGGGTTGAAGGTAAAGTTGCCTAACGGAAATGTTGCAAGCAGGGTGCTGCCGGTACGTATTCACGATTTGGAAGTTGCTGATATTAAGGAATGTGAATCGATAATGGGAGGAGTGCTTCGTGGAATTGAGTTTATATATAAAGAACCCGGAGTGAATAAACCTCTCACTGCTGATGATGATGAAAAGAAAAATTTAAACAAAACCAAATATAGAATACAAATAAACAAAGTGGCTAATGCCATTGAGGAGATTGTTTCCGGATTGAAGGGGAAATCAACTATCCCGGTAAAAGAAATGACGCTTCAACCAGAGGCTTCGAAACAGGTCAGCAGAGACGCAAATAGAGAATTGCGGAAGAAACTTGCCAGGACATCAAAATGGAAGCTGCTTACGGGAATTATCGTAGCAGGGATTCTATTAATAGTTGCTGTATTTCTTGCGTATCCAAAATTATTTGGGAAACCTGATAAAACTGACCTTGACAAGTCTGTAGCGTTGATGCCTTTCAGGAATCTTACAGGAGATGCTGCAAATGATTTTCTTCCTGATATGCACCGCGAGGCTTTATTCCATGAACTGGGAAAAATATGCATGGTTGAATCATCTTTGATTGTAGTAGGACCCAAGACCACGTCCATGGTGGAAAAGAACAGGATGTCAGCGTCCAAAAATACCGGTGAAAAACTCGTCGATTACCTGGTTGAAGGATCCATTTTAAGCACAGGAGATTCGTTGGAAATTCTGATAAGACTGATTCAACAGGATAAAGAAGAGAAATTTGTCTGGACAAATAATTATCCAAGTGATCCGATAAACATTTTAAAACTGCACCACAATGTTGCAATTCAGATCGCCCGGGGAATCGGCCTTGAATTATTATCTGAGGATATTAAAAAACTTCCGCAGCCGCATATTGTAGATCCGCAATCGTACGAAGCATATTCCCGTGGTATGCATGAATTGGAAACAGCTACTGATGAAGGAAGCATAAAAGGGCTGGAATATCTTCTTGAAGCGGTCAGCATTGCTCCTGAAGATCCGTTTGCAAATGCAGGTCTTGCGATTGGATACCTTACGATTGCTCACAACAATCTCGACCCCGGCGATGCCCTGGCAAAGGGAGAGGAATATGCCCTGAAGGCAATGAAGCTTGATTCTACAATCGCTGAAGTCCACACTGCCTTGGCTATAGCATACCTTTATAAAGCCTGGAAATTTAAGGAAGCCGAAATACATTTTAAACGTGCCCTGCAATTAAATCCTAATCTGGATATGGCTCATTATCATTATGCATGGGGCCTTTACCTCTGGGGCAGAATGGAAGAAGCTATTGCAGAACATAAGCTTGCCCAGAAATGTGATCCATACAATCCTCTTCATACGGCATGGCTGGGTGGATTATATGATTTCGCCGGAAGATATGAAGAGGCTGTAAATGAAGCCCTTAAATCATTTAAGATTCAGAAGGATTTTTTAATTGGCTATCTTGTGTTGGGCAGAGCTTATGTTAATATGAACAGATATGAAGAAGCGATCAAAATACATAAGAAACTAATGGAACTTTATCCAAACCAAAAGGCTCCTCTCTGCCTGACATATATTGCAACTGGCCATCTTGAGAAGGCTGAGGAAATTCTAACAGAGATCGAAAAGAAAGAAATATTACCGATAGACGCATATAACCTAGCAAAGATTTATGCAAGAATGGGGAGAAAAGATGAAGCTTTCAAATGGATTAATTATGAGCCGCATTATGGAAAATTAGCATGGGCTGCTGTAGGTCCGGATTTTAAATCTCTTCATGGTGATCCGCGATGGGATGAATTTCTGAAAAGGCTGAATCTGCCGAAGAAATAATCAGCTTCCTGAGTTTAATTGTACATAATAATTACCATGAGGCATACCTTCATCTCTAAGAAGTAAAAAAGACTGTTACCAGTCAAAAGAATAATTAACTTGCTAGTAGCAGATGTAAGCAGAGAGGAGTATTTTTCGAGACCTGTACAA
>Ga0079037_100000193_pt1 | contig 24308 bp, 23 predicted proteins | sample Mud3Dept4metaG_FD_71479 | JGI IMG/M metagenome (GOLD analysis project Ga0079037, IMG submission 71479) | Freshwater wetland microbial communities from Ohio, USA, analyzing the effect of biotic and abiotic controls - Mud 3 Core 4 Depth 4 metaG | ecosystem: Environmental > Aquatic > Freshwater >... | reverse complement strand
AGCGTTAATAGAATATCATATAACTATCAAAATGTGTTGTTCATTATTTATCAATAAAGCCACATCCACCCCTGCAGACAAATATTCGCATAAACCCCGGCCAGCACATCATCCAGCATAATCCCCGCACCACCGGGGACCACTTCGTCGACCTTTCTGATCGGCGGCGGTTTTAAAATATCAAACACTCTGAATATTACAAATGCAGCGAGGAGATAACCGAATGACTTCGGGACAAACAACACGGATATCATGTATCCGCAAAGCTCATCAATAACGATATGGCCGCTGTCTTTACCGAGATGCTTTTCAGTTTTATGCGCTGTTATTATTCCCAGAAAGAACAAGGGCAGAAAGATTAGCAGGATATTTAAATCCGAGGGTTTGGTTAATATGAGCAGCAGGAAAGCTGCTGCAGAGCCAAAAGTCCCGGGGGCATACGGCAGATACCCTATAAAACCCAGCGTGGCAATTGCATGTTGAATTTTATTAAGCAATGATTATGTGAACAGTTCCCGATTTGCGAACTGTAAGGGCGAACTGCTGTTCGGCCTTACAATCATCTTTGACAACCACTATCCTTCCTGGATTACCTTAAATGAATGTGTTATCTTTGCAGCCTTGCCGATAGTGGTCCCGACCATACAATATTTCCCAAGCGACAGCTCAATAGCACGCTGTACCGCATCTTCTGATATATTACGCCCGGTAACTATGTATTCAATATGGATATCGGTAAATGAACGGGGATGGGTTTCCGGGGTCTCACCGTTTACATTTATCTCAAAATCTGTAACATCCTGCTTCTTCTTTCTCAATATTGAAATAACATCCATTCCGGAACATCCTCCAAAAGCCATGAGCAGAAGTTCCGAGGGTTTTGAACCTGTACTATTTCCGCCCGCAGATGCCGGGGCGTCCATAACAACTGCATGGCCGGAATCAGCCGTGCCTATAAACTGCATGCTATCTACAAGCTTGATCCTGCTTTTCATTATAATCAGCCTCCTCACGTTAGATCTGAAATTAATAAAATGTACGGGATTATATTACTTTTGTCAAATTAAACAAGGTGCGTTGTACTGCTATTCAGGAGCGGGAGGGACCATCTCAAGATATTTATTGCATAATCCGTAAATCTTTTTTAAAATGATGCAGATACATGCTTTGGTTCATAAAAATCTTTTTAGCCTCAATTTAGAAAGTTGACCACGGATGAAAATCCATGCAGTAAAAATGTAAACTGAAAAAATATTAATAATGGGAGTTATCGTATTATGCAAAAAAAGATCAGAAAAGCAGTAGTTGCAGTTGCCGGTTCCGGTACCAGATTCCTGCCGGCCACAAAGACCATGCCCAAGGAAATGCTGCCCATTGTAGACAAACCGATTATCCAGTTAGTTGCAGAGGAACTTGTAGCGGCAGGGATTGAAGATATCATTATGGTAACCAAGTGGGACAAAAAACCACTGGAGGACCACTTCGACCATAACTGGGCGCTGGTTGATGAACTGGAGAAAGCAGGCAAGTTTAAGCGTGTGAAGGAGGTGAAGAGGGTTGCTGACATGGCAAATTTCATTTACGTCAGGCAAAAAGGGCCTTATGGAAACGGCACACCTGTATTGTCAGCCGCCAGCCTGGTCGAGAATGAAACATTCGTATATATCTGGGGTGATGACCTTGTGAAATCAACAGTTCCTTTTACAAAACAGATGATAGATGACCATAAACATCACGGCAAATTAATGATCGGGGTGCAAAAAGTGCCCAAAGCTGTGGTCAACAGGTACGGGATTGTGAAATTGCGCAAGGGAAGTATGGAGATTGAGGACATTGTCGAAAAACCTTCTATAAATGAGGCGCCTTCGCAACTGGCTGATTTTGGACGGATGATCTTAAATCAGGATATCATCGATATTCTCAGGGGCATCCCTCTCGGCAAAGACAATGAACTCTGGATTGTTGACGCCATTAGAACTTACGTCAGGAATGGAGGAGTATTTATGGCCAAAGAAGTAGAGGGCGGTGAATGGCTCACCACCGGAGACCCTTTGAACTACCTGAAGGCCATACTTAAATACGCCCTGGACAGAGAGGACATCGGCAACGACTTGAGGGCATTTATTAAAAATTGTGTGTGTAAAAGAGACTGTGAGTAGCAGGGGCATGGTCCTGCTGCCGTCAGCATCCTTCTGAAATGGACAATCTATTGTTTTGTTTTTGATCTTCATTTGTTTATTTTTTAATTGTATATATTCCTAATTTCCTTTTTTACATCCTCTTTCAATAACTTAAATTCCATGATACAATATCATTGGTTTTCAACCTCTGTTTTCAATTAATTAAAGATTTTTTTATAATGGTACAAAAATTTCACATAAGAGTGCAGGAAGGGAAAGGGAAAAATAATGGCAGATTTTGATATAAAGGAAGACCGTGACATAGAAATCCCGTCGAGTTTACCAATTCTTCCGGTTAGAGATGTTGTCATATTTCCGTATATGATTCTGCCCCTGTTCGTGGGGAGAGATATTTCCATAAAGGCAATTGAGCACGCAACTGAAACCAATAAGCTTATATTGCTTGTGTCCCAGAGGGACGTCAATGTTGAAACACCTGCCAAAGAAGACCTGTACACCGTAGGGACAGTCGGTACCATTCTCAGAATGCTGAAACTGCCCGATGGCAGGCTGAAAATCCTTGTTCAGGGTCTCTCCAAGGCTAAGATCATCAAGTATACACAGACAGATCCGTTTTACGTAGGGGAGATTGATAAGATTATCGACCAGGAACAGCCCAAATTGACCCTTGAGGTCGAAGCCCTTATGCGGAATGTGAAAGAGCTTGTGGACAAGTCCCTGGCGCTTGGGAAATCCTTTCTGCCTGACATAATTGTCCTGATTGAAAATATAGAGGAACCGGGGAGACTCGCGGACCTGGTGGCATCAAATCTCGGACTGAAGGCAGAACAGGCACAGGAACTGCTTGAGGAAACAGACCCTATCCTGAGACTAAAGAAAATTGGTGAAATTCTCAGCCATGAAGTGGAACTGCTCCTGGTCCAGCAGAAGATCCAGTCTGACGTTAAGGGCGAAATAGACAAGACCCAGAGGGAATATTTTCTCAGAGAGCAGTTGAAGGCGATCCAGAAGGAGCTTGGCGAAATAGATGAAAAAACTGAAGAGATCATGGATCTGCGCAAAAAGATTGATGATGCAAAGATGCCTGAAAAGGTGGAAAAAGAAGCCATAAAACAGATCAATCGTCTCGACAAAATGCACCAGGACAGCGCGGAGGCCGGCACCATCAGGACATATATTGACTGGCTGGTTGAACTGCCCTGGTCCAAGAGCACAAAAGACAAACTCGACATTAAACTTGCAAAGAAGGTGCTTGATGAGGACCACTACGATCTTGAAAAGATCAAGGAACGTATCCTCGAATATCTCGGCGTACGAAAGTTAAAGGACAAGATGAAGGGACCCATACTCTGTTTTGTCGGACCTCCCGGAGTCGGTAAGACGTCCCTTGGAAAGTCCATCGCCAGATCTCTCGGCAGAGAGTTCTACAGGATGTCCCTGGGAGGCATGAGGGACGAAGCAGAGATAAGAGGCCACAGAAGGACATATGTGGGCGCCATGCCGGGCAGGATCATTCAGGGGATCAAGACTGCCGGTAAAAACAATCCTGTATTTATGCTGGATGAAGTAGATAAAATCGGTATGGACTTCAGGGGAGACCCCGCCTCCGCGTTGCTGGAGGTCCTGGACCCGGAGCAGAATTACGCCTTTGCGGACCATTATCTGGGGGTCCCGTTTGACTTAAGCAATGTCATGTTTATCACAACAGCGAACCAGATGGACCCCATTCCCTCTCCTTTAAGAGACAGGATGGAGGTGCTCTACCTGTCCGGTTATACGGCTGAGGAAAAAGTCGGGATAGCAAAGAATTATCTTATCCCGAAACAATTAAAAGAGCACGGGATCACCGGGAAGAACATTAAGATAAATGACAGCGCGCTTTTTCAGATCACTACCCATTACACAAGTGAGGCAGGAGTAAGAAACCTGGAGCGTCAGATCGCCAACCTCTGCAGAAAGGTAGCACGGAAGATCGCAGAGGGCAAGGACAAAAAATACAATATTTCATCAAATAATCTGTCAAAATATCTCGGGGTCCCCAAATTCCTTCCTGAAGAGGAGATCCAGAAAGATGAGGTCGGCGTCTCGACAGGACTTGCCTGGACCGAGGCCGGGGGAGACATTATCTATATTGAAGCGACCATAATGAAAGGCAAAGGCGGCATTACCCTTACCGGTCAGCTTGGCGATGTCATGAAAGAGTCCGCCCATGCGGCACTGAGCTATATACGCTCAAAATCCAGAAGCCTCGGCATAAGCAATACCATGTTCTCCAGCAATGATATACATATCCATGTCCCCGCAGGCGCAATCCCCAAAGACGGTCCTTCGGCAGGAATAACTATGGCCACAGCAATTGCCTCTGCTTTTACAGGGAAGGCTGTTCATAAAAACATAGCGATGACCGGAGAAGTCACCCTGCGTGGAAGGGTGCTGCCTATCGGAGGACTGAAAGAGAAGGCCCTTGCCGCTAAAAGGATGGGCATCAAGAAGGTGATCATTCCAAAAAGAAATGAGAAGGACCTCGAAGACATCCCCAAATATATAAAGAAGGACATGCAGTTTATCCCTGTTGAAACAATGGACGAGGTGCTGAGTAACGCCCTCAAGAAACCTTCCAAAGGGAAAAAGGGCCGCAAGTAGACAAGGATGATTGCCGGGACACTATCCGGTTCATATTTATCCGTATGCCCTATCTTGCTTAGTGGTTCCCTGAATCCTTTATAATTAACCATAATATTGATTAAATGCACAGGGCGGTCTTCACAGGAAACCTTTACAATGCGATATGATGTTGAAATATGTAATCCTCAACAGGAGACCACAATCGTTTATTTTTTGATTGGCGATAAATTATCATCAGTTCCACTGAAGGTATCGCAGGTAAAGCTTCCCCGTCAAGACCGCCTCCCTGATACCAGCAACTTCGCGCATCTGTAAGGGTCAAACGCTATGAAACTGTCAAAACTGGGTGAATTCGGTCTCATAAAAAAATTACAGAGAAACATCCCGGCGGTATCAGCCGGCGTTCTGACCGGAATCGGCGACGATGCCGCTGTTCTGAAAGCCCCCGACAGGAAAATACTGGTCACGTCCGATATGCTGATCGAAGGGATCCACTTTGACCTTGCCTTCACGACCTTTTACCAGCTCGGATATAAGTTCCTTGCGGTCAACATCAGCGATATATTCGCAATGGGGGGGGATCCGAAACATTTCCTTGTCAGTATCGGCATTCCGGATAAATACGATTCTGAAGACATGATTGAATTATACTCAGGGATAAACGAAATCGCCGGGAAGTTCGGAATAACCATTGTAGGAGGAGACACCTGCGCTTCGAAACAGGGGCTTATATTAAACGGTACCCTCATTGGAAATGCAGCAGAAAGGACCATCCTCCGATCAGGCGCTAAAGAGGGAGATAGCATCTTTGTTACCGGTACACTGGGCGATTCGGCAATGGGGATGTGTCTTTTGATGAAAATCAAAAAGCAGATCAGGAGATGCGAATCCGGCAATGCGAGTATTAAATTATTGGGGAAAACACTTGTATGCCGGGATGTTCTTGCCCTTGCAAATAAACACCTGATGCCGCAGCCTGCCCCGATAAAGAATACGCAGAAAGTCACATCAATGATAGATATCAGCGATGGGCTGCTGGCGGATTTAGGCCACATCTGTGATGAAAGCAGGGCAGGCGCGATCATTTATAAAGAAAAGGTCCCGTTGTCCCGGGAACTCCTGTCTGTGGCGAAAAGCCTTGGCAGGGACCCCTATGAGTGCGCGCTGAAGGGCGGGGAAGACTATGTCCTGCTTTTTACTGCGCCATTGAATTTCAGGACCAGGGCGTATAGAATCGGCGAGATAATTAAGAAAGGCCGGTATATAATAGACGGCAACGGGAAAAAAACACCCTTTAAAGCAGAAGGGTATGAACACTTTAAGTAAAATGCAAACTCCAAATAACAAGCACCAGATAACAAACTGCAAGTCACAAACTTTTCGCTGTATTATTGGTATTTGGTTATTGGTATTTATTTGGGATTTGTAATTTCATTGTTGGAATTTAATAGAGATGTCTTACATCAGAGATAAATTCAGGGCCATATTTAATGTTCAGGACACGCCGCACCGTATCGCGATGGCCTTTGCCTTCGGGGTCTTTATGGGCATATCCCCTTTTCTCGGCCTTCATTATATAGGAGGGATTTTTCTTGCATGGCTATTCCGGCTGAACAGGCTTGTCGCAATCATTGGCATAAGCGTCAACAACCCATGGACACTGGTCCCTATTTCTTCGTTCAGTGTATGGACCGGGGCAAAACTGATGGGTATAAAACAGGTATTACCCGATGTTGACTGGGGAGGGATTACTTTTATGACTATCGTTGAGTGGGTAAAAAGCCTGATATCCGAGCCCAATAAATTTATCGACCTGGCAGTGACCCTGCTTCCTCTTATTAAGGCATTTACTGTCGGTTCGTTTATTGTATGTACTCTATCGGCGATAGCCAGTTATTTTATTATTCATATCCTTGCAACCAGGTATAAGAAGACGAAAGATGCCGCATAAACTTACCCGCATACATGTCCTGCTTTTTATTCTGACCTTTATGACAACAACCATTGCCGGGGCATTGCTGAATGGCGTTATTCCATGGCTACAGCCTGAAAAAATCTACCTTGGATTACCCTTCTCATTAACACTGATCTTTATTCTCCTTACTCATGAGATGTCGCATTACATAGCATCACGTCTGCATAATGTAACTGCCACCCTTCCCTACTTCATTCCCGCACCATCAATCATCGGGACCTTCGGGGCTGTCATAAAAATGAAACCCCCTATCCCCGACCGGCGTTCCCTCATAGACATCGGGGCCTCAGGCCCGATCGGCGGATTCATTATTGCTGTAATTGCATGCGTTATAGGATTACATTTGTCCGAGGTCAAGCCGACAGGAGAAATACAGGAAGGACTTACCTTCGGCAGCTCGCTGCTGTTTTCCTTTCTCACAAAAATTGTCCTCGGAATTGATCCGGACAAATACGATATACTGCTTCATCCCGTGGCCTTTGCAGGGTGGATCGGTCTGCTGGTCACCTCCCTGAATTTACTGCCGATCGGACAGCTTGACGGCGGGCATATTACCTATGCCCTTCTGGGAGAAAAACATGCGTGGATTTCGAAGGGTATGCTCCCGGTCCTGGTTGTCCTCGGAATTGTTTACTGGGAAGGCTGGTTCATATGGGCGGTCCTGATGATCTTCCTCGGATACAGGCACCCGCCGGTTGTTTACCCGAACATTCAGCTCAACAGAAACCGGAAGCTGATCGGCTGGCTGGCGCTTGTGATATTTATCCTGACCTTTACACCCATGCCTGTCCGGGGCATATAATGATCCCTGCATCAGTTAATACATATTTTCAGCCTCAGGGCAGCGTAGGTGCACTGGAACCCTGTTCTTCCTGATGTCTCCCGTACCTTCTGTTATCTCAACCTGGTTTTGCAATGGCCGCATGCGCGTTTATAAATGTCCTTGCCAAGATATTTTTTACAAGAGGGGCATCTCCAGTTAAAAGCGGTAAACCCGATAAACGCCGTTATTACCAGAAGCTGGGCTGCAACTAGTGTGTTTTTTGAGTATTCGCCAAACAGGTCCCGGCGTTTATAGACGACGGCCATCAATAGAACGAGAAATAGCGCTGCCGCAATTGCCAGAAACTGACGTCCCTGACGCAGCCAGAATTCACGCTTAATCTGTTTATCATCCCTTTTCTGCATGGCCTTTTGTATTGATATTATAATTTTCTGAATGTACTTTTTCAAAGCCTCCGGGACTTGGTGAAATAAGGCTTGTATTCACAAGGATAATGTAGTAAATTAATAATCAGCTTTCCCCCTCCCATCCCTGGAGAGCAGGACAACATTTTAGGAGATAAAGGAGCATGAACCATGGCTAAAGCAACGCAGAAAGCAACCCCCAAAAAAGCAAAATCAACCGAAGGAAAACCGGCATCAAAGAAAAAGGGAGCTCCTGAGTATACTGCAAAGATAGCAAAAGAGATCACGGTGACCTTTGTTGACAGTGTAGGGTTGACCGCGAAAGTGGCCGCAGCTCTTGCAGCAGAAAACGTGAATATACTTGCCGGGACCGGTTACTCGGCAAGTGAGATGCGCAGAAAGGCGATCTTTACGTTGATCGTGAATGACCTTGACAAAGCAGAAAAGGCCCTCGAAAAGATCGGAGCTGATGAAATACAGGATTCGTCAGTTATTATTGCAGAGATGGCAAACAAGGTTGGCGCGCTAAAGCGCATATCAAAGATCATTGCAGACGCCGGCATCAATATCTACTATTTTTATTCCACCACCAGCTCCGGGAAAACAGCGACCTGCGTAATCAAGACAGCCGATGATGAGAAAACCCTTAAGCTCCTTCGCGAAGCATAAATAATACTATGACATATCCATTGTCAGCAGGGGCCCTTTTCAGGGCTGCAGTACGCGAAGAGACCCCCTTACAGGTAGTCGGGGCGGTCAATGCTTATGCAGCACTCCTCGCGGAAAGTACAGGCTTCAGGGCACTCTATGTCTCAGGCGGTGGCGTTGCTGCGAGCTCCCTTGGTGTGCCTGACCTCGGCATCAGCACGATGGATGATGTGCTGACTGATGTCCGCCGTATTACTGACATCACCAGTCTTCCCGTTCTGGTTGATATTGATACCGGATGGGGCAGCGCCTTTAACATTGCACGCACAATTAAATCTATGATCAGGTTCGGCGCAGCCGCCGTTCATATAGAAGACCAGGTACAGGCTAAACGCTGCGGCCACCGTCCGGGAAAGGCGATCGTCAGCAGAGAAGAAATGGTGGACCGCATTAAGGCAGCAGTAGACGCGAAGACCGACTCTCAATTTGTCATCATGGCAAGGACAGATGCCCTCGCGGTTGAAGGTCTCGAGGCCGCCATTGACCGTGCCCGCGCCTGCGTGGAAGCCGGAGCTGACATGATCTTCCCCGAGGCAGTCACCGATCTTGCGATGTACCGGAAATTTGCCGAGGCCGTAAACGTCCCTGTCCTCGCCAACATTACTGAATTCGGCTCAACACCCCTGTACACGCTCGAGGAGCTGCGTCAGGCCGGGGTCTCGCTCGTGCTCTATCCCCTCTCCGCGTTCCGGGCCATGAGCAAAGCGGCATTGTCTGTTTATCATGCGGTCCGCACAGAAGGGACCCAGAGGAATGTAATCGACCTTATGCAGTCCCGGACAGAACTGTACCACTATCTCGATTACCATGCATTCGAAAAAAAACTTGATACTATTTTTTCCAAGGAGGAATCCAGATGAGCACAGATAATCCAGCACCAAAGGCAAAGAAATCAGTTGCTCTCTCAGGCGTAATCGCCGGAAATACAGCCGTGTGTACGGTAGGCCGGACAGGGAATGACCTGCATTACCGGGGCTATGACATAAAGGAGCTTGCACTGCATGCCACATTTGAAGAAGTTGCCCATCTCCTCATACATGACGAGTTGCCTACGCAGTCGGAATTGAAGGACTACACGAAAAAGCTCAAAAGCCTGCGGGGCATTCCTTCCAGTGTAAAGACAGCACTCGAACATATCCCTGCGGCAGCCCATCCCATGGATGTGCTCCGCACCGGATGCTCTGTCCTCGGCACCGTGCTTCCGGAAAAGGATGACCGCAATATCCAGGGCACACGGGACATTATAGACAGGCTGGTCGCGTCCTTCGGCTCAATGCTCCTTTACTGGTGGCACTACAGCCAGAAAGGCGTCCGGATTGATGTTGAAACAGACGACGACACCGTCGCAGGCCATTTCCTTCACCTGCTCCACGGTATTAAGCCGTCAGAACTTCACGAACGCGCCCTGGACCAGTCCCTTGTTCTCTATGCAGAGCATGAATTTGCCGCCTCAACCTTTGCCGCCCGGGTAATTGCCGGGACCCTCTCTGATACGTACTCCGCGATTACCGGCGCCATCGGCACGCTCCGGGGGCCGAAGCATGGCGGCGCCAATGAGGCGGCCTATGAGATCCAGAGGCGTTACCGCACTCCGGATGAAGCTGAGGCCGACATAAGGGCACGGGTCGCAAACAAGGAGATCATTATCGGTTTCGGACACCCGGTCTATACCGTATCAGACCCCAGAAACCCGATCATCAAGGAACTCGCATGGAATCTCTGTAATGATGGCGATAATACAAATCTCCACCACATCGCTGCCAGGATCGAGACCGTGATGAGGACGGAAAAGAATATGTTTGCAAACCTCGACTGGTACTCGGCCGTATCGTATCACATGATGGGTGTGCCGACTCCCCTGTTCACCCCTGTTTTTGTAATTTCACGGACAACCGGCTGGGGGGCCCACATCATCGAGCAGCGCATGGACAACAAGATCATCCGTCCGTCAGCCAATTACATCGGTGAAGAAGACAGAACATTCATCCCGATCCTGGACAGGAAATAGCTGAGGCAGGTCAGAAGAAAGGAATACATACCATTATGGGTCAACATATCTCAAATATCCGGCCTGATCCGGACAGAGTACTTGCCGACATTGCCGACTATGTCTGCAAGTATAAAATCACTTCATACGAAGCATATGAGACCGCGCGGCACTGTCTCATCGATACCCTTGGCTGCGGCCTTGAAGCACTTGGTTATCCGGCCTGCACAAAGCTTCTGGGTCCGATCGTACCGGGGACTGTTGTCCCGAATGGGGCAAGGGTGCCGGGAACGCAGTTTCAGCTCGACCCTGTCCAGGCTGCCTTCAATATAGGTGCAATGGTACGCTGGCTCGACTTCAATGATACCTGGCTTGCTGCGGAATGGGGGCATCCCTCAGACAACCTCGGCGGTATACTGGCTACGGCTGACTGGACCTCCCGTACCCGTACTGCAAACGGTAAAGAGCCTGTTCTCATGAAGACCGTGCTTGAAGCCATGATCAAGGCCCACGAGATTCAGGGAGTGCTCGCGCTTGAAAACGCATTCAACCGTGTCGGTCTCGACCACGTGGTCCTGGTAAAGGTCGCCTCTGCTGCAGTCTGCGCATGGCTGCTTGGAGGCTCGCGTGATGAGATCATCAATGCTGTTTCCCAGGCCTTTGTTGACGGCCAGGCCCTGCGTACCTACCGCCACGCTCCCAATACCGGCTCCCGAAAGTCCTGGGCTGCAGGTGATGCCACGAGCCGCGCAGTCCGGTTTGCGCTCTTTTCAGTCAAGGGGGAGATGGGTATTCCCGGTGTGCTTACGGCAAAGGGCTGGGGCTTTTATGACGTACTGTTTAAAGGCAATGAATTCAGATTCCAGCGTCCTTACGGCTCTTATGTAATGGAACACGTGCTCTTCAAGATATCCTTCCCTGCTGAATTTCATTCGCAGACCGCTGTGGAATGCGCTATGGCGCTGCACAATAAACTGAAGGAACTCGGCAAGACCGCAGATGACATAAAAAAGATAACCATCCGCACGCACGAGGCAGCAATCCGCATCATCGACAAGAAGGGGCCGTTGAACAATCCGGCAGACCGGGACCACTGCATCCAGTATATGGTCGCCGTGCCCCTTATCTTCGGACGCCTCACTGCTGCCGACTATGAAGACAGAGTCGCATCTGACCCGCGCATTGATGCCCTGCGTGACAGGATCGGGTGCGTGGAAGACCCGCAGTTCACCCGGGATTACCACGATCCTGAAAAGCGCTCGATAGCCAACGGCATCACGGTAGAGCTCAATGACGGAACGAAACTGGCTGAGGTAGTAGTGGAATACCCGATCGGCCACAGGCGCCGCCGCCAGGAGGGCATGCCGGTACTGGTAGAAAAGTTCAGGACCAATCTTGCCCGCCGTTTTCCTGAAAAACAGCAAAAGGCAATACTTGATATCTCGCTGGACAGGGCAAGGCTTGAATCGATGGCTGTACATGAGTATGTCGATATGTTCGTGATCTGATCAAAGTCAGTTTGTAAACTACGCTCGTCAAAACGAGACGTTATTGATTCAAAAATACCCCTCTTTGGTAAAGAGGGGGCAGGGGAGATTTTATGAATAAATCGTCTCTTTTCAAAATCCCCCTTCCCCCCTTTTACAAAGGGGGAATAAGTTAATTACCAGGAGGTTTAATGGGAAGATACGATGAGATATTTCAGAGGAGTATCCGTGACCCGGAGGGATTCTGGGGAGAGGCGGCAGGGCATATCGACTGGTACAGGAAATGGGACAGGGTCCTTGATGATTCCCGCAAACCCTTTTACCGCTGGTTCTCAGGGGGCGAATTAAATACCTGCTACAATGCAGTTGACCGCCATGTGGAAAAAGGCAGGGGGGACCAGGTTGCGATCATTTATGACAGTCCCGTAACAAACCAGATAAAGAAAATTACATATCGTGATCTCCTGGACGAGGTATCACGGTTTGCAGGGGTGCTGAAGGGCCTCGGTGTTGCAAAGGGCGATACCGTCATTATATACATGCCCATGGTGCCGCAGGCCGCAGTAGCAATGCTGGCGTGTGCCCGGCTGGGCGCGGTCCATTCTGTCGTATTCGGGGGCTTTGCTCCCCACGAACTTGCGATACGCATCGACGATGCAAGGCCAAAGGTTCTGGTAACGGCCTCAGGAGCTATCGAGGTAAAAAAAATCATCGAATATATGCCGATGATCAATAAGGCAATTGACCTCGCTGTTCATAAACCAAAGGCGTGTGTGGTACTGCAGAGACCGGTTGCGAAGGCTGAGCTCACACTGGGAAGGGACCATGACTGGGATGCTCTCATGTTAAAAGCTGATCCAGCGGAATGCGTTCCCGTGAAGGCAACCGACCCTCTGTACATCCTTTATACGTCAGGAACAACCGGAAAGCCGAAAGGGATTGTCAGAGACAACGGAGGCCACGCGGTCGCCCTCCGATGGAGCATGGAGCACATCTATGACATGAAACCGGGAGACACATACTGGTCTGCATCAGATGTTGGATGGGTGGTGGGACATTCCTATATTATTTACGGCCCGCTCATTTACGGCTGTACCACCGTTGTCTATGAGGGGAAACCCGTGGGAACACCCGATCCGGGGGCATTCTGGAGGGTGATCTCAGAACACGGAGTAAAGGCCCTCTTCACCGCTCCCACAGCCTTCAGGGCCATCAAGAGAGACGACCCCAATGGCGACTATATGAAGAAGTATGACCTCTCCGGATTCAAATATCTCTTTCTCGCAGGAGAGCGGCTTGATCCAGACACCTATCATTGGGCCACAAACTTACTGCAGCGGCCCGTCATTGACCACTGGTGGCAGACCGAGACAGGCTGGCCGATCACAGCCAACTGCATGGGAATAGAGCAGTTCACTATAAAGCCGGGTTCATCGACAAAACCTGTCCCCGGGTTTGATGTGCAGATACTTGAAGCAGGTGGCGGTGTGCTCGGACCCTCAAAGGAAGGGCTCGTTGCTGTCAGGCTTCCGCTTCCGCCAGGGACTCTCGTGACACTCTGGCAGGCTGATGACAGGTTCCGGGAATCCTACGTGAGCGTGTTGCCGGGGTATTATTTTACCAGCGACGGAGGATATATAGATGAAGACGGCTACGTTTTTATTATGGGACGCATTGATGATGTCATAAATGTCGCGGGCCACAGACTGTCGACCGGCGAGATGGAAGAGATCGTTTCTACTCATCAGGACGTTGCGGAATGTGCGGTCATCGGCGTGGAAGATGACCTGAAGGGACAGGTCCCCATCGGCCTGGTTGTATTAAAAGCAGGAGTCGTAAAGAGCGAGGAAGAGGTAAGGCAGGAACTCGTTAAGATGATACGGGAAGAGATAGGCGCGATTGCCAGCTTCAAACAGGCTGTTGTGGTGAAAAGACTGCCGAAGACACGCTCCGGCAAGATTCTCCGGGGCACTATGAGGAAAATAGCCGACAGCAGGGAATTTACAATGCCGTCCACTATTGATGACCCGGTGATCCTCGGAGAGATCGGGGAGGCTTTAAACAGGATCGGCTACGCGAAGAAGTAAGATATAAAGGCACAAAGAACAACCCTATGAAGGCAAGGCTTACACTCGGCGATATTGAAATTATCTGGCTCAACGGCGGCAGTTTTCAGCTTGACGGAGGCGCAATGTTCGGGGTCGTGCCGAAAGTATTGTGGAAGAAAAAGTACCCTTGTGATGACAATAACTACATTCCCCTTGTTGCGTGGCCCATGCTCATACGGACTCCAGGGGAAATCATCCTCCTGGAAACGGGTATCGGAAACAAGCTGTCCGACAAACAAAAAAAGATTTTCCACTATAAAAATGACTGGAATATCATCAATGATCTCTCTGCGCTCGGCATAAAGAGGGAAGATATCAGTATTGTGATTCTCACCCATTATGACTTCGACCATGCAGGCGGAGTTGTGATGCTGGATGAAAACAGCAGGCCCTCCCTTACCTTTCCCAATGCAAGACATATCCTTCAGGCGCGTGAATGGGAAGACGTGTTAAAACCGAACAAGCGGTCTGAGCACACGTTCTGGCCGGTCAACAATGAGCTTCTAAGAGAGGGTGACCATCTCCGTCTTATCGAAGGAGACTATGAAATTCAAAAAGGAGTGGACCTGTTTTTATCAGGGGCCCATAACCGCGGACACCAGATAGTAAGAATAGAATCCAGGGGGGAAATCGCTTATCATCTCGGCGATCTGCTTCCTACGCATACCCATTTCAACCCCCTCTGGATAATGGCATATGACAATTATCCGCTTGATGTTATCGAACAAAAAGAATTACTTGAAGAAAAAGCGCTGAGGGAAAACGCATGGTTTCTCCTGTATCATGACCCGTTCATCCCCGCGTGTAAATTTGATTCAGATGGAAATGTGACAGAAAAGATTGTCGGGCACGACTGATGGGTCAAACACAGCCGGGGCCGCTTTTTTATTTCTTCCTCTTTGCTCTTTTCCGGGACTTCTTCTTTCCCTTATTTTTCTTCCTGTCCGCTTCCCATTGCTCATGTTCAGCGATCATCTCCTGCAGGCTGAGGCCCTCTGTGGATGATTTGATGATGTTCTCGTAATCTTTTTTGTAGAGCTGAATGACTTCAATATCTTTATTTATGAGCTTCTGGATATCATCAAGAAGCCCTTTTTCCTCTTTGCTGCAGAATGAAATCGCCTGCCCCAGATTGATACCGCGGCCGGTCCGTCCCACCCTGTGGACGTAGACTTCGGGCCTGTCCGGAAGATCATAGTTGATCACGTAATCAACATCAGGCACGTCAATCCCTCGGGCAGTAATGTCCGTTGCGATCAGGATGTTGCAGCGGCCCTCTTTGAACTCTTTCATCACCTCGGACCGCTCGTCCTGTTTCTTTTCCCTGTGGATAGTAAGCGTATCTATATTCACCCGCTCCATGGCCTTTGCCACCCGTTCGGCACGGACCCCGGTCCTTACAAATACGATGATCCTGCTTGCCGGATTATCTTTAATAAACCTCTCGAGAAAAAACCGTTTGTCATCCATTTCCACAAACATGACAAAGTGCGATACATTCCTGGATACAGGGTCCTCCGGCGCTATCTGAATGCGTATTGCAGAGCTTTTGACCTGCGAGAAGGCGAGCTTCTTGATCTCCTTGCTGATTGTAGCTGAGAAGAAGAGCGTCTGGTGCTTATGAGTGAGCTTCCTCTTCACAAATTTGATGTCATCGATAAACCCGAGGTCAAGCATATGGTCGGCCTCATCAAGTACAAGGATCCTGATCCGTGAGAGGTCAACGTATCCCTGGCTGATAAGATCAAACATCCGCCCCGGCGTCGCAATAAGTACGTCAATCCCGTCCTGGAGCTTTTTGATCTGCGGGTCCTGCTCGACCCCGCCGTATAAGGCAAAGGGCCTGACCTTTGTGTGGCGCGCAAGCTTTTCAAAGACCTCGCCGATCTGCATTGCCAGTTCACGCGTAGGGACCATGACAATGCATGTGATCCCATAGGACCGCCTGCTGCTCTTCTCCCTGTGGATCATGTCAATGATGGGGATCGCAAAAGCGGCCGTCTTCCCGGTCCCGGTCTGTGCAATAGCAAGGACATCCTCGCCATTCAGGATTGAGGGGATGGACTTGAACTGAATGTTCGTAGGCCTGTTGAAACCCATCAGGGCCAGGTTCTTTTTAATTGTGTCTGATATATGGTACTTCTCAAATTTCATGGGTCCACCTGACGTTCCTGCTTACGCTCTTCCCAACCTGGACATCACCTTTAATTATACTGGAATCGGGGGGCGAGTGCGCAGGCGCAGATTCGGAGCCACCCTTCCCTGTGAGTCGTCTGATAAAAATAAACTATAAAATGAAATTATTACTCCTCGTACCATCCAAAACCAGAGATAGACATTTAACCTGTTGTAATGTCTGTCATTCCGAACACCCGAAGGGTGAGAGGAATCTTTATTATGACCCTGCAAGATTTCTCACTGCGTTCGAAATGACAAACTCCTGTCTCTTTTTTGGGGTTACCAGTCTCAGGAAACTTTTTCAGACGAAACAGGTATAATATCTGACCCCGGAAATAATTCCATTAAAAACTAAATATGAAGGAGATAAGAAATGTCAGACGCAAAAGGATTGAACAAACCGGTAAAGCTGAAAAATGAGCTGGCAGTGTTTCTGGGAGCATCAGAACTTCCCAGGACAGAGATCACCAAAAAACTGTGGGACTACATTAAAGCGAATGGACTTCAGACAAAGACTGCAAATGGAAAGCCTGAGAACGCAGGCAAGTTCATTGTGGCTGATGCCAAACTGCTCCCGATCTTCAAAAACACAAAATCCACGAGCAAATCAGGTACAGTCACCGACCTCACAAATCTGCATGAAGGCCAGACGATCAATATGATGCAGATGGCTGCAGTTGTTGCTGCAAACATAGAATAAGCTGACAGTGCCGGGCCTGGCATTCATCATATACAGGCGCGGACCACTGCAATTCAGTCCGGAGAAACTGTGAAGTTTCAGCGAGTGTCAGAGGGGTGCCTTTATAACTCCTGATGTCCACTGGCTTATCCGGAATATAACGAATTCCGCTGGACGCAGCGGCGCTACACCGATAAGACAGACAAGCCTGCCGTTATCCAGATCGTTCTGGGTCATGGTCGTCCTGTCGCATTTCACAAAGAATGCCTCTTCCGGTTTCGCGCCCTGCAGCATCCCGTTACGCCATACCCCCATCAGGAAGTCCTCGACAGTTCTCCTGACATCAGCCCAAAGCGCCTCTCCATTGGGTTTAAACACCGTCCACTCAGTTCCATTTTTAATGGATTCCTCAAGGTAGAGCAACAGGCGGCGGACATTGACATACTTCCATTCGGGGCCCTCACAAAGGGTCCTGGCTCCCCAGACAAGGATGCCGCGGCCAGGGAACGTACGGATGCAGTTTATCCCTTTGGGATTGAGAATCTCCTGTTCGTTTTTCGTAACATGGACTTTCACATCAAGCGCCCCGCTGACAACCACATTGGCAGGGGCCTGATGTACACCCCTTCCGCTATCAGTCTGTGCGTAAATACCTGCGATATGGCCACAGGGAGGAACAAAATCATGAACACGATGCAATCTGGTCTTCTTGCCGGATTCCATCATGACCCTGATCCAGGGATAATACAGGGCGCCATGTCCATATGAAGAATGAAGGCTGTTTCTCTGTGTTAATACAGCTTGCACATCTGCATTCTTTTCAGAGTCAAGGATACAGACCCGGTCCCGCATGTTTTCACAATGGGAAATCATTGCCTGCTGCACTGACAGGGAAGTCACACCGGGAATGCACACGATACTTATGTCATCCACTGTGCATAAGGCCTGCAGGCCCGTCATGTCCGCCCCGATGTAATGTTCATCTTCCGCACCATCAGGGACCCGCACAACATAGCACCTCCTGCCGCCATTTTCGAAAAACCCTTGTACAGCGGGAGGAAGATAAGGAGCCCGTCTTTTGCTGTACCTTCCGAACGTTTCTACGAACTCGGTCCAGCTCTGTACAAGGACGGGCTTATCAAGCATAGCGTCATTGTCCAGTTTGGCATTCCTGATATGCTCCGTTCGTCCGACAAAACCGGCGGTGCTTGTGCTGCCTCCGGCAATTGATGGTCTCCGGGGACTTGTCTCTTCAACTGATACACCCGGGGCTGTATATTCCGGCATACTGCTTTCCCCTCTGTTTTCTGTCACACGGTTTGAATAAAAACCATGATACACTGGGATTCTAAAGCATTCCCAAAACACGTGCCGGTGTATGGTTATATATCACACCGGCCATAGCAGCTTTCGTGGAAAGATGTGCTTCCCAGTATTCCAGTCCTTTTTGATCGTAATGTAAATCAGCGCCATTCAACACGTGCATAGTGACATCGACGTAAGCCCTTAAAGGAATAAGGCCTGGATCAAACATTTCTTCACTAATATTCAGCTTTATCAGACGCACGGGTAATATCCTTTTATTGCCCCATACAAATAATGTCAAAGATTGCATGTCTGATCTATTAAATAATCTTGTAAATAAATTGCTTCGCCTCTCTGCTCCGCTGTCCGGGTAAAGCAGCAGTTCAAGCGCTGACATCAACGGATATATGCCGTGTTCAACCACATCTCGATGGTGATCGGGACGTTCAAGATTATCTGCAGCGTCTATTATCGTTGTGAATGTGATTGTCTCCAGCGGTAACTTTATACGCTCTGCATTATATTTCTCCTTTTGACAAGATGGAGCTTCGGTGCACGCCTCAAGCTTACGGTACAGTTTCTCGGGATTATATTGAAATTCAATGACCCTGCCCTGAGGTGTTTGCTTGTCAAACCGCACAAAGGCCCCTTTAACTATTTGAGGTGATGAAGACAAAGATGACATAACACTATCCTCTCCAAAGTTGTCCGATTTTAATTGCAGATAATTTTCTGCTTAAAACTCCTGATATAAACATTCGGACTGTCATAATGAAACCCTTGGCCCAATTCAGGGTGACGCCTGCCCTGTTTCTCAACAAACTCAATTTGGCTCAGTAAATGACGGCTCTTGCGGTTCGCTCACTTCATAGTCCCGCTCCCAGCCTTCGTTCTCAAGCTTTATTCTCTGGATAGCGACTGCGCCTTTGTTGGAATCAAGCCCGGGTAATGCTTCATATTCCGAGACCCAGCAACGATATATTTTGTATGCAATCGCAAGCTGCCCTGCTTCGTTATATAATTCAAGCGTAATGTCTTTGCGAAAATCCTTTAATGACGTCTCGGCCCCCAAACCGGCGCCATAGTTCCATACCTTGTTTGACCACTTTTCAAATTCCAAATCGTGCGTGACCCCGCGCTCCAGTTCAACAGGTTCATATTGCGTACATCCCGGTGATTTACGACTCGAGCTTGGGTCTCCTCCTTCACGATGTACTATCACCTGGGTTTTCCGGATTAACGGACCCACCTTACTGATTCCTGCTACATATCTGCCGTCCCATTTGATTCTGAACTTATAATTCTTATATGGATCAAACCGCTGCGGGTTTACGGTAAATTGTGGCATGTTGTTCCTCCTTATTAATCTCGTCTGCATAGATCACGATAATCTCAATGCATGTCTGTTAATGAGACAACTGTATCAAACATCATTGGGCTTGTAAAGCCTCGTATGAACTCCATCATTAACATGACTTTTGTAAAAAAACCGCGGGGGGGGCCTTTTTCCGGCTTTGCTCCCGATCATCGTCGGAGAAGAGACAATGTCAGCCCTGCATTTTACCGTCACTCCGGGGAACGTCTGAGCTCCCTTTCCTTTGCCTCTGCCACGCAGTATATGCCGCCCTCCTTCAGACCCGGCCTGAAGCAGCCGTTACATGAAATGCATTTTGCAGGAGAAGTGTCGCCCTGTTTCCAGCGCAAGGCCAGGCCAGGTTCCCGTATAAACGGCCTTGCCATGGAAATGTAATCCATTCCAAAGTCACTGAGCGCTTTCCCGACAACCTCATAAGAACGGAATCCCCCCACAACCATTACCCGACAACCGACCGCCTCTCTGACCTTCTGGGCCGCGTCCAGATTATATGCCTCTTTCCCCGGCCTGTCTATCTTTGTACGGGCCGGGCTCTGTTCACCGGAGGCAGGGGTGCCTGCGGACACTTCTATGGCATCGATGCCGGCGTCGGAAAGTTTTTGTGCTGCATAAAGCGCGTCATTACTCTCAAGACCTCCGGCCAGGTTATCAGCGGCATTAAGCTTGATAAGCACAGGATAAGTGTCGCCCACCACTTCCCGGATTCCCCGGTACACTTCGAACAGAAAACGGCAGCGGTTTTCAATGCTTCCTCCATACTCATCGGTCCTGCGATTGGTAAGCGGGGAAAGAAACTCGTTAATAAGATAGCCGTGAGCGCCATGCAGTTGGACAGCATCAAAGCCCCATGCTTTTGCCCTGCGCGCCCCCTCTTTGAATGCCGCTGCTATGTCCCTTATCTCATCGGTTGTCAGTTCAGCAGGCATCTCCGGGAATTGATCTACCTTTACAGAAGAAGGCGCCAGCGGTTGACGGCCCGCATTGGCCGAATCCGTCTGTCCGCCGCAATGGACCAGTTGAATGCATATCTTACCGCCTTCATCATGAACAGCTTTGGTCAGCGCTCTCATTTCAGGGGCAAAGTCGTCTGTGTGGATGCCCATCTTGCCGGGGGCCTGTTTGCCGTCCGGCCTGACAAACGTATACCCAGTGATGATCAGGCCTATCCCTCCCCTTGCGAGCTCACGGTAAGAGTTGATGAGTTTGTCCGTAGGCCGGCCGTCAGCCCTGCACATTCCTTCCCATGTGGCAGAACGGACGAGACGGTTTTGAAGGGTCATGCCATTGATTGAGGATTCTTCAAATAACTTCGCCATGATATTTCTCCTGTTTAATTATTTTCTTATTCCCTTAACAGCAGCCGGACTGCATGTGAGATCATGAGAATGAATCCGGTTTTGCCGATAGATAAATTATAAACCTCCCATTAACAATTGTCACAAAAAAATTCACTCAACATACATAGACCTTACAACGGGTCCTCAGTTATGATAGGACTTTCATAATTCAGCATGCTGGCACTCGAATAGCAGTCTTTGCTGCCAGGGCATAAAATGTCTGGAGGAGAACCATAAAATGAATTCACACGCTCTGCCCGATGAGGCAATATCTAATTTTTGCACAAAAGTCCTTCCAGGCTTCCGTAGCATCATGAAGAACCTTGAAGAACTTGATCACGATCTGACTTCCCATGCTTTTGCCCTTCACCTTATGGAACTGGGGCGAGAGCAGATGTCCGCGGTCGCCGACCCGAGCGAAAAGGACCTTGAGTTCATGACCGGTTATGTAGAGTCACTGGATTATGATAATGCGGAGAAGGCTTTTTTTACGGCATTTGCCGGCGGCTGCCTGCTGGGGCTCGTAATCATAAATGAAATTGCCCGCAAGGACTTCAGCAGGGATCTCCTCCTGATAGACGAGTTTACCCGGAAGGAATTTGATGGGGGGGCCGTCTTGAGTGTGCGTGATCAAGAAGGACGTTGGGGATGTTCTTAATTCTTATAAACAGATATCCCGTCCTAAAGAAGTTAAGAACGTCCCCGATGTGCATGTAGATCCGTACCCAATGGCTGCAACTGGTCTACTGAACTTCACCCGCCGGCATAGATTCTATCTTACTGATAAGCCCTTTAACGGTCTTTTTCTCAGTCTGGACGCCTTTATTATCGCCCATCTTCTCTACTTCCTTAAGATAATGCTGCAGTGCGGTCATTACAGCAACCGCCTCCAGATTAGTTAATTTTAAATGCATCGCCTTGATCTCCTCTCTGCTTAATAATAATGTAACGATGGCAAAATTTATGCCTCTGTATCACTTATATCATCTATTGAAAACGCTGTCAATAGTATGTATAAATTACGGGCATACCCGACTCTCCCCCATCACTCTTCCAACCGAAGTCCCATCCCGTGTTAAACTTAAACCATGCCAGCTATATATAATAATCGCTTGACCCGCGTGAGCCGCTTAAACCGTTCAAACAGTTTAACGGCTCAGGCAATAAAAACGGTTCAAGCTGCTGGAACGGTTAAATTTTATAAACCCGGAGTAATAAATGGCACTGATAAGTTTAAAAGATGTGAGGCTTGCGTTCGGCGGTCCTGAGCTGATCGACGGGGTGTCTTTACAGATAGAACGCGGGGAGCGGGTCTGCCTGGTCGGCAGGAACGGGGCGGGGAAATCCACCCTTATGAAGATCATCAGCGGCAGCATCACCCCTGACGACGGAGTAGTCATACGCGAGCAGGGGCTGCGGATTGCCTCGCTTGATCAGGAAGTCCCGCAGGACCTGTGCGGTACGGTGTTTGAGATAGTGGCATCCGGTCTCGGCAATATGGTCGGCCTGCTTACAGAATACCACGATGTGAGCCATCGCCTCTCAGATGGAGACTCAGACGCAATAGCTGAACTTGAACGGATACAGCACCGGATTGAAGCCTCAGGCGGTTGGCAGATCCAGCAAAAGGTTGAAACAGTGCTTTCGCGCCTCGGTCTGGACCCTGATGCCCCGGCAGCTGACCTCTCCGGAGGCTACAAGAGGAGGGTATTACTTGCGAGAGCGCTAGTAAACGAACCTGACCTCCTGCTTCTTGATGAACCGACGAACCATCTCGATATCACCTCAATCAGCTGGCTTGAGGAATTTCTTCTCGAATACCGCGGCTCCATACTTTTCATAACGCATGACCGGAAGTTCCTCCAGACACTGGCAACGCGCATAATAGAACTGGACCGCGGCCGGCTCACTGACTGGCCCTGTGATTACGCAACCTATCTGACAAGAAGGCAGGCTGAGCTCAATGCAGAGGCCGCGCACAACGCGCTCTTTGACAAAAAGCTCTCCCGGGAAGAGGCTTGGATACGCCAGGGCATCAGGGCACGGCGCACCCGGAATGAAGGACGTGTAAGTGCATTGAAGGAGATGAGGAAGGAGCGCCTAGCGAGGCGTACACAGACCGGGAGCGCCAGGATGGTACTGAACGAGGCTGAAAGGTCGGGCAGACTGGTTATTGAGGCTGAGGGGATCGGTTGTATTTTCGAAGGTCGTCACCTCTTCCGCGATTTCTCCACGACCATCATCCGCGGTGACAAGATCGGTATTATCGGCCCTAATGGCTCAGGTAAGACCACACTGATAAAGATGCTGCTTGGATTAATGGAACCGCACAGCGGCTCTGTGCGAAGGGGGACCAGGATCGAGGTCGCGTATTTTGACCAGCATCGTGAGCAGTTGGATGACAATAAATCCGTTATGGACAATGTGGCGGACGGCTCCGGCTACGTGACGGTAAATGGAAAGTCACGACATGTAATAGGCTATCTCGAGGATTTTCTCTTCCCGCCTGAGAGGGCGCGTTCGCCCGTAAAGGTCCTGTCAGGTGGCGAGCGGAACCGGGCGCTGCTGGCAAGGCTCTTTACCAAACCTTCAAACGTACTGGTAATGGACGAACCCACCAATGACCTTGACACCGATACCCTCGAACTCCTCGAAGAAATGCTGATGGAATACGAGGGCACTGTCCTGCTCGTCAGCCACGACAGGGCATTCCTCAATAACATCGTCACGAGCACGATAGTATTTGAGGATGATGGAAGGCTTGAAGAATATGTGGGCGGCTATGACGACTGGCTCCGTCAGCGCAGACCTGCAGCCCCGGCGCGAACAGAAAAGGCCCCGAAGCCGGAAAGGCCCCGGCCCAGACAGGAACATCCGCGTATCCTCACATTTAAAGAAAAAAAAGAACTCGAGGCACTGCCTGCGCTGATTGAATCTCTCGAAGCCGAACGTGACAGGCTTTATGAAATGCTTACAGATCCTGCTTTCTACCGGCAGGAGGGAAGCAGGGTAGCAGAGATAAACGCAAAGATCGGGAAACTTGAAAAAGAAATCCCTGCGACATATGCCCGGTGGGAGCTTCTGGAATCAATCATGAATTCACAGCCAGTTTAAATTCCTTAGATGAAGATTTCCTCAATATGAAGACAGATTGTCATTAAATATCCTCGGACTTTGTTTAGGCTGAAAGTCATTGAGAACTCGCATAAAGCAAT
>Ga0079037_100000192_pt1 | contig 24310 bp, 18 predicted proteins | sample Mud3Dept4metaG_FD_71479 | JGI IMG/M metagenome (GOLD analysis project Ga0079037, IMG submission 71479) | Freshwater wetland microbial communities from Ohio, USA, analyzing the effect of biotic and abiotic controls - Mud 3 Core 4 Depth 4 metaG | ecosystem: Environmental > Aquatic > Freshwater >... | reverse complement strand
GACGCCCTTCTTGCCCTTGTCGAGCTCCTCGAGCACGACCATCGGCAGGAAGATGTCGTGCTCCTTGAACCGGAAGATCGCGGACGGGTCGTGCATCAGCACGTTGGTGTCCAGGACGAAGAGCTGGCGATTCTGGGTCTTGCGGCGACGGCTCATCCTGAATTCCTCGCCGCAGAGACGCGGCGGCGCAGTGACGAACGGGTCGCGGGGGTTGCGGGTGAAGGTGCGGCGAGGTGCCGTTGCGCTCTCCGTGCGGCCATGCGCCAGTAGGGGCCTCGTCACCTGCCGAGCGTGGACAATGCCTCGAGCACTTCGGCAACGTGCCCTGCGACCTTGACGCCGCGCCACTCGCGGCGGAGGACGCCGTCGGCGTCGATGAGGAAGGTGCTGCGCTCGATCCCGCGCACCTGTTTGCCGTACATCTGTTTCAGCTTGATGACGCCGAACGCCTGGGACAGGGCTTCGTCCGTGTCCGCGACGAGGTCGAAGGGAAAGCCCTGCCTGGCCTTGAAGCCCTCCTGCGCCTTCAGCGAGTCGCGCGAGGCGCCGAGCACCGCGGTGCCGTGGCGGCGGAACCTGGCGATGGCGGCCGCGAAGTCGAGACCCTCCTGCGTGCAGCCGGGCGTGCTGGCCTTCGGGTAGAAATACAGCACCAGCGCCTTGCCGCGGTAGTCGGACAGCCGCCGGCGCACGTCGCCGGTGGTGTGGACCTCCAGGTCGGGAACGGGTGAGCCGACGGCAACCTCGGTCATCGGGGGATCCCTCAACCCTTGATCGGCTCCAGGACGGCGTCGAGATTCATCGAATCGCAGAAGTCCATGAACTCGTCCCGCAGTGCCGCGATGTGCAGGTCGGCGGGGATGCCGACGCTCATGTGGACGCTGAACATCGGTGCGCCGGTGTGCGCGGCGGCGTAGCTCGCCGTCGCCATGTCCTCGATGTTGATCCCGCGCTCGGAGAAGAAGCTCGCCAGGTTGTAGACGATCCCGGGGTGGTCCAGGGCAACCACGTCAACGGCGTAGGGCAGCAGGCTCGCGCTCTGCGACCGCTCCTCGGTACGGCGGCTGATGATGGTCAGGGCGAGGCGGCGCTCGAGGTCCGCCACCGAGTCCTCCAGCTTCTGCAGCTGGTTCCACTGCCCCTCGACCATCATCAGGATCGCGAACTCGCCGCCGAGGACCGTCATCCGGCTGTCGGCGACGTTGCAGCCGATCTCGAAGATGGTCTTCGACAGCTGGTCGACGATGCCCGGCCGGTCCTTGCCGAGGGCCGAGATGACGAGGTAGGTCTTCTTGGTGCGCATGGTGTGGGGGCGGGGGCTGGCGCCGATGGCTGCCGAGTGTAGCCGTCAGCTCCGCAGCTTGTCTCCCCCGGTGCTCAGTCGGCGAGCTCGACCGACCGCAGCTGCTCGGCCGCACGTTCGGGACTGATCGTGCTCACGAACAGGCCCGATCCCAGCTCGAAGCCGGTGGGAATGCTGGTGCGGGGGCAGATCTCCAGGTGCCAGTGGTACGACGGCCCGCAGTCCTTGTGCTCGTCCCCGTGCGGGAGCGAATGCAGGAAGAAGTTGTACTGGGCGCCGCCGATTACGTGATCGAGCCGCGCCATGGTCCGGCGCAGCACCTGGGCAAAGTCCGCCAGGTCCTCGCGGGTGGCCCGCAGGAAGTCGGCCTCGTGGCGCAGCGGCAGGATGTGGACCTCCCACTCGTAGCGGCTGGCGAAGGGCTTGATGGCAATGAAGCGCTCGCCGCGCTCCACCACGTACTGGCCGACGTTGACCTTGCGGCGGACCTGGCCCGACTGCCGGTCGTAGATGGTGGCCTCGTAGGTCAGGGCCTCGTCGATCAGCGAGCAGAAGACGCACTGGTTGAACTTGCGGTAGTGGTTGCGCGAGTGGAAGACCTCGCCCGCGACGTTCTCCGGCACGACCGGGGTGGCGATGATCTGGCTGTGGGTGTGCGGGATGCTGGCACCGGCCGCCGGGCCGAAGTTCTTAAACACCAGGACGTAGCGCAGCCGCGGGTCGGCGGCGTACATCTCGGCCATCCGCTCCTGGTAGGTCAGGAAGAGGTTGGCCAGGTGCTCCCGTCCCATGTCGTGCAGGCCGATCGCGTGGTTCGGGTGGTCGATGACGACCTCGTGACGGCCATAGCCGTCGATCACCTGCTGCAGCCCGAAGGCGATGTTGCTCTGCTGCCGGTCGTCGCCGAGCACCGGGTAGAGGTTCTCGACGATCCGGATCTGCCAGTCCCGCGCGCTGGGGTAGGCCTTGATGGTCGGCGGCGTCTTGTCCTCGTTGCCGCGGCAGAACGGGCAGGTCTCCACCCGCTCCCGGGTGTCCCGCTCCACCCGCTCCTCCGCCTTGCGGGGCCGCATGCCCCGTGCGGTCGACACCAGCACCGACTCGGTCGGGTCGACGGGGTTGATCCGGATCTCGCGCACGAACTCGGGAGTGTCGGTCATGTTGCCGCCTTGACGGTGGGCCCTGGACCGTTCCTGTGTAACCAAAGGTTTCAGCCCATGCAAGGCAGGGTTTTTGATGACGCCATCAGGCCCTCGCGGCTGGCCGGCATGGCGGAGGGGAGACCGGCCCGCTAGAATGCGCGGCCACATTTTCGAGCGGGGGCATCCGATGTTGCAGGGCAGCATGGTGGCGCTGGTCACCCCGATGACCGCGGACGGCGGTCTGGACGAGGCCGCGCTCCGGGGCCTGATCGACTGGCACGTGGCCGAAGGGACGGACGCGATCGTCGCGGTCGGGACGACCGGCGAGTCCGCGACGCTGGACGAGGAGGAGCACTGCCACGTGATCCGGCTCGCCGTGGAGCTCGCGGCAGGGAGGATTCCGGTCATCGCGGGCACGGGGGCCAACTCGACGACCGAGGCCATCGAGCTGACCCAGTGCGCCAAGGCGGCGGGCGCCGATGCCTGCCTGCTCGTGACGCCTTATTACAACAAGCCCACCCAGCAAGGGCTGTACCTCCATCACAAGGCGGTGGCCGAGGCGGTGGACATCCCCCAGGTCCTCTACAACGTCCCCGGCCGAACCGGGTGCGACATGCTGCCCGAGACGGTCGGGCGGCTCGCGGCGGTGCCCAACATCGTCGCCGTCAAGGAGGCGACGGGCGACCTTTCCAGGGTGCCGAGGATTCGCGAGCTGGCCGGGCCCGGGTTTGCGATCTACAGTGGCGACGATGCCACGGCGCGGGAGCTGATGCTGCTGGGCGGGCAGGGCGTCATCTCGGTGACGGCGAACGTCGCCCCGGGTCCGATGCACCGGATGAGCGTGGCGGCACTCGCCGGGCGCCGGGCGGAGGCCGATGCCATCGACGCGACGCTCGCGGGCCTGCACAAGGCGCTGTTCGTCGAGTCCAACCCCATTCCCGTGAAATGGGCGCTGGCCGAGATGGCCAGGATCGGCACCGGCATCCGTCTGCCGCTGACCTGGCTGTCCGAGGCCGCTCAGCCCGCCGTACGCGAAGCGATGCACCAGGCGGGCATCCTGTGACGGGCCGGCCGGGTCCGTCGGCAACCAGCAAACTCTGCCCGGGCGGCGCCGGGTCGCGGTCAAACCGAAGGGACGGTGGAACAGCATGATCAGGCATTTCTCGAAGGGGCTCCTCGTGTTGGCCGTCGCGACCGTGGTGACGGGCTGCGGCACTGCCGGCAAGGACTCCGGCGGCATCTTCACGGACAAGCGCGTCGACTACCGCCGAGAGACCGACGTCGGTCGCGAGCTCGAGGTCCCGCCGGACCTGACCCGCATCGCCGGCAACGAGATGAGCCTGCCGGACGCGTCGCCCTCGGGCTCGGCCACCTACTCGGACTATGCGCAGAAGCGCGATGCGCGCCGCAGCGCGGGCGTCGCCGGGGCGACCGACGTGCTGCCGAACGTCGAGAACATCGAGATGCGGCGCCACGGGACGCAGCGCTGGCTGTACATCCAGGCGCCGCCGGACCAGGTGTGGTTCAAGGTCGTCGACTTCTGGCAGCAGAACGGCATCCTGCTGCAGGAGCAGGACCCGGGCACCGGCGTGATGCGGACGGCCTGGGTCGAGAACCGCGCCGACATCAAGTCCGACTTCATCACGGACGCGGTGCGCAGCGTGCTCGACGGGCTCTACTCGGCCTCGACGCGCGACCAGTTCCGGGTGCGCATCGAGCGCGGGGACAAGCCTGGAACGACGGAGCTGTTCCTGACCCACTTCGGGATGGAGCAGGAGATCCGCACCGGCGTCACCGGCACCTCCGAGCAGGAGGTGTGGGTGACGCGGCCGACGGATCCGGATCTCGAGGCCGAGATGCTGCGCAAGATCATGGTGCACCTCGGCGTCGCGGACAAGAAGGCGCAGCAGGAGCTCGGCCAGAAGGCGCCTGCGAGCCAGCCGCGCTCGCAGCTCATCACGGGCGGCGGGCAGGCGCAGCTGCGCATCGAGGACGATTTCGCCAAGTCGTGGCGCGTCGTCGGCGTGACGCTCGACCGGGTCGGGTTCGCGGTCGAGGACCGCGACCGCTCCACGGGTATCTACTACGTCCGCTACAAGGACCCGACGATCGACGATGCGGCGGACAAGGGCATCATGTCCAAGCTCGCGTTCTGGCGCAGCGACGAGAAGCTCGACAAGCAGGGACGCTACCAGGTGCGGCTGCGGGAGGGGGCGGGCGCGGTCACGACGGTCGACATCCTCAACCAGGACGGGGCCGAGGATCGGTCGCCGACGGCCGTGCGGATCCTGACCCTGCTGCACGAGCAGATCCGCTGACCGCGGGTGCCCGGCACCTCCGCCGCGGCAGCGCGCTGAGCCGATGCGCTTCGCCTCGCTCGGCAGCGGGAGCCGGGGCAACGCGACGCTGGTGGAGGCGGGGCGGACCCGCCTCCTCGTCGATTGCGGCTACGCGCTGCGCGAGGTCGAGCACCGGCTCGGCGCCCTGGGGCTCTCCACCGAGGCCCTGGACGCCATCCTGGTCACCCATGAGCACGCGGACCACGTGCGCGGCGTGGGTCCGGTGGCGCGGCGCTGCGGCATCCCTGTCTGGACCTCGGCTGGGACGGCACGGGCCTCAGCCCTGGGCGACCTGCCATGCCTGCAGCTGTTCGCGAGCCATGCGGGCGCCTTCCGCATCGGGGATATCGAGGTCGCGCCGTTCGCCGTGCCGCACGACGCGCGCGAGCCCTGCCAGTTCGTCTTCGCCGCGCACGGCCGCCGCCTCGGCATGCTCACGGACGCCGGGCACATCACGCCACACATCGTCGACAGCCTCTGCGGCGTCGACGCCCTGCTGCTGGAGTGCAACCACGATGGCGACATGCTCGCGCGAGGCCCCTATCCGCCGCCGCTGCGTGCGCGGGTCGGCGGCCACCTCGGCCATCTCAGCAACGCGCAGGCGGCCCGTCTGCTGCAGCGCATCGACCACGGCCGCCTCTCGCACCTCGTCGCCGGCCACCTGAGCGAGAAGAACAATCACCCAGACCTCGCCGCGGCGGCGCTGCTGGCGGTGTCGGTACGGCTCGCCCCGCGGCTCTCGATCCTGTGCCAGGACAGCGTCAGCCGCTGGTTCGCGCTCTAGCCGTCACCGCCCCTGCAGTATCATTCCCACTCCGCCAAGGTTGCCGTAGGCCGTCACCATGCTCGCACTGCGAGGCGCTCCCGCCCTGTCCGCCTTCCGTCTGCAGCGCCTGGAGGGCCGGCTGGCCGAGGCGGTCGGGCGGCCCGTCCGCCTGGCTGCGGAATTCATCCATTTCGTCGACGTCGAGCAGGGGCTCGACGATGCAGCCGCCAGGGTACTCGACCGGTTGCTCCAGTACGGTCCCGCCGCACACCCGACGGAGCCGCGGGGCCGGCTGCTGCTGGTGGTGCCGCGGCCGGGCACGATCTCGCCCTGGTCGTCCAAGGCGACCGACATCGCGCACAACTGCGGCCTCGACCGCGTGCGGCGCATCGAGCGGGGCACGGCCTATCACCTCGACTGGTCGGGTGGGGATCTGCCGGGCAGTCACCTGCTCGAGACTGCGGCGACCCTGCTGCACGACCGGATGACCCAGGTCGTGCTCTGGGACCTCGCCGATGCCGCGTGTCTGTTCCAGCAGGCGGAGCCACGGCCGCACACGGGCGTGGACGTGCTCGGTGGCGGCCGCGAGGCCCTGCTGCGCGCCAACGTCGATCTGGGGCTGGCCCTGTCACCCGACGAGATCGACTACCTCGTGGAGAGCTTCCAGGGGCTGCGGCGCAATCCGACCGACGTCGAGCTCATGATGTTCGCCCAGGCCAACTCGGAGCACTGCCGGCACAAGATCTTCAACGCGGACTGGATCGTCGACGGCCGGCGCCAGGAGCACTCGCTGTTCCGCATGATCCGCAACACCACCGACCAGGCGCCGGAAGGCGTGCTGTCGGCCTACCGGGACAATGCGGCGGTGCTCGCCGGACCGACGGGGCGCCGCTTCTTCCCCGAGCCGGAGACGGGTGTCTACGGCGAGCACGTCGAGCCCGTGCACCTGCTGATGAAGGTCGAGACGCACAACCACCCGACCGCGATCGCGCCCGACCCGGGCGCTGCCACCGGCTCGGGCGGCGAGATCCGCGACGAGGGCGCCACCGGCCGCGGTGCCAAGCCCAAGGCCGGCCTCACCGGCTTCTCCGTGTCCAATCTGCGCATTCCCGGCTTCGAGCAGCCCTGGGAGACCGATCACGGCCGCCCCGGCCGCATCGTCAGCGCGCTCGACATCATGCTCGACGGGCCGATCGGCGCTGCAGCCTTCAACAACGAGTTCGGCCGGCCCAACCTGTGCGGCTACTTCCGCACCTATGAGGAGCGCGTGCCCGGACCGGACGGGCCCGAGCTGCGCGGCTACCACAAGCCGATCATGATCGCGGGCGGGCTCGGCAACATCCGTGCCGGACACGTCCACAAGCACGAGTTCCCGGAGGGCACGCCGCTGGTGGTGCTCGGCGGCCCGGCGATGCTGATCGGGCTTGGCGGCGGTGCGGCGTCCAGCATGGCGTCGGGCGCGTCGGCCGAGGACCTCGACTTCGCCTCCGTGCAGCGCGCCAACCCGGAGATGCAGCGGCGCTGCCAGGAAGTCATCGACCGCTGCTGCGCGCGCGGCGAGCAGAGCCCGATCCTCTTCATCCACGACGTCGGCGCCGGCGGCCTCTCGAACGCCCTGCCGGAGCTGGTGCACGATGCCGGGCGCGGCGGGCGCTTCGAGCTGCGCGCCGTGCCGAGCGACGACGCGGGCATGTCGCCGATGGAGCTGTGGTGCAACGAGTCGCAGGAGCGCTATGTGCTCGCGGTAGCGGCGGAGCGCCTCGACGAGTTCAAGGCGATCTGCGAGCGTGAGCGCTGTCCCTATGCCGTCGTCGGCGAGGCGACCGCGGACGAGCACCTGCTCGTCGGCGACGCCCACTTCGACGACAACCCGATCGACATGCCGATGGCGCTGCTGTTCGGCAAGCCGCCGCGCATGCTGCGCGACGTGCACCACCGCACCTTCCACAAGCCCGAGCTCGATCTTGCCGGGATCGACCTTCGCGAGGCCGCCCTGCGCGTGCTGCGCCTGCCGGCGGTCGCGAACAAGACCTTTCTGATCACCATCGGCGACCGCTCGATCACGGGCCTCGTCACGCGCGATCAGATGGTCGGGCCGTGGCAGGTGCCGGTTGCCGACTGCGCGGTGACCGCCAGCGACTACGCGGGCCACACGGGCGAGGCGATGGCCATGGGCGAGCGCACGCCGCTCGCGCTGCTCGATGCGCCGGCGTCGGGCCGCATGGCGATCGGCGAGGCGATCACCAACATCGCCGCCGCGCCGGTCGCGCGCCTCGGCGACGTCCGTCTTTCGGCCAACTGGATGGCGGCGGCCGGACACCCGGGCGAGGACGCGCGCCTGTACGAGACGGTCAAAGCCGTCGGCCTGGAGCTCTGCCCGCGCCTCGGCATCGCCGTGCCGGTCGGCAAGGACAGCATGTCGATGAAGACCGTGTGGGAGCAGGGCGGCGCGCGGCAGGAGATGGCGGCGCCGCTGTCGCTGATCGTCTCGGCCTTCGCGCCGGTGGAAGACGTGCGTCGCACGTTGACGCCGCAGCTGCGGACCGACCGTGGCGACACCGACCTCGTCCTGATCGACCTCGGCAAGGGCCGTCACCGCCTCGGGGCATCGTGCCTCGCGCAGGTGTGCAAGCAGGTCGGGCGCCACGGCCCGGATGTCGACGACCCCGATGTGCTGAAGCGGTTCTTCGCCGTCATCCAGGATCTCAACCGCGACCGGCTGCTGCTCGCCTATCACGATCGCTCCGACGGCGGGCTGTTCGCGACCCTTTGCGAGATGGCGTTCGCCGGCCGGTGCGGCATCAGCATCGAGCTGGATGAGCTCGGTGCCGACGATCTCGCGGTGCTGTTCAACGAAGAGCTCGGCGCCGTCATCCAGGTGGCGCATCAGGACACTGACGACGTGCTCAAGGCGCTGCACGACGCGGGACTCGGCCACCACAGCCACGTCATCGGCCAGCTCGACGACGCCGACCGCATCACCTTCCGGCGTGGCCACGAGACGGTGCTCGCGGCCTCCCGCATCGAGCTGCAGGAGGCCTGGGCCGAGACCACGTACCGGATGCAGGCCATGCGCGACCACCCCGACTGCGCCGCCGAGGAGCTCGCGCGCGTCGCGGCGGTGGATCCAGGACTTTGCGCCGAACCGACCTTCGACCCCGAGGACGACGTCGCCGCACCCTTCGTGCTGCGGGGCGCCCGGCCGCGCCTCGCGGTGCTGCGCGAGCAGGGGGTCAACGGTCAGGTAGAGATGGCCGCGGCCTTCCACCGCGCGGGCTTCGAGTGCGTCGACCTGCACATGTCGGACGTCCTCGCCGGTCGCATCGGCCTCGAGGGCTTCAAGGGCCTGGTCGCCTGCGGCGGGTTCAGCTATGGCGACGTGCTGGGTGCCGGTGAGGGCTGGGCGAAGTCGATCCTCTTCCACGCCCGTGCCCGCGATCAGTTCGCGGCCTATTTCGCGCGCCCAGGCACCTTCGCGCTCGGCGTGTGCAACGGCTGTCAGATGCTCTCGAACCTGCACGAGCTGATTCCGGGGGCGGAGCACTGGCCGCATTTCGTGCGCAACCGGTCCGAGCAGTTCGAGGCGCGACTCGTGCAGGTGGCGGTGCTCGAGTCGCCGTCGGTCCTCCTCGCGGGCATGGCGGGCTCGCGGCTGCCGATCGTGGTCGCCCACGGCGAGGGCCGCGCCGAGTTCCGCGATGCCGCGCACCTTGCGGCCGCGCGGCCGCTGGTCGGGTTGCGGTACATCGAGACGACGGGCGAACCTGCGATGCGCTACCCCGCCAATCCCAGCGGCTCGCCCGAGGGGATCACCGGTCTCACGACAGCGGACGGGCGGGTGACGATCATGATGCCGCACCCGGAGCGCGTGTTCCGCGCCGTGCAGCACTCCTGGCGACCCGGCGACTGGGGCGAGGACGGCCCCTGGCTGCGGGTATTCCGCAACGCGCGGGCCTGGCTGGGCTGAAGTCGCGTATTGCCAGCAGCCGCGTGGCGCCGCGGGCGGAGTCAGTCCAGCTCGAGGATCAGGCCGTCGGCAGGGTCGTCGGGAAAGCGGGTCGCGTAGTCGTCCAGTGCGACACCGACGCGATCCGCATCCAGCACGTCCGATTTCGAGTCGCGCCACGGGAGGGTGGTGCCGACGGCGTAGTTGAAGTGCAGCTCGGGCGTGCCTTTCGAATAGCGCAGGATGCGCAGAAGCGCCTGCTGATCGGGGTGGCGGTGCGAGGAGCCGTCCGTCGAGACCAGATAGCGGCGGCAGTCGACGCGCTCGAGCACGGCGCGGGTGAGATTGTTGTCGCTGCCGTGGTGGGAGAGCTTGAAGGCCGCAAGCGGCAGCCGCCCGTCCGGCGCGCGGCGCTCGCGGCACACACGCCCGAGCGCGGCGGCGAGATCCGGGGCGTGACCGTCACCGGGCAACAGGAGGGTGTGCGCGCCGTACTCGGCGAGCAGCATGATGCTCGAGCCGTTGGCGGCAGAGGGATCCTCCTGTTCACCGTCCCGCCACTGCGGCGGCCAGTTGTCACGGCGTCCGAGCAGGTCCGCCGGACCCGCGGCCGCGGAGGCGATGGGCTCGTCGGTACCGCCGAGCACGTCGCTCCATTTGGCGCAGAGTGCGTAGAGGCGCTCGAGCGTTGGGCCCAGCAGCGTCAGCCTGAGGTCGCCGTCGAGCGTCACGACCGGCAGATCACCGTTGTCCGGGAGCCGGATCGCCTCGCCCTGCCAGACCGGGTGCCGGTTCCACGGTAGGCGGCGCGTCGCGAGCAGGTTCGACAGGTCATCGGCCTGCTGCCGGCCCAGCAGGTCCGCGGCCGATCGTAGCGCGGCGGGATCGTCGGTCGGGTAGTCCTCGCCCGCGGCGGCATCGGCATCGCCCATGAGGTCGGCGGGATGGTCCGCGGGCGGCGGACGGGTCCGACCGGTGTCCGCCGTCGGCGTCGGCAGCCGCATGAGCTGCGGCCGGCCGTTGAACCAGATGTCCTTGATGCGTAGCCACGGCGGCGCCGTCGCGAGCAATTCTATCGCGCCGAGGATGTGATCGTTGTCGATGTGCGTGACGACGAGGAGCTCGACATCCAGGGTGTCGACGTTGCGCTGCCGACGTGCGGCATCGAGGCGTTGATGCAGCACGCTGGCGGTAGCTCGCAGCCCGCCATCGATGATGACGATACGGGCGGCTTCTGGCGTGCCGTACTCGAGCCACAGGCAATCACCACAGGCGGCGGGCAGCACTTGCAGTCTGATCATCAGCCACCTCCCAGCAGCCAGTCGCCATCGCCGAAGCCGACGATGCCCATCACCCCGGGATGCCCGTCGTGCAGGAGTTCCCGGCGCAGCAGCGGCAACAGCTCGCCGAAGGCAGTGGGCTCGGGTGCGCCGAGGCGCGCGGCGAGCAGCGCGGCGAGGCGTCTGGCAATTGGCACGGCGTCGGCGCCGCGGATCGGCGCGACCGGCGCGAGCACGATGCTGACGCCCGCGTCACGGAAGCGCTCCGGGTAAGGTTGGAAGTTCTCGGTCACGCCGGCGGCCGAGCACCCGAGCAGGATGAGCAGCTGCGGCTGCCCGCCGGCACCACTGATGTCCGGAAGGATCTCGTGGTCTCCCAGGAACTTGCCGTCGCCGATCTCGAGCGCCGGGGCGCCCCGGACCTTGTCGGTGTGGGCCACGAGCACGAGCAGGTTCGGCTGCTCCCGGGCTTGCGAACGCCAGGCGTGCCAGTCGGGGGCGTCGGCAACCTTGCCGGCGAGCGCGTGGAGGGCCTGGAGGAGTTTGGTGCGCTCGCCGGCCTGCGCGGCCGGGTCGGCGACATAGGCGAACGCGCGCTGGCTCGCGGCGAAGAGCACGGCGCCGACCTTGCCATACGGCTGCCTGCTCGGGGTGCTCGGCCGCGGCGGCGGGCTCCGGTCCGGCGTTGCGGGTGGCGCCGCGCGGACTGTCCCGTCGCGCTCGATCAGCCGGCGAAAGCCCCAGAAATGCATCGGGCAGACGAAGGCTGTGTTGCCGCTGTTCGGGCACGACGCCGGGCCGCCGGGCGACGTCAGGGCGCGCTCGCAGCCGCCGCTCTGCAGCGCACCACGCATGTTCGGGCAGACCCTGGCATCGGTCGTGGGGGGTGGCCCGTCGTATACGTACTCGAGCGGCAGGAACTCGATGGTCGAGGGAACGAGGTGAATCCGCTCCCACCGATCGATGTCGTCGCCGCAGGTTTTCCGCAGGTACTGCTGCAGAGAACAGCCGTGCGCCGCGAGCGTGTAGACCATGTCGTCGAATACCGCCTGCTCGAGCATGGGCTTCGCGTAGTCCCATTTCTTGGCGGCGAACTCGAGCGCCGCGCGGATGGCAGCGATCGATGAGTGAAGGTCGTCGAGCTGAACCGGGGTGCTGGTGCCACCTCGCTGGATCGTGAGATGCAGCTTGCTGCCGACATCGCTCACCTGAATGGCGACGTCGTACTCGCGCCGCTCCTCGAGGTCGTCGTCGCAGTCGTGAATCGTCGCTTCCGCGCCGAGCACGATGCCGGCGCCGCTGTCCGCCTCGGGCCGAACCTCGACCATGATCCGCGCCGTCTGCAGGACACGGTTATTGTGGATGATCGCGATGCGACCCTCCAGGTTCCCGACACCGGGCCCTGGACGAACGGCGAACAACGCGGGCGTGCTGTTGCCCGCGGGCGGAAGGCGGATTGCCGCGGCGGCGAGTCCCAGCAGCTTTGTGTCGCCGTCGAATCCCGGCGGCGGCGCGAGCTGCGCCAACAGCCTGCTCAGCAGCACCGCCGATTCAACTGGCAGGCTGCGTAGAACATCCGGTCTCAGCGCGACTGGCCCGAAAGCGAGCACTGGCGCGATCGTGGCGTGGTCGAGCGGCGTCACGGCGGCGCCGGCGAGCTCGAGCTGGACCGTGACGTCGACTTCGCCTCCACGGAACTCGACATGACGGTCAGGGAAGGGGGCGTCGTGTCGGGTCTCCTCGGTCGGGCCGATATGGACGGCGAGCAGGTTCCATTGGGCCGGCGCGAGCGCACGGGCGGGTAGAGCGGGGGCATCGCCGCGCCATGCGTCCGTCTGGATCCAGCGCGGGGGGCGTGCCTGATCGATGCGTTGTCCACGGTCCCTGAGATCCTGCACGGCGTCGATGCCATCGACGCTCTCCGCGATCAACGAGCGACCTCGCAATGCGTCGGCGAGGGTTGGCGGTGGAAGTTCCGACGCAGGGGACGCGACACCGGCGTCGGCGTCGGCCCTGCGCAGTACGAGCGGGCTGTCGTTGCTGCGCGCGGCCACCGGGGGCGGCGGGGTGAGCGCCGAGATCAGGCAATCCTGGTGCTCTGCGATGGCCACGATGCGGCATTGGTCCAGTGCCGGCGGGCTGCCCAACACCAACGCATTGCGATCGACGGGCCTGCGCATTGAGCCGCCGATGGCGCCGTGGATGGGCAGGTCGTGCGAGATCCCGCGCAGCAGCGCCTCGAACCACTCGCGGAGCATCGGCGAGGGGTCGAGGCGGCCGATCAGTGCAACGCCAGCCGCGCGCAGCCGTTCGCGCAGAACCGAGCAGCCGATCAGGCCGGCGGGATCGTCCCGCGGCTCGTCCAGGCAGACGACGAAGCTCGCGCGAATACGGGTGCGCGGCTGTTCGAGGACGCGCTGTGCAGCGGCCTTCGTCAGGATCAGCAGATCGCAGGCGTCGCGGCCGGCGCCAACCGGGTAGCACTCGGAGAGGCGCCCGATCCACTGGGTCTGATCCCGGGCCGCGCGCAAGCCCGCCAGAATCTTGGCGTGCTCCTGCCCGGCCGGCACGCCGACCCGCAGCGGCCAGTGCCAGGCGACGCGACCCTGGCCGCTACCGGCATCGGCCACCACCACGGCATCGAGGCCGACGGCAGGGTGCTCGAGCCAGACGCGCAGGGCGTCGAAATCGAACAGGTCGTGGCGACTCCGCCAGTCGAGGGCGACGGCGAGGCGCGGTGCGCGTCGCGGATGAGCGACCGCGCCGCGATATCGCTGCCACGCGGCTGCCAGCACTGCGGCGTCGCGGTGCACGGTCGCGCGCCACGAGGCGGGCGTCGTGCTGGGGTTCACGTTCTGCGCCGACCGCCAGATCGGGGTCCGCTCACCGCCATGGAATTCCTGTTCCAGCAGCTGCGCGAGGGCCGCGGCATCCCTGGTCGGGGCGTGCTGCTCGGCGCCGGTGGACTCGAGCACGCCGAGGGCGGTCAGCGCACGGGCATAGTCGGCGTCATCGAGCTCGGATCCCCAGTCCCCGACGATGTCCTTGAGCATCGATGCCTCCGCGCAATTCGCCCATCGGGCGGCGCTCGCCCGCACGCGCCGAGCTGTTCATCTCCCGATGCCCTGTCGGCTATGCACCGACCCGTCTTGCGCAGCTTCGCAGGGCGGCAGCATCGGCGGCGCCAACGCCTGCCGCGCGGCAATTCGATTGTCGGCGGCGGGGTGGGTGGTGAAGAACCCGGCGCTGCCACTCGAGCCGGCAGCCGACCATCATCGCGTGCCAGAGATTCGCGGCCGCACAGGGAGCATAGCCGGCCCGCGGGGCGAGCTCGATGCCGATGCGATCGTTCGCGGTCTCGGCCACGCGACGTCCGGGCGACCGAGCGCCAGCTTCGGCGAGCAGTCGGGCCTCGCCGGACCGGCGCCACCGGTTCGCTGACGCGCAAGCCGGCGACGATGGTCGCTCCCGCCTCGGTTCGCCGACTGCGCCGGATCACCTGGGTACCGCTGGGGAATTTGCCCCACCTGGGTGGGGCAAATCCCCCAGCTGGCCTGACCGGTGGTCCAGGCGAAACGATGCCCCCAAGGCAACCAATTGTCCCGACAGTATTTTTTGTCGTTCCCGGCGAACTGGCACGGCTCGCGCGTTGGAGGATGCCGAGTGGGGCCGGTCGGCACGGCGACCAGTGTGACTTAGTCACTGACGCGCCGCCTTCGCGCAGGCACTTTGTTCACCGTACCCCGATGTCGGGGGTGGGAAGGCGATGCAGCGAAGATCGCGACACTGGCTGTGCGGGACCTCGGCAGCGTTGACCGCGTCGGCATCCGCTCTGGAGCGACCCGGTGATCCTCGCGATGGGGGATGCGGCATCGGCCCGACGCAGGCTCGAGCTGATCATTCAATCGGTACTACAAATCGGCGGTGTGGAGGAGTGAGATGAAAAAGATCGCAGCTATCCTGGCCAGCTTCGTGTTGGCGCCCCCAACGTTCGCGGACAATCTCGGCTTCGACGGCAAGATCGTCGAGCCCAACTGCACCGAGATGAGTCCCTGGTACAACTGTCGCAAGATCGATACCGCCCCGGCGGCGGTGAAGCGCGGCTACGAATACATCCATCACACCAGCAAGACGCTGGGGCCGGACGGCAACAAGAAGTTTCCGGACGGGACGCCGTACTCGACGACCAACGTCGCCTGCTCGAGCTGCCACTTCACCGGTGGGCACGTGCCGTTCGGCACGCCGATGTACCAGTCGCCCGACAAGTACGCGAACCTGCCGTACTTCCGGCCGCTGAACTACAGGCGCGACCTCGAGGACTCCATCATCGACTGCTTCCGCAACTGCATGAACACGGCGCGGACGCCCACCAAGGACGATCCGGTGATGCGGGACATGGTCGCCTACATCGAGTGGCTCGCCGACGGCGTGACCGACCCCGCGATGCAGGGCGCGGGTTGGCCGAACCTGCCGGGCAACGCGCTGCCGGTGGTCGACCCCAACGTCGCGAACATGACCGCCAACCCGGCGGCCGGCCGCACCCTGTACCAGAACCGTTGCGCCTCCTGCCACAGCAAGGACGGCCCCGGCCTAGGCGAGTACCGGCGCGGCGAAAACCGTCCGCGCACCCCGGCGCTGTGGGGCCCGAACGGCTACTCGCGCGGTGCTGCGTTCTACAACTCGCAGAACCTCGCCGGCTTCGTTCGCAAGCACATGCCGTTCGGCAAGCCCGACACGCTGACCGCGCAGCAGGCGCTCGACATCGCGGCGTACGTCAACGACCAGGCCCGCCCGGCTGGCATGGCCGACCAGATGTTCTGCCACACCGAGGCGGACGGCATCCCCGGTGCGCTGCGCAAGCCGGCCTCCTGGCTGGTGGGCTGCACGTACCCGGACGAGCCCTTCACCGACGAGGAGATCCTCTACGGTCCGTGGGCGCCGATCACCGCGTGGCGCAACAACGAGATCGCTCGGCTGAAGAGCCTGCAGAACTGACTCTGGGGCCGCTGTTTCCCGGCGGCCTGATGTAACCTGTGCCGACCGCCTTCCCGCCGAAACCCGGCGGGGAGGCGGTTTCTGTTTTGCGCGTCAGAACTCGTGCCACGAGCAGCGTCACTCCGACCCGGATGAGCTCCGCGTCGGCGGGGCGCACCTTGTCGATCAGGCCGGTGTAGATCGCCATCTTGCCGCCTGCCATGCAGAATGCGTTGACGTCCGGCTCCTCGGGGACCTGCATCTGCCAGCGCGAGCGTGGCGACAATTGACAATCGTCAACTGGTGACCCGGATCAATGCCGGCCGCCCGGCTGGCATCAAGACTCTGCTCCACGCATGGTTATCGCCATGCCTGGCTCTCAAGAGGGGAACGAAGCGCATGCGCACACACACGAGAAAGCTGTTGACGATCCTGACCGCCGCCGCACTGCCGCTGGCCGTCGGCAGCGTGCTGGCCGACACGAAGAAGCACGAGGGCGTGACGGAGGCGGAGATCAAGTACCAGGCCGGCTCGTCACCGCTCGCCGGGGTCGACATGCACCAGGACGTCAACCCGAAGGCGCCGCCGATGACCAAGGCGGAGTTCGACAAGGCGCGCCAGATCTACTTCGAGCGCTGCGCGGGCTGCCACGGCGTGCTGCGCAAGGGCGCCACGGGCAAGCCCCTCACCCCCGAAATCACGCTGGACAAGGGCACGGAATACCTCAAGGTGTTCATCAAGTTCGGCTCGCCGGCCGGCATGCCGAACTGGGGCACCTCGGGCGAGCTGACGGACGACGAGGTCGACCTGATGGCGCGCTACATCCAGCAGACCGCGCCGCAGCCGCCCGAGTACGGCATGAAGGAGATGAAGGCGACCTGGAAGGTCCTGGTCCCGCCGGAGAAGCGGCCGACCAAGAAGATGAACAGCTACAACATCGAGAACATCTTCTCGACGACGCTGCGCGACACCGGCGAGGTCGCGCTGATCGACGGCGACACCAAGAAGATCATCAACATCGTCAAGACCGGCTACGCGGTGCACATCTCGCGCCTGTCGGCTTCCGGACGGTACCTGTTCGTGATCGGCCGCGACGCCAAGATCAACCTCATCGACCTGTGGATGGAGAAGCCCGACAACGTCGCCGAGATCCGCGTCGGTCTCGAGGCCCGCTCGGTCGATACCTCCAAGTACAAGGGCTACGAGGACAAGTACGCGATCGCCGGATCCTATTGGCCGCCGCAATACGTGATCATGAACGGCGACACGCTCGAGCCGCTCAAGATCGTCGGCACGCGCGGCATGACCGTCGACACGCAGGAGTACCACCCCGAGCCGCGCGTCGCGTCCATCGTCGCCTCGCACTTCAAGCCCGAGTTCGTGGTGAACGTCAAGGAGACCGGCAAGATCCGCCTGGTCGACTACTCGGACATCAAGAACCTCAAGGAGACGGAGATCGAGGCCGCGCGCTTCCTGCACGACGGTGGCTGGGACTCGTCCAAGCGCTATTTCCTCGTCGCCGCCAACCAGTCGAACAAGGTCGCGGTCGTCGATGCGAAGGAGGGCAAGCTCGCCGGCCTGGTCGACGTCGGCAAGATCCCGCACCCCGGCCGCGGCGCCAACTTCGAGCACCCGAAGTTCGGCCCTGTCTGGGCGACCGGGCACCTCGGCGACGAGACCATCGCGTTGATCGGCACCGACCCGGAGAAGCACAAGGACCAGGCCTGGAAGATGGTCCAGTCGCTCAAGGGGCAGGGCGGCGGCTCGCTGTTCATCAAGACCCACCCGAAGTCCAGGCACCTCTACGTCGACACCCCGCTCAACCCCGACCCGAAGATCAGCCAGACAGTCGCGGTGTACGACGTCGACGATCTGGATAAGGGCTTCCAGGTGCTGCCGATCGCCGAGTGGGCGGGCATCGCCGACGACGGGGCCAAGCGCGTCGTGCAGCCCGAGTACAACCAGGCCGGCGACGAGGTGTGGTTCGCGGTGTGGAGCGCGAAGGACAAGCAGTCGGCGCTCGTGGTGGTTGATGACAAGACGCTGAAGCTCAAGACGGTGATCAAGGACCCGAAGCTGATCACGCCGACGGGTCACTTCAACGTCCACAACACGCAGCACGACGTCTATTGACGGGGCAGTTGCGCAACCGCGCGGCCGGGCGCCCGTCTTCCCTCCTCCTTCCGGCAGGTGTCGAACCGGCCGGAAGGAGGGAGGCCCCGTGGATCATCGACGCTTTGAGGTAACGTGGTGCACGGGTGCCGAGGACATCTGGTCGCGATCGGCTTGACGCTGGGCCTCTGCCCGGCTGCCGCGACGGCCGGCGCCGAGCTGGCATCGCAGCGCGAGCGCGAGCTGGTGAGGCTGGTCCGGCAGGACTGCGGGGCCTGTCACGGCATGACGCTGGCCGGGGGGCTGGGACCGCCGCTGCTGCCCGCGGCGCTGCAGGGCCGCCCGCCGGAGGCCCTGGTGCAGACCATTCTCCACGGCCGGCCGGGCACGCCGATGCCCCCCTGGCAGCCCTTTCTGAGCGACTCGGAGGCACGGTGGATCGTCGAGCGGCTGCTGCTGGGGTTCCCGACGGAGGCGCAGGCGCGGTGAGGAGACGACCGAGGTGCTTGCGGCGGGCCTGCCTGGCCGTCGCTGCCGCAGCGCTCGCGGCAATGGCCGGGGGTCGGCTGACCGCGGCCGAATCGCCCGACGGCGATGGCCTGCGTGGCACCGCCGACCTGGGCATCGTCGTCGAGCGTGCGAATGGCCGGGTGCAGGTGGTGGACACGACCGCGCGGCGCAGCCTGGGCGTGGTCGACGGGCTCGGCGACCTCTCCCATGCCCACGCGGTTTTTTCGCGCGACGCGCGCTACGCGTATGTCTTCGGCCGCGACGGCGGCCTCACCAAAGTCGACCTGCTCACGCGGCGCATCGACCGCCGCGTCGTGCAGGCCGGGAATTCCATCGGCGGCTCCATCTCGCAGGACGGCCGCCTGGTGGTGGCACAGAACTACGATCCGGGTGGGGTGAAGGTCTTCGATGCGGAGACGCTCGAGCAGCTCGCGGACATACCGGCGACCTACGGCAGCGAGGGGAAGCGGTCGAAGGTGGTCGGGCTCGCCGACGTGCCGGGCAACCGCTTCGTCTACGCCCTCTACGACGCCGGCGAGATCTGGGTGGCGGACCTCGCCGACCCCCGGCGGCCCGTCGTGACCAAGCACACGGGCGTCGGGCTGCAGCCCTACGACGGCCTGGTCACGCCGGACGGGCGCTACTACCTAGCCGGCCTGTTCGGCGAGGACGGTATCGCGCTGCTCGATCTCTGGCGCCCGGAGCAGGGCGTCCGGCGGATACTAGCGGGCTATGGCAGGGGGGAGGAGAGGCTGCCCGTCTACAAGATGCCGCACCTGCGCGGCTGGGCGATTGCCGGGCGCAACGCCTACCTGCCCGCCGTCGGGCGGCACGAGGTGCTGGTGGTCGACATGGTGGACTGGCGCGAGGTCGGACGCATCCCGGTCAAAGGGCAGCCGGTCTTCGTCATGGCGCGGCCCGACGGGCGGCAGGTGTGGGTCAACTTCGCCTTTCCCGACAACGAGGCGGTGCAGGTGATCGACACGCTCAGCCACGCCGTGGTGCGGACGCTGGAGCCGGGCAAGGCGGTGCTGCACCTGGAGTTCACGCCGCGCGGCGAGGCGGTCTGGGTCTCGTCGCGCGACGACCACAAGGTCGTGGTCTACGACACGGCCCGTCTGGCGCCCATCGCGGAGCTTCCGGCACAGAGCCCCAGCGGCATCTTCTTCACGGCCCGTGCGGGCCGCACGGGGTTCTGACGGTGGACACCTTCGACCTGTCCCTGCTCAACGGGTTCCAGCGGGACTTCCCGCTGGTGGGCCGGCCCTATGCCGTGATGGCGGAGCGGCTCGGCTGCGAGGAGGGCGACTTGATCTCCGCCCTGCGGACGCTGCGCGAGCGGGGGGCGGTCAGCCGCATCGGCGCGGTCGTCGCGCCGCGGCGCATCGGCGCGAGCACGCTCGCGGCGCTGGCGGCCCCCGCGGAGCGGCTCGCCGAGGTCGCCGAGGTTGTCAGCGGCTTGGCCGAGGTGAACCACAACTACGAGCGCGAGCACGCATTCAACCTGTGGTTCGTGCTCGCCGCCGCCGACGGGGCGCGGCTCGACGCGACGCTCGAGCGCATCCGTCGGACGACGGGATGCCCGGTGATCTCGCTGCCCCTGCGCGAGGAGTTCCACATCGATCTGGGCTTCGACCTGTGCGGCGGGCGGCGCTGGCACGAGCGTTCCGCCCAGGCGCAGGAGCCCTCGCCGGCCGCGCTCGGCGACGCGCAGCGGCGGCTGATGGCGGCGCTCGAGGATGGTCTCGAGCTGGTCCCGAGGCCCTTCGCGCGGCTGGCGCTGCGCTGCGGGCTGGACGAGGAGACAGTGCTCGCGCAGATCCGTGGCTGGCTCGCGGAGCGGCTGCTCAAGCGCTTCGGTGTGGTGGTGCGCCACCACGAGCTCGGCTACACCGCCAACGCGATGGCGGTGTGGGACGTGCCCGACGCCGATATCTCGGCCGTGGGCCGGCGGCTCGCCGCCGAGCCGGGTGTGACGCTGTGCTACCGGCGCGAGCGCGACCTGCCGCACTGGGGCTACAACCTGTTCTGCATGATCCACGGCCGCGCGCGCGACGAGGTGGCCGAGCGCGTAGGGGCGATCGCCGGCGCCCACGGGCTCGACGGCCTGCCGCACGCGCTGCTGTTCAGCCGCCGCCGCTTCAAGCAGACGGGGGCCCGTTATTTCAGCTCCGGCAGTGCCGCCCATGGATGAGACTGACCGCGCGATCGTCAACGCGCTGCAGGGCGGTTTCCCGGTCTGCGACGAGCCCTATGCCGCCGTGGCGCGGACGCTCGGCATCGGCGAGCAGGAGCTGATCGACCGCCTTCGCGGTCTCCTGGAGCGCGGAGTCCTCGCGCGCTTCGGGCCGCTGTACCAGGTCGAGCGGATGGGCGGCAGCTTCGTGCTCGCGGCGCTCTCGGCGCCGGACGAGGATTTCGACCGCCTCGCCGACCTGGTCAACGCATTTCCGGAGGTCGCCCACAACTACCGCCGCGAGCATCGCCTCAACATGTGGTTCGTGCTGGCGACCGAGTCGCCGGAGCAGGTGCCGGAGATCGCGCGCCGCATCGAGGCGGCGACGGGTCTCGGGGTCTACCTGTTCCCCAAGGAGCGGGAATACTTCGTCGAGCTGCGGCTGGTGGCCTGACCGATGCCGTCGCGACCTGAGCCGACCCTGGACGCGACCGACCGCAGGCTGGTAAGGGCGACGCAGGCGGGCCTGCCGCTGGTGCCCCGGCCCTATCACGCGATCGCGGAGCAGCTCGGCCTGGGCGTGGAGGAGGTGAAGGCGCGGTTCCAGCAGCTGCTGGCCAATGGCGCCATCCGCCGCATCGGGGCCGTCCCGAACCACTACGCGCTCGGCTACGCGGCGAACGGCATGAGCGTGTGGGACGTGGCCGACGATCGGGTCGACGCGCTCGGCGAAGCGGTGGGCGGGCTCGAGTTCGTCAGCCACTGCTACCGGCGGCCGCGCCGGCTGCCCGAGTGGCCGTACAACCTGTTCGCGATGGTGCACGGCAGGGATCGGGGCGAGGTGGAGCGCAAGCTGGCCGTCATCGCCGAGCGGCTGGGGCCTGCCTGCCGGGCGCATGACGTGCTCTACAGCACGCGCATACTGAAGAAGACCGGGCTGCGGCTGCAGCCCTAGCGGCCGCCCCGCGCGCCGAGCCGAGCACCGAGGTCGAGATGTTCCGGATTTCGCAGTTCATGCAGGAGATCGCCAGCCCGTCACCGCCGCGCCCGCGCCAGGCGCCACCCGGTCCCGTGGTGATCTGGAACCTCGTGCGGCGCTGCAACCTGACCTGCAGGCACTGCTACTCGATCTCGGCCGACAAGGACTTTCCCGGCGAGCTGTCGACCGCGGAGGTCTTTGCCGTCATGGACGACCTGCGCGCCTTCGGCGTGCCGGTGCTGATCCTGTCGGGTGGCGAGCCGCTGCTGCGCGCCGATCTGTTCGAGATCGCGGCGCGTGCCAGGGCCCTCGGCTTCTACACCGGCCTGTCGTCGAATGGAACGCTCATCGACGATGCGATGGCCGGGCGCATCGCCGCGGTCGGCTTCGACTACGTGGGCATCAGCCTCGACGGGATCGCGGCGACGCACGACCGCTTCCGGCGGCTGGCGGGCGCGTTCGACCGCTCGCTGCGCGCCGTGCGGCTTTGCCGCGACCTGGGCATCAAGGTCGGGGTCCGCTACACCATGACCGAGGACAACGCGGCCGACCTCCCGGCGTTGCTGCGACTGCTCGACGACGAGCAGATCGACAAGTTCTATTTCTCGCACCTGAACTACGCCGGACGCGGCAACAAGAACCGCGTGGACGACGCGCATCACCGCACGACGCGCTGGGCGATGGACCTGCTGTTCGAGGCGGCCTGGGACCATGCGCGCCGCGGCATCGGGAAGGAGTTCGTCACCGGCAACAACGATGCCGACGGCGTCTATCTGCTGCTGTGGGTGCGCGAGCGCTTTCCCGCGCTCGCCGCGCACATCGAGGCACTGCTCGTGGCCTGGGGCGGCAACGCGTCCGGCGTGAACGTCGCGAACATCGACAACGAGGGCAACGTCCACCCCGACACCATGTGGTGGCACCACGGCCTCGGCAATGTGAGGCAGCGACCGTTCTCCGTGATCTGGCAGGACCTGTCCGACCCGCTCATGGCCGGCCTGAAGCAGCATCCGCGACCCGTGACCGGCCGCTGCGGCACCTGCCGTCACCTCGCGATCTGCAACGGCAACACGCGCGTGCGCGCCCAGCAGCTGACGGGCGACGCCTGGGCGGAGGACCCGGGTTGCTACCTGAGCGACGAGGAGATCGGCGTGAGCGGGCAAGGGCCGCGTCTTGCGGTCTCACCCTGGGCGCGGCCCGCCGTTCAGACCGCGCGATGAACCTCTGCAACCACCCAGGCGCAGAGGCACAGAGAAAGACAATGGCTCGTCGTTCCAAGCGCCCTGGCCCGAACGGCGGCAGACATCCGGTCGAAGCCCGTTGTTTGTCCGAATTCCTCTGTGCCTCGGTGTCTCTGTGGTGAGGAATCCCGGATGAAAGCGATCCAAGTCGGCGTGGCCCTCGGCCTGCTGCTGCTCTGCCGTATCGCCGGCGCCGATCCCGCCGCGCTCTACCGCGAGCATTGCGCGAGCTGTCACGGCGTGGATCGTTTCGGCGGGATGGGGCCGGCCCTGCTGCCCGAGAGTCTCGAGCGGCTGAAGAAGGCGGACGCGATCAGGGTCATCTCGGCGGGTCGCCCGGCGACGCAGATGCAGGGCTTTGCCGACCGGCTGCCGGCCGAGGCGCTCGAGGGCCTCGCGCAGTGGATCTACGCGCCGGTATCGCCGCCGCCGGAATGGGGCGAGGCGCAGATCCTGGCCTCGCGGGTCGTGCACCGGGCGCCGGGCACGCTGCCCGACCGGCCGCGGTTCGCGGCCGACCCGATGAACCTCTTCATCGTGGTCGAACAGGGTGACCACCACGTGTCGGTCCTGGACGGCGATCGGCTCGAGCCCATCCACCGATTCCCGTCCCGCTATGCCCTGCACGGCGGGCCGAAGTTCACGCCGGAGGGCCGCCACGTGTTCTTTGCCTCGCGCGACGGCTGGGTGTCCAAGTTCGACATCTGGAACCTGGAAACCGTCGCCGAGATCCGCGCCGCCATCAACACCCGCAACCTCGCCGTGTCCGCAGACGGCAGGTACGTGATGGTCGCGAACTACCTGCCACGCACGCTCGTGCTGCTCGACGCCGATCTCAATCTGCTCCGCGTCTATCCCGCCGCCGACCTGCAGGGGCGGGAGTCGCGCGTCTCCGCCGTCTACGATGCCGCACCGCGTCGCGCCTTCGTCGCGGCGATGAAGGACATCCCGGAGATCTGGGAGATCAGCTACGACCCGAACGCCGAGCCGGTCTTCGACGGGCTGGTGCACGACTACAAGCTGGGCGAGGGGCTGCAGCAGACCGGTTTCCTGACGCCGCGCCGGACCCGGCTCGACGACGTGCTGGACGATTTCTTCTTCGACGCGAGCTATGCGTACGTCATGGGTGCCTCGCGGGGGGCGACGAAGGGGCAGGTCGTGAACCTCGACGTGCGGCGCAAGATCGCGGACCTGGACCTTCCCGGGATGCCGCATCTCGGCTCGGGCATCACCTGGCAACGCGACGGCCGGACGGTCATGGCGACGCCCAACCTCAAGGAGGGTGTCGTCAGCGTGGTCGACATGCAGGACTGGTCGGTCGTCAGGGAGATCCCGACGCTCGGCCCCGGGTTCTTCCTGAGAAGCCACGAGGCCACGCCGTACGCCTGGGCCGACGCGATGCTCAGCGACCGCAAGGACACCCTGCAGGTCATCGACAAGCAGCGCCTCGCGGTCGTCGCCGAGCTGCGGCCGGAGCCGGGCAGGACCCTCGCCCACGTCGAGTTCACCCGGGACGGGCGCTACGCGCTCGCGAGCCTGTGGGAG
>Ga0079037_100000190_pt1 | contig 24412 bp, 23 predicted proteins | sample Mud3Dept4metaG_FD_71479 | JGI IMG/M metagenome (GOLD analysis project Ga0079037, IMG submission 71479) | Freshwater wetland microbial communities from Ohio, USA, analyzing the effect of biotic and abiotic controls - Mud 3 Core 4 Depth 4 metaG | ecosystem: Environmental > Aquatic > Freshwater >... | reverse complement strand
TCGCCGGGTTCCCGGGCGGGCTGCAGCTGCTGCCGCGGCCGGGCTTCCGGGACGCCGGCCAGACCGGGGCCGAGGACTACCTCGCCGGCGCGACCTGGGAGGGCTTCCGCCCCCAGGTCAGGGACCGCTGGTTCGGCGACGGAGCGGTCGGCGTCCCCGACGCAGCGCTGCTGCAGACCGCCCGCAGGCTCTGGGACGAGCTGCTGCTCGTGAAGGAAGCCGGGGTCCGGCGCCACCGCCCCATCGCGGCCACGGACCGCGTCGCCTATGTCTTCGGCCAGGCGGACAGGACGGCCTGCGGTCTCAGGCTCGAGGGGGGACGCCTGAAGATCGTCGGCACGGCCGAGGGCGACGGCTCGGTGAGCTGGGCCGCCGGGCGCCTGGACTTCCTGCCGGACGAGCGCTGCTGGCACATGCCTGTCGACCACGGCGCCCTGGCCGGGACCGCGGAGCACTTCCCCGCCATCGTCGACCTGCTGCAGACGGGCGACACCGCCCGGCTCGGCCGGCTGCCCGTCTCGCGCGGCACCGTCGGCCAACGGACCTACGATGCCGGCCCGGTGCCCTATCCGACCGGCGAGGAGCTGGCCCGCAGCCTGATGTCCAGCAAGCCGCCACGGCGCAGGCCGACCGTCGCCCGGCAGCGCCTCGCCGTCGAGGTGGTGGCCATGGACCTGCGCAATGCCCACCTGCCCGTGATGTGCGGCCACTACGTCGGCGACCCGATCGCCGGGGCCGAGGACCAGATCGACCGCCACCTCGTGGACGGCACCCTGCGCCAGCGCCAGCGGCTCGGGGTCTATGCCGGGGAGGTCGGCTCGGCAGCCGTGGTGCTCATGCCCCGCAGCGACGAGGACCTGCGCCGCGGCACGGGCAAGGGGGCCGTCATCGTCGGCCTGGGCGACATGGGGCAGCTCACGGTCGCCCAGCTGACCGAGACGGTCCGTGCCGGCACGCTGCGGTTTCTGCTGCAGAGCCTCGACCGCGAGTACGAGGGGGCGCCGGCGCTCGCCGACCGACCGGCCGGGGGCGCGGTGCCCGAGGTCGAGCTGGCGAGCCTGCTGATTGGCTACAACTCGACCACGCTCGGCAGTGTCGAGGACTTCGTCGACGCCATCTGCCTGGGGGTCTGCGAGGCCAATCGCCAGTTCGCGGATGCGGCCGGGCCGCGTCTGCGGGTTGGGCGCCTCGTATTCCTCGAGGTCTTCCTGGACGTCGCCATCACCGCTGCCCACGCGGTCCGCGGCATCGGGCAGCGGCTCGCGGCGGACCTGCGGCGGCTGGAGGTCGAGATTGCGGCGGCCGACCGGCTCGCCGAGGGCGAGGGCGTGCGCCAGCGCCTGTACGCCAGCGGGGCGTTCGGCTACTGGCCGCGCCTGCTGGTCACGGCCACGGAGTCCGGCGCGGGCGATGGTTCGGCCGGGTCCGAGGGCGACCTTCCGACCGTGGCCGCGCGACTGCACTATGTCTACCTCTCCGCCCGGGCCCGGGCCGAGACGGTGGTCCAGCAGCGCCAGCCGGGGCTGGCCGAAGCGCTGGTGGCGCAGGCCATCGGCCATGACCGCTACGACGCCGACCTCGCGCGCACCCTGTTCCAGCTCATGGTGCCGCTGCCGTTCAAGGCCACGGCGCGGGAGCTCGAGCGCCTGGCCCTGGTGGTGGACGGCTACACCGCGAATCTCCCCTGGGAGATGCTGCAGGCCGGCGACGAGCCGATGGTGATCAGGACCGCGCTGGTGCGGCAGCTGGCCTCGACCCGGTTCCGCCAGGCCGTGCACAGCGCCACTAGCCGGAGCGCCTGCATCATCGTCGACCCGTCCACCGAGGGCTTTCTCGAGGCGTTCGGTCGATCGGAAGGGGCCGCGCTGCCACGCCTGCCGGGGGCGAGCGACGAAGGCCTCGCGGTTCGCGGCGTGCTCGAGTCGCAGAACTACCAGGTGACCTTCGTACCCCCGGAGAGCGAGGCCACCGACGTCCTCGCACGGCTGTTCCGCTGCCCGTACCGCATCCTGATGGTCGCGGCCCACGGCGTGTTCCGGGCCGTCGCCCGCGACGGCAGCGCCCGGACCGGCGTGGTCCTTTCCGGCGGGACGCTGCTCACCGCCGCCGAGGTCGGGCAGATGGAGGTGGTGCCCGAGGTCGCCTTCCTGAACTGCTGCCACCTCGGCAAGGTGGACGCGGTGCCGCTGCCGGCCGACGCGAACCGGCTGGCGTACAGCCTGGCACGGGAGCTGATCGAGATGGGGGTCCGCTGCGTGGTCGTGGCCGGCTGGGCGGTGAACGACGAGGCGGCCCGCACCTTCGCCGTGACCTTCTTCGAGGCGCTGGCCGGGGCGGGGGCCACGTTCGGCGATGCCGTCCACGCCGCCCGGCGCGCGGCCTACGCCGGGCACGGCGCCTGCAACACCTGGGGCGCGTACCAGGCTTACGGCGACGCCGGTTTCGTCCTGGAAACCGGGCGGTCTTCCGGCCGGGCCGCGGCATCGGCCGTGGTGGCGCCGGAGGAGCTCGTCGCGGGGCTGGTGAGGCTGCGGGACGACGTCCGGCACGGCGACCTGCGGGAGCTAGAGCAGGCCCGGCGCAGGGTCAGGGAGCTGCTGCGGGCAGCGCCGGCCGATTGGGGCGACCTGCCCGAGGTGCAGGTCGCCCTCGGCGGGCTCTACGCCGAAATTGGTCAGCCGGGCTTCGACGCCGCCCGGGCGGCCTATCTGCAGGCGATCGGCGGCGACGACCATGCCGGGCGCGTGCCCTTGCGGGCGATCGAGCAGCTGGCGAACCTCGAGGCTCTCGCCGGCCGTGAGCGGGGTGGTCGCAGCGGGCTTGCATTGGTCGGGAGTGCGATCCGCCGGCTCGAAGGGCTGCTCGCGATCACGAAGGGGGATGCGGCGTCCGCGGCGACCGACGTCGTGCCACCGCCAGCGGCCGGCGCAGAGCGCGGATCCCTGCTCGGCAGCGCGCTGAAGATCAAGGCGGAGCTGCTGGCCGCCGGCCGGCGTCCGGCCGCAGCGGTCGTGCGTGCGCTCGAGGCCGCCCGCGATGCCTATGCCGCCGCGGAGAGCGCCACCGACCACCCGGGCTTCGATCCCTACCCGAGCCTCAACCGGCTCCAGCTCGACGCGGTGCTGGGGCAGGTCCGCGACGGCGCGGCGGCCGTCGAGCGGGTCCGCCTTTGCCAGCTCGCGGCGCGGCGCCGCTTCCAGCGCAGCTACTCATTCTGGGACGCCGTCGCGGCCGCCGACGCGGAGGTCACTGCCCGGCTGCTGACCGGCAAGGTCGCGGAATCGGAGGAAGCGCTGGTCCGGGCCTACGAGGATGCGGTCGGCCAGGTGCCGAAGAGCGCCCGGCAGCGCGGTTCCATGGTCCGGCAGATCCGCGTCCTCGCGGGCTTCCTGCGGCTGCGCGGCGAGGCGAAGGAGGCCTCGGCCCTGGAGCGCGTCGCCTCGCGCCTGGACGAGTCGGGCGTGGTCGCCAAGGGAGACGGCCAAGCGCAATCGCCGACGCCGGCGGGAACCGGTGGCGCAAAGCGCCGGGGCGCCGGCCGGCCGGCACGTGCCGGTAAGCGCGCGCCGGGCGCCGCCAACAAGCGCCGCTGAGAGTCGGCCGGGGCAGGTGCTGCCGCGGTCGGTCCGCCGGCGCGACCGCCACGGCGGCCTGAGAGGCCCGCCTCACTGGCGTCGGGCGGGGCCAAGCACATAAACGGAGGACGAGATGGACTACACCGACGAGCTGCGTGTCGAGATCAGCAGGACGATCAACACCTTGCGGCGCCGCGTGGCCAGCACGGCGGACCCGGACGAGGAGCGGGCGATCGGCAGGGCCATCGATGCCCTGAACGGCCGGATCGACGCCCTCGGTCAGCCGGGGCTGCTGGAGACGGCTGGGGTGCTGGCGGACGCGACGGAGCTCGTGGAGGGCGCGGTCGGTGCCGCCCGGCGGGGGCCCTTCGACGGCTATCTGGCAGCCATCGAGGGCCATCTGGACCGGCTCTACCGGCTCTCCGGCGACCTGCACGCCTACGACGCGCTGTCGCCCGCACCCGAGGCCGCGGCCGATGGTGAGGATGAACCGGCAGTGTCGCCGCGGACGCGGGCCCGCGCCCTGCCCGGCGGGCTCGCACCGCCCCGGCCCAGCAAGCGCTACGACGACCTCGCCGGGGAGTACCAGGCCTGGTACGACGCCTGCGAGGTCCGGCCCGACCAGGCGGCGAACCTGGCCTACTACCTCAGGAAGCTGGCGCAGGGCCGGCCACTCTACGAGCGCGTCGGGCAGGAGCTGAACGGCATCCCCTGGGTGTTCATCGGCGTCGTCCACGGGATGGAGTGCGGCTTCAATTTCAACGGCCACCTGCACAACGGCGACCCGCTGACGGCCCGCACGGTGCAGGTGCCGGCCGGCCGCCCGGCCGCCGGGACGCCGCCGTTCACCTGGGCACAGAGCGCGCGCGACGCCCTGGTCTACAAGGGCTTCCACGAGGTCACGGACTGGTCCGTGCCGCGCATGCTGTACCTGCTGGAGAAGTACAACGGGTTCGGCTACCGGATGCGCAGCCTGCCGACGCCCTACCTCTGGAGCTTCTCCAACCTCTACGGCAAGGGGAAGTTCGTGCGCGACGGCCGGTACGACCCCGAGGCGGTCAGCAAGCAGTGCGGCGCGGCGCTGATGGTGAAGGCGGCGCTGGCGACCGAGCCGGTGCGGCCGCGGGCCCGGCGCCGGGCGCGCTGACGCCAGGTCCGGTCAGTACCCGGTGCAGTACTGGAAGTGCATGGGATCCTTGCCTCGGCCGGTCCAGCGACCGCCCCAGAGGAATCCGAAGCCCTCGAACAGCGACACGAGGCGGGGGTCCATGTCGCCGGCCGTGCCCATCGCGTTGGTGGTCGGGTTGAGGTCGATGGCGATGCCCCAGGAGTGGGTGGAGGGTTTGACGGCGCCGCGCTTCGGCCGGTAGACGTACCCGCCGCCATAGGTGCGGACGCCCTTCTGCAGACCCTGCGCCGCAATCTGCCGGAAGACCTCCTCCAGCAGCGGCGCGATCAGCTTGTGGCAGCGGATGGCCGTCACGCTCTTGGACGTGTCCCACGCCAGGGGGATGGGAAAGGGCAGCGGGGCCTTGGTCATGCGCTCGGTTTCCCACCGCGGGTCGAGCCCGCCATCGTCGCCGATGTAGCGCAGGAGGTCGCCGAAAGTGTCGCGGACGGCCTGGAAGCCGTGCGGCGGGGCAGGCCAGGGGCCGCGCGCCCGCGCGACCGCCGCGGGTTTGAGGTCGCGCCGGGACGGCAGCCAGATCTGCTGCCCGACCGCGATCTGGTCGGCGGCGGGCAGGCCGTTGTAGTCGGCGAGCGTCGTCGCCGACGCCGCGCCGCCCGCGTGGCGGCGCGCGATCTTGGCGAGGGTATCGCCCTTCTGAACGACGTAGGTCTTCGCCATTGCGCGGTTCCTGTCAGCTGATCGCCCGCCGGGCTGGTCCTTCGAAAGCTAGAAGACCAGCCGGCAAAGGCAAGCCGACCTCGCCGCCGCAAGCCTTGCGGTCTGCGGGGGGAGCCTTGCTCGGGGAAGGAGCTCGCGGCCCCGGCGGCCGGGGCCCAGTGCCTCGCGAACGATCCGTCAGGCGTCGTTCGCGGCGATGACCTCGACCTCGACCTTGACCAGGCCGGCGCTCATCATGCCCAGCTCGCGCGCCGCGGCCTTCGACAGGTCCACGACGCGCCCCTTGACGTGGGGGCCGCGGTCGTTGATCTCGACCTCGACGCTTTCGCCGTTCTTGAGGTTGGTGACCCTGACCTTGGTGCCCAGGGGGAGGGTCTTATGGGCGGCCGTCAGGGCCCCCTTGTCGTAGCGCTCGCCGCTGGCGGTCTTGCGGCCCTGGAAGCGGTCGGCGTAGTAGGACGCGACGCCTTTCTGCTTGAAGCCGGGATCAGCGGCTGCGACGGTGGAAAACGGGTTGAGTGCCAGGGTAGCCAGAAGCCCGGCTGCAACGGATCGGATAGCCATGATCGCCACTCCTCATTCTGGGTGAGTGAGGGCCCTGCCGCCCACGGACGATCGCGGGGCGAGCCTCGTAAATGCACCAACGGGTCGGTAGGTCGAAAAATTAAGAAGCTCTAATATACGGGAAAACCCTAATTCATGCTACCCCCCTGGTCTGGCCGCGAATCCGCCGGCTGCGGCGAGGTCTTGCCGGTCGGCGGGTCTATAGTTGAGGCAGCGGCGCGCATCGAGTGCCGCGTGCTGCCCGGCCCACGTCGACACGGTCCGTGGCGCGGGCTTTCGTCCGAGTGAACTGATTCACAGGAGGTGGCCGATGAAACCTTCCACGAGTGCCTCGCGGATGCTCGCGATCCTGATGGCAGGCTGCTGCGCGGCGGCCTCTGGCGCCGATGCGGTGGACATTGGCAAGAGCGAGTACGAGGCCAATTGCGTCGCCTGTCACGGCGTCGACGGCAGAGGGGGCGCCTTTGCCGAGGTCCTGAAGACGCCGGTGCCCGATCTGACCGTGCTGTCGAAGAAGAACGGCGGAGTGTTCCCGATGGCCCGCGTCTACGGCGTCATCGACGGGCGCGAGGCCGTGGCCGCCCACGGTGGTCGCGACATGCCGGTCTGGGGCAACGACTATCGGGCCGCAGGCAGACCCCTCTACGACGACTACCCGTTCAACACTGAGGCGTTCGTGCGGGCCCGCATCCTCGCCCTCAGCGAGTACCTGCACCGCCTGCAGGCCAAGTGAGCTCGGCAGTGGAAGGCGGCTGACATGACGGGGACGGTGTATCGGCGCGGAGCGGCGGTCGCGGTCGCGGTCGCCGTCGCCATTGCCGCGGGCGCGCTGGCAGGAGTCGCCCTGAGCGCGCCGGGTCCGGGCGTCGATCTCGGGCGGCAAGAGTACGAGACGAATTGCGTTGCCTGCCATGGCGTGGACGGCCGGGGGAAGGGGCCCTACTCCGACCAGCTGAAGGTACCGATTCCCGACCTGACGACGCTGGCGCAGCGCAACGGCGGCGTCTTCCCCCACCATCGCGTCTACCGGCTCATCGACGGCCGGGAGTCGGTCAAGGCCCACGGCTCCCGGGACATGCCGATCTGGGGCCACGATTACCTCGACCGCGCGGAGTCGGCGTTTTTCGGCTACGCGCTGAACCGCGAGGCCTTCGTCCGCTCCCGCATCCTGGCGCTGATCGACTACCTGCACAGGCTGCAGGTCGAGTAGCGCGGGGAGGCCGCGCGGCGGGCCTGGACGCCCACGCGCCGGCTTTTCCGGTAGAGTTGCGCCGTCGCGAGACCGCCCTGGACCGGGACGGAGGTCCGTGGCTGGCCGTGCACAGCGCCGCCCGGGTGGCGAAATCGGTAGACGCTGCGGACTTAAAATCCGTTGGAGCGATCCGTGCGGGTTCGAGTCCCGCCCCGGGCACCAGATACCCGGCCCTGCGCGAGGACGCCGCAGCGGTCCGGCGCGACTATCTTATGTGCTGCGGTGCGCGCCCGACCGCTCGGACCGCTGGGGACAGGTGATGAACGATCTGATGCTATGGCTTGGCCGTCTCGCCGGTGTGGTCGGACTGCTTCTGGTTGCGGTTGCCGTCGGCGTGCGGCTCACTGGCGCCTACTGGCTGGGCGGCTTCCAGGTCGGCACGATGCTGCTCGGTGGCACGGCGGCGCTGGTGGCCGGCTGCTTCGCGCTGCTGCTGGTCCTTACCGCCCGCCAGGGCTGAGGTCGCCGGGTTGAACCGCCGGCGGTTCGGTCGGCTCGGCCTGCCGGCGCTGCTGGGGGCGCTGCTCGTCGGCTGCAGCCTCGTCGGCATGGCCTACAACAGCGCCGATCGGTGGCTGCTCCACCAGGCGGACAGCTACCTGGACCTGCGGGACGGTCAGCGCGAGCAGCTTCGCAGCGCCCTGCGCCAGCGGCTGGCGGAGCACCGGGCGGGGGAGCTCGCGGACTACGTGGACTTCCTGGATCGGGTGAACCGTGCCGCCGGGGACGGTCTAGATGCCGTCGAGGTGGACACCCTCGCGGGGCGACTTCAGGAGCTCGTCCGGACGACGTTCGCGCGAACCCTGCCGGCCATCGCCGGCGTGCTCGCGACACTCGAGCCCGCGCAGGTGGACCACCTGCAGGCGAGGCTGGAGGACGACGACCGGGGGTACCGCAAGGGCGCCGTGCAGCCCACGGCCCAACGTCGCGCTGAGCGACGGACAAAGACGGCGGTGCGCGCCCTCGAGCACTGGACCGGCGAGCTCACGGCGACCCAGCGGGCGCGCGTGTCGGAGCTGACCCGGACCTGGCCTGACCTCGCCGGGGAATGGCACGCGTACCGGACCGCCAGAACCTCCGGCCTGATCGGGCTGCTGCGGAGCCGGCCAGCGGCTGCGGCCATCGAGCGTTACCTTGCGTCCCGCTGGCTGCTCCAGGACTGGCGCGACGCTGGCCTCGGGTCCGGCGCTGCGGCCCTGCGGCGCGGGATCGTCGACCTGATCGTCGAGGTCGACGGCTCGCTGACGGCCACCCAGCGCGCGGCCTTCCTGAAACGGGTCCGCGCCTATCGCGACGACCTGGCGGGCGTGCTGCCCTCCAAGCGCCCGGCCATTGCCGACGCCAGGGCCGCCGAGGCCGTCGGCGTCGCTCACTGACGAAAGAATGCCCCCCAGACAGCGCGGGATAGACCGCTTCAGGCGTGCGACACCAGGCCGCTACCCGCCTACCCGGCCCGCGGACCGGGCGGCAACGATTGCCTGGTGATCACCCGAGATGCCTCCGCCAATCGCTGAACAGCCATCCCCGTCCGCCGCGGCGCCGCGCGCGGACGACGGCGGGTCCCCGCTCGGCGAGCTGGCCGCCCGGCAGGCCGAGGCCCTGCGTCTCTCCCGGATCGGCAACTGGGAGCTGGACCTCTCGACGGGGCGGCTCTTGTGGTCGGACGTGATCTTCGAGATCTTCGAGATCGATCCTGCGGAGTTCGCGGCCTCCTACCAGACCTTTCTGGACCTCGTGCACCCGGACGATCGCGCCCTGGTGGACGAGGTCTGGACCGCGTCGGTGCGGGATCGGACGCCTTACTCGATAGCCCACCGCCTGCTGATGCCGGACGGGCGGGTGAAGCACGTCCACGAGCGTGGCGAGACCTCCTACGACCCCCACGGCCGGCCGATCCGCTCGATCGGCACGGTTCAGGACGTGACGGAACAGGCCGTCGTCCAGGAGGAGCTGAGACGCAGCCGGGCTGCCCTCGCGGACGCGCAGCGCATCGCCCGGCTGGGCAGCTGGGACCTCGACCTGCGAACCGGCGTGGCCTGCTGGTCCGACCAGGAGTTCCGCTGTCTGGGCTACGAGCCCGACACCTGTCCTCCGACCTACCAGAATTTCCTGAGGGTCGTGCACCCGGCCGACGTCAAGGCGGTCCGCAGAGCCATGGCGGAGGCCCTCGACGGCCCGGGAGAGGCCTACGACATCGTGCACCGGGTGATCTGGCCGGACGGCAGCGAGCGATTCCTGCACCAGCGCGCCGCTGTCGACCGCGATGCCGGCGGCCGGGCGGTGCGGATGATCGGCACGACGCTCGACGTCACGGACCAGGTCCGCGCCGAGGCGCGGCTGCGCCAGGCGGCCAGCGTGTTCTCGAGCACGGAGGAGGGGGTCGTCATCACCGACCCCGGCGGGGTCATCGTGGAGGTCAATGCGGCCTTCACTGAGATCACCGGCTACAGCCGTGCGGAGGCGATCGGCAACACGCCCCGCCTGCTGCGCTCCGACCGCCAGGATGCCGCGTTCTACTCGGCCATGTGGGGGTCGCTGAAAACCGCCGGGCGCTGGCAGGGGGAGATCTGGAACCGGCGGAAATCTGGGGAAATCTACCCAGAATGGCTCACGATCAATGCCGTTCGGGACCATAATGGCGCACTGATCAACTTCGTCGCTGTGTTCTCGGACATCAGCGGCATCAAGCAGTCCCAGACCCAGTTGGCCCACCAGGCCCATCACGACCCGCTCACGGACCTGCCGAACCGCCTGCTGTTCGATGACCGGCTGCGCCATGCGCTGAGCCGCGCGGAGCGCGACGGTTCGCAGCTGGCGGTTATGTTCGTCGATCTGGACCGGTTCAAGCACATCAACGACACCCTGGGACACCTGATCGGCGACGGCCTGCTCCAGGAGGTGGCCCGGCGCCTGACCGCGACCGTCCGCAAGGAGGACACGGTTGCCCGGATGGGCGGGGACGAGTTCACCCTGTTGCTCGAGGACCTGCGTCGGCCCGAAGATGCCGCGACGCTGGCGCGCAAGGTCCTCGAAACGCTCGTCACCCCCTGCGCGATCGGCGGCAACGAGCTCGTCGTGAGCGGCAGCGTCGGCATCAGCCTCTATCCCCGCGACGGCCGGACCGCCGACGAGCTGGTGCGAAACGCGGACGCGGCCATGTACCAGGCCAAGCACGGGGGCCGGAACGGGTACCGGTTCTACACGCCCGAGCTGACGGCCGCAGCCCTGCAGCGCGTGCACCTCGAGACCGATCTGCGCCACGGCCTGGGGCGGGGCGAGCTGATCCTGCAGTATCAGCCGCAGATCGAGCTCGGCAGCGGCCGCCTGATCGGGGCGGAGGCCCTCGTCCGCTGGCGCCACCCGACGCAGGGGCTGCTCCAGCCCGAGCGCTTCATCCCGCTGGCCGACGACTCGGGTCTGATCATCGAGCTCGGCGAGCAGGTGCTCCGGATGGCCTGCCGCGAGGCCCTGGAGTGGGTGCAGGCCGGGATTCCGATCGACCGGATCGCGGTCAACGTCTCGGCGCAGCAGGTGCAGCGCAGCGACTTCGTGGCCATGGTGGCCGGCGTGCTCGCCGACGCGGGGTTTCCCGCGGATCGCCTCGAGCTCGAGGTGACCGAAGGCTTCCTCACGAGCCAGGGTGAAAGGGGCATCCGGGTCCTCGAGCAGCTGCGCGCCATGGGCGTGCGTCTCGCCGTCGACGACTTCGGGGCCGGCTGTTCGTCCCTCGGGGCTCTGATGCGCCTCCCCGTCGACCGGCTCAAGATCGACCGCTCCTTCGTCAGCGAGCTCCGCGGGGACGCGGGGGACCCGTCGACCGCCCGGGCAGTCATCGCGCTGGGCCGCACGTTGGGGCTCGAGGTGATTGCGGAGGGCGTGGAGGACGTGCGGCAGGCGGACCTGCTGCGCGCCGAGGGCTGCCGCTACGGCCAGGGCTATCTGTTCGGCCGTCCCGTCGACGGTGACGAATTTGCGCGGCGCTGGGCTCGGGCCGCGGCTCAGCGGCCGTTCGGCGCCGCCGTCTAGCCCGGGTCGGGAATCACTCCGGGCGGCCCGTTTCGGGCGGTCAGACTCTGCGTGGCTGGCGAGGCGGGATGAGGGGCGGTCGGGGGCGGGTCGGCGACCCGCCCCCGGTCCAGCCCGTCAGGCCAGCTTGTAGTTGGCGCGGCCGGCGGAGACGATCCGACCCATGCGCTTGAGGTAGGCGAGCGTCTGGCTAAGGTTTCCGGCAGCGACGTTCTCTTCGTCCAGGGCCTTCTTGATGTCCGTCGTGCTGGCGGTGCCCTTGGCGCCGATGATCTCGATCACCTTCTGTGAGACATTGACCTTCCCGCGGGCCCGCGGGGGCCGGCTGCCGCCACTCAGCGCTCGGATCTCCGCATCGATCGCGGCGAGCTCCTTCTTGTGACGTGCCACCGCATCGCGGCGCTTCGCGCGCAGGCCCTCGACCTGTTCCTTCAGTGCCTCGCGCTGGCGGTCCTTCTCTTCCTGCTGGCGGCGCTGGGCGAGTTCGAACAGTTCGGCGGCGGACAGATCATCGAGCGACTTTGGCATGGGGTTCGATCCTGAAAGGGTTGTTTGAATTCTACAGGATGGCGGGCGGTTGACGAATCGTTGAACACCGCCATGCGTGTCTCCGGCCGGGCGCCGGGGACTCCCAACTAAAATACCGCGCTCCGGTGCGATTTCAAGGGTTGCTGATAATTAAATGATTGGCTGTCCCGGGCCAGCGCGGAGGCAGGGTCCGGCGACCCGCCGCGATGCTTAGCATGAGTGGGCGGGAACTGTTAGGCGACGGGGGGTGGATCCCCCGGGGCGCCGGGTGCCGGAGCGGCGCGGCGCCGGCTCAGAGCAGGTCGGCGTTGATCCAGAGATGGGCGAGGATGCTGAGTGCATAGCCGAGCGCGATGGCGGGCGTCCACCTTAGATGCGAGAAGAACGTGTACATGCCGCGCGACTGGCCCATGAGGGCAACGCCGGCGGCCGAGCCGATCGACAGCAGGCTGCCACCGACCCCCGCCGTCAGCGTGATGAGCAGCCACTGGCCCGTCGACATCAGCGGATCCATGGTGAGCACCGCGAACATGAGGGGAATGTTGTCGACGACAGCAGACAGAACACCGATGAGCACGTTGGCCGAGGTGGGTCCCCACTCTTCGTACAGGATGTGTGAGGCGCCACCCAGGTAGCCGAGAAAGGCCAGGCCGCCCACGCACAGGATCACACCATAGAAGAACAGCAGGGTGTCCCATTCGGCGCGGGCGATCGGCCGGAAGATGTCGAAGGCGACGACATTGCCGATGTCCTCCCCGTTCGTGCCGTTGATGGGCTGCCGCTCCTTGTGCCGGGTCACCTTGAGGTAGAAGCCGAAGAACTGGAGATAGGCCAGGCCGGTCATCATGCCGAGGAACGGCGGGAGGTGCAGAAAGTTGTGGAGGGCGACCGTCGTGGCAATCGTCAGGAGAAAGAGCCCGATGATGACGCCGCCGCCGCGTTTCATGTGTGTCCGGTCCGCAACCGCATGGGGCGTGCCGGCGGGCAGGGCGAAATTCATGAGCAGGGCAGGCACCACGAAATTGATTACTGAAGGAACGAATAGCGCGAAGAAGGTCCAGAATTCGACCTTGCCGCGTTGCCATACCATGAGCGTCGTGATGTCGCCGAAGGGGCTGAAGGCACCGCCGGCGTTCGCCGCCACGACGATGTTGATGCAGCCCAGGGTCACGAAGCGCCGGCTGTGGCCGCCGACCGCCAGCAGCACGGCGCACATGATGAGTGCCGTCGTCAGGTTGTCCGCCACCGGCGAGATGAAGAACGCCAGCGTGCCGGTCACCCAGAACAGGGCCCGGTAACTGAAGTGACGCCGTACGAGCCAGCCGCGGAGCGCCTCGAACACCAGGCGCTCCTCCATGGCGTTGATATATGTCATCGCCGCCAGCAGGAACAGTAACAGCTCCGCATACTCCAGCAGGTTGTGTCGCAGCGCCGCCGCCGCCGTGTCGGAGATTCCATGGGTGGTGTAGACGGCGCCGATCAGGGCCCAGATGAGGCCGGCGGCCAGTATCACGGGCTTCGATTTGCGGAGTTTGGTGAATTCCTCGGCAACGACGGCCAGGTAGGCGACGGTGAAGATCACCAGCGCCGCAGTTCCGACGGGGTGCCCGGTTAGATCGAGCGTCTGCGCCGAGCCGGCCGAGGCCAGGCCGGGGGCGAGCAGCAGGGGCAGGGTCGTCGCCACGCGCATCCTGGGTAATCCTCGAGCGGGTTTCACCATGCCAGCTCATGAGACGGGATGACGCCCGGCGGGTCGCGAGCGCGCGGATGATACCTCCTGCCAGGCCCAGCCTTGGAGGGGACGGGTACTTGGTAAACGGCCCGCTGCCCCCACCTTTGGACAGGTAGCGGCGGGTGTTGCCTTCGTTTTGACGGCCACGAGGGCTCGGGGTTACAAAAAACCCCAAGAATCGTTGACATGTCACCGAGAAGGCTGCAAATTCGCCACAACCTCACCAGGCAGGCCACGGATGCAAGCGGTCGGGCGGTCTTTCCCCCCGGGTTGCCGGCCAAGTTCACCGCCGAGCGTCGCTTCAGTCGAGGATGCGCGGCGCCGATAGACAGCTATCGGCCACCAAGCCATCGCCCTCTCGGGCGACTCAGAAACCTGTCCGTCAGTTCGTGCGGAACATATCCCACAGGGTGCCCCGGACAGGGCGGCGCTGTTTGCCCGATCGCCGACGTTGCGGTCGGGCCCAGGGTGTGAAGCAAGGGCACGTCGATAAACGAACGTAAGGAGTGCGTGTGGAAACTAGGATCCGTGGCGACCTGATCGCCCTGGAAAAGCAGGTCAGAACCCAGGTCGAGCACCTGCGCGACGAGCTCCTCGGCCGCTATGCGGCCAACGTGAGTGAGTTGCTCGTGGAACTCGGCGAGGAGCAGCAGCCGGGCTTCCCGAAGTCGTACAACTGCGCGATCACGGTCACGACCGGGCCGGGCGACCGGATCAGCTCGCGTTGCCGCGAGCGGGTGATCGGCAACGCCCTGCGCAAGGGCTTCGAGGCCGTCGCACTCGAGGTGAAGCGTTCGTTGCGTCGCCGCCTCGTGCCCGCACCCGAGCTGGCCGCCTAGCAATCGCACCGGCCCGCGCGGGCCGGTGGCAAGCCGACGCCGCGGCCGCGGTGACAGGCGTCCCTTCCCCGAGAGTTGCCGTTCCCGCCGGGCATGACCTGACGACCCCTTGCTCTGCAGCGTTCTTGCGCTGGGACAAAGGCCGCCGTGTTACGAATCCTCGTGTAGTGCTACCGTCTAGCACGCCCGTGGTCGCCGGCCCCTTCGATGTTCCACCGCCTCCCTGCGTCGCTCCTCGCCACCCTGCTCAACTTCCCCGCCGCCGTCGCGGCACACGACCTCTGGATCGAGCCGGAGCCGGGTGGTTACCGGGTGCTGTACGGACACCACCCCCAGGTCTCCCACGAGGGCGCGCGGCAGATTCCTTACACCCCCGACGTCGTCCAGTCGATCGTCTGCCTGGACGGGGGCGGTGGGCGCCGTCCGGCAAAGGCCGGGGGCAGCTCACCCGTCAAGGTCGAGGGCGACTGCGCCGTCCTCTACGTCCTGACGTCGAGCGGCTACTGGACCAAGACGCCTGCCGGCACCAAGAACGTCAAGAAGACCGAGGCCGCCTCGCCACTGGGTAGCTGGCAGAGCTTCGAGAGCGTCAAGCACCTCAGCGACTGGGGGGCTGCCGCGGCCGGCCCGGTCGGTGCGCCGCTCGAGATCGTCCCGGTGCAGGACCCTCTCGCATTGCGGGACGGCGACAAGCTCACCGTACATGTCCTCGCCGACGGCAAGGCGGTCGCGGGTGCCGTCGTGACCTACGATGGCAAGGCGCGCGGTGAGACTGACCGCGACGGTGCCGTCAACGTTCGCGTCAGGCACGGCGGCATGCAGCTGATCCAGGCGGCGGTGCGCACGCCGCACGCCAGCCCCGAGGCCGACGAGGTCGTCCACACCACGGCCCTGACCTTCGACCTGGGGGGCGGCCGGTGAGGCTGCCCCCGGGGCTCCTCGCCCTCGCCCTCGCCGCACCGGCGGCGGCGCACCAGCTCGACCATGCCGTCCAGACCGGTCCGGCCGTGATCGTTGACCTCCGCTACGGCGACGGCAGGCCGTTCAGCTACGAGGCGACCGAGGTCTACCGACCCGGCGAGACGGTACCCTTCCTCGCCGGGCGGACCGACGCGAACGGCCGTCTGGCCTTCGTGCCCGACCGCGCCGGCGACTGGCGCGTGCGCGCCTTCTCCGAGGACGGCCACGGCGGCGATTTCACCGTGCCGGCGGGCGGTGAGGCCGGGACGAAGCCGCGTTATGAAGGTCTCGGCGTGATTGGCGGCCTCGCGGTCGGCCTGTCGCTGATCTTCGGCGCCTTCGGACTCTGGTCACTCTTCGCCAGTAAGAAGCAATAATGAAGGTGCCTCCGCTCCTTGCGGGAATGACGGTCGCGGCGATCGCTGCGACCGCCGCGGCCCACCACGGTGTCGCGGGGCTCGGCGCCGCCGAGCTCGACGGCCCCGGCGCGCCGATCGAGCAGTCGTCGTCCGCCACCCTGCCGGAGGGCAAGATCTTCACGTACTTCAAGGTCGACTACGCGGACTGGGAGACCTACACGTCCGCGACCGACGATGAGGCCGACTACAGCACCTTCTGGCTGGCCGGGCTCGGCTACGGCGTCACGCCCTGGTTGTCGCTCTACGCCTTCCTGCCCTACCACGACAAGGTCGACGAGAACGACTTGCACAATACCCACGGGTTCGCCGACGTCGCGGTGAACGCGACGCTCGGCTTCAAGTACGACGACGGCTTCCGCCTCGTGCCGGAGCGGGAGAGTCTCGACGACCTGGAGGACTGGCACTTCACCCTCTACGCCGGCGCCACCCTGCCGACCGGCAACCCGAACGTGCGCGACCGCGACGGCAACATCGACAAGGGCAAGTCGACGGGCTTCGGCGGGCCCACGTTCGCGCTGGGCGCGACCGCAAGCAAGATGCTCGACGAGCGCTGGACGCTGAACTTCGACGTCTCCAACCTGTGGTTCCAGGAGAACACCTACGACGCCGATCCGGCCCACGGCGGTGAGCAGTTCACCGGCCAGTTCGGCGACGAGCTCCGCTTCAACACCGCAGCCATCTACAAGCTGTACACGAACCCCGAGCAGCGTTTTCGCCTCGACGGCCTGGTGGAGCTCAACTACCTCCACCTCGGGCGCGACAAGGAGGACGGCGTCGCCGAGAGCGGGACCGGCGGGCACATCCTCTATGTCATGCCCGGCGTCCGCGCCTACTGGGAGAACGTCAGCTTCGCGCTGGGCGTCAAGCTGCCGGCCTGGACCGACCTCAACGAGGAGGACGAGCAGCAGGGGGCGGAGGGCAAGGAGAATTACCGGGTGATCTTCTCCATGTCGGCGCTGTTCTGAGCCGTGCACGTTCCCGACGGCTTCCTGTCGCCGCAGACCTACCTGCCGGCCTACGCGGCGGCGGCGGGGGCCTGGGCCTATGCGGTGCGCCAGCTGCGGCGGCGCGTCGACGAGACGCTGCTGCCGCGGCTCGCGGTCCTCTCGGCGCTCGGTTTCGTGCTGATGTCGGTGGTGCTGCCGCTGCCGGGGGGCACCTCCGTACACGCCTCCGGGATCGGAATCCTCGCTGTGGTCTTCGGTCCCTGGATCACCTTCGCGGCGGTGTCGCTGGTCCTGCTGCTGCAGGCGCTGGTGTTCGGCGCCGGTGGGATCACGGTGCTGCCGGTCAACGCGCTGGCCATGGGCCTGGGCGGGTCGGTCGCAGCCTGCCTGGGTTACCGCCTCCTGACGCCGGTCGACGAGCGCGCCGGCCTGTTCGCCGCCGGCTGGCTCGCCACCGTGGTCCCGGCCGTACTCATCGCCGTTGTGCTCGGCATCCAGCCGGCGATCGCGCACTCGGCGGCCGGCCAGCCGCTGTTCTTCCCCTTCGACCTTGCGGTCACGCTGCCCGCCGTGGTGGTACCGCACGCGATCCTCGGCGTCGGCGAAGGGCTGTTGACGGTTCTGGTCGTCGGCTTCCTCCGCCGCCGCTAGACTCCGCCCCCCATGAAGGATCGGTTACTGCTGCTCTGCTACGCAGCCGCCGTGATCGCGGCGACCTCGGTCCACGACCCGCGGTGGCTCGCCGGTGGCCTGCTGGTCGCCGTGGCGCTCGCGGGCCGCCAGGCACCGGCGATCGGCTGGCGGGCGCTGCGCGCCGTGCTGTTCTTCAGCCTGCTGGTGACCGTCGGCTACGCCGCCGGCGCGCTGTTCGGCCAGGCCGTGAGCGTCGACTACCTGATACTGATCAATATCAGGGTTTACTTATTGATCTTCCTCACCTTCGTCCTGGCCGCCAGGGTCGACCTGTTGCGCGCGCTCAACTTTTCACGTGATCTCGCCTTCCTGGCGACGCTGGCGTTGAGCCAGATCATCACGTTCCGGCGATTGTTCGACGACCTGCGGCTCGCGGCCGAGAGCCGCCGGCTGCGCCGGCTGCGGTTGCGCGAGGGCTACCTGCAGAGCGCGGCGGCGGCGGTTCACCTGTTCGACCGGGCCGAGCACGACGCGCGTGAGATCGCGCTCGCGATGCGCTCGCGCGGCTTCTTCCAACCGGAGGCGAAGGGCGATGCTCGAGGCGGTTGACGTCTCGCACCGCTATGACGACGGCGCGGAGGTACTGCGCGGGGTGAGCCTCGCGTTGCCGCCCGGCGAGAAGGCCGTGCTGCTCGGGGCCAACGGGACCGGCAAGAGCACGCTGCTCAAGATACTGAACGGGCTCGTCGCGCCCGTCGCCGGCGGGGTTCGGTACGACGGTCAGACGGTCGACCGGGCGACGCTGCGAGATCCGGCGTTCCACCAGCGCTTCCGCCGCGAGGTGGTGCTGCTGTTCCAGAATCCCGACGCGATGCTCTTCAACCCGACCGTGCTCGACGAGATCGCCTTCGGGCCGCGCCAGCTCGGTCTCGACGGCGCCGACGAGCGGGCCCGGCACTGGGCGGACCTGCTCGGCGTCACCGCGCTCCTGGGCCGTGCGCCGTTCCGCCTGTCCGGCGGGGAGAAGCAGCGCGTGTGCCTGGCCGCGCTGCTCGTGCTCGAGCCGCGCGTGCTGCTGCTCGACGAGCCGACCGCGAACATGGATCCGCGCAGCACCGGGTGGCTCGTGGATTTCCTCGCCGACCTCGGCCAGACGGCGCTGGTCACCACGCACAACCTGAGCCTCGCCGGCGAGCTCGGCACGCGCTGCCTGGTGCTGGGTGACGAACGCCGGGTGGTCTACGACGGCCCGGTGCAGGATTTCCTCGGCGACCGCGATAGACTCGTCGCCGCGAACCTGGTGCATAGCCACCGTCACCGCCACGGCGACGCGGTGCACGCCCACTATCACGCGCACGACTGGGACTGAGCATGACCGAGACCGCCGACACCATCCGCTTCAGCGTCTCGCTGCCGGCAAACCTGCTGGACGAGCTCGACCGCCGCGTCACCAGCCGCGGTTATGCCTCACGCTCGGAGCTGGTGCGGGACATGATTCGCGAAAGGCTGGTGGAGGACGCGTGGCAGACGGGCGAGGAGGTCGCTGGCGTGCTGTCGATCATCTACGACCACCACCAGCGCGAGCTCGCGCAGAAGCTCATCGACATCCAGCACAACGAGCACGTGCACGTCCTGTGCAGCACGCACGTGCACCTCGATCATCACAACTGCCTCGAGACGATCATCCTGCAGGGCCACCCGCCGGAGATCGAGCACATCGGTGCAGAGATCGGCGGGCTCAAGGGCGTGAAGTTCGCGAAGCTGACGCGGACGTCGCGGTTGTAGGAGCCGGGCGCGGCGTTGCGGCGGGCCTTGCGCCGGGTGCTGCTTGCCGCCCGGAAATGCGGTCCTGCATTTACGGGCTACCGCGGACATCCCTGTCCGCTGCTCGCAGCACGCCGGCGCCGGCCCGCCGGGCGGCTGCATCACGACCGAAGGGCGGTGGACGGGCGGGACATGCGAGGACCGTAAGCGGCATGGATGCCGCTTCCGAGCTTACAGGGATGTATTCACGGCGTGTCCGAGCAAGTCCCACCCGTCCACCACCACCACGATTTTGCTTCAGCTCTCCAGCTCGTACCGCACGTCGACGACCCAGTACCGCACCTCGCCACCCGGCGTGTGCACGGTGAATTCCTCCTCGAGGGCGCGCTTAAGCAGGGCACGGGCCACGGGCGAGTCGATGCTGATCCAGTTCTTCGCCGGATCGAACTCGTCCACGCCGACGATGCGGTAGGTGACCTCGGTCCCCGTCGTGTCCTCCAGGGTCACCCAGGCCCCGAAGAACACCCGCTGCGCGTCGGCGGGCAGGGCGTTCACCACCTTCAGCTCCGGCAGGCGCTTCTGCAGATACCGGATGCGCCGGTCGATCTCGCGCAACTCCCTCTTGCGGTAGATGTACTCGGCGTTCTCCGACCGGTCGCCCTCCGCCGCCGCCGCCGCCAGGGCACGCGTCACCTCGCTGCGCCGCTGCCAGAGCGACTGGGCCTCGCCCTCGAGCGCGCGATAGCCCCCCGCCGTGATGTAGGGGGAGCGGACGCGCTTGTGACGGTCGTCGGTCGTCATCGCCCGATCGTCGTCAGGTCCGTCGTGCGCCGGCGATGGCGTGCAGCGGCGCGAGGTCGATGTCGGCCGCATAGAGCACTCGCTGGTCACGCACCAGACCGGCGCAATGGAAGCGCTGAAGCGCGAGGTCGCTGCCGCGCAGGCCGCGGCTGCCGGGCACGACCGCCGGGTCGCGCACCAGGATGTGCAGGACGTCGTTGCTGCGCAGCGCTGCCGCGAGCTCGCGGTCGACACTGATGGCGTGCGCCACGTACACCATGGGGTCGGCCATGAAGTCGTGGTGCTCGCTCCATGCCTTCTCGAGCAGGGCGCAGGAGGCCAGCGCGCAGGGGAAGAGCTCGGGGAAGCGGACCCTCTCGGCGATCTCGTCGAAGTAGTGGGCTTGGTCGATCAGCGAGCCGGCGAGGAAGTTCTTGGCGTTCGACGTGTTGAGGAACTTGCGCTTGAGGAAATACGGCGTGTCCGGCAGGACCGACCGGTCGGACGCCTGGCGCAGGTCGCCCAGCCGCGACAGGGCCTCGTCGGCGCTCGTGATCGGGTCCGGTGTGTCGCGGATCTGGCCGAGCAGCACGGCCCGCCCGGCCTTCTTCACGAGCACGCGGTTCGACAGCGCGGGCGGTTCGGTGCGGTTTGCCGTCGGCTTGACCTCGACGGTGCAGGTTTCGTCGCACCAGAGCGCGTCGGCGAAGGTGAACTGGTAGTTGCGAAAGCGCAGCGCCGGCTCGGGCTCCGGCGCGTCGGCGCCGCTGCGCAGACGCTCGACCAGGAAGTCGCACAAGCCTTCCAGCTGGAAGCCGAGGACGATGGGCCGGGGGTAAGGGTTGCCGACGATCCGGTCGAAGCGGTGCGGATCGTGGAACGGGTTGAAGTCGTCGGTGGAGTTGCGCGCGACGTCGATGTGGATCTGGCCAAAGCGGTACTCGGCGGCGTCCGGCATGTCGGCGGTCCTCGTGACGTCCCGCGTTCGGGATGCTCATCAAGCATAGCCGGAGCGGGAGGCCCGACTGCAGGCCCGGCGATTGCGCCCGGCCGGGTGGGCGGGTAGGTTGGGCGCCGATTTCTGCCGCCGGTCCCGCCGATGACCATGCACTGGCCCCGCCTGCTGTCCCGCAAGCGCCTCGGCACCGACCAGGCCCCGTCGCGGTCGGTGGCGCGCACCGATTTCCAGCGCGATTTCGACCGGATCGTTTTCTCCTCCGCGTTCCGGCGGATGCAGGACAAGACGCAGGTCTTCCCCCTCTCGAAGGTCGACTACGTGCGCACCCGGCTCACTCACAGCCTCGAGTCGTCGAGCGTGGGTCGCTCGCTCGGGACCCTGGTCGGCGAGCGGGTGATCGCCCGGCACGGCCTTGCGGACTACGCGCCCTCGGACTTCGGCGACATCGTAGCCGCCGCCTGCCTGGGCCACGACATCGGCAACCCGCCGTTCGGGCACTCCGGCGAGGACGCCATCCGCCACTGGGCGCGCACCGGGGCCTATGGCCGGCCGCGCGTCGCCACGCTGCGCGGCAGCCAGCAGGAGGACTTCCTGAGCTTCGAGGGCAATGCGCAGGGCTTCCGGGTGCTCACCCGGCTGCAGAACCGTGACAACCCCGGCGGGCTGCAGCTCACTTGCGCGACCCTCGCGGCCTTCACCAAGTATCCCCGCGAGTCCTGCCTCGGCGGCAACCGCTTCGACGGGGTCAGCGCCCGCAAGCAGGGCTTCACCGCCGAGGACCGGGCGGCGTTCGAGGAGGTGGCCGAGACGGTCGGGCTGATCCGGCGCAACGACGCCTACGCCATTTGGCGGCGCCACCCGCTGGCCTTCCTGGTCGAGGCCGCGGACGACATCTGCTACCACGTGATCGACATCGAGGACGGCTACCGTCTCGGCCGGCTGAGCTACGCGGAGGCCCAGGAGCTGTTCTGGCCGCTGATCGCCGACCCGCGGCGCGAGGGCCTGCGCCTCGGCCAGATCGGCGGCACGCGCGAGAAGGTCGAGTTCCTGCGCGCCAAGGTGATCAACCACGTGATCCAGCAGGTGGTCGCGTCCTTCCTCGACCTCGAGGACGACCTGCTCGCCGGCCGGCACGACGCGTCGCTGCTCGGCGCGATTCCGGGCGCGGCCGCGATGCAGACCCTGATCGACGTCGCCAACGAGCGCATCTACTGCGCGCCGGAGGTGGTGGAGATCGAGACCGCCGGCTTCCAGGTCATCGGCGACCTGCTGGAGCGCTTCGTCGAGGCGGTCGACGACCTCGCCGAGCACGGCACCGAAGCGATGCCGCGCAGCCGGATGATGAGCCGGCTGATCCCCGAACAGTTCGTCGGCCCCGGCCTCGTGCCGGCCCCCGACCTGTACACCCGGCTGCTGCGCCTGACCGACTTCATGGCGGGGATGACCGATTCCTACGCCGTCTCGCTCTACAAGAAGATCACCGGCATCGCGCTGCCGGGCGGCTGAGCGGGCCTCGCGCAGGCCCGGCGGATCCGCTATCTTTCCGCGCCCAACTCGCCGGCCCCCTCGCTGCGGAGGCTTCTCGTGAGCGCCAACGTCCGTTTCCACGTCCGCCCCGGCGGCGCCCTGCGCGGCCGCCTGCGCGTGCCCGGCGACAAGTCCATCTCGCACCGCGCGATCATGCTCGGCGCGCTGGCCGAGGGCGTTACGGAGGTCACGGGCTTTCTCGAGGGGGCGGACAGCCTCGCCACCCTGCGCGCCTTCCGGCAGATGGGGGTGCGCATCGACGGGCCGGCGGACGGGCGGGTGACGGTCCAAGGCGTCGGCCTGCGCGGCCTGCGGCCGCCGGCCGGGCCGCTCGATCTCGGCAACTCCGGCACCTCGATGCGGCTCATGGCAGGGCTGCTCGCGGGGCAGGGCTTCGACTGCACGCTGGTCGGGGACGCCTCGCTGTCGGGCCGGCCGATGCGACGCGTCACCGAGCCGCTCGCGCGCATGGGCGCCCGCATCGACGCCACCGACCGCGGCACCGCGCCGCTGCACATCCACGCCGTGCCAGGCCTCGCGGGCATCCGTTACGAGATGCCGGTGGCGAGCGCGCAGGTGAAGTCCAGCCTGCTGCTCGCCGGCCTCTACGCCGAGGGCGAGACCTGCGTCACCGAGCCCGCGCCGACCCGCGACCACACCGAGCGCATGCTCGCGGGGTTCGGCTACGCGGTGCGCCGCGACGGTAACCGCGCCTGCGTGCGCGGTGGCGGGCGCCTGACGGCCTGCGCCATCGACGTGCCGGCGGACATCTCGTCGGCCGCATTCTTCCTGGTCGGCGCCAGCATCGCGCCGGGTTCCGACCTGGTCCTCGAGCACGTCGGCCTGAACCCCACCCGCACGGGCGTCCTGGCCATCCTGCGGCAGATGGGCGCCGACATCGTGGTGACGAACGAGCGCGACGTCGGCGGCGAGCCGGTGGGCGACCTGCGGGTGCGGGCGGCGCCGCTGCGTGGGATCCGCATTCCCGAGGATCAGGTGCCCCTCGCCATCGACGAGTTCCCCGCCGTGTTCGTCGCCGCGGCCTGCGCCCAGGGCGAGACCGTGCTGACCGGCGCCGAGGAGCTGCGCGTCAAGGAGAGCGACCGCATCCAGGTGATGGCCGACGGCCTCGCGACGCTCGGCGTCGCGGCACGGCCCACGCCCGACGGCATCGTCATCGAGGGCGGGGCGCTCGGGAGCGGGCGGATAGCGAGCCACGGCGACCACCGCATCGCGATGTCCTTCGCCATCGCGGCGCTGCGCGCGGCGGGTGCGATCGCCATCGACGACTGCGCCAACGTGGACACATCGTTCCCCGGCTTTGCCGGCCTGGCGGCCGGGGCAGGGCTCGACATCAGGGTGGAGGGCTGAGTCGTGGCGCGGGTCGTCACCATCGACGGGCCGAGCGGTTCGGGCAAGGGCACGATCGCCCGGCTGCTCGCCGAACGGCTGGGCTGGCACTGCCTCGATTCCGGCGCCCTGTACCGCCTGGTCGGGCTTGCGGCCGACCGCGCCGGCGTGTCGTTCGACGACCCGGCTGCCCTGGCCGCCGTGGCGCGCAACCTCCCCGCCGTCTTCGACGGTGACCGGGTGCTGCTCGCCGGCGAGGACGTCGGCACGCTCATCCGGACCGAGCAGGCCGGCGGCCTGGCCTCACGCGTGGCCGCGGTTCCCGCTGTCCGCGACGCCCTGCTCCACTGGCAGCGCGCCCAGGCCCGGGAGCCGGGCCTGGTCGCCGACGGGCGCGACATGGGGACGGTGGTCTTCCCGGCCGCGGAGGTGAAGGTGTTCCTCACCGCAAGCCCGGAGGAGCGCGCCCTCAGGCGTCATAAGCAGTTGTTGGAAAAGGGATTCACTGCTAACCTTTCCAGCCTTGTCGCGGAGATCCGGGAGCGTGACGAGCGTGACCGGACCCGTGCCGTGGCCCCGTTGAAGGCGCCTGCCGCAGCGCTGGAGATCGAGTCCACTGCACTTTCCATCGAGGAAGTGCTCGACCGGGTGCTGGAGCGCGTTCGCAGCGCGTTTCCGGGCTTGGTCGTCTGAAATTCCGAAACCCGCA
>Ga0079037_100000189_pt1 | contig 24459 bp, 23 predicted proteins | sample Mud3Dept4metaG_FD_71479 | JGI IMG/M metagenome (GOLD analysis project Ga0079037, IMG submission 71479) | Freshwater wetland microbial communities from Ohio, USA, analyzing the effect of biotic and abiotic controls - Mud 3 Core 4 Depth 4 metaG | ecosystem: Environmental > Aquatic > Freshwater >... | reverse complement strand
GCTTCGCCGCCAGGCCGCTCTCGAAGGCACCGAGCTCGTTCGACGAGCCGATGAAGAAGCTGTTCACCGCCGCGACCCGCCCCATCTTGTCCTGGGGGGTCAATACCTGGAGGAGGGTGCTGCGCAGGACCACCGAGACGTTGTCGAGCGCCCCGCCCAGCGCCAGCAGCGCCAGCGAGAGCGCGTAGGAGCGGGACAGCGCGAAGGCGATCCAGGTGAGGCCGAAGAGGGCCACCGCCCACAGGAGGGCACGCCCGGCGCGGCGAAAATGGCCGAACCGGGCGATGGCGAGCGACATGGCCAGGGATCCCGCCGCCGGGGCGGCGCGCAGGAAGCCGAACCCGACCTCGCCGACGGACAGGATCTCCCGGGCGAAGATGGGGAGCAGCGCGGCCGCTCCCCCGAAGAGCACCGCGAAGAGGTCGAGGCTCATGGCGCCGAGCAGCACCGGCTCTCGCAGCACGAAGCGCACGCCGTCCGAGAGCTCGTCGCGGAGGCGGCCGGCGGGCGCCGGCGCGCGCGCGCGGGGAGCCACCGCCGCCAGGGCGGCCAGGCCGCCCGCGCTGAGCGCCAGCACCACCGCGTAGGCCAGGCGCGGGCCGCCCAGGGCGATGAGCGCGCCGCCCACGGCCGGCCCGAGCACCATCGCCAGGTGGAACACGGAGGAGCGCCAGGCGGCGGCGTTCTGGTAGTGCTCGCGCGGGAGGAGCTCGGTGCCGAGCGCGGTGGAGGCCGGGCGGAAGAAGGCCCGGCCCACGCCGGCCAGCGCCTGCGCCGCGTAGAAGGGCATCACCGACCGCGGCTCTCCGAGGCTCAGGGCGAGGAGCCAGGCCCCGGCCGCCCCCAGCACCGCCAGGCTGACGAGCGAGATGGCCCGCCGGTCGGCCCGGTCGGCGGCCCAGCCGCCCAGCAGCGTCAGGGACAGGAAGGGCAGGGCCTCGGCCAGCCCCACCAGGCCCAGCGAGAGCGGGTCGCCGGTGATGGCGTACACCTGCCACCCCAGGACCGCGCTCTGGATCTGGGTGGCGACGAAGACCGCCGCCATTCCGGCCAGGAAGACCCGGTACTCCCGGAAGCGCAGCGCCGCGTAGGGGTCATGTGCCATCCGCCGCGGATGCTGTGCCGCGGCGCCCTGCCGGTCAAGCGCGGCCTCGTCGCCAGCCGCTAGCGGACCTTCACCCCCATGGCCAGGCCCTCGGCGGTCGGGATCATGGTCGCCCGGAAGCGCCCGCTGCGGGCCAGCCGCTCGGCGAAGCGCCGCAGCGGGGCCAGGCTGGCCGCGTCCTCGCCCCGCCAGGACTCGTCGTGGACGTGACCGAAGCCGAAGGCGTTGTCGGCGAGCAGGAGGCCTCCCACCCGGAGGTGCTCCTCGGCCCAGGCCAGGTAGTCGGGGTAGCCGCCCTTGTCGGCGTCGACGAAGACCAGGTCGAAGGGACCCTCGCCCTCCACCTCACGGAGGCGCTCCAGCGCCCGCCCCACGTGGACGCGCACCCGGTCCGCGAGGCCAGCCCGGGCGAAGGACTCGCGCGCCACCGCGGCGTGGTGCGGGTCCTTCTCGAAGGTGTGGAGGAAGCTCTGCGGACCCATGCCCCGCAGCAGGCACACGCCGCTGTAGCCGCCCAGCGTCCCGATCTCCACCGCCCGCCGCGCTGCGGCGGCCCGCGCCAGCAACTCGAGGTGCAGGCCGTCGAGCTTCCCCACCTGGATGCCCGGCAGGCCGGCCGCGGCGCTGCGCTCCCGGATCTCGCGCAGCACCCCGTCCTCCGGCTCCAGCACCCGCTCGGCCCAGGCTGCCAGCTCCGGGCTTCCCTGCCCGAACCCCTTGACCGGCGGAGACCCCACGGCGGCGCCCCGCGTCAGCGGGCCTTCATGGTGAGGCCCATGGTGAATCGGGCCACCGGCTCGTCGCCGTGCCGGTCGGGGACGGTGGCCGCCACCTCGACCGGGATGGTCACCCGCTCGCCGGTCTCGACCGTGCGCCGCACCGCAGCGTTCACGGCCAGGCCGGCGCTGGAGCGGAAGAGCACGTCGCCGTCGGCGCGCTTGAAGAAGCTGGCCTGCAGGTCCTTGAAGAGCAGGTCCACCCGGCGCCCCGAGGACCGGATGGCATTCAGGGCGTTCAGGCCCGCGGCCAGATCGGCGCCGGCGCAGAGCACCCCCACGTACATGACCTTGAGGTGGTTGCGGCTCCGCCAGCTGAGCGGGATGTGCACCTCGCAGCCCTCCTCGTCGAGCCGCACCACCCGGGGCCCCACGAAGAGCAGCATCGGGATCTTGAGCCCGACGAGCTGAAGCAGGAGGCGGTCCTTCAGGCTCGCGGTGGAGCGGAGGCGGGAGGCGCCGGCGGCGGGGGCCGCGCCCGGCGGCTGGACGAGGCGTTCGGCGGCGTTGGATTCGGGCATCCGGCCAATATAGGCGGGCGCCCGGCCCGCAGCACGAGCGGCCCCGCAGGGGGCAGCCGCCGGCCAGAAGCGCTATATGGATCGGGATGCTGTCCGGGTTCCACCCCCTCGTCTCCGGCTGGTTCGAGCGCCGCTTCGGCACCCCGACCGAGCCCCAGTCGGCCGCCTGGCCGGAGATCCAGGCCGGCCGGGACACGCTGGTGTCGGCTCCCACCGGCTCGGGCAAGACCTTCGCCGCCTTCCTGGCCTGCCTCGATCGGCTGCTCCAGGAGGGGCTGGCCGGACGCCTCGCCGACGAGACCGAGGTGCTCTACGTCTCGCCCCTCAAGGCGCTCGGCAACGACATCGAGAAGAACCTGCGCGAGCCGCTCGCCGCCCTGCGCGCCGCGGCCCGCGAGACGGGCCGCGATCTCCCGGAGATCCGCGCGGCGGTGCGCACCGGCGACACCCCCTCGAGCCGGCGCCAGGCGCTGCTGCGGCGGCCGCCGCACGTCCTCGTGACCACCCCCGAGTCGCTCTACCTGCTCCTCACCGGCGAGCGGGGGCGGAGGAGCCTCCGGACGGTCCGCACGGTGATCGTGGACGAGATCCACGCGGTGGCCCGCGACAAGCGCGGCGCCCACCTGGCCCTCTCGCTGGAGCGCCTCGAGGACCTGGCCCTCCGCCGCCCCCAGCGCATCGGCCTCTCGGCCACCCAGAATCCGGTGGAGGAGATCGCCCGCTTCCTGGTGGGTGCAGCGCGCGTCGACCGGGAGGGGCGCCCCGACTGCGCCGTGGTGGAGGTGGGGCGACGCCGGGCCCTCGACCTGGGGATCGAGATCCCGCGCGACGAGCTCTCCTCGGTGGCCTCGGCCGAGCAGTGGTCGGAGACCTACGACCGGCTGGCCCAGCTCGTCGGCCAGCACCGCACCACCCTGGTCTTCGTGAACACCCGCCGCCTCGCCGAGCGGGCCACCCACGCCCTGGCCGAGCGCCTCGGGCCGGAGGCGGTGGCGGCCCACCACGGCAGCCTGTCGCGGGCCCGCCGCCTCGAGGCCGAGGAGCGGCTCAAGGCCGGGGTGCTGCGGGCGGTGGTGGCCACCGCCTCGCTGGAGCTCGGCATCGACGTGGGCACGGTGGACCTGGTGGCGCAGCTCGGCTCGCCCCGGGCCCTGGCGGTCGGGCTGCAGCGGGCCGGCCGCTCCGGCCACTGGCGCGGGGCCGTCCCCAAGGCCCGCATCTTCCCCATGAGCCGCGACGAGCTCGTCGAGTGCGCCGCCCTGGTGCGCGGCCTGCGCGAGGGGCGGCTGGAGTGCACCGCGGTGCCGATCCACCCGCTCGACGTCCTGGCCCAGCAGGTGGTGGCCGAGGCGGCCTGCGGCCCCCGCGGCGAGCAGGAGCTCTTCCGGCTCTTCCGGCGCGCCTGGCCCTACCGCGACCTCCCCCGCGCCGCCTTCGACCAGGTGGTGGGGATGCTCTCCGAGGGCATCGCCACCCGCCGCGGCCGCGCCGGGGCGCTGCTGCACCGCGACGCGGTCCACCACCGGATCGCCGGCCGGCGCGGCGCGCGCCTGGCGGCCCTCACCGGCGGGGGCGCCATCCCCGACAACGCCCAGTACGCGGTGGTGGCCGACCCGGAGGGGGTGCAGGTCGGGCAGGTGGACGAGGACTTCGCGGTGGAGAGCCTGGCCGGCGACGTGTTCCTCCTCGGCAACGCCTCCTGGCGCATCCGCCGCATCGAGGCCGGGGTGGTGCGGGTGGAGGACGCGCAGGGGGCGCCGCCGGGAGTGCCCTTCTGGAACGGCGAGGCCCCCGGGCGCAGCGCCGAGCTCTCGCAGGAGGTGTCGCGGCTGCGGGCGGAGATCGAGGCCCGGCTCGGCGACCGCGAGGCGGCCATCGCCTGGCTCGCTTCCGAGGGCGCCATGCCCGAGGCCGGGGCGCGGCAGGCGGTGGACTACCTGGCGGCCGGCCGGGCCGCGCTGGGGGCGCTCCCCACCCAGGAGACGCTGGTGGCCGAGCGCTTCTTCGACGAGGCCGGCGGGATGCAGCTCGTGCTCCACGCCCCCTTCGGCGCCCGCCTGAACCGGGCCTTCGGGCTGGCGCTCCGCAAGCGCTTCTGCCGCACCTTCGACTTCGAGCTGCAGGCGGCGGCCACCGACGAGGGGGTGCTGCTCTCCCTCGGGCCGCAGCACAGCTTCCCGCTCGACTCGATCTTCTCCTTCGTCTCCACCGCCAGCCTCGACGAGGTGCTGGCCCAGGCGGCGCTGCAGTCGCCCATGTTCCAGGTGCGCTGGCGCTGGGACGCCACGCGCGCCCTGGCCATCCCCCGCATGCAGGGCGGGCGGAAGCTGCCGCCCCCCATCGCCCGCATGCGCGCCGACGACCTCCTGGCGGCGGTGTTCCCGGCGGCGGTGGGCTGCCAGGACAACGTCGACCTGCGCGGGCCGGTGCTCGAGCCGCCCGACCACCCGCTGGTGGCCGAGGCGCTGCGCGACTGCCTCACCGAGGCCATGGATCTCGAGGGGCTGCGCGCCCTCCTCGGGCGCATCGAGCGCGGGGAGGTGCGGCTCGTCGCCCGCGACACCGCCGAGCCCTCCCCGCTCTCCCACGAGATCCTCGGCGCCCGCCCCTACGCCTTCCTCGACGACGCCCCGCTGGAGGAGCGGCGGGCCCGCGCGGTGGTGCTGCGGCGGGCGCTGCCGGCGGCCGAGGCCTCCGAGCTGGGAGCGCTCGACCCGGAGGCGGTGCGCCAGGTGGTGGAGGAGGCTTCCCTGGAGGTGCGCGACCGGGAGGAGATGCACGACGCGCTCCTCGACCTGGGCCTCTTCCCGGCCTCGCCCGACGAACGGTGGCGGGAGCTGCTCGAGTCGCTCGCCGCCGACGGCCGGGCCGCGAGCTTCGAGGCCGGGGAGCGGCGGGTGTGGGTGGCCGCCGAGCGGGTGGGCCTCTACCGCGCCCTGGCGCCGGCCGTCGCGGAGCGGATGCGCGAGACCGGCGCGGCGGGCCCTTCGCTGGAGCTCGCCCCGGACCTCTCCCCGCTGCCCTCGGAGCGACTCCCGGAGAGCGAGGAGGAGGCCGCCGCCCGGGTCCTCCGCGGCTGGATGGCCCACCTCGGGCCGGTGACGGCCGGCTCGCTCTCCGAGCGACTGCTCCTGCCGGAGGGCCTGCTCCTCCGGGCCCTCCACGCCCTCGAGGCCGAGGGGCTGGTGCTGCGCGGGAGCTTCCTGCCCGGCGCGCCCTTCACGCCCGAGTCGCCGCACTGGTGCCACCGGGGCCTGCTGGCCCGCATCCACCGGCTGACCCTGGGCCGGCTGCGCCGCGAGATCGAGCCGGTGGCGACGGCCGACCTCCTGCGCTTCCTCCTGCGCTGGCAGCACCTCGCCGCCGGGACGAAGCTCCACGGGAGCCGCGGCGTCGCCGAGGTGGTGGGGCAGCTGCAGGGCTTCCACGCCCCGGCCGGCGCCTGGGAGCGGGAGATCCTGCCGGCGCGGGTGTCCGGCTACGACCCGGGGCTGCTCGACCAGCTGTGCCTCTCCGGCGAGGTGGCCTGGGGACGGCTCGCGACGGGCGATTCGCCGGCGGAGGAGCTGCCGCGCCGGCGCAACGCCCCCACCCGCAACGCGCCCGTCACCTTGGCGCTGCGGACCGACCTCGCCTGGCTTCTCCGCTCCACCGGCGGGCCGCCACCGGCCCTCGGCCCCTCGGCGCGCGCGCTCGTGGAGGTGCTGGCCCGCTGCGGGGCCTGCTTCCTCCCCGACCTCGCCGCCATGACCGGCCGGCTGCCGGGCGAGGTCGAGCAGGGGCTCTGGGAGCTGGTGTCGGCGGGGGTGGTCACCTGCGACGGCTTCTCGGGGCTGCGGGCGCTCGTCGAGCCGGCGCCGCGCCTGCGCGGGCGCCGCCCGGCCTTCGCCGGCGGCCGGTGGGCGCTCCTGCGCCGGCCGGAGGCGGAGGAGGGCGCCGCCGCAACCGGCCGTCCGGAGGTGCTGGAGGAGCAGGCGCTCCAGTACCTGCGCCGTTACGGGGTGGTGATGCGCGACCTCCTCGCCCGCGAGGCGGGCGCCCCACCCTGGCGCGAGCTGCTTCCCGTCTACCGGCGGCTCGAGGCCCGCGGCACCTTGCGCGGGGGGCGCTTCGTGGCGGGCTTCACCGGCGAGCAGTTCGCCCTGCCGGAGGCCGTCGAGGCGCTCCGCGCCGCCCGGCGCGCGCCCCGCGAGGGCGAGCGGGTCGAGCTCTCCGCCGCCGACCCGCTGAACCTGGTCGGGATCCTCACCCCAGGCCAGCGGGTTCCGGCCACGCTCGGGAACCGGGTGGCCTTCGTGGACGGGTTGCCCGAGGCCGCTCCGTCGGCCCCGGCGCGCCTGCGCAGGCTGTAGAGCGGCCCGGCCTGACGGCGGCCTCCGGCCGGGATCCTCACTTCTTCCCGAGCCCGAGCACCTTCCGGGCCAGCTCGCCCTTCTCGGCCAGCTTCGCCTGCCGCAGCATCACGATGCGCTGCGCCTGCGGCGAGCCGGCACCGTGGAGCGCCTCCACCAGCGTCGACACCGAGGTCATGCCCTCGATGTAGCGGATGAGCTTGCGCTTGTCGTCGGTGTCGGACCCTTGCTTGCCGGCGAAGTACTTCCGGAGCAGGCCGCCGATCTCGCCGTTCTGGAAGTCGGCGTCGGAGGGGAGGGTGGAGAGCACGCCGCCGCCGATGTCGTGGGCCAGCCGCGCCACCTGGTAGACGAAGCGGGTCACGTTCTGCTTCACGGTGTTGGCGAGCAGCGGGTCCACCAGCCAGTTGCCGGCCGGGAGCTTCTTGGCGAGCGCCGAGGAGCCGACGGCGCCCGCGTAGTTGGTCTCGACCAGGTGCACCATCTCGGTGAGCTTGTCCTTGACGATGGCGTTGCCGATGGTCCCGGCGACCTCGGCCAGCAGGGCGGTGGCGCCGAGCAGCACGTCGGCGTTCCCCGCCTTGCAGCCGCCGTAGTTGGCCCGGTGCCAGGCGGCGAAGCGGTCCACCAGCAGGCCGGCGAAGTCGCCCTCCCCGGCCATGAAGACGCGCTCGCTCGGGACGAAGACGTCCTCGAAGATGAGGGTGCTCTCGCCGCCCACCACGCCGAAGGCGGTGCCGCAGTCGATGCCCTCCTCCTCCTTGCGCTCGTCGTTGCTCTGCCGCCCGAACACCACCGTCAGCCCGGGGGCGTCGATGGGGACGGCGCAGGTGACGGCGTAGTCGGCGCCCTCCGGGGGCACGCCCAGGGTGGGCATCACCAGGATCTCGTGCGAGTTCACCGCGCCGGTGATGTGGGTCTTGGCCCCGCGGATGACGATCCCGTCGGGCTTGCGGGCCACGATGCGCACGTAGAGGTCCGGGTCGGCCTGCTTCCAGGGCGGCAGGGAGCGGTCCCCCTTCACGTCGGTCATGGCGCCGGCCGACATGAGGTCCTCGCGCTGCAGGCGCTCCAGGAACTTCCGGAAGCGGGCGTGGTAGTCGGTGCCCTTGGCCTGGTCCATCTCGTGGGTCACCGACCAGATGGCGTTGATGCCGTCGAGGCCCACGCAGCGCTGGAAGCAGGTTCCGGTCTCCTGCCCGATGAGCCGGAGCATGCCGATCTTCTTGAGCAGGTCGTCGACGCTCCAGAAGAGATGGGTGAAGCGCGAGACGCGCTCGCCGGTGAGGTGCGAGGTGGCGGTCATCACCTCGGCGTGCTTCGGGTCGCGCGCCAGCTCGTAGGTGACGGCCGCGGTGCGCAGGTGCGGCAGGATGGCGGCGTGCTCGTAGGGCCTCGCGAGCCGCTTTCCCTTGTAGAAGACGCGCGGGTTCCGCTTCTGGAGGCTCTCCACGTATTGCTGGCCGTTCATCATCTGCCCTTCTCCTCCGGGCTCGCTTCCCAGGCCCGCTTGAGCGCCTGCTTGACCACCTTCCCGCCGGGGTTGCGCGGCAGGGCGTCCAGGAAGCGGACCGCCACCGGCACCTTGAAGTCGGCGAGGCGGCCCGAACAATGCCTCCGGATGGCCTCCGGATCAAGGGAGGCCCCGGGCATGGGCACGACGAACGCCGCCGGCACCTCGCCGAAGACCGGGTGGGGGACCCCCACCACCGCCGCCTCCGCCACGCCCGGGAAGGCGTAGAGGACGTTCTCCACCTCGAGGCCGTAAATCTTTTCTCCCCCGCGGTTGATCATGTCCTTGACGCGGTCGAGGATGGTGACGAGGCCGTCCGGGTCGATGCGGGCCAGGTCCCCGGTCCGGAGCCATCCGTCCCGGATGGCCTGCCGGCTCTTCTCGGGAGCGCCCCAGTACCCCTTCACGATGTGGGGCCCGCGCAGGTGGAGCTCCCCCGGCTCGCCGGGGGGGAGCACCTCGCCCGACTCGCTGCGGACCTGCGCCTCGCTCCCCGGCACCGGGCGGCCCACCGATTCGGCCCGCGACAGCGCCAGCTCGGCGGGGAGGACCGTGCCCAGCGAGGAGCACTCGGTGAGGCCGTAGCAGTTGTGCAGCTCGGCGGGGAGGATGCGCTGGATGGCCCGGATGGTCTCCGGGTCCATGGGGGCGCCGCCGTAGGCCGCCACCCGCACTCGCGTGAGGTCGTAGCGGCCGAGGTCCTCCCGAAGGGTGATGAGCTTGTAGATGGCGGGGACGAGGAACAGCGCCGTCACCCGGTGCCGCGAGACGAGCTCCAGCATCGCCTTCGTGTCGTACTCGGGCTGCAGCACCGCCGTGGCGCCGCAAGCGAGCAGGGCCACCAGCTGCGAGTGCAGCGCGGTGACGTGGAAGAGCGGCAGGTTGACGAGGCCGACGTCGTCCGCGCGGTAGCCGAGGGTGGCCCGGCAGGACTCGACGTTGAAGAGGGTGTTGCCGTGGGTGATCATCGCCCCCTTGGGGAAGCCGGTGGTCCCCGAGGTGTAGAGCAGGGTGGAGACGTCGTCCGGACCGGCCGGCTCCGGGGCCGGCCGCGCCGCGGATTCGAGCGCCGCCGCGAAGGGGACGGCGCCCTCCGCCTCCCCGTCGACCAGCACCCGGGTGGCGACGCCGCGGGCCTCGGGGAGCCCCGCCAGGCGTTCGAGGTGGGCCCGGGTGGTCACCAGCGCCGAGGCGGCGCAGTCGGAGAGGACGTAGCCCACCTCGGGGGGGGAGAGGCGGCCGTTCACCGGCACCGCCACCGCCCCGGCGGCGATGGCCCCGAAGTAGGCGACGGCGAACTCCGGCAGGTTGGGGAGCAGGATCGCCACCCGCGCGCCCCGCTCCGGCAGCCTCCCGCCGAGGAAGGCGGCGAAGCGCCGGACGCGCTCGTCGAGCTCGGCGTAGGCGAGCGTCCGGTCCCCGCAGAGGATGGCGGGCTTCGCTCCCCGCTCCCGCGCGCCCAGGAAGGGGATGTCGGCGATCGATCGGAACACGGCGGTCACCAGATGGTCCAGCCGCCGTCCACGTAGACGGTCTGGCCGGTCACGAAGTCGGAGGCCCGCGAGGCGAGGTAGACGAGCGTCCCCTCCAGCTCCTCCGGCTGGCCCCAGCGTCCCATGGGGGTCCGCTCGTTGATGAAGCGGAAGCGCTCCGGGTCGTTTCGCAGCGCGGCCACGAGCGGGGTCTCGAAGTAGGTCGGCCCGATGGCGTTCACGTTGACGCCGTGCCTGGCCCACTCGATGGCCATCACCTTGGTCATCTGGACGACGCCGCCCTTGCTCGAGGCGTAAGCCAGCTGGTTGTTCATGCCCACCGCGCCGAAGATGGAGGAGATGTTGATGACCTTGCCGCGTCCGCGGCCGATCATGTGCGGCACCACCGCCCGGGCCACCAGGAAGTACCCCTTGAGGTTGGTGTCGAGGACCAGGTCCCACTCCTCCTCCGACAGCTCCAGGGTGGGCTTGCGGACGTTCACCCCGGCGTTGTTGACGAGGACGTCGATCCGCCCGAAGGCCGCCAGCGCGGCCGCCACCGCCTCCTCGATGCTCCCGGCGCGGGTCACGTCCATGCGGAACCGCTCGGCCCGCACCCCGTGCGCCTCCACCGCCTCCTGGGCGGTGGCGAGGCCTTCGGGGTCGCGGGCGCACAGGGCCACGGAGGCGCCCGCCTTGGCCAGGCCGACCGCCATGGCCCGTCCCAGCCCCTTCGAGGCGCCGGTCACCAGCGCGACCTGCCCGGTCAGGTCGAAGAGCTCGCCGGCTCTCGCCGCACCCATGCGCCGATCCGCCTCCCGCTCACACCGCCAGGTACTTCGCCACCACTTCCTCGTTCCTCCAGATCTCCTCCATGGTGCCGCCGAGCTGCACCCGCCCCTTCTCGAGGACGTAGCCGCGGTCGCACACCTTGCGGCAGAAGCGCAGGTTCTGGTCGGCCAGCAGGATGGTCACCCCCTGCTTCTTGATCATCCTCAGGACCTCGACCAGATGGGCCACCACCAGCGGCGCAAGCCCCTCCGACGGCTCGTCCAGCAGCAGCAGCACCGGGTTCGCCATCAGGGCTCGCCCGATGGCCAGCATCTTCCGCTCGCCGCCGGAGAGGCTCACCCCCTTCTGGTGCCCCCTGGACCTGAGGTTGGGGAACAGGTCGGTCACCCGCTCGCGATCCCAGTGGCCGGTCCGCGGCGAGAGGCGGCGGGCGATCTCCAGGTTCTCGTCCACCGTCAGGGTGGGGAAGATGCGGTGGTCGTCCGGGACGTAGGCGATCCCGGAGCGGGCCACCGCGTCCGCGGCGCGGCCCCCGACCTCCTGCTGGAGGAACCTGATCGATCCCTTCCGTGGCGGGGTGAGCCCCATGATGGAGCGCAGCGTGGTGGTCTTCCCGACGCCGTTCCTCCCCAGCAGCGCCACCGTCTCACCCTCCCCCACCGCGAGGGTGATCCCCTGCAGCACGTGGCTCGAGCCGTAGTAGGTGTCGACGCCCTGGACCTCGAGGATCATGGCCCCTTCCCCGGCTGCGAGCCGCCCGGGAGGTCGGCGACCTCCTCGCCCAGGTAGACCTCCCGCACCCGCGCGTCGCCGCGCACGCGCTCGGGGGAGCCGTCGCACAGCAGCTCGCCGCGGTGCAGGACCACCACCCGCTCCGACAGCGAGAACACCACGTCCATGTCGTGCTCCACCACCACGAAGGTGGTCCGGCCCTCGGCCGCCAGCTTGCGGATGCTCTCGAGGAGCCGCGACCGCTCCAGCGGGTTCATCCCGGCGGTGGGCTCGTCGAGGAACAGCAGCGTGGGCCGGGCCGCCAGCGCCACCCCCACCTCCAGGAGGTGCTTGTCCCCGTGCGAGAGGGCGGCCGCCGCCAGGTCGCGCTCGGCGGAGAGGCCCACCCGCTCCAGCACCGCCTCCGCCTCCTGCCGCGCCTGCGTCTCGGCCGAGACCCGGGCGAAGGCGCGCCGGGTGCGGCCCAGCCGGGCCAGGGTCGGGATGAGCACGTTCTGGAGCACGGTGAGCTGGGGGAACACGTTCACGATCTGGAAGGAGCGGCAGATCCCCAGGCGCACCCGCTGGTGGACCGGCAGCCTCGTGACGTCGCGCCCCCGGAAGGTCACCCGGCCGGCCTGGACCGGGAGGTGGCCGGTCACCAGGTTGATGAGGGTGGACTTGCCGGCGCCGTTGGGGCCGATGATCGAGGTGAGCACCCCCTCCTCGAAGGAGAGGTCGAGGTCGCGGGCGGTGCAGATGCTGCCGAAGTGGTTCGACAGCTTCCGGGTCTCGAGCAGGACCGGGCCGGTCACGGCGCCCTCCGGGCGGCCTGCCGCCTGCGCATGGCCTCCGCCAGCGAGCCGACCACGCCGCCGCGGAAGCCGAGGATGATGACCAGCAGCACCACGCCGAAGGCCAGCATCCAGTTCTCGGTGAAGCGCATGATGATCTCGCGCATGGCCACGAAGAGCAGGCTGCCCACCAGCGGCCCCGTCAGCGTGTGGAGCCCGCCCAGCAGGCTCACCAGGATGGGCTCGGCCGAGTGGGTCCAGTGGGCCATGGAGGGCCGGGCCCCGCTCTCGAGCAGCACCTCCAGCGCGCCCGAGAGCCCCGCAAACATGCCGCTCAGCACGAAGACCGCCAGCCGGTAGCTCCGCACCGGGATGCCGGCGAACTCGGTGCGGGTGGGGTTCTCCCGGATCCCGGCCAGCACCAGCCCGAAGGGCGAGGCCCGCACCCGGGCGGCCACCCACACCGCCAGCGCGAAGAGGGAGAGGACCAGGTAGTAGTACTGGCCCTCGCGGGCGATGGGGATGCGGGCCGGGCCCAGGCGGATCGGGGCGCGCGCGATCCCGATGAGGCCGTCGTCTCCCCCGGTGACCTCGCGCAGGTTCCACACCAGCGCGAAGACCATCATGCCGAAGGCCAGGGTCAGCATGGAGAAGTAGACCTCGCTGCTGCGCACCGAGAGGAATCCGACCGCCAGGGCGACCAGCGCGGCGGCGGCGACCCCCACCGCGATGCCGAGCAGCGGGTGGGGCGAGACGTGCAGCGAGAAGAGGCCGAGCCCGTAGGCTCCGGCCGCGTAGAAGGCGCCGTGGCCGAAGGAGAGGAGACCGGTGCGGCCGAGGAGCAGGTTGTACCCGAGGGCGAAGATGCCGAGCATCATCACCCGCATCGAGAGATAGGTGACGAAGCGGTCCGCGACGTGCGGCACGAGGCAGAGCGCCACCGCCACGAGGAGCCAGGCCGCCGTGGAGACCTTCTTCCCCATGGCCTAGCGCGCCGCCCCGAACAGGCCCCGCGGGCGGACCAGCAGCACCGCGGCCATGAGGATGAAGGTGAGGAACATGTCGAAGGTCGGGAAGAACCGGGTCCCGAAGGCCGAGAGGATCCCGATGACGAGCGCGCCCACGAAGGCGCCCTTGAGGCTGCCCAGGCCCCCGATGACCGCCACGATGAAGGCCTCGATGATGATCGACTCGCCCATGCCCGGCGTGAGCAGGCCCACGTAGGGGACGGCCAGCGCGCCGCCGACGCCCCCGAGCCAGGTGCCGAACACGAAGACGCCGGTGAAGAGCGCCGGCACCCGGACCCCCAGGGCCGACGCCATCTCCCGGTCGGAGGAGGCCGCCCGGACGATGCGCCCGATCCAGGTCCGCTCCAGCACCGCCCACAGGGCCAGCGCCACCAGCGGCCCGACCGCGATGACGAACAGGCTGTAGACGGGGAAGTTCCGCCCCAGGATGGAGACCGAGCCCCGCAACGGGCCGAGGCCCGCCGGGGGCGCCAGCGCGCCCCCTCCCCACACCAGCTTCACCACGTTGTCGAAGATGAGGACGAAGGCGAAGGTGAGGAGGAGCTGGTAGGGCAGCTCGAGCCGGTAGACGGGGCGCAGGAAGAACCGCTCCACCACGAGCCCGGCCAGGCACACCGCCAGGGGACCGAAGAGCAGCGCCAGGTAGAAGTGCGGCGCCAGCACCTTCACCAGGGTGAAGGAGACGTAGGCGCCGAGCATGTAGAAGCTGCCGTGCGCGAAGTTGAGGACGCCCAGCACCCCGAAGATGAGGGTGAGCCCGCTGGCCACCAGCCAGATGAACATCCCGGCGGAGAGTCCCGCCAGGACGACGTGCACGATGGATTGCATGGGGTCTCGGCGACCGGGAGACGGGAGGGGCGCCGGCCGCGAGGGTCCGGCGCCGCTGCCTTCCGCGGGTCGCCTAGAACGGCGGGGTGCTCCCCGGCCCCTCGAAGGGTGGCCGGTTGAAGCAGGCGCTCGCCGGGATCACCACCTGCTCGCCCATGATCTTGAACGGGTACTTGGGGTCGGCCTTGGCCCTTCCCCAGGGCACGTCGTAGAGCGCCTGGTGATCCTCCTTGCGGAAGAGGCGGCGGCCGGCCGGGGAGTCCATCTCCATCCCCTCCATCGCCTGGATCACCGCCTTGGTGTCCTTGGAGCCCGCCTTCTCCACCGCGGCCTTGATGGCGTAGATGGCGGAGTAGCCCGTTTCCGACACGTAGGCCGGGTAGTGGTTCCAGCGCTTCTGGAAACGGGCCACCCAGTCGTTGTTGGTCTTGTTGTTGGGGTACAGGAAGAAGTACCGCGCCGACATCCAGACGCCGTCCGGCAGGTCCTTCCCGGTGCCCTCCAGCACGTCCATGGCAGCTCCCACCGGGAACATCACGTACTTGATCTTGTCGAAGAGGCCGGCCTCGCGCGCCTGCTTGACGAAGCTGATGAGCTCTCCGGCCCACTCGGTCGAGTAGAGGCCCTCGGGCTTGGCGTCGAGGATGGTGTTGATGTGGGAGCGGAAGTCGGTCGTCCCGAAGGGCGCGAAGGACTCGGTCTCGAAGGTGACGCCCGGCTTCAGCTTGGTCAGCGTCTGCTGGAACATCTTCCAGCAGGTGAAGCCGTACTCGTACTTGGGGCTGATGGTGGCCCAGCGCTTGATGGGGAAGTCCTTGGCCACGAAGGCCGCGGCGTTGGAGTCCTGGTAGGTGGGGGTGCAGTTGCGGAAGATCTGCTTCACGCCCTTCTTGAAGACCCACTCCTCGGTGAGCTTCTCGGTGGCGGCGTGGGTCACGATGAGCACGCGGTCGAGCTGCTCCATGATGGGGGCCAGCGCCAGGACCTGACCGGAGGAGTCGATGCCGGCCAGGAAGTCGGCGCCCCAGCTGTCCACGAAGTAGCGAGCATTCTTGATGGCGTCCTCGGGCTTGGTGGTGGAGTCGCGAATGTCGACCTCCACCTTGGCACCGGCGATGCCGCCCTTCTCGTTGATCTCGTCCACCGCCATCTGCACGCCCATCTTGTGGAACTCGCCGTAGCCGGCCAGCGTGCCGGAGAGCACGCACTGGTAGCCCACCTTGATCGGCCCCTTCACCTTCGGCTCCGCCGAGAAGACGCCTCGCGGGAACGCGGCCGCGGCCGCGGCGAGGATCGATCCAGTGCCGGTCAGCTTCAGGAACTCGCGGCGGTTGACGCCTCTCTTGCCCATGGCCTTCCTCCTTTGTCTCGGGTCGAGGGGCGATTCTCGTCACACCGCGACGGCGAGGGCAATGCCCGCTCACCGGAGGTGACACATGACGCAGCGCGTGGAGCCCGAAGCCCCTGCCGTGCCTCGCCTATTCGGGTGCGGCGGTGAGGCTCCTGCTCCCGCCCCGCCCGGGGGCGGGGCGCCTCACGGGCTCGCCGGGCGGTAGCTCCGCGCCACCGCGGCGAAGGCCAGCGCCGAGACGAAGACCAGCGCCGCGAAGAAGGCGAAGTAGCCCGCGCCCTGGAAGCGGTTCAGCTGGCTCACCCAGGCGGTGAGCAGGTTCCCGGCGGCGATGGTGAGGAACCAGAAGCTCATGATGGTGCTCTTCATGTTCCGCGGCGCCTGGGTGTAGGCGAACTCGAGGCCGGTCACCGACACCAGCACCTCGCCCACGGTGAGGATCAGGTAGGGGATCACCTGCCAGAGCGCGTGGGGCCGCCCCCCGCGGTCGATGAGGAGCTGCAGCACCGCTGCGGCCACGAAGGAGAGGGTGGTGACGAACATCCCGGCGCCGATCCGGCGCAGCGGCGTCACCCGCACCCCCCGCCGCTCCAGCCAGGGGTAGAGCCCACCGTGGAAGAGCGGGATGAGGCCCAGCACCATCACCGGGTTCAGCGCCGAGAGCTGCGAGGGCTGCAGCGTGTAGCCCCCGAGCCGCAGGTCCATCTGGCGCGCCTGCAGCACCCAGGAGGAGCCGTGCTGGTCGAAGAGGGCCCAGAATCCGGTGATGGCGGCGAAGACCGCGGTGACCCGCACCACCGCCTTGGCCCCCTCCACCGCCTCCGGCGGGTGGCGCTCCCGGGCGGCGTCGAGCCAGTGGCCGCCCGGCGGGCGCCGGCCCAGCCGGCCGAGGGCGGTGGCGACGACGCGCGTGAAGCTGCTCGGGTCCGGCCCGGAGGGAGGCGCGACCCGGTAGTGGCGGCGCCCGGCCCAGAAGACGAGCAGCGCCAGCGCCATTAGGATGCCGGGCACGGCAAAGGCCACCCGGGGGCCGTACCGGTCCAGGAGCTCGGGGACGAGCAGCGAGGAGCCGAAGGAGCCGAGGTTGATCATCCAGTAGAAGAGCCCGTAGACGCGCTCGACCATTCGCGACTGCGACGGCTGGAACTGGTCTCCCACGAAGGCGGAGACGCAGGGCTTGATGGCGCCCGATCCGGCGGCGATGAGCGCCAGGCCGGCGTAGAGGCCGGTCCGCCCCTCCCAGCCGGCGATGACGGCGTGGCCGGCGACGTAGCCGAGGGAGAGCCAGAGGATGACCCGGTAGCGGCCCAGGAAGCGGTCGGCGAGCCACCCGCCCACCAGCGGGGTCAGGTAGCAGGCGGTCACGAACAGGTGGTAGTTGGCCTCGGACTCGTGCTCGGCGAGGAGCAGGTACTGGGCCATGTACACGGTCAGGATGGAGCGCATCCCGTAGTAGGAGAAGCGCTCGGCGCCCTCGCTCGCGACGATGAACTTGATCTGCGGCGGGTAGCGTTCGGCGGCGTCCCGGGCCATGGCCGGCCACTGTGCCACGGGAGCCGGGCCGCGGCGAGATCCGGCGCCGCCCGACATTCGAAGGTGAAGGCGCGCCCGGCCGCCGTTATCTCCGCGCCATGCCGGTCCGCCGCATCGGTCCCAGGGAGGCGAGCCACCTGCTCGCCGAGGGCGACTGGGACCTCGTCGACGTCCGCGAACCCGTCGAATGGGAGGGCGGGCGCCTGCCCGGGTCCCGCCACGTCCCGCTGGGCCGGCTCCTGCGGGATCCGGCCGGGAGCCTCCGGCAGGACCGGGTGATCTTCGTGTGCGCCCACGGGGTCCGCAGCCTCACCGCCGCGGCGGTGGCCGCCTCCCGGGGCCTCGCCGAGGTCTGCAGCCTCGACGGGGGCACCATCGGATGGGCCGAGGCCGGCTTCCCGGTCGAGCGGTAGCCCGCCGTCAGCCGCGGAGCGCCGACCACCCCAGGGCCAGCCAGCCGAGGAGGAAGGCGACGCCCCCCAGCGGCGTGATGGCTCCGAGCCAGCGCACGCCGGTGAGGGCCAGGGCGTACAGGCTGCCGGAGAAGAGGACGGTGCCGAGGACGAAGAGCCAGCCCGCCGCAGCGGCCGCCGCACCTGGCCAGCGCGAGAAGGCCCAGGCGGCGGCCAGCATTCCCAGCGCGTGGTACATCTGGTACCGGGCGCCGGTCTCGAAGATGGCCAGCAGGTCCGGGGAGAGGCGCGACTTCAGGGCGTGGGCGCCGAAGGCGCCGGCGGCGACCGCGGCGAAGGCCGAGACCGCCCCGAGAGCGGCGAAGGTCCGTTCCATGGGGGCGAGAGCATAGCCGGGCCGGAGGGGAGGCGCCCGCCTACCCGGACGGGCCTACCGCGCCGGGAGCCGGCCGGTTAGGCATGCTCCATGGACTGGCTTTCGAAGAGGTGCGTCCCGTGCGAGGGCGGCGTCCCCCGCATCGAGGGCCTGCGCGCCGACGAGATGCTCCGCGAGCTCGACGGCTGGATGCGGCGCGACGAACGGATCGAGAAGCACTTCCGCTTCCGCGACTTCCGGGCCGCGATGCGATTCGTCAACGCCATGGCGGAGCTGGCCGAGGCCGAGGGCCACCACCCCGACTTCACGGTCCACTACTCGACGGTCGACGTGGCCCTGTGGACCCACGCCATCGGCGGGCTCTCGGAGAACGACTTCATCCTCGCGGCCAAGATCGACGCCCTCCCGCGCGACGGCGCCTCCGCGGCCTGAGGCAGGGCCCGGTCCCGAAGGGGCCCTGCCGGGCGGCGTGGCGTGGCGCGGGCAGGCCGGTTAGTTTTCCGTCGCAGTGGCACGAGTCCTCCAGTTCCTCCTCTTCCTCCTCATCATGCTCGCCGTGGTCGGCGGCATGCATTACTACCTGTGGATCCGGCTGGTGCGCGACCCCGCCCTGGCCGAGCCGTGGCGGCGCATCGCCACCACCGCCATCGTGCTGGGAGCGCTCTCCATCCCGGCCGGGATGTTCGCCTGGCGCCTGGTCGGCCACCCGCTGCCGCGGCTCCTCCCGCTCGCCGCCTACGCCTGGCTGGGGATCGCCTTCCTGCTCTTCAGCTCGGTGCTGCTGCTCGACCTGGTTCGCTGGATCGGGGTGGCGGCCAGCTGGCTGGCCTCGACCTTCCGCGGCGTGCCCGAGCCGCCGGCCAGCCCGGAGCGCCGGCTCTTCCTGGCGCGGGCGGTGGCCGGGGGCGCGGTGCTGGTGGCGGGGACCGCCGCCGCCTCGGGGCTGCGCAGCGCCGCGGGGGAGCCGCAGGTGAGCGAGGTCCCGGTGAAGATGGAGCGGCTCCCGCGGGCCCTCTCGGGGTTCACCATCGCCCACGTGAGCGACCTGCACGTCGGACCCACCATCGGAACGCGGGAGGTGGAGCGGGTGGTGGAGGAGACCAACGCCCTCCGCCCCGACCTGGTGGTCATCACCGGCGACCTGGTGGACGGGACCGTTGCCGAGCTGCGCGAAGCGGTGGCGCACCTCGGCCGCCTGAAGGCGCGCCACGGCGTGGCCTTCGTGACCGGCAACCACGAGTACTACACCCGCGACGGCGTCGAGTCCTGGATGGCGGAGCTGCGGCGCCTGGGCGTGCGCGTCCTGCGCAACGAGCGGATGACGGTGGGCGACCGAGGGCCGGGCGGGGCCTCGTTCGACCTGGCCGGCATCGACGACTGGCGCTCGCGCGGGATGGCCCCCGGCCACGGGCCGGACCTGGTGCGGGCGCTGGCCGGACGCGATCCGGACCGCTCCCTGGTGCTGCTGCAGCACCAGCCGCTCGGCTTCCCGGAGGCGGTCGGCCGGGGGGTGGAGCTCCAGCTCTCCGGGCACACCCACGGCGGGCAGATCTTCCCGTTCAGCCTGCTGGTGGGCGCGGTCTACCGCTTCCCCAAGGGGCTGTTCCGGCACGCCGAGGACGGCCGGCAGGGCCACATCTACGTCTCGCGCGGCACCGGCTACTGGGGCCCGCCCATGCGCGTGGGAAATCCCCCGGAGATCGCCCGAATCGTGCTTTCCTGAACGGCGGATGACCCTGGCGAGCCTCCCGGTGCACCGAGACCCGCAGCGCCCCGCGGCGGGATTCACCTGGTTCGTCTACGGCGCCTCGCTCGACCGGGTCGAGTTCACCGACTGGGCCGGGCGTCACGGGTACCATCTCCCCGACTTCTCCGCCGCCGTCCCGGCGCGGCTGCCCGGTTACCGGCTGGCCTTCGACGTGGCCAGCCGCTCCTGGGAGGGGGCGGTGGCCAGCCTGGCCGAGTCGCCCGGAGACCAGGTGGAGGGCCTGGCCCTTCCCCTGCCGGGGGCGGCGCGCGGGCTGGTCGACCACAGGGAGGGCGTGCTCTCCGGACTCTACGTCCCCTTCGAGGTCTCGCTCCTTCCGCTCGCGGGCGGCCAGCCCATCGCCGCGATCGCCTACCGGTCCCACCCGAGCCGCCGCCTGCCGGCCGAGTCACCCCCCTCGCCGGTCTACCTCGAGGCTCTCATCCGGGGCGCGCGCGCCGCCGGCCTCTCCCCGGGGTGGGTCGCCCACCTGGAGTCGCTGCGGCGCCGGGGGTCACGCGGCTAGCGCCGCGACGATGGGCGGCAGGCGGTCGCAGGCGGTGCCCTTGGCGAAGAAGCCACGGTCGGCGCCGTCGGCCAGCTCGGCGAACGGGTTCCACTCCGGGTTCACGTCGACCATGGCGATGCCGCGGCGGTAGGCGATCTCCCCGATGCGCATGGGGAGGTTGGTGGCGCCGCTGGTGCCCACCACCAGCAGGAGCTGCGCCGCGCCGGCGGCCCGCAGCGCCGAGTCCAGGCGGTAGTTCTCCTCGTCGTAGTACTCGTCGAACCACAGCACGTGCGGCCGGAGCCACCCCCCGCAGCCCGGGCAGGTGAGCTTCCTGCGGTCCTCGGGGCTGAAGGGCGCCTCCTTGGGCCGCACCGCCGGGAACTCGGGCATGGGCAGGCGCCCCGCCCCGCAGCCGGAGGCGCAGCGCACCCAGGCGGCGTCGCCGTGGATGCAGAAGGTGCGCTCCACCGAGTTCCCGGCACGCCGGTGCAGCCCGTCGATGTTCTGCGTCACCAGGGTGAAGCGGTCCCCCAGGGCCTTCTCCAGGGCCACGATGGCGCGGTGGCCGGCGTTGGGCTGGGCGTCGCGGCAGACGCCGAACCGGTAGAGGTACCAGCGCCAGACCTCGTCGGGGTTCTGCTCGAACATCTCGTGGGTGGCCATCTGGGTGGGCATGTAGTTTCGGGAGCCCACCACCCAGTACCCCTCCTGCCCGCGGAAGGTGGGAATGCCGCTCTCCGCCGAGATCCCCGCGCCGGTGAGGACCACGACCCGCCCCTGCTCCCGACGCACCTCGGCGAGGATGCTCTTCAGCTTCTCTTCCATGCCTGGCCTCCCTGGCCGCGGGCTCCCGCCCGCCCCTCATGCCGACCGAAGGTCTCCCTCCCGCCGCGGCGGCAGCCGCTCCCGGCTCGCCACCGCCGCCACGATCCTGCAAAGCTGCGCCAGGCCGTCGGAGAGGGCGGCCGGGCCCGGCTGCAGGATCAGGGCGCTCTTCACCTCGTAGAGCTGGTCGTCCACCACCGCCCGGACCCGCTCCCAGCCCGGGCGCCCCGCGATTGTCGCACGGGAGGCCTTGCGCCCGCACCAGCTGGCGAGGACCGCCTCCGGGTCGCGCCGGGCCACCTCCTCGGGGGAAAAGATGCGCCCCTTCGCCCCGGGCGAGGCTCGGCTCTCGGCGCACACGTCGTCGGCGCCGGCGATCTCCAGGAGCTCGGAGACCCAGCGGATGCCGCTGATGAGCGGGTCGGGCCACTCCTCGAAGAAGACCCGCGGCCGCCGGGGAAGCCGGGCGCCCTCCGCGGCTGCGGCCTCCAGGTTCCGGCGCAGCTCCCCGGCCAGCCGCTCGCCCGCCTCGCCCCGGCCGACCAGCGCGGCCACGGTCCGGACCGTCTGCAGGATCTCCGCCACCGACCGCTGGTTGAAGACCATCACCGGGATCCCGCGCCGGGCCAGGTCGCGGGCGATGTCCGCCTGCAGGTCGGAGAAGGCGAGCACCAGGTCCGGCGAGAGCTCCGCGATCCGCTCCAGGTCGGCGGTGAGGTAGGCGCTCACCCGCGGCTTGCGCCGCGCCTCGGGCGGTCGCACCGTGTAGCCCGAGACTCCGGCCACCAGGTCCCCAGCGCCGATGCGGAAGAGGATCTCGGTGGTCTCCTCGGTGAGGCACACCACCCGGCGCGGGTGCGACGGCGCCGCCGAGAGGAGCTGCTGTAGCCGGTCCTGGTCCACCGCGGGCGCGCCTCCTGGCACGGGACGCGACCGGCGTTATAACGAGCCATCGTGTCGACCGCCGTCACCGAGGGGATCCGCGTAACCGTGAAGAGCGCCTTCCGGCCCGACCGCTCGACCCCTGGCCAGGGGCGCTACCTCTTCACCTACACGGTGCGCATCGCCAACGAGGGCAGCCGCCCCGCCAAGCTGGTCTCGCGGCACTGGATCATCACCGACGCCAGCGGCCGGCGCGAGGAGGTGGTGGGCGACGGGGTGGTGGGCCAGCAGCCGCACCTGCAGGCCGGCGAGCAGTTCGAGTACACCAGCTTTTGCGTCCTCGAGACGCCGCTCGGCTCGATGCGCGGAACCTACCGCATGCTGCGCGAGGACGGTTCGAGCTTCGACGCGGAGATCGCGCCCTTCTCGCTGGTGATCCCCGGGTCGCTCAACTAGAGCGCATCCCGGGAGCTCCGGGCGCCGCCTACTTCTGCATGAACTCGTCGAGGAACTCCTCGGCGGTGATGAGCTTCTTGCGGATGAGCAGCCGTACCAGCGCTGCGGCGACCCGCGACGACCGGTCCTTGGAAGGGTCGAGGATGTCGCTGGCTCGGCGCCCGAAGGCCGCGGCGGCTCCCGCCGCTTCCGCCGAGGCGGCGGGCGCCTGGGCTTCCGCAGCCGGCACAGGGGTCGCCGGGGCGACGGCCGGCGGCGCGGCGACCACCCGGGCTGCCGGAGCGACGGGCGGCGCCGCGGGGGGAGGCGGCGCCAGGACGGGGGGTGAGGCCGGAGGCGGGGCCGCGGCGCCCGGCCGGGGGGCCACCGGGGGCTGAGCCGCTGGCCGCGCGGCCGCGGCGGGCGCCGGCGCTACGGCGGGCGGCGCGGGCGGGCGCTCCGCCCGCCGCGAAGGCTCCGGAGCCGGGGCGGCCGGCGCCACCAGCGCCACCGGGGAAGCCGGGGGGGGAGCGGCGGGCCGCGGCGGGACCACCGCCGGCTTGGCGGAGGGGGCCGGCGATCCGGCCGACGGCAGGTGGTAGTACTCGTCGAAGGCCTCGATGGTGCCACCGCCGAAGGTCTCCATCACCGTCTCCGGCGGCGCACCGCCCTCCTCGGCCGGCTGGAAGGAGATGGATTCGGCCTCGGCCTCGCCGATCCCGTAGAGGCGGCGGATGGAGGCCGCCAGCTCGCGGTCCCCGGCCAGGGCGATCCGCACCCGCCGGCCGGTCCGGAACCGGATCTCGTCCACCACGTCCACGTTCGACGGGTCGGACATGGCCACCGAGATGCTGACGGTGTCCGCCGCGTACGCCAGCACGTTGTAGCGCAGCACGAAGTCCTGGGGCAGCAGCTTCAGGGCCGCCTCGAGCTGGGGCCCGGGCCGGATGGCGTCGGTCCGGAGGACGGCGAAGCCGAGCATGCGGGAGAGCGCGTCCACGATCTCCGGCTCGCTCGCGATCTTGAGATCGACCAGCGTCTGGCCCAGCCGCCCGCCCCAGCGGCGCTGGTGGCCCAGCGCCGCCTGCAGCTGGTTGACGTCGATGATCCCCGACTCGAGGAGGATCTCCCCCAGCCGCTTGCGCGCCGCCATGAACGCACAGCCTACAGCGGCGCGAAGGCCCGGTCGAGACGGGAACCGCCCCGCTCCGCGGCCTCGCCCCTCAGGGGGACTCGGCCCGCGTGGCGATCGCCAGCCGCGGCAGGCCCTGGCGCCGTGCCAGGTCCATCACCGCCACCACCCGCCCGTGGGCCACGCCCTCGTCGGCCTGTACCAGCACCAGCGTGTCGGGGTTCTCGGCGTGCGCCCGGGCCAGGACCGCCTGGAGGGCTCCCTCGTCCACCAGCTTCCCGCCCACCACGATCCGGCCGTCGGCGAGGACCGCGATGGCGAGGTCGTGGACCTCCTTCACCGCCTGCGGCTGGCCGCCCCGCGGGAGCGTCACCTTGATGCCGCCGTTCTGGCCGCCGGCCTCCGCGATGGCGGTGGTGGTGACCATGAAGATGATGAGGAGGACCAGGAAGATGTCGGTGAGGGGCGTGATGTTGATGTCGGCGAAGATCCCGCCGCCCGCCACGTCCTCTTCCTCGCCGTTCGCCGGGTTGCCCATCGACATGGCGTCACGCCTCCTGTCCGCGCTCGGCCGCCGGGGCCGCCGGCTTCGCCGGGAGGACCTCCTTCACGATCTCGAGGTACTCCTCGGTGAGCAGCTTGAGCTGCAGCGCCAGCTTCTGCACGTGGATGTTGAGGAAGTTGTAGATGACCACCGCCTCGATGGCCACGGCGATGCCGCCGGCGGTCGTGACCAGCGCCTCCGAGATGCCGGCCGCCACCACGCTGAAGCCGCCCTGGCCGGTGGCCGCCATCTGATGGAAGGCCCGCATGATGCCCACCACCGTGCCGAACAGGCCCACGAACGGGGCGGTGGCGCCGATGGTGCCGAGCATCCAGAGGTTCTGGCGAAGCTTGAGGTTCACCTGCTGCCGCTGCCGCTCCACCGCCGCGGCCACCCGCTCCTGCGAGGGAGGGGGCCCTCCGGCGCGTCCCCCGGCGGCCGGCACCAGCGCGGCCAGGAACACCTCCGCGGCCGGGGAATCGGAGCGCTCGCACTGGGCCCGGCCGTCCTCGATGTCGCCCCGGAAGATGGCGCGGGTCACGGCATCGGCCAGGCTGCGCGCCCTGTCCCCGAAGCGCCACAGCGCCAGGGTCCGCTCCACGGCCACCGCCACCGCGGCCACCGAGCAGAGCCCGATGACCCACATGGCGATCCCGCCGGTCTTGATGAGGGAGAACAGCTCGGTGTCCACCTGAAGGCTCCAGTCTCTCGGGGCGAGCATTCCAACCTAGCGGATTCCGGCCGGAGTTCAAGCCGAAGTCCCCGCCACGGCGTCGGCGGTCACCCCGGGGAAACCGGCCCGGGCCCGGCTCATTCCC
>Ga0079037_100000188_pt1 | contig 24549 bp, 24 predicted proteins | sample Mud3Dept4metaG_FD_71479 | JGI IMG/M metagenome (GOLD analysis project Ga0079037, IMG submission 71479) | Freshwater wetland microbial communities from Ohio, USA, analyzing the effect of biotic and abiotic controls - Mud 3 Core 4 Depth 4 metaG | ecosystem: Environmental > Aquatic > Freshwater >... | reverse complement strand
GCGGCGGGGATCAAGGTCCAGACGCTCGACTACCAGACCAGCCCGATCTACCAGAAGAACGCCGTGACCGGTTGGCGGGTCAGCCAGTCGCTGCGGCTGGAGGGGAGGGACACCGCTGCGGTCAGCGACCTGGTCGGTGCGCTGCAGGAGCGGCTCAATCTGCAGCAGGTCGCCTACGAGGTTTCGCGGGAGCGGCGCAGGGAGGTCGAGGACCGGCTGATCGGCGAGGCCATCGCCGCGTTCCAGGCTCGGGCGAAGCGGCTTGCTGCCGGCCTCGAGCGACGCAGCTACCGGCTGGTGCAGATGGACGTGAGCACGGGCGGAGGACCAGTGCCGGTGTTCCGGCAGCGCGCGATGCCGGCGGCCATGGCCGAGGTGGCCGCCGCCCCGCCGGCCATCGAGGCCGGCACCCAGACGATCACCGTCGGCGTCAGCGGCGAGATCGAGCTCACGACCGACTGACCGCCGCCATCGGGCCCCCACTGCCGCGCGGAGGCGCGTCCACCATGTCCGAAGAAGGGCGTTTCACCCTGCACCTCGAGCAGCTCGAGGGCTACGAGTTCAAGGTCCGCTTCGACCGGGAGCAGCTCCCGGACCTCGTCGTCGACGAGCCGCCGCCGCTGGGTGGCCTGGCGGGGCCCAACCCGTCCCGGCTCCTCGCGGTGGCGGCCGCCAACTGCCTCAGCGCCAGCCTGCTCTTCTGCATCACCAAGAACGAGCCCCCCGTCGGCGCCGTGAAGGCCTCCGTGACCTGCCGGCTGGTGCGCAACGACAAGCAGCGCCTGCGGGTCGGCGGACTCGCCGTCCGGATCGAGGTCGGCGACGAGCTCGCGGAGGCGGCGCGCTTCAAGCGCTGCCTCGACCTGTTCGAGGACTTCTGCGTGGTCACGGCCTCTATCCGCGACGGCATACCGGTCGCCGTCGAAGTCTGCGACCCGGCGGGCAACGTGCTGCACAGCTCAGGTTGAGCGCGGCAGGCGCGCCCTCGCCCCGAAAGGGTTAGCTCCGGCGCGTGGCGAGGCGCACGACCTCGCTGCGGATGCGCTCGCGCTGTGGGGCGGGGAGCGAGCGCCAGCTCTCGACGAAGAGCCGCTCCTCCGGGGTCAGCGCCTCGTTGTGGTCCTCGCCGAACATCAGCCAGGCGGGGTTGACCTGCAGCACCGCGGCGATCTCGTTGATCTTGCGCGGACGCAGGCTCTTGCCGTTCTCGATCTTCTGTATGACTGCCTGATTCGTGCCGGCCTGGGCGGCGAGCTGCTCCTGCGTCCAGCCCATCTGACGGCGGCTATAGCGCAGCCGTTCCCCCAAAGTGCGCATACGCACCGAGAGGGCTCTGCTTCCAGTCATGCTCTCCAGCCTCATGCGGACTCTCGCTCAGGAACAAGGCCTATACGGGCCAGGCGACGAGGCTAACGGCATGCGCGCGCGATTCTTGAAGGTCGCCCGCCGTTCACAGTGCGACGGGGCGCCGGTATCCTGGGTCTCCCCGGTACGATGGTGACTCGACCGATCACGCCAGCGCCGACAGACGTCGGCACGGACCTCCCATGCTCTACCCCGACATCGACCCGGTCGCACTCGCCCTCGGGCCGCTCAAGATCCGCTGGTACGGCCTCATGTACCTCGTGGGGTTCGCGGCCGCCTGGTGGCTCGGCCGGTGGCGCGCGCGGCGCGCCGGGTCGGGCTGGCGCGAGCAGGAGGTGGACGATCTGATCTTCTTCGGCGCCCTCGGCGCCGTCGCGGGCGGCCGGCTCGGCTACATCCTCTTCTATTCGTTCCAGGACTGGATGGCCGACCCGCTGCGGATCTTCCGCATCTGGGAGGGCGGCATGTCGTTCCACGGCGGCCTGCTCGGCGTGCTCGTCGCAGTGGCGCTGTTCGCCCGCCGCAGCCGGCGCCCCTTCTTCGCCGTGGCCGACTTCCTCGCCCCGCTGGTCCCCCTCGGCCTCGGCGCCGGGCGGATCGGCAACTTCCTCAACGGCGAGCTGTGGGGCGCGCCGACGACCCTCCCCTGGGGCATGCAGCTCCCCTGCCTGCGTTTCCCGGAGCACTGTGCCGGGCTGCCCGCCGACGCGATGCTCAGCGCGGCCCGCCACCCCAGCCAGCTCTACGAGGCCGCCCTGGAGGGGCTGCTCCTGTTCGTGATCCTCTGGCTGTACTCGCGCCGGCCGCGACCGACCATGGCGGTGTCCGGCCTGTTCCTGATCTGCTACGGCCTGTTCCGGTTCGCGGTCGAGCTCGTGCGGCTGCCTGACGCCCACCTCGGGTACCTCGCCTTCGGCTGGCTGACCATGGGCCAGCTCCTCACGCTGCCGATGCTCGCGGCCGGCCTGATCCTGACGTGGCTGGCGTACCGCGCGCGGGGCGCCGCGCCGGCCGGGAGCGGCGGCGCGTGAGGCAGTACCTGGACCTGCTCCGGACCGTCCTGGACCAGGGCGCCTGGCAGGAGAACCGGACCGGCGTCCGCACCCGGGCCATCTCCGGGGCAATGCTGCGCTTCGACCTCGCGGCAGGTTTCCCGGCCGTCACCACCAAGCGGCTCGCCTTCAGGTCGGCGATGGGCGAGCTCTGCGCCTTCCTGCGCGGCGCCACCAGCGCCGCCGCCTTCCGGGACCTCGGCTGCAAGGTCTGGGACGCCAACGCCAATGCCAATGCGCAGTGGCTGACGAGCCCGTACCGGGATGGAGAGGACGACCTCGGCCCGGTCTACGGTGCACAGTGGCGCCATTGGCCGGCCATCAAGCTGTTGCGGGAAGACCGGGCCGCGGCGATCGCGCGGGCCGAGCAGGACGGCTACCGGCACCTCGCAACCGGCCTCGACCCGGAGCCGGGCTCGGCGGCGCGCTGCCTGGTGCTGTACCGTGCCTTCGACCAGGTGCGCGACTGCCTCGACAAGATCCACTACCAGCCGGGCGACCGCCGCATCCTGTTCCACGCCTGGAACCCGGCGCAGCTCGAGCAGATGGCCCTGCCGCCCTGCCACCTGCTCTACCAGTTCAACGTCAACGTCGCCGACCGCGAGCTGAGCCTCTGCCTCTACCAGCGCTCGGTCGACACCTTCCTCGGGCTGCCCTGGAACCTCGCCGAGGGGGCCGCCCTGGTGGCGCTGTTCGCCCGCCTGACCGGTTACCGGCCGCGCTGGTTCACCTGGTTCGGCGCCGACGTCCACCTGTACGAAACCCACCTCGACGCCGTCGCGGTGCAGCTGACACGCGAACCATTGGCCCTGCCGACCCTGCAGCTGTCCGAGCGCATCCCTGCGCTCGCCGACACCGGCCGGTACGAGCCGGAGTGGCTGGAGCGGGTCGAGCCGGGCGACTTCGTGCTCGAGGGCTACCAGCACCACCCCGCGATAGCGGCCGAGATGGCGGTCTAGGGCGGGTGAGCTCTCGGTTGGAACGAGGAAACGACATCACCGATCCGGCCTTGGCCCGGGGGCAACCCATCGCCCGCTGCCACTCGCGCATCGCGTTCGTTCAGCGGCGGACCCGCAGGACCTGGTCGGACACGCCGTCAATACATCCCTGTAGGCTCGGAGGCGGCATCCATGCCGCGCCTACGGTCCTCCCATGTCCTTCGGGCCCGCCGCCATCGGGGTCGATGCGAGTGGCCGCGAGCCGCCCCCTGGTGCAAGGTCCGCTCCGGACGAGCGGCCGACCGCGCCTACCGTTGGGCGGAATCCAGCCCTTGCAGCTTCCGGAACAGCGTCCGCTCGCTGACTCCGAGTGCCCGGGCGAGCGCCTTGCGGTCGCCCGGGAAGCTGGCGACGACCCGGCGCAGATAGTCCCGCTCGGCCTCCTCCAGCGTCCGCATGCCACCGTGCGGCCCGTCGTCCGCCGCAGCGGGCGCTGGCCGCGCGGCAGCCGTCTGGCGGCAGGCATCCGGAAGGTGCTCGGGCCGGATGACCGGGCCGTCCGCCAGCAGGGCGGCCCGCTCCAGGATGTTGCGCAGCTCGCGGATGTTGCCGGGGAAGGCGTAGCCCCGCAGACATTCCATGGCCTCCTCGGCCAGCCGCAGATGCTGGGCCCCCGGAATGCGCCGCAGCAGCGTCTCGACGAGGAGCGGGATGTCGTCCCGCCGCTCGCGCAGTGGCGGCAAGGGAATGGGAAAGGCGCAGATCCGGTAGTAGAGGTCCTGCCGGAACTCGCCGGCCGCGACCAGCTGGCCCAGGTCGCGATGGGTGGCGCAGATCAGCCGGAAGTTCGCCTCCTGCGGCTCGACGCTGCCCACGCGACGGAAGGTGCGGGTCTCCAGGAGCCGCAGCAGCTTCACCTGCAGCATCGGCGGGATGTCGCCGACCTCGTCGAGGAACAGGGTGCCGCCCTTCGCCGCCTCGACCAGCCCGGGCTTGGCAGCGTGCGCGCCGGTGAACGCCCCCCGCTCGTGCCCGAACAGCTCGCTCTCGAACAGCGACTCGGTCAGCCCCGAGCATTCGACGGGAACGAAGGGCCGCTCGCGCCGGTCGCTCGCGTCATGGATCGCCCGGGCGACGAGCTCCTTGCCGGTGCCGGACTCGCCGAGCAGCAGGGCGGTCGTCATGCTGGGGGCCACCCGGTGGACCAGGTCCAGCACGCGCATGAAGGCGGGGGACCGGCCGACGAGGCCCGTCTCGGCGCTCGCGGTGGCGGTGCCGCCGGGATGCTCCTGGAGGAACTCGACGTAGAACCACAGCGAGCCGTCCGGCCGGTACACGGGCCGGGCCTCCACGGACACGTGGACGTCGCCGCGGGGCGTGTGGTGGATGTGCAGGACGCGCTGCGCGGCACTGGCGGCCTCGGCGAGCTGCATGGGGCAGGCCTCGCCGGCCTGGTCGCAGGGGACGACCGAGCCGTGCGACACGCTGAAGCAGGTGTGCCCGACCACGTCGGCCCCGTTGCCGAACACGTTCCGGTACGACCGGTTGGCCGCCAGGATCCGGTAATCCGTGTCGAGCGCGATGGCGGGACCGTCGAGACCGTCGAGAACGGCGCCGGCTACGACGGCCAGACTGTCATTTTCGGCACCCACAGATAAATATTACGCCAGATATGGCAGGCAGGCCAGCCAAAAAGACTGTCGCGGCGAATGCTGGGCTGCGGCATATCGCGCACATCAGGATTTTCTAATGTGCTGGCAGGGGCTTGGACCCAAGTGCTGTGAACCGACATCAACTGGCACGCTTCGTGTATCGACTAAGGGCAAGCCTGCCGGACAGCCCTCCGGCAGGGCCAGGGTCAAGCACAGGTGGCCCAGGGGAAGCAAGCCACCTGTCACCGCGCCTCGCGGCACGGTCCGACGATCAGGTTCCGCACGAGCCTGAGCTGGAAGCGTCGCTTCCGCTTCCACATCGCATCTCCTCCTTATTGGCCGCCCGCTCGGGCGGCATTTTTTTGCGCGGCTACTTCAGGCGCACCACGACGCTGTCATAGCCATTGCCCTTGAGGCGGGCGCGCGCGGCCTGCAGCTGCTCGATGCTGCGGTAGGGCCCCAGCCGGACGCGGTGGTAGCTCTCCCCCTTGATGCTGGCGCTCTCGATCCCGGCCTGCATGCCCTTGAGGGCGAGCTGGGCCTTCAGGCTCTCCGCGTCGGCCTTCGCCTTGAACGCTGCCACCTGCAGCATCAGCACCTCGTCCGCGGCCGCCGCCGGAGGGGTGCCCGGCTCGCTGGTCGTGACCGGCGCGCCGGCGGGAGCGGCCGTTGCCGGCCGGGTGCCGGCCGGCGCGGATGCCGTCGCGCGTGCGCGGCGGTCGACCTCGTCCTCGCTCACCATCATCTCGCGTTCCGGGAGGAGGCTGTAGAACTGGAACTGCGGCCGAGGCACCCCGGCATTCTTGGCCGGCGGCTCGGCCTTCGCTGCCGCTGGCGGCTGTGCGGCCGTCTGGAGGCTCGCGGTCAGGGCCTTCAGCTCAGCCGGCCCGTACTTGACCCACGCCAGACTGACGCTGAACGCGCCGGCGACGAAGCCCACCGCGAACAGCATCCAGCCGGGCGTCGACCGGCGGGAGCGGGGCTCGGCGCGGCGTCGGTAGTCCCTGGACATGCGCCCTCACATGCTCTCTGGCGCCGAGACGCCGAGCAGGTTGAGACCGTTGCGCAGGGCCTCGCGCGTGGCCAGCACCAGCTTGATGCGGGCGTCGCGCAGCTCCGGATCGGGCACCAGGAACGGGTGGGCGTTGTAGTAGGTGTGGAAGTCGTTCGCCAGCTCGCGCAGGTAGTGCGTGACCTGGTGCGGCGCGTGCGCCAGCGCCGCCGTCTCCACGACGTCCGGGTAGCGGGCCAGGGTCTTCAGGAGCGCGAGCTCGTGGTCCTCGACCAGTCGGTCGAGGTTGCGCGTGCCGGCTGTCGGCTCCACGGCCAACGCCTTCTCGGCGGCCTGCCGAAGCACCGAGCAGATGCGGGCGTGGGCGTACTGGACGTAGTAGACCGGATTGTCCGCCGACTGCGACTTCGCGAGGTCGAGGTCGAAATCGAGGTGCTGCTCCGACGAGCGGGTGACGTAGAAGAAGCGCGCCGCATCGCGGCCCACCTCCTTGCGGAGCTGGCGAAGGGTCACGAACTCGCCGGAACGGGTCGACATCTGCACCTTCTCGCCGCCCCGGTACAGCACGGCGAACTGCACCAGCAGCACGTCGAGGCGGGCCGGGTCGTCGCCTATGGCCGCCAGCGCCGCCTTCACGCGCGGCACATAGCCGTGATGGTCGGCACCCCAGACGTCGATCACCCGCTCGAAGCCGCGCTCCAGCTTGTCCATGTGGTAGGCGATGTCGGAGGCGAAATACGTGCTCTGACCGTTGTCACGGACCACGACCCGGTCCTTCTCGTCGCCGAACTCGGTCGAGCGGAACCACAGGGCCCCGTCCTGCTCGTAGACGTGGCCGGAATGGCGCAGGCGCTCGATCGCCCGGTTCACCGCGCCGCTGTCGGTCAGCGACCGCTCCGAGTACCACTCCTCGTAGCGCACCCCGAACTGCTCGAGGTCGTCGCGGATGTCGTCGAGGATGGTGTTGAGCCCCAGCTCGAAGACGTAGCGGTAGCGGTTGTCGCCCAGCAGGTGCCGCGCCCTGCCGATCAGCGCGTCGATGTGCGCCTCCTTGTCGCCGCCGGGGTCCTGCCCGGCGTCGCGCTCCTCGGCCGTCGCGGCATCGGCCGGCAGGCCGGCCCAAACCTCGTCCGCGGCATGCCGGTAGGCGTCGCCGTGCTCGCGGTGCAGGGTCGCGGCGATGTCCCAGACATAGTCGCCGCGATAGCCGTTGGCGGGGAAACGCAGCGTCTCGCCGCACAGCTCCAGGTAGCGGAGCCACACCGAAGTGGCCAGGATGTCCATCTGGCGCCCGGCGTCGTTGACGTAGTACTCGCGGTGGACGTCGTAGCCGATCGCGGCCAGCAGCTCGGCCACGGCCGCGCCGTAGGCCGCGCCGCGGCCGTGGCCGACGTGCAGCGGGCCGGTGGGGTTGGCGGAGACGAACTCCACCTGCACCCGCCGACCGCGCCCGCGCTGGCCGCGCCCGAACGCCGGGCCGAGCTCGAGGGCCGACGCGACGACGTCGTGGTAGGCAGCCGGCGCCAGCCGGAAGTTGATGAAGCCCGGGCCGGCGACCTCCACCCGCTCGAGCCAGTCGCTGGCCGGCAGGGCGGCCACGACGCGTTGCGCCAGCGCCCGCGGCGGCATCCCCGCCGCCTTGGCGAGCACCATGGCCGCGTTGCTCGCGAAATCGCCGTGCGTCGGGTCGCGCGCCCGCTCGACGGCGGGGGCGTCCGGGGTGTCGGCCGGGAGGACGCCGTCCGCGACGAGGCGGACGAGGGCCTGCTGGACGAGGGTCTGGATCTGGGCTTTCATGCCGGGTGAAGCCTGGCCGGGTAAACAGTGAAAGATAACAGGATCGGCACCCCGCAGGTGTGGCGGGACCGGCATCAGCGGTGCGCCGTCGCCTCGACCACGAAAGCCGTGAGGGCCTCGAGCGCCGCGGTGGCGGCGCTGCCGGCCGCCTGCGCACCGCCCAGGGCATCGGCCGACGGCGCCGGTGCCACCTCCGCGATCAGACGGGTCGCCAGCACCCGCCCCGCGCGCACGTCGAACAGCTTGGCCCTCAGCTCCAGCTGCACCTGGCTCCCGCCCGCCAGGAACTCCTGCTGCAGCCGGATCAGCTCCAGGTCGAGGCGCAGGTCCACCGGGACCGGCGCGGGACCGGCAATGACCGCCCGGAACGCGCCACTGGAATCCAGCGCCCTCACCACCAGCGGCCCGAGCATGCGTGCCGGCGTGTCCGCCCACTCGCTGCGCGTGTAGAACTCGAGCGTGAGCGGGGTGCGCGTGTAGGCGATGCGCCGCGTGTCGAAGCCGGCCTGGGCCTGGGGCGGCGAAACGATGAGCGTCAGGCCGGTGTTGCGTGATACGGGTCGGACATTGGGTGCGGCCTCGAGCAGCAGCGCGGTGGGCGCCGCCGGCTGCGTCAGCAGGGGCTGGGCGCAGCCGGCGAGCACGACGGCGACGGCCGCAACGAACATGCGGAGAACGGCGTTCATCCTGGTTTCCCAACCACAGAGGCACGGAGGCACAGAGAAGGTCGCATTAGCGAAGGGACATCGAACAGAGGCTCACACCGTAGGTGCGCTCGCTCCAGAAGCCGGCACATTGTTCTCTCTCCGTGCCTCTGCGCCACCGTGGTGACAACCGGGGCTCCGAGGGTCATTCGCCCGGACCCGGCTCGCCGCGCTGCCGGCCGAACAGGAACACGCGCGGGTTCGTCTCGACGTCGCGGGCGACGCGCCGAAGGGTCTCCGCGAGCTGGCGCAGCTCGCCGAGCAGGGCCGTGAACTCCGGCCCGAGCTGGCCGAAGGCCTTGGCGACGCCCTCGCGGCCCTCGCCCACCGCCGCCTCCAGGGCCCGGCTGGTCCGCGTCACGCTGCGCGCCGTCTCCTCGAGCGCGGCGACGCTGCCGGCGGTGCGCGCCAGGGTGCTCGCCAGCTCGCCGCTCAGCCGCGAGGTGTTGTCCAGGGTCGTCGCCGCATTCGCGAGCCCGGTGCCGATCTCCGCCCGATGCTGGGCGATTTCGGTGGTCACCAGCCGCAGCGCATCGAGCGTGCCGGCCACCGCGTCGAGGTTCTCGTCGCTGAGCAGGCGGTCGAAGCGGGTCGACAGGCGCTCGATCGTGACGACCAGCATGTCCAGCGCGCTGTCGAGGCGCGCGACCAGCGACGGCCCGCTGGGGATGACCGGCGGCGGCTGGCTCGGCAGCGGCACCAGCGCCGGCGCCGCGCGGCTGCCGCCCGTGAGCTCGACGCGCGCCAGCCCGGTGACGCCCTGCGTCACCAGCTTGGCGGTCGTGTCGGTGCGCACCGGCGTGCCCGCCTCGATGTCGAGCAGGAGCCGGATCTGCTCCGGATCGTCCGGGTCGACGCTGATCGACGCGACCCGACCGACGACCACGCCGCGGTAGGTCACCGACGCGTTGCGGTTCAGCCCGGACACCGATTCCGCGGTGAGGACCTGGTAGCGCAGATAGTCCTTGTCGTCACCCTTGGTCGCCAGCCAGACGAAGGCCATGATCAGGGCCGCGCCGAGCCCGAGCACGAAGAGCCCGACCGCGCTGTAGCTGATCCGGTCGCCCACGTCGCCTCCCTAGGCCGCCTGGTAGGCGACGCCCGCCGCCTGGGCGCGCGGGCAGTCGAAGTAGTCGCGGATCAGCGGGTGCGGGCTCCGCACCAACTCGCGCATCGGCGCGTGACCGATCACCCGGCGCTCGCCGAGGAAGGCGACCCGGTCGGCCGTGCGCCAGAGTGAGTCGAGGTCGTGGGTCACCATCACGATCGTGAGCCCCAAAGACTCCTTGAGTTGCAGCACCAGCTCGTCGAGCGCCCCCGCGCTGAGAGGGTCGAGCCCCGCGGTCGGCTCGTCGAGAAACAGCAGCTCCGGATCGAGGGCCAGGGCCCTTGCCAGCGAGGCCCGCTTGAGCATGCCGCCGCTGAGCTGGCGCGGCAGCATGTCGGCCGCATGCGCCGGCAGGCCGGCGAGGGCCATCTTCAGCGCCGCCAGGTCGCGCAACCGTTCACGCGGCAGTGTCGTGTGCTCGCGCAGCGGCACCATGACATTTTCGAGCACGGTGAGCGAGCTGAACAGCGCCCCCATCTGGAACAGCACCCCGAAACGCCGCCGCAGCCGCAGGGCCGCCGCCTCCCCGATCCCCGCCAGCTCCTCGCCGAGCAGCCTGATCGAGCCGGCGGAGGGCTGCTGCAGCATGATGATCTCCCGCAGCAGTGTGGTCTTCCCCGACCCGGAGCCTCCCACCAGCGCCGTGATCTCGCCGCGCCGGACGTCGAGGTCGAGCCCCTCGTGCACCTGCAGCGTGCCGAACCGGGTGCCGAGCCCCCGGACCGCGATGACGGCGTCGTCGCTCAACGCAGCCCCCAGGAACCGAAGTTCACCACCAGGATGGCGTCCACGATGATGACCAGGAAGATCGACTGAACCACGCTGACCGTCGTCTGGCGGCCCACGCTGTCGGCGCCGCCCCGCACCTGGAAGCCCTGGAAGCAGCCGACCAGGGCGATGATCAGCGCGAACAAGGGCGCCTTGCCGACACCGACCAGCAGCGACCGCCAAGACAGTACGGCCGGGATGCGCTCGGCGAAGGCGACCAGGTTGAGGTCGAGCAGGGACCAGGCGACCAGCATCCCGCCGAACACGCCCAGCGCGTCCGCGAACAGGGTCAGCAGGGGGAGCGCGATCAGCAGCGCCATCAGCTTGGGCAGGACGAGCAGGTCCATCGGGTGGATCCCGATGGTGCGCAGGGCGTCGACCTCCTCGGTGACCTGCATGGTGCCGATCTGGGCCGTGTAGGCCGACCCGGTCCGGCCGGCGACGATGATCGCCACGATGAGTGGCGCCATCTCGCGGACCATGGTCAGGGTCACCATCTCGACGATGAAGATATTGGCGCCGTACGTCTTGAGGAGCTGGCCGCCCTGGTACGCCACCACCACGCCGATGAGGAACGACAGCAGGCCGACGATGGGAACCGCGTCGGCGCCCGCGTCCTCGATCGCGGTGAGCAGCGCCTTCCAGCGCAGCCGCCGCGGGTTGCGGATCAGCCGCGCCGCGGCCACGGCCGCCTCGCCCAGAAAGCCGAGGAAGCCGATCGCCTGCTCGACGTGGGCCCAGCTGTGCTCGCCGAGGCGCGCCACGAAGGACGCCCGGGGCGCCGGCGCCGGTCGCTCGCCCCCCGCGGCGAGTCGCTCCCGCACCAGGTCGAGCAGCGCCTGGTCCTCGGGCGCAAGGCCCTCCCAGGCCGGCGCACCCGCGCCCCGGTCCGCCGCGATCTGCAGCAGCAGCAGGGCACCGGCGGTGTCCAGCCGGGTGATCCCCGATGCATCGAGCACCGCGACGCCGGGCGCCGCGGCGGCCGCGCGCAGCAGGGGCTCGAGCCGGTCGGCGCCGTCCAGGGTCCACGCCCCCGCGCAGCGCAGCGTCCGGCCCGCGATCACGAGGGTCGGCGGCGTGACGATCGAGACGTCGGAGGGCAGGTCGGTCACTCGGGCCGATTGTCCCCAAACGCCCCGCCACTACAAGCCCGGTGCCGGCCGTTCACAGGGTATCCTGCGGATCGACATCGACCGACCAGCGCACGCGCGAGGCCTCGGGCAGCGCGGCGGCGCGCTCCACCCAGCCCTCGAGGCGGCCGTGCAGCGGCGCCCGCTCGCGCGCCTGAAGCAGCAGATGGGCGCGGTGACGACCGGCCCGCCGCTCCATCGGCGCGGGCACCGGCCCCCAGACCTCGATCCCGGCCGGGGCCTCGGCCCGGACCATGCCGGCGAGCGCCGCGAGGAAGGCCGTCGGGGGCTCGGGGCGGGCCGCCTCGGCCCGCCACAGCGCCTGATGGCCGAAAGGCGGCAGGCCCGCCGCCTCGCGCTCGGCCAGCGCCGCCGTCGCAAAGCCGCCATAGCCCTGGTGGACGAGCAGCTGCAGCAGGGGATGGTCGGGGTGGTGGGTCTGGATCAGCACACGGCCGGCCTTGTCGGCGCGCCCGGCGCGCCCGGCAACCTGCAGGATCAGCTGCGCCATCCGTTCCGGCGCGCGGAAGTCGGCGCCATGGAGTCCCTGGTCGGCGTCGAGCACGACGACCAGGGTGACGTTCGGGAAATGGTGCCCCTTCGCCAGCATCTGGGTGCCGACGAGCAGCGGGAAACGTCCGGTGCGGATGCCCTCGAACGAGCGCTCCAGCGCGCCCTTGCGGCGCGTCGAGTCACGGTCGACGCGCACCACCCCGTACCCCTTGAACAAGGCCGCGATCGCCTCTTCCAGGCGCTCCGTACCGAGACCGACGTCGACCAGGTCGGCGCTGCCGCAGTCCGGGCACTGGCGGTCGCGCCGGCGGTGGCTGCCGCAGTGGTGGCACCACAGCAGGCCGTCGCCGGCGTGCAGCGTCATGCGGGCGTCGCAGCGCCGGCACTCCGCCACCCAGCCGCACGCGTGGCACAGCACAACGGGTGCGTAGCCGCGCCGGTTCAGGAACAGCAGGACCTGCTCGCCGCGCTCCAGGGTCTCCTGAACCAGCCGGCGGCTGACCGGCGCAAGCCCGGCCTGGAGCGGCACGCCGCGGATGTCGACCAGATCGAGCTGCGGCGACGCGGCCATGCCGGCGCGCTGCGGCAGCACCAGACGCTGGTAACGGCCGAGCTGGGCATTGCGCAGCGTCTCCAGCGCGGGGGTCGCGGAGCCGAGCACGACCGGGCAGCCGGCCCGCTGCGCGCGCACGACGGCGAGGTCGCGCGCCGAATACCGGAACCCCTCCTGCTGCTTGAACGAGGCGTCGTGCTCCTCGTCGACCACCACCAGCCCGAGGCGCGGCAGTGGCGTGAACACCGCCGAGCGCGTGCCGACCAGCACGTCGGCCCTGCCGCTGCTGGCGGCGCGCCAGGCGCGCTCGCGCTCACCCTCGGCGAGGCCGGAGTGCAGCACGGCAATGCGAGCGCCGGCACGGCGCTGGAAGCGGGCCAGGACCTGGGGTGTAAGGCCGATCTCCGGCACCAGGACCAGCGCCTGCCGGCCGCTGGCCACCACCGCCCGCACCAGCTCCAGATAGACCTCGGTCTTGCCACTCCCGGTGACGCCGTCGAGCAGGAAGGCGGCGAACCCGCCGAGCCGCTCGCGGACGGCCGACACCGCGGCTGCCTGGGCCGCATTGAGCGCCGGCCCGGGCTCGGCCGGCGGTGCCGGGCTGGCGTCGTCCCGGCCCGCGACCCGCTCCACCCATCCCTTGGCGCAGAGGGCCCGCAGCACGGGGGCGGCGCTCGCGCCGTCGGCGGCCGCGAGCTCGGCGCCGGGCAGTCCTTCCGGCACGGCGGCGAGCCGCGCGACGAGATCCGCCTGACGCGGCGCCCGCGCCAGGACCCGCGCCTGCACCTGATCCCGCCCGACCGGCGTCAGGCGCCAGCGGTCGCGGCCCGCCGGGATCAGCGGCCTGCCCTGACGCAGCCTCAGCGGCAGCGCCGCCGCGATCACCTCGCCGATCGGGTGCTGGTAGTAGCGTGCCGCCCAGCCGAACAGCTCCAGGTCGGCGGGCGTGAACAGCGGCTCGGCGTCGAGCACCGCCGCGACCCGCTTCAGCACCCGGCCGGGCGCCACCCCGGTGGTGACCTCCACCAGGACGCCGCAGCGCTCGCCCCTGCCGAAGGGCACCCGAAGCCGCACCCCGGGGCGCGGCGGGTCCCCGCTGCCGGCCGCCAGATAGTCGAACAGCGTGCGCACCGGGGCGGGGATGGCGACGCGCAGCAGCGGATCCCGGGGCATCGGGCGTGCCCTAGGCGGCGACTGCCGGATGCCCGGCTCGGCGCCCGGGGTCGGTTTTCCACAGAAACTGTGAAAAACTCTGTTGAGAGACACTGCGGATGGACACTAAGCGGCCTTTTTCTATGAAAAAACGTCGCTTGCGTACAAATCGGCCATGAATTAGCGGCTGCTTAAACAACAAGGAGTTAGCGAGGGAATGCAGATCGTCCTACAACACTTGCCACGTCCGCGCAACATCCGTGCAACAAAACGCGGCGATGTGCATAAGCCCCTGAATGCACGGCGCTGTCAACGTCTCCAGGCGCCCTGCGTTGGCTTTTCTGAGCAGAGGCAGGAGCCTTCGGGCGGGGACCGGACCGGGTGTCGACAGCAGCAGTGTGGCAGGGCCTCGGCGGCCTGGACGGAGAAATGCCCCGGGATGGGCTGTCGGCGCGCGAGTCAGGGGGTACCCGGGTGAAACCGCTCGACAGCTTCCTGCGCGATGTCGAGCGCCGGGCGCTGGTGATCGCGGAGCTCGCCACCCGGGACCGCGAGGAGGCGCTGGACCTGGTTCAGGACACCATGCTGGCGTTTGTCGACCGCTATTCGGGCCATGATGCCGCGGAGTGGGCGCCCTTGTTCCATCGGGTCCTGCAGAACCGCATCCGCGACTGGCATCGGCGCCAGCAGGTGCGCCGGCGCTGGCGTATCTGGCTCAATCGTGACGACGAGGACGAGACCGACCCGATCGAAACCGCGCCCGACCCGCGGGGACGCACGCCCGAGGAGGAGGTCGCGATGGCGAACGCCGGCGATGCACTGATGGCGGCGCTCGAGGCCTTGCCGGCACGACAGCAGCAGGCCTTCCTGCTGCGCACCTGGGAGGGCCTCGACGTGGCCGAGACCGCACGCGCGATGGGCTGTTCGGAAGGCAGCGTGAAGACCCACCTTTGGCGCGCGCTGCAGCACCTGCGCGAGAAACTGGAAGGGCACTGGCAATGACAGACACACCGCGAGATCCACTGGAGCAGCGCATCGTGGCGGCCCTGGACGACCGGGCCGCGAATCTCGACGCCGGCACGCTCGCCCGACTCGCCGCTTCCCGACACCGGGCGCTGGCCAGGCGCCGGCCCTCGTTCGGCCTCGACGCGCGCCGCTGGCAGGCGATCGGTGGCCTCGCCCTCGCGGCGAGCGTCGTCTTCGGCGTCTCGGTATGGCTGCACGGCCCCATGCAGGGGCCGATGCCGCCCGGCCCCGACGAGCTCGAGATGCTGGCCGAGGACGAGGAGCTCGAGCTCCTCGAGAGGCTGGAGTTCTACCGCTGGCTCGAGATCGAGAAACCCCAGGTCGCGGAGAACGGGGGCAACGCATGAGCCGCGGGCTGGTCCCGGTGCTGATCCTCATCCTGGCTGGCGGCGCGGCGCAGGCGCGGGGTATCGAGTGGAACCAGCTCGCCCCCGAAGAGCGATCGGTCCTGGGCAGCGCGAAGCCGCGGTGGGGAGAGCTCGCGCCCGAGCAGCAGCAGCGTCTGCGCGAGGGCGCGAAGCGGTGGCGCGAGCTCACGCCGGAGCAGAAGGAGCGGACCAAGCAGGGCATCAACCGCTGGCGGGAGCTTCCCCCCGAGCAGCAGGAGGCCGTCAAGCAGCGCCGCAACTGGTACCGCGAGCTCCCGGACGACCGCAAGCAGGAGCTTCGGGACACCTGGCAGCGCCTGCCGGAGGAGCGCAAGCGGGAATTCGGCGGCGGCGCGAAGGGATCGCGCGGCGGCAGGAACGGGCGTTGACGGCACTGCCGCGCAGGGGCACCGCGTGACGGTCTGGGCAGCCATCGCCGCGCAGGTTGGTGCGCTGACGGGGGCTCCGTTCGCACCCGACGCGCCGCATTCCATCGGCGGCGGCTGCATCAACAGCACCGTGCGCCTGAGTGACGGCCGGCAGAGCTGGTTCGTCAAGGTCAACGCCGCCTCGATGCTGGACATGTTCGAGGCCGAGCGCGCCGGCCTCGAGGAGCTTGCGGGCGCCCGGGCCATCCGTGTGCCGCGTCCCCTCGCCGCCGGCAGCGAAGGCGCGCAGTCCTGGCTGGTGCTGGAGGACATCCGCTTCGGGCGCCCAGGCCCCGGCAGCGCGCGCGACGCCGGCCGTCGACTCGCGGCGCTGCACCGCAAGACCGCGCCGGCCTTCGGCTGGCGGCGCGACAACACCATCGGCGCCACGCCGCAGCCGAACCGCTGGACCCAGTCCTGGAGCGATTTCTGGCGCGACCAGCGCCTCGGCCACCAGCTGCGCCTCGCCGCCCGCAGCGGTTACGCCGGCCGCCTGCAGACACTCGGCGAGCGGCTGCTCGCGCGCCTCCCCGATCTGCTCTCGCACGCCCCGGCGCCGTCGCTGCTGCACGGCGATCTGTGGGGCGGGAACATCGGCTACACGGTCGAGGGCGAGCCGGTGATCTACGACCCGGCGGTGTATTACGGCGACCGCGAGGCGGATCTCGCGATGACCGAGCTCTTCGGCGGCTTCGGCGGCGAGTTCTACGCGGGCTATCGCGAGACCTGGCCGCTCGATCCCGGTTACGCGACGCGCAAGGTGCTCTACAACCTCTACCACGTGCTCAACCACCTGAACCTGTTCGGCGGCGGCTACGGCGCGCAGGCCGAGGCGATGATGGGGCGGCTGCTGGCGGAGGTCGCGTGAAGAGTCGGGGCGCCCTTGTTGCGGGCCTTGCGCCGGGTGCAGCTCGCCGCCCGGAAATTCTGTCCTGAATTTACGGGCTAGCGCGCACATCCCTGTGCGCTGCTCGCTGCACCCCGGCGCCGGCCCTGTCGGCGTTGCAGACCCGCTGCCATCAGGCCGGTACCGCTACCACCCGCTCCAACGTCACGAACGCGAACGGAAAGGCGTGGCGCTCGTCGGCGCCGTGCGGCTCGCGCGCCACCTCGCGCCACTGCGCGCGGTCGATGGCGGGAAAGAAGACGTCGCCGTCGACCTCGGCATCGACCAGCGTGAGGTAGAGGCGCACGGCGCGCGGCAGCGCGAGCGCGTACAGCCCGGCGCCGCCCACGACCAGCGCCTCGTCACCGCCGGCGGCTGCCAGCGCCGCGTCGAGCGAGTGCACGACGACGGCGCCGTCGGCGCGGTACGCCGGCTCGCGCGTGACCACGATGTGGGTGCGCTCGGGCAGCAGGCCGGGAAGTGACTCCCAGGTCCGCCGGCCCATGATGATGGGGCGGCCGAGTGTCAGGCGCTTGAAGTGCCGCAGGTCGTCGGGCAGGTGCCACGGCAGCCGGTTGCCGCGACCGATGACCCCGTTGCGGTCGAGCGCGGCGACGATGGCGATGCGGGGCGCGTCCATTGCAGCCTCGGCCGGTCGCGCGCGCCTCAGCCCGGCGACAGCGCGAACGCCTCGCTGCGCCCGTCCACCCCACCACGATCCAGGACGACGCAGTTGCGTCCCTGCTCCTTGGCCTGGTAGAGCGCCGCGTCGGCGGCGGCGAGCAGCGCGCTGCCGACCGCATCGCGCCGCTGTCCGAGCTCGGGCCGCGCCTGCGCGACACCGATCGACACCGTGACCGGAATCAGCCCGGCGCGCGTGCGCACCGGCTCGCCGTTGACCATGATTCGTGTCCGCTCCGCGATGCGCCCCGCCTCGCGCAGCGCCGTCTGCGGCAGCAGCAGGGCGAACTCCTCGCCACCGAAGCGCACCGCCACGTCGGACGGGCGCAGGTGATCGCGCAGCCGCGCGGCCAGCTCGCGCAGGACCTCGTCGCCGGCGGCATGGCCGTAGCTGTCGTTGATGCGCTTGAAGTGATCGACGTCGACGAACAGGCACGACAGCGGCTGCGCGTGGCGCTGGGCGCGCGCCAGCTCCTCCTCGAGCCGGCGGGTGAGGTAGCGCCGGTTGTAGAGCTCGGTGAGGGCGTCGGTCAGGCCGCTCAGGATCAGGCGCTCGCGGTTGACGGCGTTCTCGAGGCACACGGCGCCGACGGTCGCCATGCGGTTCAGGAAGTCGCTGGCGTGGGACCGAGTGAAGCGCTCGGGGTCCCGGCTGCCGAGGTTCAGGCTCCCGGTGAGCATGCCCCGCCGCTCCATCGGCAGCAGCGCGACGCTGCGCAGGTCGGTGCGGGTGAAGATGGCAGAGTGCTCGTAGGGAACCCAGGGGCCGAGGACCGGCCCGGTCAGGCGGTTGTAGATCGGGCTCAGCTCGCCGATGTCCTCGACGAAGCGCACCTCGGGATAGGTCTCGGTGCGCGACCCGGCGTGTACGAGCAGCTGGCGGATGTCGTACTCCGCATCGACGATGACCACGCTGACCTCGTCGACCCGGAACGAGCGCCGCAGACCATCGGTCAGGGTGTTGAGCAGCGTGGGCAGGCTGTCGGCACTGAACAGGGCGAGCTCGCGCTCGTGGAAATGCTGCGCGATCTCCTGGTTGTGCAGGGCGTCGCGCTTGAACGCGTTGAGCTGATCGCGCAGCAGCCGGTTCTCGGCCTCGAGATCGGCGAGCCGGACCCGCCGCACGGGCGGTTGCAGGAAGTCCCTGTCGGTCATGCGGCAGCCGCCCTCATCTCAGCGTGCGTGAGAACCAGGGCTCGCGGCCGGTCAGGGGGTGCCGCCGGCGCGCCAGCGCTGGTAACTGGGCTCGTCGAGGTAGCCCTTGCCGAGCACGTAGTTCAGCACATTGCGCAGGCGGAAGAAACGTACCACCGAGTCGACGCGGATGATCTCCGTGCCGGCCTCGTCGAAGAACAGCAGCGAGGGCACGTAGAACAGGCCGAGGTCGCTGGCCCATTGCCGCGCGGTCGTGCGGCGCCCGTCCGGGGTGATCACTGGCGTGTCGGCGCGCGCGTCGAGCTGCACGGCGTCGAAGCGGAAGAACAGATCCCTGATCGCATCCTCCTGCACCGGCTGGGTATGCAGCACGTCGCACGCATGACACTCGCCCTGCTCGAAGAACACCAGCAGCGGCCGCTCGCCCCGCAGGCGCGAGCGGTCGAGGTTGTGCGGCGGCGGGATGAAGAACGGCTCCTCGATCAGGTCGCCCGGCTCGAAGCTCAGCGTGCTGTCGCCCCGCGCGAGGTAGGCCGTGAACGGCTCGCGCTGATGATGGCCGTCCGCGACGTACTCCAGCGCCGCCCGGAACTTGTACGGCGGGTAGTAGCCGCGCAACCGGAGGGCAACCTTGCCCCTGGCGTCGTAGAAGACCAGCGAAGGCGTGAAGTTCGTGCCCTCGCGCAGGGCGTAGTCACGTTCGGTGAGCACGCTGCCATCCAGATCGGTGACCTCCTGCAGGCCCCAGATGTCGATCGGCACGACGTCGAAGTGGCGGCGCGTGTAGGCCTCGATGTCCGCCTGGCCGAAGTTGTGCTGGAGCAGCATCTTGCAGTACGGGCAGCGGCGCTGGCCGAAATAGACCACGATGCCGCGCTTGCCGGCGGCGACCGCCTGCGCCAGCTCGTCGGGCAGATCGAGGAAGCTCTGCTTGAACCAGGCCGGGTGCTCGAGCGGCTCGGCGAGCGGCGCATCGTCGAACTCGAGGCCGGTCGTCGATTCCCGCTCCGCGCCGGCCGCGAAGCCGGGCAGCAGCAGGACGGCGATCAGCAGAAGTCGATCGAGGGGCATCCGTTGCATGACCCTATTCGTATTCCCGGATCGCCACGTCGCTGCGCTCGCGATGACGGCTTGGTCAGGGCGCGCCTAGAGGTAACGCGTCCAGTCGACGCTGCTGTCGCCGAACACCAGGAAGTGGGGGTTGAGCAGCTCCGGCTTGGCGTTGTAGCGCAGCCGCTCCAGGGCGGTGTCGGTGACCCGGCCACCCGCACCCTCGACCACCGCCTGCGCAGCCGCGGTGTCCCACTCCGATGTCGGACCGAGCCGCGGATAGACGTCGGCGGTGCCGTCGGCCACCAGGCAGAGCTTGAGGGAGCTGCCCATGCTGACGAGCTCGCAGTCGCCCAGGTTGGCCAGGAAGCGCTGCAGGCTCTCGCCCGCGTGCGAGCGGCTGCCGACCACCCGCACGGGGCGGCGCAGGCTGCGCTGCACGGCGATGGCCTCGCGTGCCCTGTCGCGCTCGACGCGCCAGGCCCCGTGGCGCGAGCCACCCAGGTAGGCGACGTCCTTGACCGGGGCGTAGACCACGCCGAGATCCGGCGCGTGGCCTTCGATGAGCGCGATGTTGACGGTGAACTCGCCGTTGCGGCTGACGAACTCGCGGGTCCCGTCCAGCGGGTCCACGAGCCAGTAGCGGTCCCAGCCCGCGCGGGTGCGGTAGGGCACCGAGGCGGACTCCTCCGACAGCACGGGCAGGTCGGGAGTCAGCGCGGCCAGCCCGTCGACGATGATCCGGTGGGCGCGCAGGTCCGCCTCCGTCAGCGGCGAGCGGTCGGCCTTGATGTCGACGTCGAACTCGGTCCCGTAGACCTCGAGGATGGCCTCCCCTGCCCGCCGCGAGAGCTCGAGCACCGCATCCAGCAACCCTTGGTCATTCACTTGCTTTCCCCTCCCATGCCCTGTTCGTCCTGCAGCCGGTCGCGCACCCGGTAGAGCGCCGCGATGCTGCGTGCCTCCGTGAAATCGTCGCGCCCGAGCAGCTCATCGATCCGCGCGAGCGGCCAGGGCACCACCTCGATGGGCTCGGGCTCGTCCCCCGGCAGCGGGTCGGGAAAGAGGTCGCGCGCGAGCACGATGTGCGTAGTGTGCCGGAGATAGCCCGGCGCGAGGGTGACCGACTGCAGGTGCTCGAGCCGGCCGGCGCCATAGCCGGTCTCCTCGCGGATCTCGCGCGCCGCGGCGGCCAGGGGGTCCTCGCCGGGCTCGACCCGGCCCTTCGGGAAGGCGAGCTCGTACCGGTCCATGCCCGCCGCGTACTCGCGGATCAGCAGGATCGTGCCGGGGTCGGGCACGGGCACCACCAGCACGGCGCCCCCTTCCGAGCCGAGGAGGCGCTCATAGCGCCGGCGCTCGCCGTTCGAGAACTCCAGGTCCAGCTCCTCGACACGGAACACCCCGGTCTCGAACAGCAGCCGGCGGGCGGTGACACGCGGTTTGGCAGCCATGGCTTCGGTCACTCCTCCTGAGCGATGCCCCGACCGCGGAACCGCAGCCTCGCGGGCCGGGCATCGGGCATCGCCGCCGCGGAGCGTGCCAGCGGGGCGATCAGCGCACAACAGTGCCGGCGTCTCATGCGATCATCTGCGGCGTCGGCGGCCTGCCGGGTGGCCGGTCTGGAGAAGTCTGCCATGATCCCTTGGCGCGACATCAGCACGGTGTTCCTGGATATGGACGGGACACTGCTGGACCTCAACTTCGACAACCACTTCTGGCTCGAGCACGTGCCGCAACGGTACGCCGAGGCGCGCGGCCTGACCCCGGCGGCCGCGAAGGTCGAGCTGCTGGAGCGGTACCGCAGCCGGGAAGGCACCCTGGAGTGGTACTGCGTCGACCACTGGAGCCGCGAGCTCGGCCTCGACATCGCCCTCCTGAAGGAAGAGGTGCACCACCTGATCGCGGTGCATCCGCACGTGCTCGACTTCCTCGCCGTCGTCCGCCGCTCGGGGAGGCGGGTGGTGCTGGTCACGAACGCGCACCAGAAGGCCATCGCCCTGAAGATGCAGCGGACCGAGCTGGCCGGCCATCTCGACCGCATCGTCTGCGCCCATGAGCTGGGCCTGCCGAAGGAGCAGGTCGAGTTCTGGGCGCGCCTGCACGCGATCGAACCGTTCATGCGCGAGAGCACGCTGTTCGTCGACGACAGCGTGTCGGTGCTCAGGGCGGCGCGCGACTACGGGATCCGGCACCTCTGCGCCGTCCTGCGCCCGGACGCCAGCCAGCCGGCACGAAGCGTCACCGAGTTCCCCGCGATCCACGACTTCAGCGAGCTGATGCCGGTGGCGTGAGGCGCGTCGCCGCATCTCGCTGGGCACGTCCATGCTCGGCGATGACGAGCTCCTGCTGATTGCCGTGAGCGCCGGCCTCTGGCTCGGCGCCGTCCTCGCGCTCGTCGCCCGCTGTCCACGGGTCGCGCGCCGGATCGCCCTCCTCGCCGTCCTGTTCAGCCTCGCGACCCTGGCCGTGCTGCGAGCGGGTACCGGCCACCGCGCCTGACGACGCCACGGCCCCTCGTGGTGGGGCCAATAGCCCCCGCCAATCATGCTCATGCCCGCAACCGATTTCCGGCGCACTTCGGGACGGCCTACGCTTCAGGCCAAGCAGACCTGAAACCCCATGCCGAACATCTGAGGAAGCGAAAACCATGAGCACCGAAAGCAAATGCCCATTCCATGCCACGCACGGCGCCCGGACAACGGCCGGCGTGCAGTCGAACCGCGATTGGTGGCCGAACCAGCTGAACCTCAAGATCCTGCACCAGCACTCCGCGAAGGCCGACCCCATGGGCGAGAGCTTCAACTACGCCGAGGAGTTCAAGAAGCTCGACCTGGCGGCGGTGAAGCAGGACCTGTATGAGCTGATGACCGACTCCCAGGACTGGTGGCCTGCCGACTGTGGCCACTACGGAGGCCTATTCATCCGCATGGCGTGGCACAGCGCGGGCACCTACCGCATCGCGGACGGGCGCGGCGGGACCGCGCGGCGCCATCGTCACGCCGCCGCCAGAAAGACGGTCGCCGCTTCGCGCGTCAGCTCGGCGGCCTCCTGGCAGAGAGGCCTGAGATCGCCCGCATCGAGTCCCAAGGTCGCAAGGGACGCGGCACTCAGGTCACGGACCGGATTCGCGAGGCGGGTGGGCCGACCGGCATCCGCCGCGAGCCCGACCGCGACGCCGACGACCAACGCCTCGAGCACGTGATCCCCGGCGGTCGCGGGATCGGTGTGACACCGGATTGGACCGACGAGGCTGGCGGGAAGCTTCCAGGCGGCAAAGAGCTCACCGCTGACCGCCGCGTAGTCGAAGCCGAGCAGCTCACGCTCGACGAGGTGGATCGGCTGGTCCTCGCCCTGCGCAATTTCGAGCACCCGCGTCATCGCGTCCGGCACGCGCAGGTAGAGCACCAGCTGGCCGATCTGGGCCAGCAGACCCGCGACGAACAGCCGCTCGCTGTCGAAGATGAGGCAGCGATCGGCGAGCAGCCTCGACGCCGCGGCAGCAAACAGGCTCATGCGCCAGAAGCCGTTCATGTCGACGAGCCGGGCCGGGATGCGGGAGAACCGACTCATCACCGAGGTCGCCAGGACGATGTCGTGGATCTGCCGGTTGCCGAGCACCACGACCGCCCGCTCGATCGTGTCGACCGCCCGGCCGCCACCAAAATAGGCGCTGTTGGCGACGCGTAGCAGGCGCGCAGTGAGGGAGGGGTCGGTCGAAACCGCGTCGACGAGGTCACGGACCGAGGACCGCGGATCCTTCATCACCCGCCTCAGGCGCACGTAGGTGCCGGGCGGCGAAGCCAGGACTCTGACCTCAGCGGCGATCGTTGCGGCGGTAGGTTGCGTGCCATCTGTCATTGTCGGCTCGCCCTCGCTAGGCACTGCTGAACCGGTCATCGAGCCCGGCATCGTCAGCCCTCTGGCGTCGCCATGCCCGCAACGGGAGATTCGCGACGCCCGCCCCGCCGGGGGCTTTCCAGGCCGCACGGTTCTGCTTTGCGCGGGGGCATCGCCAGTGGCTCTCCCGTTTCGCGTGATCGGCCCACCCGTGTTGCACTGACGGCCAATTGTGGGGACTCTGAACCTCCGCGCCGCGAGATCCGTCACGGATCCCGGAAATGCGAACGGGGCCCGCGGGCCCCGTTCGTCTTCACTGCACTGCGCCCCGCAGTCGGGGCAGGCCCGTCAGACCAGCAGTGGCACGATCAGCAGCGCCACGATGTTGATGATCTTGATGAGCGGGTTGACGGCCGGGCCGGCGGTGTCCTTGTAGGGGTCGCCGACGGTGTCGCCGGTGACCGCCGCCTTGTGGGCGTCGGAGCCCTTGCCACCGAAGTTGCCTTCCTCGATGTACTTCTTGGCGTTGTCCCAGGCGCCACCACCGGTGGTCATGGAGATCGCCACGAAGATGCCGGTGATGATGGTGCCGAGCAGCACGCCGCCCAGTGCCTTCGGACCCAGCACCAGGCCGACCACGACCGGCACGAGCACCGGCAGCAGCGAGGGCACGATCATCTCCTTGATCGCCGCCTTGGTGAGCATGTCGACGGCCTTCGAGTAGTCGGGCTTGGCCTTGCCTTCCATGATGCCCGCGATTTCGCGGAACTGCCGGCGCACCTCGATCACCACCGAGCCGGCGGCGCGGCCCACGGCCTCCATGCCCATCGCGGCGAACAGGTAGGGCACCATGCCGCCGATGAACAGGCCGATGATCACCATGTGGTCGGACAGATCGAACATGCCCTGCACCTTCATGCCGCCGGCCTCGAGCGCGTGGGTGTAGTCGGCGAACAGCACGAGGGCGGCGAGACCGGCCGAGCCGATCGCATAGCCCTTGGTGACGGCCTTGGTGGTATTGCCCACCGCGTCCAGCGGGTCGGTGATGTTGCGGATCGCGGACGGCAGCTCCGCCATCTCGGCGATGCCGCCGGCGTTGTCGGTGATCGGGCCGTAGGCGTCCAGGGCCACGATGATGCCGGTCATCGACAGCATCGAGGTCGCGGCGATCGCGATGCCGTACAGGCCCGCGAGCTCGTAGGCGCCCCAGATCGCGGCGCAGACCGCCAGGACCGGAGCCGCCGTGGCCCGCATGGAGACGCCAAGGCCGGCGATGATGTTGGTGCCGTGGCCGGTCGTGGACGCCTGCGCGATGTGCCGCACGGGCGAGTACTCGGTCGCCGTGTAGTACTCGGTGATGACCACCATCGC